>JAAIGF010076545.1_pt1 | contig 25107 bp, 16 predicted proteins | sample 6487441 | NCBI WGS metagenome assembly JAAIGF01 (sample SAMN13974129, study PRJNA590717) | phyllosphere metagenome | biome: pepper field; feature: multiple bacterial spot infested pepper fields; material: pepper leaves; isolation source: leaves from pepper fields | host: Capsicum annuum ... | reverse complement strand
TGTTCAACATGGGCGGTGCGGCGGTGGTCAACTACGTGTCGATTCTGGAGCGGGTGAAATGAAGATCCATCAGCCCGCCGTATCCCGTGGCGCAATGAACCTGGCCTATCTGGCCACGCAGAACGCCCGGCGCTTTCCCGATCGTCCGGCACTGGTCTGGCGCGACAGGGTGTGGAACTGGTCCGAGCTGGATCGGCGCGTATCCGCTTTTGCGCGTGTGCTGCTTGACCTGGGCGTGGTGCCGGGCGAAGCCGTGCTGGTGCACAGCAAGAACAGCAATGAAATGCTGGAGTCGATGCTGGCGACGTTTCGCATCGGCGCGGTCTGGGTGCCGACGAACTTTCGCCTGATGCCTGACGACGTGGCCTACATGGCCGAAGTCACCCAGCCACGCGTCTTCCTTTGCCAGACCGACTTTCCGGCCTATGCCGATGCGGTGCGCCGGGTCGTGCCCGAGGCCGGGCAGGTGTGGCTCAGCGGTGAGACCGTGCAAAGCGAGGGCCTCGGGGCGGCCGCGCTGATCGATGCCCGGTTGGGGCAGACCGTCGCCAATGCCCCGGTGGAATGGGACAGCGCCTGCTGGCTGTTCTTCACCTCGGGCACCACCGGACGCCCCAAGGCTGCCGTGCTGACCCACGGGCAGATGGGCTTCATCATCACCAATCATCTGTGCGACCTGATGCCCGGCGCGACCGAGGAAGATGGCTCGCTGGTCCTGGCACCGCTGTCGCACGGGGCGGGCGTGCATCAATTGAACGTGATTGCCCGGGGCGGGGCGACGGTGCTGATGCCGTCGGACAGTTTCTCGGCCGACACGGCGTTCTCGCTGATCGCACGTCATCGCCTGACCAACCTGTTCACGGTCCCGACCATCCTGAAGATGCTGGTCGAAGACCCGAGCGTGGACCGCCACGACCACTCGAGCCTGCGTTTCGTCATCTACGCCGGTGCACCCATGTACCGCAAGGACCAGGAACTGGCGTTGCGCAAGCTGGGCAGCGTGCTGGTCCAGTACTACGGCCTGGGCGAAGTGACGGGCTGCATCACGGTTCTTCCTCCCCGTGAACACGACACCGGCGCCGAAGCGCGTCGCCCCGGCACCTGCGGCATCGAGCGAACCGCCATGCAGGTGTCGATCCAGGACGATGCGGGCAAGGAACTCGAAGCCGGTGCCACGGGCGAGATCTGCGTCGTCGGCCCGGGCGTGTTCGCGGGCTACTACAACAATCCCGAGGCCAACGCGAAGTCGTTCCGCAACGGCTGGTTCCGCACGGGCGACCTGGGCTATCGCGACAGCGAAGGCTTCATCTACATCACCGGTCGCTCTTCCGACATGTACATCTCGGGCGGTTCGAACATCTACCCCCGCGAAATCGAGGAAATGGTGCTGACCCACGGGGCCGTGAACGAAGTGGCGATCGTTGGCATCCCCGATCCCAAATGGGGCGAGGTGGGCGTCGCGGTCTGCGTATTGTCCGAGGGAACGGCCCCGGACGAGGCCGCCATGCTCGAATGGATGGGCAGCCGCGTAGCCCGCTACAAGTTGCCCAAGCGGGTGTTCTTCTGGGAAGCATTGCCCAAGTCAGGCTACGGCAAGGTGCCAAAGGCCCTGGTAAGAGAAGAGCTGCGCCGCCGGGGCCTGGTGACCGAGTCTGGAGAGCTTCATGCGTAGCGTCGACCACCCCGGCACCATCCACCCGACCCGTATCGACTGCGCGCCAGTCAGCGTGCGGGCCGAGCAAGTGACGCTGCAACCAGGCCATACGCTGCTGCAGGGACTGACCCAGGCCGTGCAGCAGCACGGCGCGACCAGTGCCGTGTTCTCGTTCAAAGGGGGCGGGGCATTCGCACCGTTGCGTTTCGTCATGCCTGCGCTGGCACGGTCGCCAGAGCATGTGGCCTTCTACAGCGAGCAGTTCGAATCGGCGGGCGCCGCGCACGTCGAGTCGGGCAGCATCACCTTCGGCCTGAACGACGGCAAACCCATGTTGCATTGCCATGCGATATGGATCGAGTCGGACGGCAGCCGCCGCGCTGGCCACGTGCTTCCCGATCAGTCCCGGGTCGAGCGGCCTACGATGCTCGACGCCTGGATGGTCGAGGGCGCCGGCTTCGAAACCCGTCCCGATACCGAAACCAACTTCCGCCTGTTCCAGATCTCGGCCGCCACCTCGGCATCGGGTGGCACCAATGGGCTGGTCGTCCGCCTGCGGCCGAATCAGGACCTGTGCCTGGCGCTAGAAGCCCTTTGTGCCGAACGCAACATCCGTCGGGCTGCCGTTCGTGGTGGTGTCGGCAGCCTGATCGGCGCCGTCTTCGACGACGGCCGCGTGGTCGAGCCGCACATCACCGAAGTCTTCATCCAGCGCGGAATCATCGAGCCCGGTCCGGATGGCGCGCCATTGGCCAAGGTGGACGTGGGCCTGGTGGCCTACACCGGCGAGATGGCGCAGGGCCGGCTCGCCAGGGGCCAGAACGCCGTGCTGATCACTTTCGAACTGGTGCTCGACGTGCTGGAAACCCACCACGACAGCGCCACCCAGGCCGTCATCCACCAAGAGCTTGCGACATGAACCATGAAACGACAGTCCACCCCGGCTCGGCAGTCAAACGCACCGCCTGGGTCACGGGGGGCGCCAACGGCATCGGCCGGGTCATCGCCGAACGGCTCGGTCAACGCCTGGGCATGCGCATCGTGCTGCTGGACCGGGATCAGGCGGGCCTTGAACACACCGCGCAAGAACTGAGCGCCCAGGGGCTGGATGTCGACACGCAGCTACTGGATCTTCAGGACCGGTCGGGCCTGGTGGATGCGGTGACGCAGCTGGCGCAACGGCTGCCGGCGGATCTGCTGGTGAACAATGCCGGCGTCGCCATCACCGCGCCGGCCACGACCTACAAGCTGGACGACTGGGACAAGAGCCTGGCGATCAACCTGACCGCGCCGATGCTGCTCACGCAGCATTGCCTGCCCCATATGCAGACGCAGCAATGGGGGCGCATCGTCAACATTGCGTCGGTAAGCGGCTTGCGTGCCGGGGTGGGCCGCGTGGCCTACGGCACCAGCAAGGCCGCCCTGATCGCCATGACGCAGCAATTCGCCGTCGAAGTCGCCAAGACCGGCGTGACGGTCAACGCCGTCGCGCCCAGCATGGTGCGGTCCGAAATGTGCGACCGATTGATCGAGCCAGGGCAGATGGCAGGCTTGCTGGCGCGCATCCCGGTGGGCCGGCCCAGCGAGATGCACGAATCCGCAGATGCCGTGGTGTTTCTGGCGTCGGATCAGGCGGGGTATATCACTGGCCAGACGCTTGCGGTCGACGGCGGGTTCAGCGTCGCAGGCTGGTTGAACGCTGGAAGCTGACACTGTCCGGTCCAGGACGGCCCCCAGCGCTGCCGTCCCGACCTCAGGAAATCTGGTCGGCCACCGTCGCCGTGATCTCCAGCAGGCGGCTGGCCAGAATCGACCGCCGCGGCAGCGACAGCCGCTGCTCGGCCCCTGCGATGCTCACGGCGATGGTGGGCCGGTTCGGCAGCGCCAGGGCCACGCCGATCGCCCCGCTGCGGGGAGTGACCAACCCGTTGTTGAAGCAGTAGCCAAGCGTCCTGGTCTCTTCGACCAGCTTCCAGATGGCGGTGTCCGTCACCAAGGGCCAATACGATACGCGGTGATCGTGGCTGTCCTTCAGGATCGCCGAGATCTCTGCGTCTTCCAGGGTGGCCAGCATGGCGGCGCTGCCGGCTCCCACCCCCAGCGGAAAGCGGTCCCCGGGCTTCATGACCTGAATGTGCATTTCGATGATGCCGACTTCCTGCGACAGACAGATCGCTTCGTGGGCGTGCTTGACGGAGAAAAACACGGTGTCGCCCGATTCCAGCGACAGCTTGCGCAAGGCAGGGCGGGCCAGCCGCTGCAGGTCGTAGGCGTGTTCCGCCGCCAGTCCTGCCGCAAAGGCTTCCGGTCCCAGGCTGTATCGGCCCGACACCTTTTCCCGCGACAGAAACCCCTCGTCGACCAGGGCCTGCGTCAACCTGACGACGGTTGCCTTGTTCATGCCGGAATGCTGGACGAGTTCGCTCATGCGCAGGCTTTCCGGGCTCTTGCGAATCAGGAGCCGAAGCACGCTGAGCCCGCGCCTGAGCGTTTGCGCGCCGTCGCGGCGTTCCTCGACCACCGCCTCGGGTTTGTTCATCTCCTCACCCCCAAGTTTTTGGAGTGCGCTCGTGTTCGATCTTTCTTGTCAGCGCCAAGGAGGAATTAGATGCCTGGCTCGACCGCCGTGCACTTGGCGGGAACCCTACGCCAGCGCTTGGCGGTGTGAGCGGCGCGTCGATCACACCGACGGCTCGTGCTGCGGCGGCGATCAGCGTGAGTCTCGGCATGGAGAGGGGGTTGGAAGCTGGTCAAGGGTACCTGGTCCAGCATGACGCTCGTCGCCTCGAGGCATCTCGCTGGATGGCAGCCACGTATGGAAAATGGAGGACGCAGACGCCTCATCCTCGGCGAGCCACTGCTTGAGTTTTGCGCCAGCGCGGTCCAAGCAAGACCAGCCAGCATGTTACATTCGGAGCGTGCCAGGCTCGCTCGGTCGAATTGACCGTCGGCGTCGTTGACGCGACCGTCGTTACACGCTTGATTTGCGCGGTCGCGCCCCCACACTGATTGCATCCGCTTTTTAGGAATGATCATGTCTGCGAGCCAGATTCTCCCCGCAGAACCCATCGAGTTGCCGTTGCTCCCGCTGCGCGACGTGGTGGTATTTCCGCACATGGTGATCCCGCTCTTCGTGGGACGTCCCAAGTCGATCAAGGCTCTCGAAACGGCCATGGAGGCCGGCAAGAACATCATGCTGGTCGCGCAGAAGTCTGCCGCCAAGGACGAACCCTCGGCCGATGACATCTACGAGATCGGTTGCGTCGCCAGCATCCTGCAGATGCTGAAGCTTCCCGACGGCACCGTGAAGGTGCTGGTCGAGGGCGCGCAGCGCGCGCGCATCACCCGTATCGACGACCTGACGACGCACTTCGGTGCCGAAGTGGTGCCCATCGAACTCGACGACGGCCAAGGCCCCGAGTCCGAGGCGCTGCGCCGCACCATCGTGTCGCAGTTCGATCAGTACGTGAAGCTCAACAAGAAGATCCCGCCCGAGATCCTGACCTCGTTGGCAGGCATCGACGAGCCGGGTCGCCTGGCCGACACCATCGCTGCGCACCTGCCGCTCAAGCTCGAGCAGAAGCAGAAGATGCTCGAGGTCTTTTCGACCTCCGAGCGCCTGGAAGCGCTGTTGACGCAATTGGAAGCCGAAATCGACATCCTTCAGGTCGAAAAGCGCATCCGTGGCCGCGTCAAGAAACAGATGGAGAAGAGCCAGCGCGAGTACTACCTGAACGAGCAGGTCAAGGCCATCCAGAAAGAGCTGGGCGAGGGCGAAGACGGCGCCGACTTCGAAGAGCTGGAAAAGAAGATCGTTGCCGCCGGTATGCCGCGCGAAGCCCGCAAGAAGGCCGATGCCGAGCTCAAGAAGCTCAAGCTGATGTCGCCGATGTCGGCCGAAGCCACGGTCGTGCGCAACTACATCGATACGCTGGTCGGCCTGCCCTGGAAGAAGAAGAGCAAGGTCAACAACTCGCTGGCCAACGCCGAAAAGGTGCTGGACGACGATCACTACGGCCTGGACAAGGTCAAGGAACGCATCCTTGAATATCTTGCCGTGCAACAGCGCGTCGACAAGGTGAAGGCGCCGATCCTGTGCCTGGTCGGTCCTCCGGGCGTGGGCAAGACCTCGCTGGGTCAGTCCATCGCCAAGGCCACGAACCGCAAGTTCGTGCGCATGGCCCTGGGTGGCGTGCGCGACGAGGCCGAGATTCGTGGCCACCGTCGCACCTACATCGGTTCGATGCCCGGCAAGATCCTGCAGAGCCTGTCGAAGACCGGCACGCGCAATCCGCTGTTCCTGCTCGACGAAGTCGACAAGATGGGCATGGATTTCCGTGGCGATCCGGCCTCGGCCCTGCTGGAAGTGCTCGATCCCGAACAGAACCACACCTTCCAGGATCACTACGTCGAAGTCGACTATGACCTGTCGGACGTGATGTTCGTGGCGACCAGCAACACGCTGAACATTCCGCCGGCCCTGCTGGACCGGATGGAAGTCATTCGCCTGTCGGGTTACACCGAGGAAGAGAAGATCAACATCGCCCACCAGCATCTGCTGCCCAAGCAGATCAAGGCCAACGGCCTGAAGGAAGGCGAACTGGTGGTCGAGGAAGAAGCGCTGCGCGACATCGTGCGCTACTACACCCGGGAAGCCGGCGTGCGGGCGCTCGAACGCGAAGTCGGCAAGGTCTGCCGCAAGGTGGTCAAGCAACTGCTGCTCAAGGAAGACCAGAAGTCGGTCACCGTCAACAGCGAGAACCTTCACGACTTCCTGGGCGTGCGTAAGTACACCTTCGGCGTCGCCGAGAAGGAAAACCAGATCGGCCAGGTGACGGGGCTGGCGTGGACGGAAGTGGGTGGCGACCTGCTGACCATCGAAGTCGCGACCATGCCGGGCAAGGGCAACATCCTGCGCACGGGTTCGCTGGGCGACGTGATGAAGGAGTCGGTCGAGGCGGCACGCTCGGTGGTGCGCTCACGCTCGCGCCGCCTGGGCTTTGTCGACACCGTGTTCGAGAAGCGCGACATCCACGTCCACTTCCCGGAAGGCGCGACGCCCAAGGACGGTCCGTCCGCCGGTATCGCCATCACCACGGCCATCGTGTCGGCACTCAGCGGTATTCCGGTGCGTTCGGACGTTGCCATGACCGGCGAGATCACGCTGCGCGGCGAAGTGCTGGCCATCGGTGGCTTGAAGGAAAAGCTGCTGGCGGCGCATCGTGGTGGCATCCGGACCGTGCTGATCCCTGAAGAAAACGTCAAGGATCTGGCCGAGATTCCGGACAACGTGAAGAACCACCTGGAGATCGTTCCGGTGCGCTGGATCGATCGCGTCCTGGAGCTTGCCCTGGAACGCCTGCCGACGCCGCTTCCCGAGGAAGAGGCGCCCAAGGAAGGCGAGAAGGTCGAGAACCACGTTGCCGCCTCTCAGGGCAGCAACAATGACCCGGTGATCAAGCACTGAAGCTTGTCGAAGCGGTAAGCGAAAAGGGGCGCAGAACATGCGCCCCTTTTTTTACATCGCAGATTTACGGGGCGACGCTGGTGGGATGCGCAGGCACTGGATGGTCAAGGTCTGAGGCATGTGCTGGTCAAGAGTGGCAGCAATACCAGCTCTGCGAGCCAGCACCATGGACTCAAAGCTTGGAAAGCTCACTTTTTCCCTTGCAGGCCGAAAAACAAAAAACCCGCAGAGCCAGACGCTGTGCGGGTTTCAAGACTTCGTACTGCTTTACAACGAGACCAATCGATGGTGGGTGCTGAGGGGCTCGAACCCCCGACCTACGCCGTGTAAAGGCGCCGCTCTACCAACTGAGCTAAGCACCCCGTCGCAAAGAGCCGGAATTGTATCGTAAAACCAGCGTGCTTTGCGTGTTCGATGACGATTTATTCATCGTCATGCGGATGGTCAGTTGACGGCGTCCTTCAGGGCCTTGCCCGGACGGAACTTCGGCACCTTGGCCTTCTTGATCTTGATGGCTTCGCCGGTGCGCGGATTACGGCCGGTGCGTGCAGCACGGCTGGTCACTGCAAACGTACCGAAACCAACCAGCGTCACCGTGCCGTTCTTCTTCAGCGTGGACTTGACTGCGCCCACCAGTGCGTCGAGCGAACGGCCTGCGGCAGCCTTGGAGATGTCCGCATGCTTGGCGATGTGGTCGATCAGTTCGGTCTTGTTCATTGGGCCCTCACAGGTCTGACGAAAGTATAAAAGGCTTCGTCGGCATCGCTGGCGATGCGAAGAAGCCAAGGTGGGTGAACCATTGGGTGGCGCGCTGAACACAGGCAGGAGCGGAGCGCCGGGCGATCCGTCTGCACCGCGTTGCGCTATCAGCGGGCGTCGTCGAAGACGGGTCCGTGCACGGCAATGTTCGGCCGGTCTATTTAATCCCTCGGCAGAAACGCGTGTCAAGCGGAAAACCGTCGCGAAAGGCGCATGAACACTGCGTTTCGGGACCACCCCAGCTTGTATTTTTGCGGTAGCTGATTTCGGTTATGTCTTGCCGAAAAACCCCAGCGATGCTTTCCCCGTTCGGATAGGCCTGGCCATGGTTTGCGCTCCAGCCGTCCCCACGTTACGCTGCCGCGCACTTGGCGTCGTGACCCGATACGACGCAGGACACGGAGGCAGTCATGGACGGCAGCAGCCACGCGCGATTCTCGCGAGCCGAATGGGCGGCGTTGCGGGCAGGCGTGCCCATGGCCCTGGAAGAGGCCGACCTGCGCAGGCTGGGCGCCACTGGCGAGCCACTGGTGCCCGTGGAAGTGGAAGAGGTCTATCTCCCGCTGACCCGGCTCATCAACCTTCACTTCCAGGCGACGCGGCAGCGCGCCCGCGTGACCGACGACTTCCTGGGCAGGCCGGCTGCGGTGCGACCGTACGTGGTGGCGATCGCGGGCAGCGTGGCCGTGGGCAAGAGCACGGTGGCGCGGCTGCTGCGCACGCTGCTGGCCGACTGGCCCGATCATCCCAGGGTGGAACTGGCCACGACCGACGGGTTCCTGTATCCCAAGGCGCAGCTGCTGTCGGCTGGCCTCATGAATCGCAAGGGCTATCCAGAGAGCTACGACATCAAGCGGATGATCGGCTTTCTGTCGGACCTGCGGGCCCGCGGCGAGGCGCAGTTGCCGATCTACTCGCACGAGGCCTACGACACCTTGCTGGATCAGTGCCAGCAGGTCAGCCAGCCCGACATCCTGATCTTCGAAGGCCTGAACGTGCTTCAACTGGGCGCAGCGGCCGGGGGCAAGGCGATTCCCACCTATACGGCCAGCGATTTCTTCGACTTTTCGATCTACGTCGACGCAGATATTGGCCACATCGAAAGCTGGTATGTCGAACGCTTCCTGCTGCTCAAACGAACGGCGTTCCAGCGGCCGTCGAGCTATTTCCATCACCTGGCCGACGTCAGCGAAGACGAGGCCAGGCGGCACGCGCGTCGGCTGTGGCATGACGTCAACCTGCCCAATCTGCTGGCCAATATCCAGCCGACCCGGCCACGGGCCAACGTCATTCTGCACAAGGCCCGCGACCACGCGGCCGATGCGCTGTGGCTGCGGCGGGTCTGATGGTGACTGGCGTGTCCGACACGGTCCACAGATCCCGCATCGGGGCCGCCGTTGCCGACCGGCAGGCCGGCCACGACGGCGAGTCTGGCGTTCATACGCTGGACGACGGGATAGCCGCCTACGCGGCGCGCGTGCTGCTGGCCAATCACGCCGAACACACGCTGGATGTGCAGTACTACATCTGGCAGCACGACCTGACCGGTGTACTGATGCTCGATGCGCTGTATCGCGCAGCCGAACGAGGCGTGCGGGTGCGGCTGCTGCTCGACGACAACAACACCGGCGGGCTCGATCGCGTGCTGGCCGTCTTCGATTGTCATCCCAACATCGAGGTACGGTTGTTCAACGCCTTCAAATGGCGTCGTTTCCGGCTGCTGGGCTATCTGACCGACTTCGCGCGCCAGAACCGGCGCATGCACAACAAGTCGTTCACGGCGGATCGGCTGGCGACCATCGTCGGCGGGCGCAACATCGGTGACGAGTACTTCGACGTGTCCGAGGAAGTGGTGTTCGCGGACCTGGACGTGCTGGCCCTCGGGCCTGTGTCCGAGGCGGTATCCGACGACTTCCAGCGCTATTGGGACAGCGAGGCGGTCCAGGGGCTGGATGGCTTGATCAAACCCGCCACGCCCGAAGACGTCGCCGCCTGGCGGGCCGAGGCGAAGACGGCCTGCGCGGCGCCCAACGCCGTGGCGTACCGGGCCGCCGTCGAGGCATCGTCCTTCATGCAGCGTCTGCTCGATGGCGATCTGCCTTTGATCTGGGCGCGAACGCACATGCTCAGCGACCCGCCGGCCAAGGGGCTGGGCCGGGCGGAGGAAAGCGAGCTGCTGCCCGCCAACCTGGAGCACACGCTGGGCAAGCCGGTGAGCGAGCTGTTGCTGGTATCGCCTTACTTCGTGCCGACCGCGGCCGGCGTGCGCATGCTGGGTGGGCTGGCGGCGCAGGGCGTGACGGTCACGGTGTTGACCAATGCCTTCGAGGCCACCGACGTGGCCGTGGTGCACTCCGGCTACGCCAAGCGGCGGCGCGCGCTGCTGCGCCGCAAGGTGCGCCTGTACGAGATGAAGCGCCAGATGCCCGACGCCACGCCCAATCGGCCGGCGCCGCATCGCCTGGGGAGTTCGTCGTCCAGCCTGCATGCGAAGACCTTCGCGGTCGATCGCAAGCGCGTGTTCATCGGGTCCTTGAACTTCGATCCGCGTTCGGCGCGGCTCAATACCGAAATGGGCTTCGTCATCGAAAGCCCGGCGTTGGCCGAGGCGATGGTGCGCACGCTGCACGAACGGATGCCGGACAGCGCCTACGAGGTCGTGCTGGCGCGCATCGGAGTGGCCTGGCGCGAACACACGCCCGCGGGCGTGCGCCTGCATCGCCGCGAGCCGGGAATGAACGCATTCCAGCGTATCGCCGTTCGGATTCTTCAGCGGCTTCCGATCGAATGGCTGCTGTAGAGCAGGCCGCTTTCTTGGTATATTCGCCAGTTCACGCGCAAGCCCCGTGTCGTGTCTCGATGCTGCGGTTGGCGTGCAGAAGCAAGTGCTAGCAAATGCTCATAGGCCGGCATCGACGCCCTCGTCTATGGGCATTTTTTTATCGGCCAGGCTGTTGCCTGATCGCCCCGGAGCTTTAGCCGAATGTTCGATTTCGTTCGCAACCACCGTCGCTGGCTGCAATTCATCCTGTTGCTGCTGATCCTGCCGTCGTTCGTGTTCGTCGGCGTGGAAGGCTATACGAGTTTCATCAACCAGGAACGCAACCTGGCCAAGGTGGGAGACGTCGCCGTCTCGAAAGCCGAGTTCGACCAGGCGCAGCGCGCCCAGCTCGATCAGATCCGTCGCCAGTTCGGCACCGGTGTCGACCCCAGTTTGTTCGACACGCCCGACATGCGCCGTCGCCTGCTCGACAGCCTGATCGACACCCGCCTGATCGCCCAGGAAGCCGCGCAGTCGCATTTCTCGGCAACCGATCAGCGCCTGCGCGACGCCATCCTGGCCATCCCGCAGATCCAGGAAAACGGTGCCTTCAGCCGTGACCGCTACATGCAGGCGCTGGCCGCGCAGGGCCTGACCGTGCCGGGCTTCGAAGCGCAGATGCGCAATGACCTGGCGCTGCGCACGGTGACGGCGCCGGTCGCCTCGTCGGCTGTCATTCCGGCCACGGTGTTCGACGGCCTGATGGCCGCCCAGGGCCAGCGCCGCGAAGTGCGCCTGCAGACCCTGTCGCAGGACGCCTATGCCGCCCAGGCCAAGGTCACCGACGAAGACGTCAAGAAGTACTACGACAGCAACACGCAGGCATTCTCGGTGCCCGAAAGCGTCGACGCACAGTACGTCGTGCTTGACGAGAAGTCGGCATCGGCCGGCATCACCGTCAGCGAAGACGACGTGAAGTCGTACTACCAGCAGAACCTCAGCCGCTTCGGCGAACCCGAGCAGCGCCGTGCCAGCCACATCCTGTTGACCTTCGAAGGCAAAAGTGATCGTGCCGCCCTCAAGACCAAGGCCGACGCGCTGGCCGAGCAGGCACGCGCCAAGCCCGAGGAATTCGCAGCGCTGGCCAAGGCCAACTCGCAGGACCCGGGTAGCGCAGGCAATGGCGGCGACCTGGACTGGTTCGGCCGCGGCATGATGGTCAAGCCGTTCGAGGATGCCGTCTTCAGCATGAAGGAAGGTGAAGTCTCGGCGCCCATCGAGTCCGACTTCGGCTATCACATCATCAAGCTCGTCGGCGTGCGTCCGGGCAATCCCAAGCCGCTGACCGAGGTTCGCGGGCAGATCGAAAACGAGATCCGTCAGCAGAAGGCCGCCGCACGCTATGCCGCGCTGGCCCAGGACTTCACCAACACGCTGTACGACCAGAGCGACAGCCTGGACCCGGTGGCGCAGAAGCTGGACCTGAAGGTGCAGACCATGACGGGTGTCACGCGCGCCCCCAGCGGCCAGCCCAAGGTGCCCGGCATCTCGGACAACCCCAAGGTCCTCGAAGCCCTGTTCTCGGACGAGGTGCTGAACGAAAAGCGCAACTCCGGCGCGATCGAGACCGCGACGGGCACGCTGGTGGCCGTGCGCCTGATCAAGCGCGAGCCGGCGCACGTGGCGCCGCTGGAACAGGTGTCGGCGCAGATCCGCACCCAGCTGACGCGTGAGCGCGCCGTGGCTGCGGCGCGCGAAGCAGGCGAGGCCCGCCTGACCGCGCTCAAGGCCAAGGACGACATGGCAGGTTTCGGCCCGGCGCGCACGGTGTCGCGTCTGGCCCCGGGCGAGGGCGTGGCCCCGGTGGTGCTGGCTGCGATCATGCGTGCCGACGCCAGCAAGCTGCCCACGTACGTGGGGGTCGAGACCGACAACGGATACGTCATCGGCCGCATTTCGAAGGTCGAGGCACCGGCGCCGGTCGATCCGCAGGTGGTGGATTCGCAGCGCCAGCAACTGGCCGAGCGTATTGGCGTGGCGGAAGAAGCCGCGTTGATGCGTGCCTTGCGTGCCGAGCACAAGGTGTCGCTGACGCCGGAAGGCGAGGCAGCGATCCAGGGACGGACGGAGTCCAACTGATCGGAATGAAAAACGGGCGCACGATGCGCCCGTTTTTCATTGAAGCGGCTCGACGCAGACCCAGCTTGCGTCGGGCTGGCATAGCGGCCCTGCAGGGCCGCCACCAGTCAGAATTTGCCCAGCAACGGCTTGAGCGTAGGCCAGACGTTGTCCAGCAGGCGGGGCTGGGCCGAGGCAACCGGGTGGATGCCGTCGGACTGGAACAGGTCGCGGTTCTCGGCGATGCCTTCGAGCAGGAAGGGCAACAGCGGCACGTTGTGCTTCTTGGCGACCGTGGCGAAGATCTGGTTGAAGCGCGTGGTGTAGTCGCGGCCGTAGTTCGGCGGGATCTGCATGCCCACCACCATGACCTTGGCCTTCGCCGCCAGCGATTGCGCCACCATCTTGTCCAGATTCTGCTCGGTCATGTTCAAGGGCAGCCCGCGTAGGGCATCATTGCCACCCAGTTCGACGATGACCACGGCTGGCTTCCAGCGGGTAAGCAAGGCATCCAGACGTGACACGCCGCCGCTGGTGGTGTCGCCACTGATGCTAGCGTTGACGACCCGGTAGGCATGGCCCTCCTGGTCGACCCGCTTTTGCAGCAGGGTGACCCAACCGGCTTCCTGCGGCAGCCCGTAGCCTGCGGACAGGCTGTCACCGACCACCAGCAGGACGGGTTTCGACCCCTCGGCCTGCGCCAGGGCGGCCGGTGCGCCGGCACCCAAGGCGATCGCGCCGAGGGCGACGGCGGCCACTTGGGTGAGCCATCGGCGACGGCCACCGGGCTGGTCCGTTTCGTGAGCTTGCGGCAAGATATTCAATCGAATCCTCAAACTAAGTGATCTTATCTATGACAGGACAATCCACGGCCGCCCTTGGTTCAATCGCTTCGGCCACGCCGGGCGGAAAGGCAGATGCCATCGTGGCCGACGGCCTGGTCAAGGAAGTCACCGATGCCACCGGCACGCTGACCATTCTCAACCGCGTGGATTTCAGTATTCGTGCAGGCGAAACCGTCGCCATCACTGGCAGTTCGGGCTCGGGCAAGTCGACGCTGCTGGGCCTGCTGGCCGGGCTGGACCTGCCGTCGCATGGCACGGTGAGGCTGGCCGGCCAGGATTTGTATGCGCTGGATGAAGACGATCGCGCCCGGCTGCGCGCGCGCCACGTCGGCTTCGTGTTCCAGGCCTTCCAGTTGCTGCCCCACCTGACCGCACTGGAAAACGTCATGCTGCCGCTGGAACTGGCCGGCCGTCCCGCACGCGAACCGGCGGTGCGGATGCTGGAGCGGGTGGGGCTGGGCCAGCGGCTCGAGCATTATCCCCGCACCTTGTCGGGCGGTGAACAGCAGCGCGTGTCGCTGGCGCGTGCCTTCGTGGTGGAGCCCGATCTGCTGTTCGCCGACGAGCCCACCGGCAGCCTGGATTCCGCCACCGGCGAAGCCGTGATCGAACTGATGTTCGACCTGCACCGCGAGCGCGGTACGACCTTGCTGCTGGTCACCCACGACAACAAGCTGGCGCAGCGTTGCGCGCGTCAACTGGTGATGGCGGGGGGACGCCTGGTGCACGACTCGGGTGCGGACGAGTCCTGATTCGTCCGGCTGCGGCTACAGGGCAGGGCGGTTGGCATCGCCCCGCCGATAGTGCTTGCGGAACTCGATGGCGCCGACCATCACGCCGCTGCAGAAGATGATCGAAATGCCGATCCAGGTGAACTGGTCGGGCAACTGGTTCCACACCAGCCAGCCGATGAAGGTGGCGCTGAAGATCTGCAGGTAGATGAAGGGCGCGATCACCGAGGCGTGGCCGCGCCGCAGCGCATGGACCTGCAGCAAGTGGCCGATCAGCCCGGTCACGCCCGTCGATGCCAGCGCCAGCCACTGGATCCAGGTCGGCGCGACCTTGTCGATGGTGTCGAATAGCACGATCGGCAGCAGCACGGTGACGATCAGCGTGCCGCCCAGCGAACTCCAGATCATGGTGGTGTAGGGGTCTTCGGCGTGCATGCGCTTGGTGACCAGTTGCACGCAGGCGATCAGCAGGGCATTGAGCAGGCCCAGGACGATGCCGATCAGGGGCAGGGCGCCGCCGGGCCGGATCACGATCAGCATGCCGACGAAGGCCACGCCCGTGCCGATCCAGCGATAGAGCTGGGTCTTTTCGCCCAGCAGCCAGGGCGCCAGGGCGAGCATGATGAGCGGGGCGACGAAGCTCAGCGCGGTCGCTTCGGCCAGCGGCACGTAGGCCAGCAAGGTGTAGACGCACAGGCTGGAGCCCAGCATCAGCATGGCCCGCAGTGCCTGCAATCGCGGCGTCTTGCTACGCACGACCTTCCAGCCCCGCGCCCGTACACCGATGGTCAATGCCAGGCCGAAGTGCACCGAATAACGCATCCAGGTGACCAGCAGCACCGGCATGCCGCCCATGACCAGCCATTTGCTGGTGCCATCGAGCGCGGACAGCGTCCAAAGGGAAAGCGTCATCAGCCCGACGGCAAGGAACGGGCGACTATAGGAATCGGACATTGTCAGCGGGCAGGAGAGGGCGAAGGGACGTTGCGCAGGCGCCGGGCGGCGATGAAGACTTCACTGGCGGTCAGACCGACCGGGCCGCAGCCTTGGGCGACCAGGGCGTCGGCCGCCGCGCCGTGCAGCCATACGCCGCCACGGACGGCATCATCTATGGGTAAACCCTGAGCCAGCAACCCGCCGATCATACCTGCAAGCACGTCCCCGGTCCCGGCTGTCGCCAGTCCGGCGTTGCCGCTGTCGTTGATGGACCACAGGCCGTCGGGTGACGCCACCACGGTTCCCGAGCCTTTGAGCACGACCCAGGCTTCGTAACGTGCAGCCAGATCGGTGGCGCTGCGAATGCGGTCGTCCTGGATGGTTGCCGTGTCGGTGTGCAGCAAGCGCGCGGCTTCGCGCGGATGAGGCGTGAGGATCAGGGGGGCGGTGCGCTGCTGCGCCAAGTGCGGTTGTTCGGCCAGCAGCGTCAGGCCGTCGGCGTCGAGCACGACCGGGGTGTCGCCGGCGGCATCCAATACCGCAGCCAGAGAGCCGGCGGCATCGTCGTCGGTGCCGAGGCCGCACCCCATCACCCAGACGCCGACACCGGCATCGTCCTGAGCCAGCAGCGCATCGGCGGTTCGAAGCATCAATTCCGGCTGCAGCGGATCGCAGGGCAGGTCGGGTGCGCCTGCGGGGAAAGCGACGAAGACCTTGCCGGCACCCAGGTGCAGTGCGGCGCGGCTGGCCAGCAGCGCTGCGCCCGTCATGCCGCGGCCACCACCCAGCACCGCAACGGTGCCGAAGCTGCCCTTGTGCGTGTCGTGGGGACGGGCCTGGAACAAGGCCGCGCAGTCGCTGCGGCGGATCAGCTTGCCAATGTCGGCCGAGGCCGGTTCGCAGGTGGCGACGCCAGCCGGTGCAAAAGCGTCTGCGTGGACGCCAGCGAACTCACTGTCCGTGCCCAGGCTGGCCACCACCACCTCGCCCGCGTGATCGCGCCCGGCGTGGGTATGCAGGCCAGGCTTGTCGCGCAGGAAGGTCAGGGTGACATCGGCACGGAACGTGTGCGGGTCGGCGGTGCCGGTGTCGGCATTCAGTCCGGTCGGCACGTCGAGCGCCAAGCGCACGGCCGCCTGTTCGTTGGCCCAGGACAGCCAGCGTGTGCTGGTGTCGTCCAGGCCCTTGCGCAAGCCGATGCCGAACAAGGAATCCACGATCAGTTCCCCGTTGGCATCGCCGTGCGGTTCACCTGCCTGCACCAGGCCGGCGGGCAATTCGCGCCAGGCGCGTGCCGCGTCGTCGGGACGGTCACGGGTGGGCGCCTGCGCCCAGACCCGCACCGGCTGGTCCGCCTGATGCAGCAAGCGGGCCAGTACCAGACCGTCGCCGCCGTTGTTGCCTGGACCGCACAGTATCGTCACCCAGCGTGCGGGCCAGCGGGCGCGAATCAGGTCGAACGCTGCCGTGGCGGCACGCGTCATCAGGGTGTGGGGAGGCAGGGCAGCGTGCGCGGCATGCTCCAGCGCGCGCAGGGCGCTGGACCGCAACAGATCGTGGGAAACGGCAGACATGACGGTGACAGGCATATGACCGTCCGCCATTCTACGTGCGTGGCCCCCCGCCGCGAGGTAAAATCCAAGCCTCCTCTTGCCTTACCTTGTGACGCCCTGTGACCACTATCTCGCGCTTGCCCGGCCCGCTCGCCCTTTCTTCGTTTCGCAAGGAGCGCCTGCTGGCCGGCTTGCAGCCGCTGGGTCTGCCGATCGCCGACATTGCCGCCCGCTACGTTCACTTCGTGCTGGCCGACCGTGAACTGACGGCAGACGAGGCCACGCGCCTCGACAGCCTGCTGGTCTATGGCGACCCCGCCTCCGAGACGCCCGACGGCTACACGCTGTACGTGGTGCCGCGCCTGGGCACGCTGTCGCCCTGGGCCAGCAAGGCCACCGACATCGCGCGCAACTGTGGTCTGGACGCGGTGCGCCGCGTCGAGCGCGGCATCGCTTTCACGGTGGTGCCCAAGCGCGGCCTGCTGGGCAGCAAGAGCCTGGACGACGCCGCCCTGGCGCAGATCGCCGCCCACCTGCACGACCGCATGACCGAAACCGTCGTCGATGCGAGCTTCGACGGTTCGGCGCTGTTCCAGACGCTGGCAGGCAAGCCGATGCAGACCGTGCCGGTCATGGCAGAAGGCCGCGACGCGCTGGTGCATGCCAACGGTGCCCTGGGCCTGGCCTTGTCCGATGACGAGATCGACTACCTGGCCGAGGCATTCGGCACCCTGCAGCGCGACCCCACCGACGTCGAGCTGATGATGTTCGCGCAGGCCAACAGCGAACACTGCCGCCACAAGATCTTCAACGCCAGCTGGACCATCGACGGTGCCGAGCAGCCCAACACCCTGTTCGGCATGATCCGCGCCACCCATGCCGCGCAACCGCAGGGCACGGTGGTTGCCTATTCCGACAACGCCGCCGTCATGGCGGGCGGCCCGGCAGAACGCTTCCACCCGGTGCGCGGTGACGGCGGCGAACAACGCTACGTGCATCGCGATGCCGTCGTGCACACCCTGATGAAGGTGGAAACGCACAACCACCCGACCGCGATTTCGCCGTTCCCGGGCGCATCGACCGGCGCGGGCGGTGAGATCCGCGACGAGGGTTCGACCGGCCGCGGCTCCAAGCCCAAGGCTGGCCTGACCGGCTTCACCGTGTCGAACCTGCGCTTCCCCGACGCCATCGAGCCCTGGGAAGCCGATCACCACGGCCTGCCGGACCGCATCGCCTCGCCGCTGTCCATCATGATCGAAGGCCCCATCGGCGGCGCCGCGTTCAACAACGAATTCGGCCGTCCCAACCTGCTGGGTTACTTCCGCACCTACGAACAGCAGGCAGGTGGCACGCGCTGGGGCTATCACAAGCCCATCATGATCGCGGGCGGCCTGGGCAGCATCGATGACGGCCTGACCGACAAGCACGACCTGCCGCCGGGCAGCCTGCTGATCCAGCTTGGCGGTCCCGGCATGCGCATCGGCATGGGCGGCGGCGCCGCATCCAGCATGGGCGTGGGCAGCAACACCGCCGACCTCGACTTCGACTCCGTGCAGCGTGGCAACCCGGAAATCGAACGCCGTGCGCAGGAAGTCATCGACCGCTGCTGGCAGCTGGGCGCCGGCAACCCCATCCTGTCGATCCACGACGTGGGCGCGGGCGGCCTGTCCAACGCATTCCCCGAACTGGTCGACGGCGCAGGCCGCGGTGCCGTGTTCGATCTGCGCCGTGTCGCGCTGGAAGAGTCGGGCCTGTCGCCCGCCGAAATCTGGTCCAACGAGTCGCAGGAACGCTACGTTCTGGCCATCCTGCCGGAATCGCTGGCGCTATTCTCGGAGCTGGCTGCCCGTGAGCGCTGCCCGTTCACCGTGGTCGGCGTGGCCACCGAAGAGCGCCAGTTGCGCGTCGTCGATGGCGAGAACGATTTCGGCATCCCGGTGGCCGGCGCATCGCCTGCTGTCGAGGGCCAGGCGCCCGCGCGCGACATGCGTCCGGTCGACGTGCCCATGGACGTGATCCTGGGCAAGGCCCCGCGCGTGCACCGCGACGTCGCTCGCCTGCCCGGCGTGCGCGAACCGATGGACATCACAGGCCTGGATCTGGACGACACCATCCGCCGTGTCCTGCGCCACCCCACGGTCGCCAACAAGACCTTCCTCATCACCATCGGCGACCGTACCGTCGGCGGCCTGTCCTCGCGCGACCAGATGGTCGGCCCGTGGCAGGTGCCGGTGGCCGACGTGGCCGTGACGCTGGCCGATTATCGCGGCATGCGCGGTGAGGCCATGGCCATGGGCGAACGCTCGCCGCTGGCCGTGATCGATGCGCCCGCATCGGGCCGCATGGCCGTGGTCGAAGCCATCACCAATCTGGTGGCTGCACCCGTGGCGCGCCTGGAAGACGTCAAGCTGTCGGCCAACTGGATGGCTGCCTGCGGCGAGCCGGGCCAGGACGCCGCCCTGTACGACACCGTGCAGGCCATCAGCGAGCTGTGCCAGACGGTCGGCCTGTCGGTGCCGGTGGGCAAGGATTCCCTGTCCATGCGCACTGGCTGGGACGAGAACGGCGAGGCTCGCAAGGTGGTGTCGCCGGTGTCGCTGGTGGTCACGGCCTTCGCGCCCGTCGACGACGTGCGCCATACCCTGACGCCGCAGCTGCGTACCGACGAAGGCGACACGGTGCTGATCCTGATCGACCTGGCGCGCGGCAAGCAGCGCCTGGGCGGCTCGGTGTTCAGCCAGGTCGTCAACCAGGTCGGCGACGCCGTGCCCGACCTGGAACAGGCCGAAGACCTGCGCGTGTTCTTCGCCACCATCCGCACGCTGGCCGAAGCCGGCGTGGTGCTGGCCTACCACGACCGTTCCGACGGCGGCCTGCTGGCCACCGTGGCGGAAATGGCCTTCGCCGGCCACACCGGCGTGTCGCTGAACATCGACATGCTGACGCTGGACGCCAACTCGCAGGATTGGGGCGACTTCAAGATCCGTCCCGAACAGGTCGCCGTGCAGCGCGACGAAGCCACCCTGCGTGCGCTGTTCAACGAAGAACCCGGCGCCGTCATCCAGGTGCCGGTGTCCAGCCGCGACGCCGTCATGGAAGTGCTGCGCGGCGCAGGCCTGTCGGCACATGCCCACGTGGTCGGCACGCTCAACCCCACCGATGTCATCGAGATCTATCGCGATGGCAAGCGCGTCTGGGGCCAGCCGCGTGTCGAGCTGGGCCGCGAGTGGAGCGAAGTCAGCCGCCGCATCATGGCGCTGCGCGACAACCCCGCCAGCGCCCAGGCGGAATTCGATGTGTGGGGCCTGCAGAACGACCCGGGCCTGTCGCCCAAGGTCGCCTTCAACCCGCAGGAAGACATCGCCGCACCGTTCATCAACGCCGGCGCGCGCCCGAAGATCGCCATCCTGCGCGAGCAGGGCTGCAACAGTCACGTGGAAATGGCCTATGCCTTCGACCACGCCGGCTTCGAGGCGATCGACGTCCACATGACCGACCTGCTGTCGGGTCGCGTGGCGCTGGACAGCTACAAGGGCCTCGTCGCAGTGGGTGGCTTCAGCTACGGCGACGTGCTGGGCGCCGGTGAAGGCTGGGCCAAGACCATTCGCTTCAACCCGACGCTGGCTGCGATGTTCGCCGGCTTCTTCGGTCGCCAGGACACCTTCGCCCTGGGCGTGTGCAACGGCTGCCAGATGTTCGCCGCCATGGCCTCCGCCATTCCGGGTGCGCAGGACTGGCCGCGCTTCACGCGCAACCGCTCGGAAAAGTTCGAGGCCCGTCTGTCGCTGGTCGAGATCCCCGAGTCGCCTTCCATCCTGTTCGCCGACATGGCGGGCTCGCGCATGCCCGTGGTGGTGTCGCACGGCGAAGGCTACGCAGACTTCTCGCAGCAGGGCCGTGCTGGCAGCGCGCTGGCTGCCATGCGCTACGTCGACAATGCCGGTCAGGTCACCGAAGCCTACCCGTTCAACCCGAACGGCAGCCCGGCCGGCATCGCAGGCGTGACCACAGCCGATGGCCGCTTCACCGCCCTGATGCCGCACCCGGAGCGCACCCTGCGCAACGTCCAGATGTCGTGGGCACCCGCAAGCTGGGGCGCAGCCGACACCGGCGGCGAGTTCACCCCGTGGGCCCGCATGTTCCGCAATGCGCGCAAGTGGGTCGGCTGAGCTTGATATGAGTGGAAGGATGCCTTCGAGGCGGCACTTTTTGCCTCGGGGGCAGCCCGGCAATGAAAAAGGCAGCGTCTGTGAAGACGCTGCCTTTTTTTCGCATGTAGGTCGGGGAAGGCGCCTGGAAGGGCGGGCGCCGGTCTTACTTCGGCAACTGTGCCCAGGGCGCGTGGCGGAAGCGTTCCGCCAGGAAGTCGAGCATGGTCCGTACGCTGAGCGGCATCTGGCGGCGCGACGCATAGACCGCGTAGATGCTCAGGTCGACGACGTGGTGGTCTTCGAGCAGCAGCACCAGTTCGCCTGACTTGATGGCCGGTTCGGCCACGAAGGTGGGCAGCATGGCGATGCCGGCGCCTGCGGTGGCAGCGCGCAGCAACACCATGGTTTCATTGGCGCTGAGGTTACCTTCGACGGGCACCGAGATGCGCTCACCGGCGAAGGTGAAGTGCCAGGTGCTCTCGCCGAAGTTGGCCGAGGTCAGGCAGTTGTGCCGTGCCAGGTCCTGGGGCTTGGTCGGCTTGCCGTGCTGCGCGATGTACTTGGGCGAGGCCGTGATGGTACAGAGGCAGTGCCCCAGCTTGCGCGCGATGAGGTTGGCATCGGGCTCGTTGGTGATGCGGATCGCCAGGTCGATGCGTTCGTCGACCAGGTCGACGATACGGTCGACCACCTCCAGGTCGACGGCGACCGAGGGGTACTGGGCCAGATAGTCGACCACCGCTTCCACCAGATGCGTTTGCGCAAAGGCGGCACTTGCAGTCATGCGCAGCCCGCCTCGCGGTTGGGCGCTACTTTCGTTGGACAGGGTGGCGATGCGGCCTTCGATGGCCAGCATATCGCGGCACAGCGGCAGCACTTCCTTACCTGCGGTAGTGAGGTTCAGACGGCGAGTCGTCCGGTGTAATAGTCGTGCGCCGGTCCACTGTTCGAGAAACGCGAGATAACGTGTCGCCATCGCACGCGACATATTGAGTTGTCTCGCCGCGGCTGACACACTGCCGCGGTCAGTCGCTTCCAGAAAGACGCGCATGGCAGAGAGCTTGTCCATAGCCGCGCATTCTATGCAATGAATTGTCAGCTCGGCCTCAGAAACGAGGGCATGAAAATTTCAGAATTCCTTGCAAACCCAGCAATGACAAGGGTTTTGCAGGATTAGTCCGAGCGGTGCAACAAAGCGTCGCCCCACGCACGCTAGTGGTGCGGCAGGGTTTCCAATAGGCTGAGCTTTCAGACTTTCCAGAAGCTCGCATGGACCAGCTCAGGCTGCACTATATCTTCGATCCGCTTTGCAACTGGTGTTACGCGGCCGCGCCCGCCTTGAAGCATCTGGCTGCCACCAACCCTGATTCGCTCGAGTTTATGCCTTCCGGCCTCTATGCGGGGGTAAATGTGCGGCCAGCGTCGCATGGCGGCGAATCGGTGTGGAACGACGACAAACGCATCCAGGACATGACAGCGCAGCCGTTCTCCGAAGCGTACCGCGCGAATATCCTGCATGGTCGGGGTGTCGTGCTCGATTCGGGGCCGGCTTATCGGGCGTTGACGGCTGTCCGCGATCTGTCGGCAGGCCTGGAGGCCCAACTGTTGTTCGCGATGCAGCACGCGCGCTACGTGGAAGGATTGGACACCGCGCAGCCCGCGGTCCTGGGCGTGCTCGCGCATGAAGTGGCAGCGGCAGCAGGCATGGATCTGGACGCCGACACCGTTGCCTCCCGGGTGATTGACGATGCCGCATTGGCCGACGCCACGCAGGCGCGTATAGCGGCCTCACAGTCGTTGATTCGCCGTCTGCGTACTTCGGGTGTCCCGCAGCTTTTCGTGCGCCTGGCGGGCCAGGAAGCGGTCTTGCAGGGGGTGCCGTTGTACGAAGGGCCCGATGCGCTGCAACGGGCCCTCGATGTCATCCAGGAAAAGGCGGAAAAGCCTGCTTGATACGACAGAGGGGTGGCCAACGGCCACCCCTCTGTTCTCATTCGCTGGCTATCGCATCATCACCAGCGATAGGTCAGGTTGGCACTTGCCTGACGCTCGTCGCCGTACTTGCAGGTGGCGTATTCGCAGTAGACGTAGTCCTTGTCGGCCAGGTTGCTGACGTTGAAGGTGAAGTCCCAGTTCCTGTCGATGCGGTATCCCAGCATGGCGTCGATCAGGATGTACGAGGGCATCGACGTCGACATGCCTGATGCGCGGGTCGTACCCTTGTAGCGCGCGCCCGCCGCCACACGCAGTTGCGGCAAGTCCCAGGCCCCGAAGTTGTAGTCGGCCCAGACGGCGGCCTGGTGGTAGGGCGTGTCTTCGCTGCGCTGGCCGACTTCGCTGGGGATGGTGCTGCGGCTGATCCGCGCGTCGACATAGGCATAGGACGCGATGATGCTGAGCGACCGCGAGACTTCGGCCTTGGCTTCGAGTTCAAGACCGCGCGATTGTATTTGGCCCGTCTGGCGGTAGACGTTCGAGCCCGCATCGAACTTCAGCACGTTGTCCTGCGTGATGTCGAAGACGGCTGCGCTCAGCAGCATGCGGCTGCCGTTCGGCTGATAACGCACGCCGGCTTCATATTGTTTGCCGCGCGTGGGCTTGAAGGTCTCGCCAGAGACTTCGGTCACGGCCACCGGGAAGAAGGATTCGCTGTAGCTCACGTACGGTGCCAGGCCATTGGCGGCCTTGTAGACCAGCCCGGCGCGCCAGGTGGTGGATTCGTCCTTCTGTATGGTGCTGCTGCCGTCACGTTGCGCAGTCTGGTCCTGCTCGGCCCAGTCGTGGCGCAGGCCGAACACGGCTGACCAACGATCGTCGATGTTGATCTGTTCCTGCGCGTACAGCCCGACCTGGGTGGTCTTGATGTTCGAGCCACGGTTCAACGCGCGATTGCGGTTGACCACCACGGGCTGTCCGTACTCATAGGTGGCGAGGTTCAACGACGGGGCAGCGGCCCGGAAGTTGTTCGAGTCATATTCCATGCGATAGACGTCCAGCCCCACCAGCGCGGTATGGTCGGCCCCCCACAGCGAGCCATTCCACTCGACGCGGGTGTCGGATGTCACCCCGGTCGCGTTTTCACGGCGGTCGCTGTACTGGCGGCGCAGCATGCCGGTCGAGACGGCCTCGGCGATGGCCGCCGCGCTGGTCTGGGCCTGCAGGTAGTCCCACTTCACCTTGGATTCGAAGAACCGCAGGCTGTGATTGACCCGCGTGCTGGCATTGAGCGCATGGTTCAGCTCGTAGCCGAGCGTGTACATCTCGCCTTTCATCTGATCGTAAGAAGGCTCGCCGATGAACTCGCCGCGTCCGATGGTGAACGGGCCGCTGCCGATGCCATCGATCAATTGATAGGCCAGGGGCGCCGAGAAACGCGTATCGGTCTTCTGATAGAACGACAGCAGCGTCAGCGATGTGTCGACGTTGGGGCGCCACGTCAGTGCGGGTGCGATGTAGATCTTGTCGTCGTGGAGGTAACGATCAGACGTGTTGCTGTCGCGGCCCAGCATGGTCAGCCGGTAGTCCAGGGTATCGCTGCCGGGGACGGCGCCGCTGAAGTCTGCCGTCACCTGGCGACGGTCGTGATTGCCCAGTTGCAGGCCCAGTTCACGGATGGGATCGGACGTCGGACGCTTGCTGACGGCATTGACCAAGCCACCGGGTGACAACTGACCGTACAGCACGGACGAGGCGCCGCGCAGCACTTCCACGCGTTCCAGGCCATAGGGTTCCTGGATGCCATCGTAGGAATTGCTTTGCAGGCGCAGGCCGTCACGCAGGGAGCCGCTGGTGCCGGATTCCACGTCGATGCCGCGGATGCGGAAGCGGTCGGCGGTGCGATTGAAGCTGGTCGGCTGGCTGGTGAAACTGGGGGTGTAGTTCAGTGCCTGCGACAGGGTTTCGGCCTGGCGGGCGCGCAGTTCGTCATTGGTCACGATCGAGATCGACTGAGGCGTCTCGATGATGGGCGTGTCGGTCTTGCTGCCGGCCATGGAGCGGCGGGCCACGTAGCCAGTCACGGGGCTGGTGGCGGTTTCGGCGCCGGCTGTCACCGTGACGGCGGGCAAAGTCGTCGTGTCGCTGCTTGCACTGGGGCGCTGGCGGATGGCGATCGTGCCGGCCTCGGTAGGTA
>JAAIGF010027247.1_pt1 | contig 25124 bp, 21 predicted proteins | sample 6487441 | NCBI WGS metagenome assembly JAAIGF01 (sample SAMN13974129, study PRJNA590717) | phyllosphere metagenome | biome: pepper field; feature: multiple bacterial spot infested pepper fields; material: pepper leaves; isolation source: leaves from pepper fields | host: Capsicum annuum ... | reverse complement strand
TACGCTTGACGACCATAGCAAGGTGGACCCACTCCTTCCCATCCCGAACAGGACTGTGAAACGCCTTTGCGCCGATGATAGTGGACGTACGTCTGTGAAAGTAGGTCATCGTCAGGCATTTATTCCCATGAAGCCCCGCATCCGCAAGGATCCGGGGCTTTGTGCTTTGGGGCGCACGAAAGCATGGCGTCGCGTCTGCGCCACCCTTTGCGCGCCGATGCACGGCTCACACCACGCCCGTTGCACAACATCGCCGTTGATCACGAGACTTCGTTGTAAGATCGAAGCGTAATCGAAGCAACTGCAGCGGAGTCATCATGAGCGTGCCCCCACCCTATACCCCACCCCCCGTCGTTCCGCAGCCTGAAGGACTCAGCCTGCGCACCGTGCTGACCGTCGTCTATGCGCTGTTCGCGCTGGGTTTTCTCACGGGCGGCCTCGGCGCCATCGCGGCCGTGGTGCTGGCCTACTTGAAGCGCGGTGATGCGGCCGGTACGGTCTACGCCTCGCACTTCGACTGGGTCCTGCGCACCTTCTGGTGGATGGTGCTGTGGCTGATCGTCAGCTCCATCCTGGTCATCATCCTGGTCGGCTTCCTCGGCTACTTCCTGACCTTGCTGTGGGTGCTGTACCGCATCATCCGAGGCTGGTTGAGCCTGGCCGAAGGTCGCTCCGTCGGTCCGACGACGATCTGATCCTGCACGGGCGGGGGCCAGCCCCCGCAGCCTGCATAAAACAAAACCCCGGCCATGGCCGGGGTTTTGTCATTGGATGCCGTCAAGGGCATCCTGCGGCACCGCTGGGGTACCACCGAGCCGGATACCGGCCCGCCTGAAATCAGCTCAGGTGACCGTTCACGATCTTGGTCAGTTCGAACATCGACACCTGATCTTTGCCGAACAGCTTCTTCAGCTTGTCGTCGGCATTGATGTTGCGGCGGTTGGCCGCGTCTTGCAGGTCATGCTTCTTGATGTACTCCCAAATCTTCTTCGTGACTTCGGTGCGGGGAAGCGGCTCCGACCCGATGACCGCAGCCAACTCGGCGCTGGGCTTGAGCGGCTTCATGAACGCGGCGTTTGGTTTACGTGCGGCGGTCTTGCTGGCGGTGGCCATCCGTTTTTCTCCTAGTGAAGTTGCCATTACTCGCGCAGCATACTGGACTACGAAGAGGCCCACAATCCGCTAAGTTGTTTCAAATTCGCGGAGGTTCCCCAGGGGGCAGCGCCGGGGGCACGGCAGGGCAGCCCCCAGGGCAGCGAAGCAGGTGACAACGACGCCGCCAAGGACGGAAAATAGGCTTCCTGACCTTGTTCACCCGAGCCAATGGACGCTTCTGCCTTTCGTTCTCCTCTGGATCACATCCGGCGCTTCCACGACGAACTGACTGCCATCCGGCGCGACCTGCACGCGCATCCGGAACTCGGGTTCGAAGAAGTGCGCACCGCGGGCGTCGTGGCCGACGAGCTCGCCAACCTGGGCATCGAAGTCCATGCCGGCCTGGGCAAGACGGGGCTGGTCGGGGTCATCCGGGGCAGACGCCAGGACAGCGGACGCATGGTGGGCCTGCGCGCCGACATGGATGCCCTGCCCATGGCTGAAGCCAACACCTTTGGCCACTGCTCGCGCAAGTCAGGACTGATGCACGGCTGCGGCCACGACGGCCACACCACCATGCTGCTGGGCGCGGCGCGCTACCTCGCGGCCACGCGTCACTTCGATGGCACGGCGGTCCTCATCTTCCAGCCGGCCGAGGAAGGCCGCGGTGGCGCCCAGGCCATGATCGACGACGGGCTCTTCGATCTCTTTCCCTGCGAGGCCATCTACGCCATGCACAACTGGCCCGCGCTGCCGCCCGGGGTGGTGGGCATCAACCCGGGTCCCATGATGGCTGCCGCCGATCGCTTCGAGATCACCATCCAGGGCCGCGGCGGTCATGGCGCACATCCGTACCAGACCTGTGATCCGGTCGTGATGGCCGCGCACATCATCACGGCCTTGCAGAGCATCGTGGCTCGCAACGTGAACCCGCTGGATTCCGCGGTGGTGTCCGTGGGCTCCATGCAGGCCGGCCACCCCGGCGCCATGAGCGTCATCCCTGACGAAGCACGCCTGGTCGGCACGGTGCGCAGCTTTCGCCGATCGGTGCAGGACATGATCGAGTCGCGCATCAGCGCCGTGGCGCAGTCCGTGGCCCAGGCCTTTGGCGGCACGGCGCAGGTCGCCTACCAGCGCATCTATCCCGCCACGCTCAACACCCCGCACGAGGCCCATTTCCTCGCGGACGTGGCCACGGGGCTCCTGGGCGCGGACCACGTCGTGCGCGACCTGCAGCCGTCCATGGGATCCGAGGACTTTTCCTTCATGCTGCAGCACCGGCCGGGTGCGTACTTCCGGCTGGGGCAGGGCGGGGCGCAGGAAGGCCGCGTGCTGCACAACGCGCATTACGACTTCAACGACGCCATCCTGCCCATCGGCGCGGCGCTGTTCAGCGCCCTGGCCGAACAGCGCATGCCGATCCACGCGTGATCGCCGGGCCTTTGCATGCGCGCCGCCCGGCGGATCGCGTGGGCGCAAGGCACACCCTGCGCACCGCGCCAGGCGGCAATCGGGCGCCCCACGCCTTTACAATGTTCCCATGACCTCCAACATCCAACGCCTCACTCTCACCCGTCCCGACGACTGGCACCTGCATCTGCGCGATGGTGCTGCGCTCGAAGCCGTCGTGGCCGACTCGGCCCGCCAGTTCGCCCGCGCCATCGTCATGCCCAACCTGAAGCCGCCGGTGTCCACCACCGAAGCCGCCGTGGCCTATCGCGATCGCATCCTGGCCGCCCTGAAGCTGGCAGGCGACGACGTGCCTGCCTTCGATCCGCTGATGACGCTGTACCTGACGGACAACATGCAGGCTGACGAGATCCGCCGCGCGCGCGAGTCCGGCGTGGTCAAGGCCGTCAAGCTCTATCCCGCCGGCGCCACCACCAATTCGGATGCCGGCGTGACCGATTTGTTGGGCCGATGTGCCGGCGTGCTCGAAGCCCTGCAGCGCGAAGACATGCCTTTGCTGGTACATGGCGAAGTCACCGACCCCAGCACCGACGTGTTCGATCGCGAAGCCCTCTTCATCGACCAGGTCATGATCCCCCTGCGTCGCGCCTTTCCGGCCCTGAAGGTGGTGTTCGAGCACATCACCACGCGTGAAGGCGCCCAGTACGTGCGCGACGCCGAAGGTCCGATCGCTGCCACCATCACGCCGCAGCACATGCTGTACAACCGCAATGCCCTCTTCATCGGCGGCATCCGCCCGCACTGGTATTGCTTGCCCATCCTGAAGCGCGAAGTCCATCGCCAGGCGCTGATCGATGCCGCCACCAGCGGCAGCCCGCGCTTTTTCCTCGGCACGGACAGCGCCCCCCACGCCCGCGGGCTGAAGGAACATGGCTGTGGTTGCGCCGGCTGCTACACGGCCCTGCACGCCATGCCGCTGTACGCCACCGCCTTCGAGAATGCCGGCCACCTGGACAAGCTGGACGACTTCGCCAGCCGATTCGGGCCCGAGTTCTATGGCCTGCCGCGCAATACCGACACGCTGGTCCTGGAGCGCGTGGAAACCGTCGTCCCGGACGAGCTGCCCTTTGGCGCCACCTCCATCGTGCCGCTGGCCGCTGGCGAAACGCTGCCCTGGCGCGTCGCGACGGCCTGAGCGTCGGTGAATCCGGGGATGCCGGCCGGTTGAGGCCGGCACCGGCGCAGGCCGTCAAGGCGGCCATGCCGGCCACCCCGGCACCGACACGGGGCTGACCGCGGGGCCCCAACGACGAACGGCCGGCATCGCGCCGGCCGTTTGCTCAAAGCGACAGCAATTAGCCCTTCTTGCGGAATAGCACATCCCACACGCCATGTCCCAGACGCAGACCGCGCGTCTCGAACTTGGTCTGCGGACGCCAGCCCGGCCGCTCGGCAAAGCCCTTGCCCGCCGTGTTCTCCAGGGTCGGCTCGCCGCTCAGCACTTCCAGCATCTGATCCGCATAGTGCTCCCAGTCGGTCGCACAGTGCAGGTAGCCGCCCGGGGCGATGCGCGAGGCCAGCAGCGCCACGAACGGCGGCTGGATCAGGCGACGCTTGTGGTGGCGCTTCTTCGGCCACGGGTCGGGAAAGTACAGGTGCACGCCCGCCAGCGAGGCCGGGGCGATCATGTCGCGCACCACCTCGACCGCGTCGTGCTGGATGATCCGCACGTTCGTCAGGCCCAGGGTGTCGATGCGCTTGGCGAGCGCGCCCGCGCCAGCCTCGAACACTTCCACGCCCAGGAAGTTGTCATGCGGGCGATCCGACGCGATCTGCGCCGTGGTCTCGCCCATGCCGAAGCCGATCTCCAGCACCATCGGCGCTTCGCGCCCGAACGGCTTGGAGAAATCGGTCACCTGCGCCTGATACGGCAGCAGCACCTTGGGCAGCAGGGCTTCCAGCGCGTGACGCTGTGCGTCCGTGATGTGGCCCTTGCGGCGCACGAAACTGCGGATGTGCGACGCCAGCCCCTTGGCCGGCTCGGCGCCGGGTTCGGTGGCTTCACCGTCGGGTTTGGTTCGCTTGAGCAAGTCGGCGAGTCGCATCTCAGCCCCCTCCGACCGCCACGACGATCTCGATCTGATCGTCCTGGCTCAAGAAGGTGTCGGCGTGCGCGCTGCGCGGCACGATATCCCCATTACGCTCGATCGCCACGCGCTTGCCGGTATAGCCGAGCGTCTCGATCAGGTGAGTCACCGTGCAGTTGTCGGGCACCGTCGTCGCGGTGCCGTTGATCTGGATTTCCATGCGCGGATTGTAGCCTTGCCACCGCCTCTCGCGGCAGGGATGTCGGACCTCAAATCCCGTCATGCCTCTTGCGCCGCACATGGGCGCAACTCTTGCTTACACGCGCGGCTCTACAATTCGGCCCGTCCACGGCCCCACGCGCGATCCGCCAGGGCCGCCGCCTACAGAAAGAGGAGATCCCCCGGATGTTCAAGTTCGTCACCCGACAGTCCGTCAAGCTGGTAGAGCGCTATCTGCCCGACCCCTATATCTTCGTCGTCCTGCTCACCTTCTTCGCCGCGGCTGCCGCGATGATCATCGAACGCCAGGCGCCCGTGGACGTCCTGCGAGCCTGGGGCAACGGCTTCTGGGGCCTGATGGTCTTCACCCTGCAGATGGTCATGGTCCTGCTGACGGGCTACATGCTGGCCAGCACACCGCCCGTCAAGGCCGCCCTGCGCCGCCTGGCCGGCCTGGCCAAGTCCCCGGGTGGCGCCATCCTGCTGGTCACCTACGTCTCGCTCACCGCCAGCTGGATCAACTGGGGCTTCGGCCTGGTCGTCGGCGCCCTGTTCGCCAAGGAACTGGCCCGACACGTCCGCGTCGACTACCGCCTGCTGGTCGCCAGCGCGTACTCCGGCTTTCTCGTCTGGCACGGCGGCCTGGCCGGCTCCGTGCCGCTTGCCATCGCCACCGAAGGCCACTTCGCCCAGGCCGCCATCGGACTCATCCCCACGTCCGAAACCATCTTCTCCCGCTACAACCTCATCATCGTGGGGCTGCTGTTCCTCTTCGTGCCCCTCATCAACCGCCTGATGCTGCCGGATGAAAAGGACAGCGTCTTCGTCGACCCGGCCAAGCTTGCCGAAGCCCCCGCACCCGAAGCCGACGCCAACCGACCCGCCGACCGCCTCGAAAACGCCCGCCTCCTGGGGTGGCTGCTGGGCGGCGCCGGTGTCGCTTACATGTTCGACTACTACGTCGTCCAGGGCGGCTCGCTCAACCTCAACATCATCAACTTCTCGTTCCTCTTCCTGGCCATCCTGCTACACGGCAGCCCCCGGCGCTTTCTCACCAGCCTGGAAGAAGCCATCCGCGGCACCGCCGGCATCATCATCCAGTTCCCGTTCTACGCCGGCATCGCCGCCATCATGGCCGAATCCGGCCTGGTCGTGTCCTTCTCCAACGCCATCACCTCCATCGCCAGCGCCGAAACGCTGCCCTTCTGGACCTTCCTGAGCGCCGGCATCGTCAACATGTTCGTCCCCTCGGGCGGCGGCCAGTGGGCCGTCCAGGGCCCCGTCGTCATCGCCTCGGCCGAAGCCCTGGGCGCCGACGTCTCCCGCGCCGCCATGGCCGTCGCCTGGGGCGATGCCTGGACCAACATGCTGCAACCCTTCTGGGCGCTGCCCGTGCTGGCCATCGCCGGCCTGAAGGCCAAGGACATCATGGGCTTCTGCCTGATCCAGCTCTTCGTGTCGGGCGCCGTCATGGCCATCGGCCTGACCTACTTCTAGGCGAGCCCCCGCGCGTGCCACGCCGGGCGCGCGCCGGTTCTTGACAGCCTCACAGGCCACGCAGTATCGTGGCCGACCTCCCGGTGCAAGGCCGGGACGCGATGCGGGTGTAGTTCAATGGTAGAACGGCAGCTTCCCAAGCTGCATACGAGGGTTCGATTCCCTTCACCCGCTCCAGATGACGTTTCATGCCCTGTTCGGGATGTAGGGAAGTCATCCCGAGTTCAGTGCTGTCCTGCGTGCTCATGTGGATCCCTCGTCGTTCGAGGCTGATGCCGACTTCGCCGGTTTGGCGCGGGTGGCGGCGCGGCGCTTGGGCGCCGGCTCAAGCGCCAAGTCCTGCAATTTCCGGCCAACTCGGTCATCGGCCCCGAGCTGCTGGAGATCGCCCTCCAGACCAGGCACGGCCAGAACCCGAAATGGCTTGAGAATCGAACGTTTCGATCGCTAAGCGATGTACTGAGACCCCCGCCGAAGCGCCAGTTCGCCAGGTTCCAGGCACCGAGCATCCGATGAGGGTTGCTGACGCTCGACGCGATGCATGCCGATCCGGTCGTCGGTCACGGGGGTGGAGCGTCGGGCCAACACCTGGGCGAGCGAATGCAGGTAAGGTGTGAGCTGCGAGGCCAGAGCGCCTGATGCCTCGTGTGCACCCGATCTCAGCGGAACCTGGACCTCATGAACTTACGTCGCATCGCTCTCATCGCCGCTGCAACGGCTTCGATCACCGCCTGTGCTGCGGGCCCGTCCGCACAGGCGGATCTCGACTATCGGCACCGCCCGCCCACGCCCAGTCAGGTGGCCGACACGCCGGCGGATGGCTCGGACCAGCGGTTGATCCTGAAGTCCGGCGAGGGCGAGCAGCTGAACGTGCCGTGGTTCATCCGGGACGCCCAGGACTGGGTCAACACCTACTGATCACGGGCGGCGTGGGCGCTCGCCCGTGCAGGCCAGGTGCGACCCCGTGACGCCCGCACCACCCGCGTAGAATCCTGTCCCCATGCGCTTCTCCGACCTTACTCAACGCCTCGCCGCCCTCGGCGCCCAGCCCGTCCACGCCGGCCGCATCGTGCGCGTGTGGCTCGCGGGCCAGGCGCTGGACACCGGCACCAAGCGCCGGCACTCCAATGATTTTCTGCCGCTGACCTTGCGCGAGGCCGTGCCCGCCTTGACGGCGGAGCTCGATGGCCTGGCCTGTATACGCTCGGAACATGCAGGCAGCGATGGCTCGCGCCTGCTGGTGGAGCTGGCGGATGGGCAGATGGTCGAAAGCGTGCTGCTGCCGCGCGACGGGCTGTGCGTGTCGACGCAGGTGGGCTGTGCGGTGGGCTGTCGATTCTGCATGACCGGCAAGAGCGGCCTGCTGCGTCAAGTGACCAGCATGGAAATCCTGGCCCAGGTGGTGCTGGCCCGGCGGCTGCGGGCGGTGAAGAAGGTCGTCTTCATGGGGATGGGCGAGCCGGCGCACAATCTGGAAAACGTGCTGGAGGCCATCGATCTGCTGGGGACCGAGGGCGGTATCGGGCACAAGAACCTGGTGTTTTCCACCGTGGGCGATCGGCGGGTATTCGACGCCTTGCCGCGGCAGCGCGTGAAGCCGGCGCTGGCGCTGTCCTTGCATACGACCAAGGCCGAACTGCGCGAGCACCTGTTGCCGCGCGCGCCCAGGATGACGCCTGACGAACTGGTCGAACTGGGCGAGTCTTATGCGCGCGACATGGGCTACCCGATCCAGTACCAGTGGACGTTGCTCAAGGGCGTCAACGATGGCGATGACGAGCTCGACGGCATCGTGCGGCTGCTGAAGGGCAAGTACGGGGTGCTGAACGTGATCCCGTTCAATGCGCTGGAAGGCGACGATTATCAGCGGCCGGACGGCGAGCGGATTCGCGAGATCGTGCGTACCCTGCATGCTCGGGGCGTGCTGACAAAGGTGCGAAACAGCGCGGGTCAGGATGTGGACGCCGGCTGCGGACAGCTGCGGGCGCGGGCGGTGGGGGTGGAGCAGGTCGTGGAACTGCGTCGCTTGCGCACGGCGGCAACGACGGCGGCGTCGGTCCACTAGCGCTTGCGCCGTGACGGTCAGGGGGCGGCCCGGTCGGCCGCCCTGCCGACGTGGTGTACGCTCGACGCCATCATCCCGCCCGCCTTGGACCTGCCATGCAAGACGACCTGTTGCGCCAATCCTTCAGCGGGCTGACGGCGTTCTTTGCCGTGGCCCGCGAGCGCAGCTTCACGAAGGCCGGGGCGCGGCTGGGGATCTCGCAGACGGCGGTGAGCCATTCGGTGCGGGGCCTGGAGAAGGCGCTGGGTGTGCAGCTGCTGGCGCGGCATGCGCGGGCGGTGGTGCCCACCGAGGCCGGGGAGCGGCTGCTGCGCACGGTAGCGCCGCGCCTGCAGGAAATCGATGCCGGGCTGCTGGAGGTGTCGGAGCTGCGCGACAAGCCATCCGGCTCGATCCGGATCACGGCGCCCGAGGATGCGATCCGGCTGCTGCTGTCCCCCAAGCTCGAGCGCTTTCTGACGGCGCATCCGGATATCCGGGTGGAGCTGTTTTCGGACAATGGCTATGCGGATCTGGCGGCGGGGCAGTTCGACGCGGGGGTGCGGCTGGGCGAAGCGGTGGCGCAGGACATGATTGCGGTGCGCATCGGCCCGCCCGTGCAGTTCACGGTGGTGGCGACGAAGCGGCACTTCACGCCGCGCACGCTGCCGCAGAAGCCCGCGGATCTGATGCAGCACAACTGCATCAATGTGCGGCAGATGACGCATGGCAGCCTGTGGGCCTGGGAGTTCGAGAAGGCGGGGCGCCAGATCAACGTGAACGTGACGGGGCAGCTGACGTACAACAGCCTTTTCGACTGCATGGCCGGCGTGGTGGCGGGGCTGGGCGTGGCCTATGTGCCGACCGAGATGGCCGAGCCGTATGTGCGGGCGGGCCATCTGGTGCCGGCGCTGCAGGACTGGTGTCCGCGGTGGTCGGGGTATCACCTGTACTACCCGAGCCGGCGCCAGCCCTCGGGCGCGATGGCGCTGCTGATCGCGGCGCTGCGACAGGAGGCGTAGCCATGCCGCCCCGTGACGCGACCCCGCGCAATCGGGTAGTCTGATCCCCCATCATTCACCCGAGGAGTGTTTCGTCATGGCCAAAGCCTATTGGATCAACGCCGTCCGCCAAGTCACCGATCCCGATGCCCTGGCCGCCTACGCCAAGCTGGCTGGCCCCGCGCTGCAGGCGGCGGGCGGGCGGTTCCTGGTCAGGGGCATGCCCAGCCAGACGTACGAGGCCGGCTTGCAGCAGCGCACGGTGGTGATCGAGTTCGATAGCGTCGAACAGGCCGTGGCCGCGCATGACAGCCCCGAGTACCAGAAGGCGCTGGAAGCCCTGGGCAATGGCGCGGAGCGCGACCTGCGCATCGTCGAAGGCGTCTGATCTCGAGCAGCGCGCGGGTCGGGTCGGGCGCCGCTGGTCACGACGTGCGACCTGCCCCAGGTCGGCGCGCTCTGATCACGACGTGCGACCCGCGCATCGTTGACGACCCGCAACGCCCCGCATCGCCGGGGCTTGCGCGATGGATTATGCAGTCTCATTCATGCTGGCATCTCCATTGATGCCGTCTGCCACGTCCTGAATGGACGTACATTGGTCGGGCAGGACGCCGCAGCGCGTCCAATCATTCCTACATTTCCCCACACCAATGTCCATTCAGACCTCTGCGGCCTGCCCGCAGCCCCATGCCGTGGATGCGGCGAAGGCTGCCCCGCAACCCGTGTCATCGCATGCCGCCGGCCCCGCCGGCCCGGCGTATCCTGCCTGCTGGGGCGGCGTGTTCGCCATGTCCCTGTGTGTCTTTGCACTGATCGCCTCGGAGTTCATGCCCGTCAGTCTCCTGACGCCGATCGCCGGCGACCTGCAGGTGAGCGAGGGGCGGGTGGGGCAGGGAATCGCCATTTCCGGCGCGTTCGCGGTGCTGACCAGCCTGTGGATCTCGCGCCTGGTCGGCGCGATGGACCGCAAGACCGTGTTGCTGCTCTTGACTGCCCTGATGGCCGTGTCTGGCGCGGTGGTGGCGATGGCGGCGAGCTACGCGGCCTACATGATCGGCCGCGCGCTGATCGGCGTGGTGGTGGGCGGGTTCTGGTCGCTGTCGGCGGCGACGGCGATGCGTCTGGTGCCCAGGGACCAGGTGCCTCGGGCGCTGGCCATCTTCAATGGCGGCAACGCGCTGGCAACGGTGGTGGCAGCGCCCCTGGGCAGCTATCTGGGCTCGCTGATCGGCTGGCGAGGCGCGTTCTTCTGTCTCGTGCCGATCGCCGCGGTGGCCTTCCTCTGGCAATGGGTCAGCCTGCCCTCGATGGTGCTCGACAAACGCGCGTCGGGCTCGGGCGGGGTGTGGCCGCTGCTCACACGGCGGCTGGTGGCGCTGGGGCTGGCCGCGTGCGGCGTGTTCTTCATGGGGCAGTTCGCGCTCTTCACGTATGTCCGGCCGTTCCTGGAAACCGTGACCGGGGTCGGCGTCACCGGCGTGTCGCTCATGTTGCTGGTGATCGGTGTCTCGGGCCTCGTCGGCACGCTGCTGATTGGCCGGGTGGTCGCGCGCGGGCTGTACCCAACCTTGATCGTGTTGCCGATCCTGCTTGCCGGTGTGGCGGTGGCGCTGATCCTCGTTGGCAACTGGGTGCCCGGCACGGCCTTGCTCCTGGGCCTCTGGGGCCTGATGGCAACGGCAGCGCCCGTGGGCTGGTGGACGTGGATTGCCATGGCCCTGCCGGACGATGCCGAGGCGGGGGGCGGCCTGATGGTGGCAGGGGTGCAGCTGTCCATCGCCGTGGGCTCGACCCTGGGTGGCGTGCTGTTCGATGTCGCCGGATACCGGACGACGTTCCTCGCCAGCGCCGCGCTGTTGCTGCTGGCCGCCTGGCTGGCATCGCGCACCCGGGCGGCGCAGGCCGCCTGACCGCCGGCAGCCCGCCAACGGGGCCCGCGGGCCCCGCTGGCACTACAGCAGCTTGTCCGGCGTGATCGGCAGCTCCCGAATCCGCCGCCCCGTCGCATGGAACACGGCGTTGGCGATGGCGGCCGGGATGCCCACCATGCCCAGCTCGCCCATGCCCTTGACGCCCAGCGGGTTGACGACCGTGTCTTCCTCTTCGACGAAGACAGTCTCGATGGCATGGATGTCCGCGTTCACCGGCACGTGGTAATGCTGCAGGTTGGCGTTCATGATGCGGCCGTGGCGGTGGTCGACTTCGGTGTGCTCTTCCAGCGCCATGCCAATGCCCCACACGACGCCGCCGATCTCCTGGCTGTGCGAGGCCAGGGGGTTCAGGATCTTGCCGACGGCCGAGACTTCGACGACGCGGGTGACCTTGACGGTGCCCAGGTCGGGGTCGACCTTGACCTCGACGAACTGCGCGCCGTGGGCCAGGGACGCGTACTTGTCGCGCTCGGGGGAGGGCGTGGCGGCGTAGGTCTCGGTCAGCTCGGTCACGCCCGCGCGGCGCATGAGCTCGCCGATCGCCACGGACCGCGATCCGTCCTGCTTCCATTGCAGGCGGCCATCGGCCATCTCCACGTCATCGGGCGAGGCATCGCGCAGGGGCGAGTCGTCCTGTTGCCTGGCCAGTTCCAGCAGCCTGGACGTGATGGCCAGCGCACCGCCACGCACGGCCGACCCCACGCTGGACGTGGTCCACGAGCCGCCCTGGGCGGGCGCCTTGGGCTGGCGGGTGTCGCCCAGCTCGAAGGTCACGGCGTCCAGAGGCAGGCCCAGGAATTCCGCCGCGATCATGGTCATGACGGTGTAGGTGCCCGGGCCGATGTCGCTGGTGGCGCTGGCGACCGTGGCCGTGTCGTCGGCATGGTAGGTGACCTGGGCACTGGCAGGCATCTGCATCGCGCCCCAGACGCTGCTCGCCATGCCCCAGCCGACCAGCAGCCGCCCGTCGCGCATGGATCGGGGCTCGGGCTTGCGGTCCTTCCAGCCGAACTTCTCCGCGCCCAGCCGGTAGCATTCGCGCAGGGCCTTGCTGGAGAAGGGCTTGCCGCTTTCCGGGTCGACGTCGGCGTAGTTGATCAGGCGCAGTGCCAGCGGGTCGACCTTGACGGCATAGGACAGCTCATCCATGGCGCTTTCCAGCGCGAACATGCCGCTGACCGCACCGGGCGCGCGCATCCAGGTGGGCGAGGGCAGGTCCGTGGGAACGATGTTCAGCGGGGCATCCAGATTCGGGCAGGCATAGACCTGGCGCGTGAAGCCCGTGGTGTTGTCCGAAAACGGCTCGAACGACGCCGCGTTGTGGAAGGCCTCGTGGATCATGGTCTGCAGGCGGCCCTGGCTGTCGGCCCCCAGGGCGACCCGTTGCAGGGTGTCGGGGCGGTAGCCGTGGGCCGTGAACATCTGCGTGCGCGTCAGCACGACTTTGACGGGACGTTTGAGCTCGCGTGCCGCCATCGCCGTCAGGCCGGGGTAGTAATTGGGTTTGAGCGACGCGCCGAAAGCCCCGCCCACGAAGGGCGACACCACGCGGATGTTGGCCGCCGGCACGCCCAGGCCTTCGGCCAGGTGCTGCTGCACGCCGTAGACGTTCTGTGTCTTGTCGAAGATCGTCAGCTGGTCGCCTTCCCACACGGCGATGGCCGCGTGCGGCTCGATCGGGTTGTGATGCTCGATGGGGATGCGGTATTCGGCGCGCACCGTGACCGGGGCCTGGCCCATGGCGTCGGCCGGCTTGCCGCGTGCGGGCAGGCTGTTCTGCGCATCCGGCCTGGCTTGGTCCAGGCGGGTCGTGAAGTCCGTGACGTGGGTATCGGCCGCGTAGGATGCCGTGACCAGGCGCGCCGCATGGCGGGCCTGCTCGTAGGTCTCCGCCACCACCAGGGCGATGGGCTGGCCGTTGAAGAAGATGCGGTCCGACTGCAGCGGCCAGGACCAGGCCGCAGGCTTGCCCGCTTGCGGCGGCTCGCCCAGGCGCCCGGCGTTCAGGTGCGTGAAGACGCGCAGCACGCCGCCTGCCTGCTCGGCCGCCTGCGTGTCGATGGCCGTGATGCGCCCGCGCGCGATCGTGCCCAGCACGACGAAGCCGTAGGCCACATGCGGGATCTGGAACTCGGCCGCGTATTTGGCAAGACCGGTGACCTTGGCGATCCCGTCCACGCGGGTCGTCTTCCTGCCGAGATGGCGTGTCATGAGGATGCGTTCTCCGAGGGGGCCAGCTGCGCCGCGCGCATGAGCGCACGCACGACGGACCGCTGTCCAAGTTCGACCTTGTAGGCGTTGTGGGCCAGCGGGCGCGCGTCCTGCAGCGCTGCCTGGGCGGCGCGCTGGAAGGTGGCTTCGCTCGCGCGCTGGCCGACCAGGGCGGCTTCGGCCTGGGGACTGCGCCAGGGCTTGTGTGCGACGCTGCCCAGCACCACGCGCGCCTGGCGGATGTGCTCGCCATCGAGCTCCAGCGCGGCAGCCACGGACACCATGGCAAACGCATACGAGGCGCGGTCGCGCACCTTCAGGTAGTGCGAGTGGCGCGCGAACTGGCTGGCCGCCACGGGCAGCTCGATGGCCAGGATGAGCTCGCCGTGCTCGAGCACGGTGTCGTGCTGCGGCGTGTCACCCGGCAGGCGATGGAAGTCGTTGATCGGAATCGAGCGCTCCTGGCCGTCCTGCCCGCGCACGCGCACGCTGGCGTCCAGGGCGTACAGCGCGTTGGCCATGTCACCCGGATACGTCGCCACACAGGACTCGCTCCAGCCCAGCACGGCGTGGATCTTGTTCAGGCCCTCGCGTGCGCTGCAGCCCGTGCCCGGTTCGCGCTTGTTGCACGGCATGGCCGTGTCGTAGAAGTAGTTGCAGCGCGTGCGCTGCAGCAGGTTCCCGCCATTGGTCGCCATGTTGCGCAGCTGGCCGGATGCCCCGGCCACGATCGCCTGCGACAGCAGGGGATAGTTCTCGCGCACCATGGCGTGGTTGGCCGTCTCGGTGTTGGTCGCCAGCGCGCCGATCGACAGGCCGGCGCGCGAGCGCTGGATCTGCCGCAACGGCAGCGTGCGGATGTCGACCACGCGGCTCGGGCGCTCGACGTCTTCCTTCATCAGGTCGACCAGGTTGGTGCCGCCCGCCAGATAGCGGGCCGCCGGTGTGCCGGTCATGGCGGCCGCGGCGGTCGCGGCATCGCTGGCACGCACGAATTCAAACGGTCTCATGGCCATCCTCCCGTCGCGCCAGCGCCAGTTGCTGCTCGCTCGCGTAGCCCCAGGTTTGCGCCGTCTGGCGTCCCGAGTGCGTTTCCTGCACGGCGGCGACGATGCCCGGATAGGCGCCGCAGCGGCAGAGGTTGCCGCTCATGCGTTCGCGGATCTCGTCGTTGGACAGGCGCGTCAGGGGCTTGCTGACGTCCGCCGTGACATGGCTGATGTGGCCCTGGCGCGCTTCGTTCAGGACCCCGACCGCCGAGCAGATCTGTCCGGGCGTGCAGTAGCCGCACTGGAAGGCATCGTGCTGGATGAAGGCCGCCTGGACCGGATGCAGCTGCTCGCCGTTGGCCAGGCCCTCGATGGTGGTGACGTCGCGGCCTTCCAGGGTCGCCGTCAGGGTCAGACAGGACAGGACGCGCTGGCCATCGACCAGCACCGTACAGGCGCCGCACTGGCCCTGGTCACAGCCCTTCTTGGAGCCGGTCAGCGCCAGATGCTCGCGCAGCGCGTCCAGCAGCACCGTGCGGGAATCCAGCGCGAGCCGCTGCGCCTTCCCGTTGACGGTGAAGCCCACATCGACGACGTTCTGGGCCTTGATGGGGGCGACGGTGGCGTCGGCGGCGAGCGGCAGCTGGGCCAGCGCGGATTCGTGCGCCAGCAGGTTGGCGGCGAACAGGCCGATGCCGCCGGCGGCGGACTGGATCATGAAGGTGCGGCGGGGCAGGTCCAGCGCGGCCAGCGCCGGCATCTGCGCGTAGAGCGCGGCCTCATCGGCGCTCAGGTCCGACGGGGGATCCTGGTCGATCTCGTGGGTCATGGGGGTTCCTCGGGGCAGGGTGCCGCGGTTCATCGCAAGAATGGGGCAGGGGGGCGGGCAGGCACGCCGATCCTCGACTGTACTCAGCGCAGGCTGCGGCCCGCCCGCGGCTGACCGATAAGATCCATGAACCAGGGCACTGAATCGCATGGGCCCGACGACGTGCGGACCTGCCGCTACACTGCCTGCTCTGGATCCGGGGTTCAAGCATGCCCAAAGAGCACTACAGCGAGCTTCTCGCCCTGGTTGCCGTGGCCCGGGAACGCAGTTTCACGCGCGCCGCGGCGCAGCTGGGGATGTCCCAGTCGATGCTGAGCCACACCATCCGCGACATGGAGGCGCGCCTGGGGGTGCGGCTGCTCACGCGCACCACGCGCAGCGTGTCGGTGACGCATGCGGGCGAGCGCCTGTTGACGATCGTGGCCCCGCGCCTGCAGGAGGTCGAGTCCGAACTGCGCGCGCTGGTGGAACTGCGCGATGTGCCGGCAGGGACCGTGCGCATCGCGGCACCCGACCACGCGATCGACACGCTGCTCTGGCCGCGGCTGTCGCCCGTGCTGATCGAGCATGGCCAGATCCAGCTGGAGCTGCGGGCCGAGCCCGGCATCACCGATCTGGTGCAGGGTCGCTTCGACCTGGGGGTGCGCCTGGGCCACGAGCTTGCCAAGGACGCGCCGGCCATCCGCATCGGGCCCGATGTGCGATTTGCCATCGTGGCGTCGCCGGACTATGCCGCCCGGCATCGCCTGCCAGGCGCACCGCACGATCTCGTCGAGCATGTGTGTCTGCAGCGGCGTGGGTCGAACCATGCAGGCCTGCCCGCGTGGACCCTGCGCAAGGGCGCGCGCGAGGTCCAGGTCCGGGTCGAAGGCCGGCTGACCTTCGGCACGCTCGAGCAGGTCCGCACGGCGGCGCTGTCGGGTCATGGACTGGCCTATCTGCCCGAGGACATGGTGCGCGCACCGCTGGACGACGGGCGCCTGGTGCCGGTCCTGAAGGCGTGGTGGCCTCGCGCATCCGGCTATCACCTCTTTCATCCCGCCCAGCGGGGCATCTCGCGCGCCATGCAGGTCGTGATCGAGGCATTGCGTTACCCCAGCTAGGACACATCCCGGGGCGTTGCACCGATGACGCGTGGAACGGCGTCCCGTCGAGCCGCTGGCGGGCGCGGGCCGGCGTTCTTGCCCGCTGCGTGACGGTCGCCAGCCCGGGCGTGATCATCACAATCCGACCATTTTGTTGCGTGTCAGGTAACGCTTGTTAGAATGAGCATCATTCTCATTCATATTGGTCGGCGCGTCTGGCGCCCAATCACCCCCCATGCAGCCTGTTTCCGAGTTCCCGTTCCGTCGCACCGCCCTGGCCCTGGCGTGCGTCACCAGCTTCCCCCTGATGTCCGCGTACGCCAACGCCCAGGCGATCAGCCCCACCGTCAGCACGCTGAACGAAGTCGTGGTCGTCGGCACCGCTGAAGACGAGATCAAGCAGGCACTGGGCACGTCCATCATCACCGCCGAGGACATCGCCGCGCGCCCGCCCGCCAACGACATCGCCGAGCTCGTGCGCACGCAGCCGGGCGTCAACCTGACGGGCAACAGCTCGTCCGGGCAGTACGGCAACAACCGCCAGATCGATCTGCGCGGCATGGGCCCGGAAAACACGCTCATCCTGATCGATGGCCGGCCGGTGCATTCGCGCGATGGCGTGAGCATGGGGCGCTCCGGCGAGCGCGACACCCGGGGCGACTCCAACTGGGTCCCGGTGGATTCGATCGAGCGCATCGAGGTGATCCGCGGCCCGGCGGCGGCGCGCTATGGCTCGGGCGCGGCCGGTGGCGTGGTGAACATCATCACCAAGAAGCCGGGCGACACGCTGTCGGGCTCGATCAACACCTACAACGAGTTCGCGGGCAACAGCGACGAGCGCGAAAGCCGCCGCGTCGGCTTCAACCTGTCCGGTCCGATCGCCAAGGATGTGTCGTTCCGCCTGTATGGCAACGTGGCAAAGAGCGGTGCGGATGCCGCCGGCATCAACGCCTTGTCGTCCGGCATCGACCTGACGGAGTCGACCGTGCCGCCGGCCGGGCGCGAAGGCGTGCGGAACCGCGACGTCAACGGCCTGATCCGCTGGGACCTGACGCCCGACCAGGTGATCGAGCTCGAGGCGGGCTTCAGTCGCCAGGGCAACATCTTCGCGGGCGAGCGCCGGGTGTCGACCGCCGGCTCGGCCCTGATCTCGGACCTGGCCAGCTCGGGCGCCGAGACCAACACCACGTTCCGGCGCACCGCGGCCGTGACGCACCGGGGCAACTGGGACATCGGCACGTCCAGGAGCTTCCTGCAGTTCGAGGGCACGGACCGCCGCTATGCGCCCATGGGGCTGGCAGGCAGCCAGGAGGGCAGCATCACGGGCACGGACAAGGTGCGCTCCGAGCTGAAGAACCTGACCTTCCAGAGCGAACTCAACACCCCGATCAACCTGGGTGGACTGGACCAGATGGTGACCTACGGCATCGAGGCCCGGCATCAGAAGCTGGACGACCCGTTCGCGGTGTCGCAGTCGGCAGGCTCCAACACCGGCTTCGTGCCCGGCCTGCAGGGCGCCTCGCGCGATGGCAAGGCCAGCGCGACGTCCTATGCCGTCTTCATCGAGGACAACATCTATGTGAACGACGCCCTGACGCTGACGCCGGGCGTGCGCATGGACCACCACGACCAGTTCGGCACCAACTGGAGCCCGAGCCTGAACGCCTCGTACGAGATCACCCCGGAAATCAGCATCAAGGGCGGTCTGGCGCGCGCCTTCAAGGCGCCCAACCTGTACCAGTCCAACGCCGACTACCTGTACTTCAGCATGGGCAACGGCTGCCCGATCGCCTTCCCCAGCCAGGGCGGCGGCTGCTACATCCAGGGCAACCCGGACCTGAAGGCCGAAACCAGCTTCAACAAGGAAATCGGCATCGCCTACAACGGCGTCAATGGGCTGGATGGGAGCCTGACGTACTTCCACAACGACTACAAGGACAAGATCCACGCGGACATGTGGGACCAGGGCTCGCCGATCCTGGGCGGCAACTCGCAGGTGTTTCGCTGGACCAACGCGGCCAAGGCGCGCGTGCAGGGCTTCGAGGGCAACCTGAATGTGCCGCTGCTGGGCGAGGCGGGCAGCCGGCTGCGTCTGCTCAACAACTTCACCTACATGATCGAGAACAAGAACAAGAGCACCAACCAGCCCTTGTCGATCATTCCGAAGTACACGGTCAACAGCACGCTCGACTGGCGCATCAATGAACAGTTCTCGGCCCAGGTGACGGCGACGTTCTACGGCAAGCAGGAACCGCGCACGACCAACGCCTCGGGGGCGGCCGCATCCGGCCTGGCGCTGAACGAGCGCGGGTCTTACCACCTGTTCGGCGTCAGCGGCCTGTATCGCTACAACCGCCACCTGACCCTGGGCGCGGGCATCGACAACCTGGCCAACAAGCGGCTGTTCCGGGAAAGCGTGTCCGATGGCGCGGGTGCCGCGACCTACAATGAGCCCGGACGCATGTATTACCTGACGATGTCGGCTTCGTTCTGACAGACGCGGGGGTCACTATCCTGCCGAGCTGACATGCCAGACGCATTGCCGCGCCACGGGGCAGGCTACATCACCGATGTCGCCTATCCCGACCACTTCCATCGCGAGACCCTGCCGTCCTGGCTGGTGGCCACCGCCACGGCACTGGGCCGCACCGCGCCGGCGCTGGATGCGCCCTACACGTGGCTCGACCTGGGGTGCGGGGCGGGGCTTGGCGTGCTGCTTGCCGCCGCTGCCAACCCGACCGGCCGATTCCTCGGCGTGGACTTCAGCGCCCGCGAGATCGATCGGGCGCGGCGCACGGCAGGGCAGGCCGGGCTCACCAACGTGCAGTTCGCCTGCCTGGACGTCAACGACGCCGGCGCGCAGGCATTGCCCGCCTGCGACTTCATCGTCAGCCACGGCATGCTGTCGTGGGTCGGCCAGGACACGCGGACCAGCATGGTGCGCTTCATCCACCAGCACCTGAAACCCGGTGGCATCGCGTATCTGGCCTACATGAGCCAGCCGGGCTCGGCCGCCTTTGCCTCGGCCCGGCGGCTGCTGCAGATGTCGGCGCGCCGGGCGCAGGGCGACAGCGCCGCCAGGGCGCGCGCCGGCATGGCGCTGTTGCAGGGCCTCGCACAGGGCGGGGCGGGGTTCTTCGTCGAACACCCCGCAGCCAGCCGGGAGGTCCTGCGCGCACACACGCTGGACGATGCCTACCTGGCTCACGAACTGCTCAACGACGAGTGGCATGCCCTGCACGTGGCCGACGTCATGTCGGACCTGGCGGCCGGCGACTGTGATTACCTGGGCAGCGCCACGCTGCTGGACAACATCGATGCCATGTCCATCCCCGGCAAGGTCCTGCCGCTGCTGGCCGACCTGCACCGCCAGGGCGCGCCGGTGGCCGAGACGGAAACCTTCCGGGATGTCGCGCGCAACCAGAGCCTGCGGCGCGATCTGTACCAACGGGCCGCGCCACCCGGCACCCGGCTGACGCCCGATGCCCATCGGCAGGCGTTGCTGGCCCAGCGCGTCTGCCTGTTGCCGCTGGGCGCCCGGCAACTGGCGACCTCGGACGAGCACGGGGTGCTCGACACCCGCATCGGTCCGGTCACGATACCGATGGCGCATGTGCGCCCCCTGCTGCAGGCGCTGGCCGCCGGGCGACAGACCTATGCGGACATCGCCAGCCTGCCGGCCTACCGGGGCAATCCGGGTGTCGTCAGCCAGTTCCTGCAGGCGCTGGCCTGGGCCGGCTGGCTGCACTATCAGCCGCCGGCTGCGGCCATGAAACCGGTGCCGGATGTGCGCCGCGCAGCGGAGCGGGCCTTGGCCGAGCACGGTTATGGCGATTGGTCCCTCATGGCCGAAGCGGGCAGTGCCGTGCGCCGCGCGCGCTGATTCGACGCCAGCCGGATCGTGGTACGTTGGCGTTCTGGCGAGAGGACGACCGATGGGACTACTGAGCAAGCTGTTCGGCCGCGCTGGCGGCAATGCCGGGCCACCTGGACTTCCCGAGGCGCAGGCGAGCGCACCCACCGCGCCGCCATCGGATGCCCGAGCCTGGCTCGCGCAGGCGGGTGAACGTCCCTACATTTGGCGGGAACATGGCGAGCTTGCGCTGCCCAGCCGCGAGATCTTCGTCGGCGACCCGACCTGGGGCGACGACTACCACCTGCGCCAGACCGGCAGTGTCGATGTCGACGCGCTGACGGTGTGGGTGCTGGACGCCGGCCCGCAGGATTCGATCTACGCGTCCCACGTCAACGGTCTGGTCTGGCTGCAGGCCGGCGGCGGGGTCCCGCGCTGCGTCGGCACGCGCCTGGATTTCGGCGTGGATGCAGCATGCATTGCCCTGGGGGACGTGGCAACGGGCCGCGCGTTTGCCGAGCTGACCGACCTGGAGCAGGATGCGGGTCGGGGCGACAGCTTCGACTGGATCCAGCCGTATCTCGAGGAGCATCCGAACTACGCCCGCTGGCTGTCGATTCCGCCGGGCGGGCTGCCCATGTTCGTGGCAAGCACCGGCAACGACGGCGGATTTGCCGCTGCATGGCTGCATGACGAGGCCGGCGCGCTGTCCGGCATCCTCATCGACATCCAGGGTCGGGCAAGCGATGGGCGGTTTCTCGACGGCCTGCTGCCTCCACGCGACAGCACCTGACGCCGCCCTGCGGGGCGCGTTACCGTCGGGCCGGCCGACGGTGCCTGGCCCGAGCGATCACGGCCCGCACTGCCAGACGCCCGCCACTTCCCGGCTGGCGCCATCGGCCCGCTGGTAGGTCAACGTGGCGGGCCGCGGGGGCGATTCCCCGCCGCCGGTCGACGCGCCCGTCAGGGCGATCTCGATGGTCTTGCCCTGACCCGCGAACGTCGCGCCCTCGAGCATGCCGTCGAACCCGCCCGGCGCGCCGATCCGCTCGACATATCCCGCCACCTTGACGATGCCTTGTGCCGCGTCGTCGGACCCGACGACGCCCATGGCCAGCAGCAGCGGCCGGGCCTGGCCGTCGGTGGCAAAGCTGCAGGCAAGCTCGCCCGCAAGCGCGGCCTCGCGCAGGTCGGCTTCGATCAACGGGTCGAGCTGGATCGCCGAGCCATCGCCGCCGACGGTCGGGCTGGCGGGGGCGGGCGCGCTTGGCGTTGGCGCTGACGCGGGTGTCGGCGGGCCGGCGTCCGCGGAATCCGACGGCGAGCAACCGGCAAGCAGAAGCGCCGTCACCGCGAGGGTGAGGATGGCACGCGGCGTGGGCGCGCGGGTGGGTGACGGGGGCGTATGTACGATCATTCAGCTTCCTTGCCGCCGGGCGGCCACGGTCGAGTCGTTGCCGTCATGCTGCGCATGGCAGGCCGGCCTGCCGGACGAGCTCACGACTCGAGGTTGAGGGGTGCCACCGTCGAGCAAGGCCTGTACCAGGGCGGCAGTCCGTGGCCTGCCGGCCGGCGCCATCCGTCGCGGCGTCGATCCGGTGTCGCCGTGAGTGCCCGGCCGCGCGCAGGCGGCCTGGGCAGGGCGGTCGCGGGCCCTGCCGTCGGCCAATCCGTGCTCGTGCGCCATGCGGCCACGCCCGTCCGGGTCCGGCTTATGCGAGACATGCCGACTCTGCACCTGCTTCATGTCCCCGGCCCGTCGAGATCTCCGATGGCGACCGGGCTGATTTCTCTTCCCCCAACATGGAATGGATCGCGCCACGGCGCGGGGCGACGTCGTCCCTGCCCGGGAGACGGCGGCAGGTGGGTTGGCGCGCGTCGCCACGGCGGACGTCCCCGGGATACCGGGGCGATCGTCGCAGGGCGTCAGGGCGTGCTGCCACCGGATCTTCCGTTGTGCCGGGAATCGTTGAGCTGGACATTCATGACCTCTCTGTTTTCCCGTGTGGCTGGCCTGGGCCGCGCACCGCCCTTCTGGGCCGACAAGGCGCCCGTGCGCGAAGAGCTCTTCGGTGTCGAGCGGCTCGAGCAGCACGCGAAGAGCCTCGCGCTGGCGCAGACCGTGGCGTCCAAGCCGGCGCGGGTGCCCTCGCTGCATCGGCGCCTGGATGCGAATGCGCGTTGTCTGCTGGACAGCTACCGTGCCAGCGCTGCCGAGCTCGAAGCGGGTCGCCGCATCGTGCCCGCAGCCGAATGGCTGCTCGACAACTATCACCTGGTGGAAAAGCAGGTCCGCGCGATTCGCGCCGACCTTCCGCCCAACTACTACCGCCAACTGCCCAAGCTCGCCACCGGACCCTTCACCGGCTATCCCCGCGTGTTCGGGCTCGCCTGGGCGTTCGTGGCCCATACCGACAGCCATCTGGACGTGGCCACACTGCGCCGCTTCATCGCGTCGTATCAGCAGGTCGTGCCCCTGACCATCGGCGAGCTCTGGGCGGTCGGCATCACCCTGCGCATCGTGCTCATCGAGAACCTGCGCCGCCTGGCCGAGCAGATCAGCGTGGGCCGGCACGACCGGGAGCAGGCCGACGCCCTGGCCACGCGCCTGATCGATGGCGGTGCGGGCCGCGCCGCGCTCGATGGCGACATCGCGAGCCGCTCGCCCCTGCCGTTGTCCGAGCTTTTCGCGGCACAGCTGGCCAAGCGCCTGCGCGGCCATGACCCGCACGCAACGCCCGCGCTGGGCTGGCTGGAGGAGCGTCTGGCCCAGCAGGGCACGACGATCGACGAGGTGGTGACGCACGCGCAGCAGCGCCTGGGCGCGTCCAACGTGACGGTGCGCAACATCATCACGACGCTGCGGCTGATGGCGGACATCGATTGGCCGGAGTGGTTCGAGAGCGTGAGCCTGGTCGATGCGCGATTGCGCGAGGGCAGTGGCTTTGCGCAGATGGACTTTCCGACCCGGGATCGCTACCGCAGCGTGATCGAGCATCTGGCGCGGCGCTCGCCGTGTTCCGAACGCGACATTGCCGACCACGTGCTGGCGGCCGCGCGCGTGGCGGCTGCGGCGCCGTCCGACGAGGGCCAACGGGTCAGGGTCGAGGATCCGGGCTACCACCTGATCGCCGAGGGTCGCGTCGCGCTGGAGCAGGCGATCCGCTACCGCCCGCCGCTGCGCCTGCGCCTTGCGCGCTGGCAGGGCGGCTGGGGCATCCACGCGTATCTCGTCATCATCGGGCTGATCACCGCCCTGGTGCTTGCGGCCGCGTGGGCACTGGTGCCCGACGGCGCGGCTGCCGGTCTGATGGCCCTGTGGCTGCTGGCGCTGCTGCTGCCGGCCAGCGAGCTCGGCACGGCCCTGGTGAACCGCGTCGTGATCTGGCGCTTTGGCGCCGTGGCGCTGCCGGGCCTGGAGCTGGCGGGCGGCGTGCCGCAATCCCTGCGCACCCTGGTGGCGGTGCCCACGCTGCTGACGAGCGAAGCCAGCCTGCGCGAACAGATCGAGCGGCTGGAGATCCATTACCTGGCGGGCGGGCGCGGCGACATCGTGCTGGCCCTGCTGACCGACGGCATGGATGCGCACAGCGAGCATCTGGACTCGGACGCGCCGCTGCTGGCCGCGGCAGCCGAGGGCATTGCCCTCTTGAATCGCCGCCACGGCCCCGCGCCCAGCGGCGCCCGGTTCCTGCTGCTGCATCGGCGCCGTGTTTTCAACCCGTCCGAGGGCGTATGGATGGGCTGGGAGCGCAAGCGCGGCAAGCTGCACGAGCTCAATCGCCTGTTGCGCGGCGCGACGGACACGCACTTCCAGCCCGTGGGCACGCCCTGCTTGGTGGTCCCCCCGGGCGTGCGCTACGTCATCACGCTGGATGCGGATACCTGGCTGCCGCGGGATGCGACCCGGCGCCTGGTGGGCAAGATGGCCCATCCGCTGAACCAGCCGCGTCTGGATGCCGCGGCGCAGCGCGTCGTGGCAGGCCATGCCATCCTGCAGCCGCGCATCACGCCATCGCTGCCGATGGACCGCGAAGGGTCGCTGTACCAGCGCATGTCGTCGGGGCCGGCCGGGATGGACCCGTATGCCATGGCGGTGTCCGATGTGTACCAGGACCTGTTCGGCGAAGGCTCGTACACGGGCAAGGGCATCTACGACATCGATGCCTTCGAGACCGTGATGCGGGGGCGGGTACCCGATGACGCGATGCTCAGCCACGACCTGTTCGAGGGCGTGTTCGCCCGGGCCGGCCTGGCCACGGACATCGAACTCGTGGAGCAGGCGCCACCGCGCTACGACGTGGCGGCGCGCCGCCAGCATCGCTGGACGCGCGGCGACTGGCAACTGCTGCCCTGGCTCTTCGGGCGCCAGCGCGGCGTGCAGGGCCTGCCTTCCATCGGTCGCTGGAAGATGCTCGACAATCTGCGCCGATCGCTGATTGCGCCTGCGGCCCTGCTGGCCCTGGTCGTGGCGTGGCTGCTGCCGCCCGTGAGCGCCCTGGTCGCGGTGCTGGTGGTGCTGGCCTGCCTGGTGCTGCCCACGCTGCTGCCCCTGGCGTTTTCCGTCTGGCCGCGCCACGAATTGCGCCTGCGCAATCACTTTCGCGCGGTTGGTGCCGATCTGCAGCTGGTTGCCGTGCAGGCCGCGCTGAACTTGGCCTTCCTGCCCGATCAGGCCTGGCGCATGGTGGACGCCATCGCCCGCACGCTGACCCGCCTGGCCGTGACTCGGCGCCACCTGCTGGAATGGACCAGCATGGCGCAGTCCGGGAGCGGCGATCGCCTGCGCCTGCCGGGCTTCTATGCCCAGATGGCACCCGGCACGCTGCTGGGCGTGCTGCTGGCCGGCGGGGTGCTGCTGCTCGCACCC
>JAAIGF010194683.1_pt1 | contig 25143 bp, 21 predicted proteins | sample 6487441 | NCBI WGS metagenome assembly JAAIGF01 (sample SAMN13974129, study PRJNA590717) | phyllosphere metagenome | biome: pepper field; feature: multiple bacterial spot infested pepper fields; material: pepper leaves; isolation source: leaves from pepper fields | host: Capsicum annuum ... | reverse complement strand
AGGCCGAACGGAATGGCCATATCCGGCGAGGCGGCGGTGGTTTCCGGGTTAGTAATCACGTCGACCTTTTTGTTGGCCGCGGCGTCGATTTTTGCCTGGCGGTCGGCCAGCGCTTTATCAACGGCTTTGGCGACGATGGCGTCGATCTGTTCCTGAGTAAATTCTTGCGCCATTACAGAGGTAAGCGGAAAAAACGCGGCGATAACCGCCATGGTTAATGGAAGCTTTTTTATCATTGTCATGAGTTTCTCAATATAGGTTAATTTTATTCAGACAATAACCAGCCTATTCTGAGCTGACAGAATATGTCGCTATCATCAGAACAAGTTATTTTTTATTTTGTACGGTCACAGAGGCGTTACACAATTATCGTTACCCTTCCTCCTTCGCTGATATTAAACAGGTGGTCTTTCGCCACTGACAAAAAAAACACAGCACGAACCAATAAACGCTATTTCCCGGCAGCGGATAGACGGCGGAATACATGCCCCCGCAGGGGCATGTCAGCAAAAATTAACCAAAGATATAGGTATTGACGAGATTTTCGAGTAATTCCTGACGCCCGCTCTGAGGCTGCGGATTCAGATTATGCTGCTCAGCGTATCGGGCAATATTATCCAGCGACATCTGCCCGCTCATAATTTTCTGCCCCAGCTCGCCCTGCCAGCCGGCATAGCGTTTTGCCAGACCCTGATCGAGCTTGCCATCCTCAATCATGCGCGCGGCCAGCTTGAGGGACAGCGCCATCACGTCCATGGCGCCAATATGGCCATAGAACATGTCGTATTTGTCGGTGCTCTGCCGGCGAACTTTGGCGTCAAAGTTCAGGCCGCCGGTGGTAAATCCCCCGGCTTTGAGGATCTCATACATCACCAGGGTATTTTCTTCCACGCTGTTCGGGAACTGATCGGTATCCCAGCCGAGCTGCGCATCGCCGCGGTTGGCATCAACGGAGCCGAAAATGCCCAGCGCGATGGCGCTGGCGATTTCATGGTGGAAAGAGTGCCCCGCCAGGGTGGCGTGGTTGGCTTCAATGTTCACCTTGATCTCATTTTCCAGACCAAACTGCTTCAGGAAGCCATACACCGTCGCGACATCGTAATCGTATTGATGCTTGGTGGGCTCCTGCGGTTTCGGCTCGATAAGCAGCGTGCCGCCAAAGCCAATCTTATGCTTGTGCTCCACCACCATCTGCAGGAAGCGGCCAATCTGCTCGCGCTCCTGGCGCAGGTCGGTATTCAACAGCGACTCGTAACCTTCTCGGCCGCCCCACAGCACATAGTTTTCGCCGCCGAGCTGGTGGGTGGCGTTCATGGCGGTCACCACCTGCGTGGCCGCCCAGGCAAATACCTCCGGGTCGGGGTTGGTCGCCGCCCCGGCGCCATAGCGCGGGTGGGTAAAGCAGTTGGCGGTGCCCCACAGCAGTTTCACGCCGGTTTGCTGCTGTTTCTCCGCCAGCACCTCGGTCATGATGGCGAAATTATGCAAATACTCTTTCAGCGACGCGCCTTCTGGCGAGACGTCGACATCGTGGAAGCAGTAATACGGTACGTTGAGCTTGTAGAAAAATTCAAACGCCACGTCCGCTTTGCGTTTGGCCATTTCCAGCGCATCGCCCGCGGCCTGCCAGGGACGCTCAAACGAGCCGGCGCCAAACATATCCGCGCCATTCCAGCAGAAATTATGCCAGTAACAGGCGGCAAAACGCAGATGATCTGCCATGCGTCTTCCCAGCACGATTTCATCCGGATTATAGTGGCGAAACGCCAGCGGATTATCGGTTTTGGGTCCGGCAAAGCGAACGCGATCAACCTGGTCGAAATAGGTTTGCATGATGAACTCCGAAATTGAGAAACAGGAAAATTAACAACTGTGACACATCGTGTATTCTCATCGTCGGTTGCTCAATTACGTTATTTCACTCGGCGATTGAGAAAATGCTCAAATGTGAGCCATCTCGCAAATAAAACTATTTTAAATATCTCGCTTCGCGCGCGTATGGAGTACACTTCCTGGGGAATTCAGGTATCCACACCAAATTAAAATGCCGGTTTTGTCGCAATGTCTGCCTGCCAAAAAAAATTAGCGGCGGATAACGGTTCAACGCAGGCGATACAGGCCTTTGCTTCGAGGATCACATAAGTAAAAAAACATAATTACGTAATTTAAAAACGTAATAGATTCTTCCAGGTCAACTGTGTCAGAAAGTGTTTCACCTACACAAAACAAACCGGAGTCTGCTTAGAATGAGTAAAAACATAATGCACAGTCGGCATGATGAATATCATAAATTAACCCGTGGAGAACGAATTGGTTATGGCATGGGCGACTTTGCGCAAAACCTGGTTTTCGGCACAATTGGGGGTTTTCTGGCTTTGCATATGCTGACGGTAAATACCATCAGCACGGCAACGGCAGGCTTTATTTTTCTTTTTGTCCGTATCATTAATGTGTTTTGGGATCCGATGGTCGGAACCTATGTGGATAAGCGAACCTCGAAAGCAGGGAAATATCGCCCCTGGCTGTTACGAGCCGGCGTGCCGCTGGTGATCCTGTCGGCATTACTGTTCGCGCCAATTCCTGGGGTGAAAGGTTCGGTGGCTTTCGCCTTTATTATTTATCTGGCGCTGGACCTGGTTTATTCCTTAGTCAATATTCCCTATGGCTCGCTGAATGCCTCGCTGACCCGCGACCCGGAATCGATCGATAAGCTGACCAGTACCCGCATGATGCTGGCCAACAGCGCCAACCTGCTGGTCTATACCCTGTTCCCGATGTTTGTGCAGATGGCGGCGCCGAAAGATCGCAGCCTGAAAGACACCGGCTTTTTTGGCCTTGAGCTGAATCTCGGCAACTATACCGATCCGTCAGCGAACTACGCCTGGTTTGGCGTGTACGCCATCTATATGATCATCGGCGCGGTGGCCCTGTTTATCTGCTACAAATGCACCAAAGAACGCGTGGTCGCGACCGCCGAGCAGACCGCCAACGTCAAAACTACCGACCTTTTCCACGAGCTAAGACATAACCGTCCGCTGGTTATTCTCGGCATGTTCTTTATGCTGGCCTTTACCTTCATGTTCTTCATGAACACCGTTAACGGCTTCTTCAACCAGTACGTCGTCGGCCACTCAGAATGGATGGGCGCGGTGGGTCTCGTCGCGTCTATTCCCGGCATCGCCTTCCCGATTTTCTGGCCGAAACTGAAAAAAATCTTTGGTAAAAAAGGCTTCTTCCATCTGTTCCTCGCCATGTTCATCGTCGGCGAACTGCTGACCTACGTCTGGTCCCGCGAAGGGATGCACGACGCCCTGTGGCTGGCCTATATCGCCACCTTTATTAAACAGTGGGGCTTAACCTCCGCCACCGGCTTTATGTGGGCGCTGGTACCGGAAGTCATCGCGTATGGCGAATTAAAATCTGGCAAACGCAATGCCGCCATTATCAATGCCATTATGGGACTCTTCTTCAAGATCGGCTTCACCATCGGCGGCGCGATCCCGCTGTGGCTGCTGGCGGTGTATGGATTTAATGAAAGCGGCGCCGTGCAGAGCGCCAGCGCCATCGACGGGATCATTATGACCGCGGTGTGGATCCCGATTGCGCTGGCCGCTATTTCGATGGTGATCATGCAGGTTTATCCGATCTCCGATAAACATGTTACCGACATCAACCGTCAGCTGGATGAGATCCGCGTGTAGTTAAAAAAATTATAAATCAGACCGATTCGTCACTTTCCATTTTAAAAGGTGTAATGAAATGTCACTTATTCAAAACCCGATATTACGCGGCTTTAATGCCGACCCCAGTATTATTCGCGTCGAGGATACGTACTATATTGCCAACTCGACGTTTGAGTGGTTCCCGGGCGTGCGTTTACATGAGTCCAAAGACCTGAAAAACTGGAACCTGCTGCCTTCGCCGCTCTCCACCACCACCCTGCTGGATATGAAGGGCAACCCCTCCTCCGGCGGCATTTGGGCGCCGGCGCTCTCCTGGGCCGACGGACAATTCTGGTTGGTGTATACCGATGTGAAGGTCACCGAAGGCGCCTTTAAAGACATGACCAACTACCTGACCACCGCGAAGGATATTCGGGGCCCGTGGAGCGACCCGATCAAGCTGAACGGCGTCGGGTTTGACGCCTCGCTGTTCCATGACGACGATGGCCGGAAATATATCGTCCAGCAAACCTGGGATCACCGGGAGTACCATCACCCCTTCGATGGCATTACCTTAACGGAGCTGGATACCAACACGCTGAAGTTAATGCCGGAAACCGCGCGCACCATCTACCGCGGCACCGCCGTGGCGCTGGTCGAGGGGCCGCACCTCTATAAACTGAACGGCTACTACTATCTGTTTGCCGCCCAGGGCGGCACCGTGTTTACCCACCAGGAGGTGGTGGCGCGGTCGAAAACTCTCGAGGCCAACAGCTTCGAAACCGAGCCGGGCGACGTGTTCTTAACCAACGTCGATACCCCGGACAGCTACATCCAGAAACAGGGCCATGGCGCGCTGGTCTCCACTCCGGAAGGCGAATGGTATTACGCCTCGCTCTGCGCCCGGCCGTGGAATCGCCCGGGGGAATCCATCTACGACCCGCGCGGCTGGTCAACCCTCGGCCGGGAAACCGCGATCCAGAAAGTATACTGGGACGATGAGGGCTGGCCGCGTATTGAAGGCGGTCACGGTGGGAAAACCTTCGTCGAAGGGCCAAAAGACGCCATCTTCACCGAAAGCGCCAGCGATAATAGCCAGCAGGATGACTTTACCTCGCCAGCGCTCGACCCGAACTGGAATACCCTGCGAGTGCCGTTTACGGCCAAAATGGGCACCACCGGCGACGGCAAATTAACCTTAATCGGCCAGGGTTCGTTAGCCAATACGCATGACCTGTCGCTGATTGCCCGCCGCTGGCAGGCCTTCTATTTTGACGCCGCGGTGAAGGTGAAATTCGAACCCTTCAGCTACCAGCAGATGGCCGGATTAACAAACTACTATAACGACCGCCACTGGAGCTTCGTCTTCCTGACCTGGAATGAAATTAACGGCAAGGTCATCGAAGTCGGCGAAAATAACCGCGGAAAATACACGTCGTACCTGAAGGATAACGCCATCAAGGTGCCGGACGGCGTGGAATACGTCTGGTTCCGGACCAAAGTCCGCAAGCAGACCTACAGCTATGAATACAGCTTCGATGGCGTGACGTTCACCGAGATCCCGGTCCAGCTGGATGCCGCGGTACTGTCCGATGACTATGTGTTGCAGAGCTACGGCGGGTTCTTTACCGGGGCGTTCGTCGGCCTGGCGGCGGTAGACTACGCCGGGTACGGTACCCAGGCTGAGTTTTATCAGTTCGAGTATCAGGAGCTGGGCGATAGGTTAGCGGCCGATGGGAGCTACAGCTGGGAGGCTGGCGAGACGCGGGATAAGTAAGAGAGTGTGAGCCCACGCTACCGGTAAGGTAGCGTGGGGTTTGTGCTGTGTGTGATGTAATTAAAGCGAGCGCTGTAGGATGTCAGTCTGCGGGGCGCAGCCGGGCCTTCAGCTCTTCGGGAGTAAACGGCGGATCTCGCCGGTGCAGCATTGCATGGCAATTGGGACATACCGGGATCAGATCGGTTTCAGGGTTCAGACGGTAGTCCTGCTTGATCCCGGCCAGCGGAATGAGATGGTGGATATGGATAAAATCCTGGCCGATTTCGCCATAGCGGCTGGCCATATCCAGACCGCATACCTGACACCGGCAGCCATGCAGGCGAAGCGCCGCCTGACGAGCCTGACGGTCGCGCTCATAGCGATTGACCACCACCTGCATCGCCGCCCCTTCCACGAACTCCATAGTCGTCTGTCCCTCATCGGGGAAAAGCGCAACCTCGTCATCGCCAGCGCCCTGCGACGCGATCGTAAATCCTTGATCCAGTAACAGACGCACGCATTTGGATTTAATCCCTCCGCTGAAATCCGTCGGGGTAAATTCCGTGCCTGTCGCAAGCGTGGCCGCTAACCCGACGATGGCTTTTGAAGGATACCGACGCCCCTCAAACTCGATCTCATACAGACGCGCGCTTTTAAACTGATGCGCAACGCCTGCATCGTAAGCGCGAATGGCGGCGATGATGCATTCCCTGGATAAATGGTCCGGTAGTTTTTTCATAAGACATAGCTATCTGATGGCGCGAAGCTTGAGTATAAATAGAAAGCTATGGGCTTTTCGAACAAATAAATAGCAGTGATAGTTAAATCGCGATCCACGTAGAACCGCCGCATCTGGTGGGTTGATCGGCAAGGATTTTGCGAGCATCATCGCATTTATTTAGCTGCCAATGTAACGCTATGCCCTCCAGCACGACCCTGCAACACGCGATCGAGAACATCACCATCTGGCGCAAAGGCGAACAGCGTGCGCCGCATAAACCACTATTGCTGCTGTACGTCCTCTCGCAATACCAGCGCGGCCATGCGCGGATGTTCGACTACGCCTCGGAGATACGTGATGAGCTGCATAGCCTGCTGGAACGCTTTGGCCCGCAGCGCCGCCAGTACCGGCCGGACATGCCCTTCTGGCGCCTGAAAGGCGACGGCTTCTGGGAGCTACACAACAGCGAACAGTGCTCAACCCAGGGCAGCCGACAGCCGCCCGGCAAAGAGCTGGAGCTCTACCACGTCGCCGGCGGCTTTGATGAGCAGCATTTTGCGTTACTTAACAGAAATAAGAAGCTGATCAATACCCTCGCCCATCAGATCCTCGAGGCGCACTTTCCGGAGAGTATTCAGGAAGAACTGGCTGAAGAGATGGGGTTTGATCTGCTGCAGATCCGTAAAGAGCGTGACCCGCATTTTCGCCAGCAGGTGCTGCGTGCCTATAACTATGAGTGTGCGATCTGCGGCTTCAATATGCGTCATGATAATACCTCCGTCGCCCTGGAAGCGGCTCATATCAAATGGAAGCAGCACGGCGGCCCCTGCGAAATCCCTAACGGCCTGGCGCTCTGCGCGATTCACCATAAGGCTTTTGATAAAGGATCCATTGGTCTGGATGAGGATATGCGCATCCAGGTTTCGCCAGCGGTGAACGGCGGGGGCATTGTTGGCAGGCTGTTCTGGGATTTTGATGGTAAGCCGATTACCTTGCCGCAGGGGAAAGAATGCTATCCGCAGGAAGGGTTTGTGGCATGGCACCGGCGGGAGGTGTTCAGGGGATGAGGGGGGATGGTGATAAGCGGGTTTCGATGCTACCTTCTCGCTCCTGAACATCAACAGATCTTTTCGTGTCTGCGCCACCATCGTCTTTAAGACACATATACGGAGGAATTGGCATCTCATTTGCTCCTTATCGTTGAAATTAACTGCAATGTAATAATGTAGAGTACAGCTGAAAGGAATATTACTATTATCAGTGATATATAAAAGAAAGTATCATACATCGTATCGGCGTTCACACTCCCGAACAAGAAGTGGCAAATATCCCTTGCGATATCATAATCGAGATAGATTTCCGGCCTTGGAAGTGCACGTCCCAGAACCAAAAACAGCAATATAAAATAAATAATCTTACTGATTTTACGAGCAAACGTTATTAGAGCCACTGGCAACAACCTCCACCCAACCGCGAGCCATCAGGGAACGCATGCAGGGAACCTGTACTAACGATGTATTCATAAGCGCATTTCGGATCATGGCAAAATCAGAATTATGGGTGATAGTAATACAACCCTCGGAAACCGTACCCGGATGCAAACGGAAGTTACCAAGTTTCACACCCTCTACCCACGTCTCATCGTCAATTCCGCGGTCGTCACGCCATAATGCAAACCAATCGCTTTTCCCCCGCCGTAGTTCGCGGCAGGACGTAATGAAACGATTGGTGTTAGCCCTACTTTTATTTATTTTCAAACACTTGGCTATAGCCCCCGCTCTCACGCCGGAAGCGGATATCACTCTGGTGAATCCGTCAATGTTTGCTCGTGAAGGATATCGACGGCACAACATGATGCTGTCGATGTGTTCACATAAACCGCCTGTTCATGAGTCATAACCTGTTTCTGCCATGAACAAGTCGGAGAAAATATATATAAACTGATAATTTTAACATCCAAGTTTATGCGTATCCAATCACTAATCTAATATTTATACGCGCTTTATCATTTATTGAATTAATACTTCTCACATCAAGATAATTCATTATAATAATTTACCAAAAACTGATATACAATGATGTTTTACACCTTATTGAAACCAATGATTCAAAACCATTTTACAATACAATCTGTAACAATTAGATTATAGTAACATTTATCAATTTATTTATTCTCTTATAAATTATCATCGATTGTCTCTTGAAAAAGTGATGTAAATTTTCAGTCGTTTATTCAAACATAGGATAGCTATATGGCAGACATAGAAGGGATAGCTCGGAAGATATATGACATCATTATTTCTCCTGATACAGTTACAGGACTTATCAATGGCGGATTATCTGTTCCTTTAGATTATGGTTATCTGATTTACGGTATCTTTGATACGGATACAAGATATGAACGTGAAACAGAAAGAATCCGTATGATGACCGCGATAAGACATGACATCCTTAACTATGAAAATATCGTTAATGCAGTTAAATTAATCCTTCAGTTATTTAATAAATATCTATCCGAATCAGAACAAGATAGAATATACAGAAGTGTAGTTACCTCTATCGTGGGTAGAATCTCTACGAATATTATCGCATCGAACATCGCTAAAGCCGTTATAGAAAAAACGTCATTTACTTATGTAGTATTTAATGGGAAAGGGAATCCAATAGCCTTTTTAAGTACTATCCTCTTGTTTGGTGGAATGGCAGAGCGTTCCATCAGGACCTCTGATAAACTCAGGAATGAAGCGCCCGAGGTATACTCGTTATTAAGACCCCGCGATTATGATCTGCTTTATTTCTTATTTGCCGATGCGGTACAACCTTTTGTGGATGCCATCCATGCAGGATACACTGAGGGCAACTCCGTGTTCGATAAGATTATGAAAAGAGTGGAAGATCATTTAAATACGAATACTAAGGCTGGGTGATATGAAAAAAATCATCACGCCACTCGTCGATATAGTTCTCTGTACCTATATTATTACCACATGCTTTATTTGCCTGACTGAGTTTAATAACTGGCAGAATAAAATAATCTCAGTGACGATTATAATCGGCAGCGCTTATATCATCGCCATTGCATTGAATAGATTACTGGGAACAAAGATAGGTGTGTTAAGCGGTATTTTTAATTTACTATCAGGCCCACTATTAATTATTGGCGCTATTGTTTGCATAGCCTTACTTGACCCGTGGCCGGTTAAGGTTATTGGTCTGTTTTTATGGGTCATTATAATGTTTTGTTTACCTTCATTTATAAATAGAGATAAGGAATAATCATGTCAAATCCAGCATATCTTTGGCTAACCGATACAAACGGCTCCCCTATAACGGGTAGTTCTCTCGTTACAGGGCGTATTGGCGCTATTGAATTAAAAGCGGTAACGCACCACCTATCCATTCCTGTGGATGGAAACACCGGGAGATTAACAGGAACCAGAGTACATACGCCTATTACGGTACAGAAAGACTTTGATAAAACAACGCCCCTTTTATACAAAGCGCTGAGTGAGAACCAAACATTAAAGTCGGCAACCATAAAGATGTATCAGATCCTTGATGCAGGTGTTGAAAGCGAATATTTTAATATTATATTAGAGAATGTAAAAGTAACTGGAATTACCCCCAACTTATTTCCTGATTCTGGTACAGGCACACATAGCGAAACGATTCAGTTAAGGTATGAGGCCATCACCTGGAAACATTGCGATGGGAATATCATTTACAAAGATTCCTGGAATCATCGGGCAACAGCATAAACTCCCCTTAGACTAAAGGCCATTCAAAACAGTGGCCTTGTCTAAGTTCAACTGATTATTTAAACCACCCTCGCCAAACAAGCCTCTAATGCAGCCGCATGATTCCCGAAAAAATCATCTAAAATTGACCTTGCTATCCTACATTTTTGTGCAACTTCCTGTCATCAACTATAATTAAATATTGGGGAAATATTCTTGCCAACTGCCAGGAACCAATTGCTGGCTATCTAGACAAAAGGGAACGGCCCAGACACTTAAAATGTTAGAGTAGTGGAAAGGGGGTAATGATTGACTAAAAGACAAATGTTTTGGATAAATCAACATCATATGCCCCTGCCCATTTTGATACTTATGCCCATATGCAAACATCTGATAAAGATCAGATTGGGCAATGTTATATTTTTTATCTGTTTGCCAAGAAGTCTGATCAATGAGTTTCCATTTCGTATCCAGAGTCTGAGCGCTATTAGGACCTCTCAGTAAAAGATCTGGTTTAAGCAGGAACATAGCTTGTGGCTTACGACTATTGCCTCGCGTATGTTCAAGTAAATATTGAGAACTGGCTTGTGAAACAAGTTGGCATCCTTTACGTATGCGTGACCTGAGTGATACCTCAACATACTTTTCAAATAACTGTTCCATCGGGAACAGGAGCGATACACCTTTGTTGCGGCCTTGCTGAAAATTCGGGTTCATTTTCTCGAGGATTAACTCACACCAGGGGCGTACATCATTATATATCTGCATCAGTTTGCTACGATTCCAAAAACGTAGTTCACGTTGCGGCTTTTCCTGCAAAGGAATTTCAGCCATACGATGTGAGAGCTCATTCGCTAATCTCCAATTTTCACTGTTCTGGCATGTTGCCAACACATAATTTAGTGCTGTTTTCAACAGGCGATTTTCCAGACGGTTTGGTGAATAAATATCATGACTGATATGGAAAAGATGTTGACGTGCCAGAGATTGCCTTTGCTGACGCTGGATTTGTAGTTGTCCACGTATGAAGCGGCTTTCTTCATCTACACGGCGGTAATCAAAACACAGCCCTCTAGTGACTAAGACCTGCAACTCTGAAAGGAACTGTCGGAAAATCCACTCGTGCAAAGGAACATTCATGCGCATTAGTTCCGCTGGCCCAGCAACCCGTGGCCGAACATTTAAAGCAGCCAGGAGCATGCGCTGTAAAATCTTCCTTGTTTGCTGAGGATTATCATACCCAAAGTTTATCTTGGGTAAAATTTCAATACCTTCTCCATCCGGACTTTGCAAGTATCCGATATAGCTACCTAATTTAAATACGGGATAGCTATCAAACAATAACAATGGTTCCTCACCTTTCCATTCTGAGGCTAGTTTCTGCAACCATACTAACGTCTCATTTTTTATTACTGCACAATCCAAAGATGATGTTGCGCGTTCATCTGTGGTCAGCCGAGCGTACTCACGCACTTGTATCATCAGTTAGCAACTCCATCATTGGGTAATATCCCTTGGTAAGCTGCAGCATTTGAGAAAGCACTTTGATTAATTCGGTATCTGCGATCATTTAATTGAGACGCAATAGACGTGGGGAATAAGTTTTTAATTCCATGCTCTAAAATATCTGTCTGGATAAATCTGTTTTCAGGTGCTTTTTCGCTATCATTCAGTACCCAACCGATACGTTCCCAGTCTGCAAAAAAATATTCTTGCAGTAGTGGAATGATGCGTTTTGCAAAAATATCAGCTATCAGTTTGCACTTTTCATCCTCAGTAGTAGCGGACTTCAGTGGCCAGAAATATGCGTGCCCTAGGGTATGATCGCGATCAAGCAAGACTTCTATGCGTTGGTTCATGACAGCCAGTAGATCACCGACATTAATACCAAATACTGAAAGGTCGGAAAGTAAAACTGGCTGCGGCATTATTTCAACAAACTCGAAACGACGACGCAATGCCAGATCAAGCTGTGCCAATGACTTATCTGCCGTATTCATAGTGCCAATGATATACAGATTTTCAGGAACAGAGAATACTTCTTTGGAATAAGGAAGAATGACTGAACGTTGATCAGCCCCTCCCAATCGCTTATCCGGCTCCAGCAATGTAATTAATTCACCAAAAATACGCGAAATATTTCCGCGATTAATTTCATCAATAATTAGAATATAATTCTGGCGTTCACTGAAATTGTTGGCATCATGAAATGAGATTGGCAGGGAAATGTGTTGTTTATCTATTTCAGCAATCAATGCATGCCAACTTATCCGATAAAGTGGATACAATGTTTGCTGAACCATTTTTCTACTGCCATTAAGCGCAAAGATGTTCAGATCTATATCCTTCAACACCCAATTTACCTTACGCATATGTGCGTACTCATCCGATATAGCGGCCTCTTCATCAAAAGAATAATCTGAAGTAACAATTCCAACTGCCTGAACAGTTTCAAAATTTTTTAGACACAGCAAAACATCTCCAATCTTTATCTCACTCGAAAATGCGTTAAGAGCACTGCGGTTAGGATGACTCAATGAGTTCCAGTAATCCTGTTGTTCCTGTGTCTTCTGCTCATAGGCCTGAGTCAAATCCCCGATGTCATTCCAACCAATACGCGCTTCACCTGCATTGATATAGCGATCACGCATTTCTTTTTCATGGGCACGACCAATAGAGATTTTCCAGATAGTAGGAGATTGAGAGAGTCCTGTATCTTTAGCTGCAACTGCCTTAGCAGCACGGTCAGCAATATCTTTGAAAATACCGTTCTCTATATTGTATTTTATTCCCTGGCTTTCCTCTGCTACCTCAGCACGGATCCCCTCAATGAAATCCTCATAAGAAAAACTTTGATGGAATGTGATAAACGCAATGCGTTTATCTACACACAACGTATCGTATTTATTTTTGACCCTTTGTCGGTGCTCCTCTGTACTAAGTTTCTGGCTTTCCAGATCGCTATACCATGAAGGTTCTGCCAACAAAACCGCACGTTCCAGCGTTGAATAGGTTTTACCAGTACCGGGTGGACCAAAAAGAATCTGATTCAGTGATATATGATTTTTTTCTAATTTCGCTTTATTTTCCATGGCAGGTAGGTCCTTTGCTGGATAGGTTGCATACCAATCGCATAGTGTAATTAATTGATCAAGTGTACTAATTTCAACAGCCCATGCCGCATTTCCCTGAGCAAGGGTTGGAGCGTGTGTTGTGAGGTGGTGGTTGCGGCTCTTTTTGCTTTCATAGGCGATAGCCTTGGAAAGGCCTGGATCGGTAGGCTGTTTATCTACAAATATTATAATTTTCTTCTTTTTTTCGGGCTTCTTACCAGGATCAAATGCCAACTCCCTCATTGCGTCCGTTTTATAAGCAAACAGATGTGTAGTTGACGTCCGACTCTTAGGGAAGCGGTTACTTAAGTATTCGTCTGCAACTACCGAGGAGAACGAACCTCTCTGATTTTCAAACCAAGCTTCATACGATATTTCATAATAAGTTTTTTGCTGTGTACTATTCAGCCATGACAACAACTCTTGGTAGGATTTCCAGTTCTCTTTAGGTAATTGACGCCCTTTTTTCTTGAGCCAGTGCTTCGTCTGGGCATCTACAGGAAAATATTCTTCAGGTGATAAATAAAACAAACACTCAGTAAGTTTGGCGAAACCGGTATGAGGAATATTAAGAATTTTATCAAATAATTCACCATCGATTTTCCCGGCACGCATCTGATGAAACAGAGCCCAAAGGTTGGGCACCATATCAGCAGAACGTTCTTTTTCATAAGGAAAGAGCCAGACCTTGAGTGGCTGTGCATTTGGAACACCGTTGAAATCACTGGGTGCGGAGATTGGTAAATCAGCTCTTTTCAGCAGAGCTGCAAAGAGCTCGGTACGTTTGATCACGCCATACTTCATAAAAGTAGCAAAGAAAGTGAATGGGTCTATCACTTTCAGTGGCTCTCTATTTCCATCAGAAAGTTCGTCTTCCAACCCTTTATCAACACCTATTTCACGTAGAATTTGGACCAATTCTTTCTGTTTATTCTCGTATCCAGCAATCCATATACAAAGTTTTTTGAATACCGGGACCCAACTATACTTAGACATCGATTTTCTCCTAGGTAAAAACATTCCATTTGGCGATTTGATGCTACTGTATCGTAGTAGTTTATATGCCAGACATTCTTCGCAACAATTGTGGCTCTATCCCATACCAGCATAAGTAATGCGACTTTATTGATACCTTCCTGTCTGGTAGAAAAACCAATATCAGGATATTGATAATCAATCAGTTATTTAAACACACATTGAGGTCCCATTGTCAAATATCTGCCAAGCCCGTGTGACCTTGATCTGCTCCCCATTGATTAATACACCACGATGTTAGTAATGTCTTCATAAGCCACATGAGGACATCCCCATGAAAAAGCGTTTTCCCGACGAACAGATCATCAGTATCCTCCGCGAAGCTGAAGCCGGGGTTTCTGTCCGTGAGCTCTGCCGTAAACACGCCATTTCCGATGCCACCTTTATACCTGGCGCAAGAAGTATGGCGGTATGGAGTTGCCCGAGGTTAAGCGCCTGAAATCGCCTGAGGAAGAGAACGCAAGACTCAAGAAACTGGAGTGACCACGCTCCGGTAGACAGTTTCTGTCCTCACTGCGAGGCCTTTTCGAAGGCCTCCGGGCTGACGCCGCCGAGGTGGCTGTGGCGTCGGTTACGGTTGTAGAACACTTCAATGTAATCGAAAATATCCGCCCGGGCCATGTCCCGGGTTTTGTATATCCGCTTCCTGATGCGCTCTTTTTTGAGTGAACTGAAGAACGATTCTGCCACTGCATTATCCCAGCAGTTGCCGCGACGGCTCATGCTCGGTACCAGATTATTGGCCCGGCAGAACCGCTGCCAGTCATCACTGCCATACTGACTGCCCTGATCGCTGTGCACAATGACGTTTTCTTCAGGTTTACGTCGCCAGACCGTCATCAGCAGCGCATCCAGTGCCAGCTCGCGCGACAGTGTCGGCTTCATCGACCAGCCCACCACATTACGGGCAAAAAGATCGATAACCACTGCCAGGTACAGCCAGCCCTGCCAGGTGCGGATGTAGGTGATGTCGGTGACCCACACCTGATTGGGCTTCACTACAGTAAATTCACGCCGCACGTGATTAGGCGCTATCAGTGACGGTCGTCCCCGGCTCCCGCGTGGCACTTTATAACCATGTATAGCCTGAATCCTGTTTTTCCTCATGATTTTGGCAACCCGGTTTCTGCTGCACACTTCGCCAATTTCGCGAAGATCGCCATGAACCCTGCGATAACCGTAAACTCCACCACTCAGCGTATAGGAGTCGCGGATGAGTTCCAGCAGTCGCTGGTTATCCTTTTCTCCGGCAGATACAGGGTTATGGAGCCAGACATAAAATCCGGCACGGGCAACCTTAAGGACCCGACACATTGTAACGATCGACCAGATTTCACGGTGATCGTTGATAAAGCGATACTTCAGTCGGGCTCCCTTGCAAAGTACCGCGCTGCCTTTTTCAGAATATCCCGCTCTTCCTCAGTGCGTTTAAGCTGTGCTTTCAGCCTGAGAATTTCTGTTCTGGCATCCAGTAAATCCTGTGCCTGCTGTCCACTGTTGTCAGGCTTAACAGCCCGGAGCCATTTATATAGGCTGTGCGCCGACACGCCGAGCCGTTCAGATACTTCAGCAATAGAATAGCCCCGCTCGGTGATCTGGCGGACGGCCTCTTCCTTAAATTCAGGGGTAAAACGTGGTGTGCCCATAGACTCCTCCTATGCTCAAACTATAGGGCAGATTTGTCTACGGGCTCGGGGTCACTCCACTTTGTAAATATGGCATTCGATGCGTTGTCGAAAGTCAGTCTGTTCGATTTTTATCGTGTTCTGATCGTCTGAGTGACAAAACTTGAGACGTCGTCCTGAACGGGAAATTATCGCACAGGTCATCACCAAAAGGACGATGATGTTACCCTAGTGCAGCGGCTTTTGGAGCTAAAAGCGCCATAAGTCGCCCTTAACGCGCTGCGTAATCAAAGCAGCAAAGCAGTCTAAATGAATCAAAAGATTCAGCTCAATCTGCAAGCGCAGGAGCTTAAGCGCAAAATTACGGCTCTGAAGGCTGCCCTATAGGGCGAGATGGTACGCAAAACGCACCTCTTGGTTTAAGATTGGCGCCCTGCGCCGCCGAAATGGACTATTGGGATAATCATGAAAAAAATCGAAATCAACAGTAATGACACTCACTCTGCCGACTTAGTAGCAGGAAATATTGAACAGCTCAACACGTTATTCCCAGAGCTTATCACCGAGGGAGCAGATGGTGTTGTGGTCAATGTAGACGTACTGAAAGGACTTGTGGGTGACCGTACCGTCACTGACGTCGATGAAAAATATGGTCTTAACTGGTACGGCAAACGCAGAGCACGGCAACTGGCATTAACTCCGACCACTGGCACCCTCCGTCCTGCTCCTGAGGTGAGCCTTAACTGGGATTCTACCCAGAATCTGATGCTTGAAGGTGATAATCTCGAAGTCCTCAAACTGCTGCAAAAAAGTTATTCCGGTAAGGTCAAACTGATTTTTATTGATCCCCCCTACAACACCGGTAAAGACTTTGTTTATCCTGACAATTACCACGATAATATTAAAAATTATCTGGAACTGACCGGGCAGATGCAGAACGGGCAGAAACTTAGTAGTAATACCGAGGCTAGCGGGCGTTTCCACACTGACTGGCTCAATATGATTTACCCGCGCCTCAAACTCGCTCGTAACTTGCTAAAAGACGATGGCGTGATGTTTATGTCGATTGACGATGGTGAAGTAGCGAATCTACGCAAGGTCTGCGATGAAATTTTTGGTGAAGAGAACTTTATCGCCAACATCATATGGCAGAAAAAATACACCCGCTCCAACGACGCAAAATGGTTTTCAGATAACCATGATCATATTCTTGCCTACGGTAAAAACAAAGAGCTAGTAACACTCAACGGCCAGGAACGTAACGAAGATCAACTTAAGGCCTACACTAACCCAGATAATCATCCGAAAGGTCCATGGAAAGCCACGCCACTGCATGCCAAAAGCGGTAGTAATACCAAAGCATTTACCTTTAAAAACGGTGTTGTCTGGGCTCCACCAAAAGGTACCTATCGCCGATTCAATGATGCAGCTATGCAGCAGATGGACGAAGGTAATGAGATCTGGTTCGGAGAAGAGGGTAACCTAACTCCGCAGCGAAAATCGTTCCTCAGCGAGGTCAAGCAGGGGGTTACGCCTGTTACTCTGTGGCCATATCAGGAGGTTGGTCATAACCATGAAGCAAACAGCGATCTTAAGGCGCTGGGGCTGGGTGGAATTTTCGACAACCCGAAACCCGTCCGTTTACTTCAACGAATGATCCACCTAGTGACAAGCACTGATGAGGAACACATCGTGCTGGACTTCTTCGCTGGCTCCGGTACCACCGCACATGCGGTACTGGAATCAAATGCGCAGGACAACGGCAATCGCCGCTTCATCTGCGTTCAATTGCCTCATCCGCTATCGATTCCGGTGCATGATCAGGAGCTAACGTTGAATACCATCGCGGATATGACAACAGAGAGGATACGTCGTGCCGCCGTCGCGCTACGTGAACGTTACAGTAATTATAAAGGTGACCTTGGCTTTCGCGTCTACCGCCTGAGTAACTCCAATATCCGCGCCTGGGACCCGGCACCGGAAAGCCTAGAGCAATCACTCTTTGATACCGCACCGCATATCCTTGAAGGGCGTGATGCCGCAGATGTGCTTACCGAACTGCTGTTGAAGCTGGGACTTGAACTGTGCGTACCTGTTGAAACGAAGAACATTGCTGGTCACAAAGTGTTCTCAGTCGGGGAAGGGGTATTAATAGCTTGTCTTGCACCATCAATTACAGCTGACGATGCGGAAGCATTGGCAGAGGGTATGGTGGAATGGCATCGCAATCTAGATCCACAGTCAGAGACCACCTGCGTTTTCCTCGATGATGCCTTTGTCGATGATATTACGAAAGTAAACGTCACTGCGATTCTGGAGCAATCCGGTATTAAAAACGTTCGCAGCTTATAAGGCGGTTTCCTATGAAAATAGCACCTCTGCAACAGGCATTGTGCGAGGATAGACGTCAGATCAGTGATGGTCCGGATCCTAGTAACTGGATCACACCATCATTGCCGGACGGCTGGTGTCTAGTCAGCTATCATTTTTTTGTCGACTGGCGTGGTAAACCGCCTACGGTGGCGACTCGTCTTTGGATGACCCGCCAGCTAAGGCTAGAAGCGGGAGAAACGCTCGACAGCATCAATAAAGCTGACATTCTTGCCGCGTTCTATACCACCTGCACGTGTGAGGAATTTGAAGAGCTGGAGCGTATCTTTACCCCGCATGGCCAACAGGTCTCTGTGATCCTGCTGCCTGAAATTCCGGTGTCTGATATCACTGATGATACGCCTATGTGGGCGATTATCAGAGATAACAACGGGTCCCCTTTAATCCTGAAATGTCGTATTAGTCGGATGAAAGCGTTAATACAGCAGTATTCAGGCGGCCCAGTTAATGTCGGCACTAAAGGTCTGAGATTCGGAACCAGCGCGGTGGAATGTAGTCTATCTCATTCAGACGCAGCCTTCCCTGGCGACGCAGATGCCGTGGTTGTCGATGACCAGAACCGGATACGCTACATCATTGAATACAAAAAGCACACGATCCCTGAACCGATGCGCGATCATCTAGTGGATGCATATTATCCAAGACCCGATGGGCGTAAGTATCAGCGACTTGAGGCACTGGCCACCCATTACCGGCTCTCTCAGCAATCAGCCATCCCGCTGGTTGTGCTGTATTACTCCACGAGAAAATCCGAAATACGCTTACAGCAAATCGGCACGATGGATGACGCTCGCATCAACATCTGCAAAGATTCGGGTGAGATGCCTGTTGATAATCATACCTCTACGGCTGTAGTGAACTGGCTGGAAACACTTTGATGAAACTGAATTTTGAACCGAACTTAGACTATCAATTGCAGGCCATTGAGTCCGTCTGTGACCTCTTTCGCGGCCAAGAAGTGTGCCGCACCGAATTCACCGTCACCCTGCAAACACCTGATGCGCAGTCGCAGCAAATGTCGCTTGGGATCGCGGAATCTGACCTCGGGGTGGGTAACCGTCTAACTCTGCTCGACGAGGAAATAAAACAAAACCTGGAAGAGGTTCAGCTACGAGGCGGTTTACCGCCATCCAGCGCGTTAACCTCTGGCGACTTTACGGTTGAAATGGAGACGGGTACCGGTAAAACATACGTTTACCTGCGCACTCTTTTTGAACTGAACAAACGCTATGGTTTCAGCAAGTTCGTGATTGTGGTGCCGTCAGTGGCGATCAAAGAAGGCGTCTACAAAACCCTGCAAACTACCGAAGATCACTTTAAGGGGCTTTACGCTGGCGTTCCGTTTGATTATTTCCTTTATGACTCTGGAAAGCTCGGACAGGTACGTAACTTCGCGACCAGTCCGCATGTCCAAATTATGGTGATGACCGTCGGGGCTATCAACAAGAGAGACGTCAACAACCTCTACAAAGACAGCGAAAAAACCGGCGGCGAGAAGCCTATCGACCTGATTAAGGCCACGCGCCCGATTATCATCGTCGATGAGCCGCAAAGCGTTGACGGCGGCCTTGTGGGTCGCGGCAAAGAGGCGCTGGCCGCGATGAATCCACTGTGTACGCTACGCTACTCCGCCACCCACGTCGACAAACACCATATGGTGTATCGTCTGGACGCCGTGGATGCGTACGAGCGCAAGCTAGTGAAGCAGATAGAAGTCGCCTCTGCTACTGTCGAAAACGCGTACAACACGCCATTTGTACACTTCATCAAAGCTGAGTGTAAGCGCGGAAACATCATCGCGACTATTGAGCTAGATGTTGCTACTGCTGGAGGTGTCAGACGTCAGGAAGTGCAGGTACAGGACGGCGATGACCTGGAGCAGCTTACCCGCCGCCCGTTGTATGCTGATTTCCGTATCGGGGAAATCAGCACCGCGAAAGACGGGCAATTTTTAGAGCTGCGCTACCCCGGCGGCGAAGTATTTTTGCAGCAGGGGCAATCCCATGGTGGAGTAGATGCACTCGCCCTACAACGTGAAATGATCCGTCGCACCATACGCGAACATATGGATAAGGAGCTGCGCCTGCGCCCACTGGGCATTAAGGTGCTGTCACTGTTCTTCATCGATGCCGTCGAAATGTATCGCCAGTATGATGCTAGCGGTCAGCCCGTGAAAGGTGTCTACGCGACCATCTTCGAAGAAGAGTACCGCCGTGCCAGCAAACTTCCGGCGTACCAAAGCCTGTTTGAGGGGACTGACACTGAGGTCCTCGCACAGTCGGTGCATAACGGGTATTTCTCCATTGATAAACGCGTGATTACCCCGTTCTCCGAACTTGAACTCAAAAAATCGGCGAAAAAAGAAGATATTGAAACCAGTTCCTACAACCTGATAATGAAAGAAAAAGAGAAGCTGCTTTCTTTCGAGACGCCATTACAGTTTATTTTTTCGCATTCCGCGCTGAAAGAAGGCTGGGATAATCCCAATATTTTCCAGATTTGTACGCTGCGCGATATCCAGTCCGAGCGGGAACGCCGCCAAACCATTGGCCGCGGTCTGCGTCTGTGTGTGAATCAGCAAGGTGAACGAGTTCGTGGCTTCGATGTTAACACGCTTACGGTGATCGCCACCGAGAGCTATGAGCAGTTTGCCGAGCAATTGCAGACAGAGGTCGAGCGGGATACTGGCATCCGCTTTGGGATCGTCGAATCACATCAGTTCGCGGGCATTCCGGTGGCAGATGCCGATGGCAAAACAGCACCAATGGGTGTTGAAAGGTCGAAAACTCTCTGGACATACCTGCAAGCAGGTGGGCATCTAGATACAAAAGGCAAAATACAGGAATCACTGAAAAAAGCATTAAATGACGGCACCCTACTGCTCCCTGATGAATTTGATGCGCAGCGCGGACAGATTATCGAGATGCTGCGTAAAGTGACAGGCCGCCTTGTGATCAAAAATGCCGACGAACGTCGGACGGTACACCTACGTAGAGATAGTGAAGGCAAAGCCTTATATATGAGTGAAGCTTTCCGTTCCCTTTGGGATCGCATCAAACATAAAACCATCTACCGTTTGCATTTCGACAACGAACAGCTCATCTCTGAGTGCATAGCTGGTTTGCGGGCAGCTCCAGCCATTAGCAGGAGTCGCCTCCAGTGGCGTAAGGCCGATATCGCTATTGGTAAAGCTGGTGTAGTCGCGAAGGAGAAAAATGGCGCCGCGATGGTAACGCTAGACGAAACTCATAGCAAACTGCCTGATATTCTGACAGATTTACAGGACAGAACTCGTCTTACACGTCGAAGCCTTGCCCGTATACTCACCACCAGCAATCGCCTTGACGACTTCAAACGTAACCCTCAGCAGTTTATCGAGCTGGCAGCAGAGGTTATTAATCGTTGCAAAGGACTGGCGCTAGTTAAGGGTATTGTCTATCGAAAAATAGGAGACCAGGATGTTTATGCACAAGAGCTACTTGAGCAAGAAACTCTCACTGGTTATCTGAAAAACATGCTGGAAAATACTCGTAAATCGATTTACGAACATGTGGTGTATGACTCACTCCAGGAACGGGACTTCGCCGAAGCACTGGAAAGGAACACCACAGTGAAACTTTACGCCAAGCTGCCTGGATGGTTTAAGGTCCCTACACCACTTGGCAGCTACAATCCCGATTGGGCGGTGCTAATTGAAGAAGAAGACGCCCAGCGTCTTTACTTTGTAGTGGAGACCAAGAGTAGTCTATTTTCTGATGATCTGCGCGACAAAGAACAGGCGAAAATCGTCTGTGGGCGTGCCCACTTCCAAGCCTTAGCTTGCGAGGAAAATCCCGCCCAATATATAGTAGCGCGTAACGTTGATGACCTTCTTGTTAACACCGAGTAGATACGCCTTACGGATGGTGAATCTTTGAATCATCAAAGCACAATACACGTTGGGACGGAAGTGTATACATAGAGACTGCAGGAATCTGCAGTCTCAGGATAAAGAAGTAACCCGTCCTGATTGGCGGGTTGCTTCTTTTAATTTAAGCATTAAATGAACAATAACAGGCACTCGACTCATTAGCTATTCCATTGATTAATCTTCGCATAGCCCAACGACGTATTACCTTTATCCCGGTTTGCGTCTAAATAATCACCTCATCACGGCAACATCAACCTACGCTTCCCAAGATGTTCCCCCCTTATGAATGTATGCCACTCACATAGAGTTACGTTCCTGGTGACTCATCTGCCGCTCCACCGCATCCCTCGACCACAATCCCGATTCAATCAAAGAACTACATGCCATGGTCCAGAAGCCATGTCCACAAACTTCCGTTTTCGTGTCATACCCCATTACGCGTAACGCCTTATTCACCGTATTCTCACTCATCGGCTTACGCGGATCGTGATCGCCCACGAAAATCAGCTCTCGGTTCCCGTTCATGCTTTTGATCTTTTCCAGAATAGATAAGGCCTGACGCGATAAGGAAACAAGATGGGGCGTCCGCATCTTCGAACCACGCTGAGAATGCTTAACTCCTTCTAGTGGTTCACGCTCTCCCGGAATCGTCCACATGGCCGTTTCAAAATCGACTTCTGACCAGCGGGCAAATCGCAGTCCACTTGAACGGATAAAGACTAACAAGGTAAGTTCGACAGCAAGCCAGGTTAACGGCCTGCCAGAGTAGTGATCAATGCGATGAAGTAATTCAGGAATGCAATTGAGTTCTAGCGCAGCACGATGCTGTCTTTTCGCCGTAACAACCGCACCAGCAATCTTTTGCGCAGGGTTGTAATCAATTAAACCGCTCTGCACAGCAAAACGCATAATTGCGGTAGTACGCTGCTGCAAACGAGCAGCGACTTCGAGACGCCCGGACGACTCCACCGCTTTGATGGGGACAAGCAGATCCCGAGTCTTCAGGTCAGCAATGTTCCGCTTACCGATGGCAGCAAAGAGATTATCTTCGAGGCTTTAATACACGAGCGCTATGCGATGCAGACCACTTCTGATTGCTGGCGTGCCACTCTCTGGCTACCACTTCAAACGTAATCGCCTCTTGCTCATGCTCTACCTTAACAGCTTTCTTGTTCTCACTAGGATCGACGCCGTTAGCTAACAACTTACGGGCTTCATCCCGACGATTTCTGGCATCAGGCAACGACACTTCAGGATATTTCCCCAATGCCAGCATCTTTTCTTTACCACCGAAGCGATAGCGTAAACGCCAGTATTTCGAGCCGTTAGGGTGAACCAGCAAACCATGCCTTCACCGTCAGTCAGTTTGTAGGCTTTTGCTTCAGGCTGTGCCGAACGAACCTTCACATCACTCAGAGCCATGATGAGTATCCTTTCAAGGGTTCTGTGTGGGTACAAACATTATCGAACCGGGATATACCCGCAGTTGTACCCGCATCAGTAAGTTGATGTAGATTGAATCTGGTTGACTTAGGTTGAGTGAAAAAGCGAGGAAAGCCTTGCGGATACTGGATTTCAGACACAAAAAAAGACGTCCGTTGACGTCTATTGATGTTCCGATGGTGCCGAAGGCCGGACTCGAACCGGCACGTATTTCTACGGTTGATTTTGAATCAACTGCGTCTACCGATTTCGCCACTTCGGCACTGAAGGGGATGCGGAAACGTTCTGGATTATACCTGTCGGCGGCGGTCATGCAAGCGACAGCGTGTCGTCATTGCACTAAGTGTTGAAAAAAACAGCGCTATCCTGCGCGGCGTCACCTTTTGCTACCGTTCCATAGAGCAACTGCCACCAGCAATCCTCATCGTCCCCTCCCGCAAACCCAGCTCCACCTGCCAGCCATCTCCCTTCTCCCCCAGCACTCCCAAACCCCACTCAAAATTATCTCAAATTTCTCTCATTTAATTCTCACCTACATCCCTATCATAATCCATCTCTCCCCAAACAAATGCCCAATATCCTATCCCCAACTATTCCCCCCACCCCACCCACCACCATTCCCATATATTCCAGAAAGTTTTAGCCAATGCTTTTTTGTTATTCATCCGCTCCGCGGCAAAACATTAATTTCATCAATATTTTTATAACTTTACATTAATGAAAAGTTTTCTTTTTGCCGTTTATTCCAGGATTTTCCTCAGGCGTGAAAGGTTCCGGTAAACACTATTTTTACTAGTCGCTGTACGAGTCTTGATGGACATATTCACTCGATGAATTAACTCAGGAGAATACTTGTGACGACGTTAAAACCTTTGCTGGCCCGCAACCGCAGCTGGGCGCTGCAGAAGTGTCAGCATGACCCGGACTACTTCGAAAAATGGATCGACGGGCAGCGGCCCCACTCGCTGTGGATCGGCTGCTCCGACAGCCGCGTGCCCGCCGAGGTGCTCACCGGCAGCCAGCCCGGCGAGCTCTTTGTCCACCGCAATATCGCCAACATGCTCGATCCCGCCGACGATAACGTCATGAGCGTCCTGCAATATGCCCTTCACTACCTTGAGGTGGAGCGGGTGGTGCTCTGCGGCCACTACGGCTGCGGCGGCGTGCAGGCGGCGCTCTCCCTGCCCACCCTGCCGCTGGCGCACGAGTCCTCGGCGCTGGCTCGCCGCATCGGCCAGCTGCGCCACACCCTGCATCACGAAATTGCGCAGATCGCTGATGAATGTTGTGTTGCGGCCTCCCCCGGCGCCAGTGCCAGAGCCAGCACCGACGCGGAGCGCTCTCGTCATGCGCTGGACGCCCTGGTGGAAGCCAACGTTCGCGCCCAGTTCGCCCGTCTGCTGGAGAGTGAACCGGTGCAGACGGTGCTCGCCAGCGGGCGGCCGCTCAGCCTGCACGGCTGCGTCTACGATCTGGCTTCCGGCCATTTAACCACCCTCGTCGAACACCTCTCACCGCAGGAGCACGCCCCATGAATACGCTTCGTCAGGACTCTCTCGCCGGCATCGTCGTCTTCCTTGTCGCCCTGCCGCTGTGCCTCGGCATCGCCCAGGCCAGCGGCTTACCGCCCTTCGTCGGCCTGCTGACCGGCATTATCGGCGGCCTGGTCGTCACCGCCCTCAGTCCCTCCCGCTTCGCCGTCAGCGGTCCCGCCGCCGGACTGGTCACCATCGTCGTCGCCGCCATT
>JAAIGF010052860.1_pt1 | contig 25161 bp, 22 predicted proteins | sample 6487441 | NCBI WGS metagenome assembly JAAIGF01 (sample SAMN13974129, study PRJNA590717) | phyllosphere metagenome | biome: pepper field; feature: multiple bacterial spot infested pepper fields; material: pepper leaves; isolation source: leaves from pepper fields | host: Capsicum annuum ... | reverse complement strand
GCTTGGATTTTCATGCTTTTTGTATAAAATTCTGTAAAATAGTATTGCAGACCTATAATTTCTATGCTATTCTTACGTTAAATTAGAGCTTGTACAACGGAAGCACCGTTTAAGTGACGCACAGAAGTGCGTTATTTAAACGGTGCTTTTTTGTTGTCCAAAAAGAAGGGCGGATGTCGATGGCTCCTATACCGATGATAGTATGCGTGGAAGATCAAGAATACATAGAGCTGTTATTGCGATACATCCGTGCTAGTGAATATGCAGCCAGCATCAGAATTCGTGCCTTTTCAGATGTGAATCTATTCATGCAATATGTCACCGCGGAACGACCGAAAGGTGTGGTAGCTGCCGAGGAGACGTTTTTGGAAGCATGGCGTACCAATGAGCATTTTTCATCAGCAAGGTGGGTACGGCTAGGTGAGCCGGATGAGCAATATGCAGATGGACACACGATGAGCAAGTATCAACCGCTGCATCATTTATTAGAGCAGCTATGTAGCTTTACTGGTAAAACAACAATCGAAGCAACACGTACTCATAGTCGTGCGCTAGTCACATGCGTGTACTCTGCTATAGCAGGTAGTGGCAAGTCAGTGACAGCGATGAATATGGCAAAGCAACTTGGAATGAAGGGACAATCTGTATTTTATTTGAATCTAGAAGCGGCGAGCAGTGTTCATTTACTGACGCTTGGAGATAAAAGTAACACACCGGAGTTGTCCCGGCTTTTGTATGATTTGCAGGCAGCAGCTGATCAGAAACAACCACTTGAGAGCTCGATCACTTCACACGCTGTATATGCTGAAGAGATTCGTTCGGACACGTTCATTCCTCCATCTAATTTTAACGAATGGCTTCGGATGACCTGTGAAGAAACGGTACTGTTGATCAACTATATCGCGGAGAGCGGCGAATACGATCATGTCATCATTGATAGCGAATCAGGCTGGGCAGAACGTGTACAGGCGGCCTTGAAGCATTGCGATCGTATCGTGTGGTTATTGACGGATGATCTACCTTGTATGGCGAGAACTGAGCAATGGCTTGTTTACTGGCAGATGTACCATTCGGATTGGCTGGAGCACGTAGAATCGAAAATATCTTTTGTAATGAATCGGTATACCGGTAACGTGATGAACTCGTTGCCAGAAGGTGTACATCTTGAATCGACATTACCTTATGTTCCTTCGTGGAAGCAGGTGACCAATAGCGAGCTACTGTGGTGCTCACCGATTTTTCAGCGTGATATTTTGAAGCTATGTCGCATGGATCAAGAGCATTATCGTGAAGGACAGCTGGTTACAGGTGAGGTGGGCATGTGAACGAGGAGTTATTTGTAACGTTGCGTAATGAAGTTCGTTCTGGTCTGGATGTCACGTTTACCGTGGATGATCGTGAGCTGATCTACCGAATTGAGCAAAAGGTGCTGGATGAAGCACGTTATCCCGGTTTAACTGCTGGAGAACGACGTAGACTCGTGCGGCAAGTATTTGATTCATTTCGAGGGCTGGATATTTTACAGCCGCTTGTGGATGATCGCAATGTAACGGAGATTATGATTAACAGTCATGAAGATATTTTCGTGGAACGTCATGGTCAGGTGACGCGAAGCGAAGCTGTATTCGAATCACCAGAACGACTGGAGGATATTATTCAGACGATTGTTTCTGGTGTGAACCGTGTCGTCAACGAGTCTTCTCCAATCGTAGATGCACGGCTAGCAGATGGTTCACGTGTGAATGTCGTATTGCCGCCTGTTGCATTGAAAGGCCCAACGATGACGATTCGTAAATTCCCTGAAAATCCATTAACGATGGATGATCTGGTGCGTATAGGCGCATTGGATGCGAGTGCTGCTCATTTGCTACAAACACTTGTGCGAAGCAAGTTCAATATTTTCATTGGTGGGGGTACAGGTTCAGGGAAAACAACATTTCTAAACGCATTATCTCAGTATATTCCGCAGGATGAACGCGTGATTACGATTGAGGATTCTGCCGAGCTACAGATTCGCACCGTTCCCAATCTGGTTTCGCTAGAAACACGTAATGCCAATACCGAAGGCAAAGGGGAGATCGGCATCCGCGACCTGATCCGCTCCTCTCTGCGTATGCGTCCCAACCGAATCATTGTCGGTGAGGTGCGTGGTGCAGAAGCACTTGATATGCTGCAAGCGATGAATACTGGACACGATGGAAGCTTGTCCACAGGACATGCGAATAGCGCGCGCGATATGTTAAGTCGTCTGGAAACGATGGTGCTGAGTGGAGCTGAGCTGCCGATTCAGGTGGTACGGCAGCAAATTGGTTCAGCAATTGATATTTTCGTGCATTTATCCCGTTTACGTGACAGATCGAGAAGAGTCGTCGAAATTTCGGAAGTGCGTGGCATGATGGATGGCGAGGTAGTACTGAATCCGCTATTCCTGTTTGAAGAGCAAGGTGAACGAGAAGGTAAAATTGTGGGCGGACTAGCGCCAACAGGCAATCTACTTTTACATACAGATAAATTACGTGCAGCTGGTGTGGAAGAATGGAGAAGACTGGCTGCGATCGGAAGTACGGAATATACCGTTAGCAGTTGATGGAAAGGAGGAAGACGAGATGAGTATGAATAGTCGTTCTTCTCTCGGAAGACAGCAACCAAAACAACCAGTAAAGCCAGCATCTACATTAGCTCATCCTATACATCCACATGAAGGAGCACGCCAGGAAATCACAGCGGCTTCGCCAGCACTTGTGGATTATACGACGTATACGCTTAGTCTGATGCAGCGAATCAGCTTTATGATTATCTGTGGAACTGTTTTCGCAGCAGTTGGCTACTTGTTTTATCACAGTTGGATTGTTGGAATGATGCTAGCAGGCTTGTCCTGGTTTACGCCGCGATTATTGCGCGCCTACTTGATTGAGCGCAGACGTAGCGCTTTGAGTGCGCATTTCAAGCAAGCGTTGTATTCGTTATCTTCATCGCTTGCCGCAGGACGCTCGGTAGAAAATGGATTTCGCGAAGCGACGCAGGATCTACGAATGTTATATGCAGACGGAGATAACGATATGATTCGCGAGCTGACGATCATTACGACGCGGCTGGATTATGGGCAGCCGATTGAAGAAGCGCTTGAAGATTTTAGTGTTCGTGCTGCAAATGAGGATATTGCTAATTTTGCAGATGTATTTATCACTTGCAAGCGGACAGGCGGCGATCTGGTTGAAGTTGTACGTAAAACGTCTACGATCATCGGTGAGAAGCTAGATATCCAGCAGGATATCGCTGTGATGATCTCGCAAAAGAAGTTCGAATCTAATATTTTGATGGCGACACCATTTGTATTTTTGATCTTTTTGAATGTTGCTGCTGGGGATTTTATGAAGCCTCTGTACGGCAATCCGCTTGGAATTATCATATCCACGATATGCTTAGCAGCACTTGGCGGATGCTTTTGGCTCATTCGTAAGTTTATGAATATCCGTGTGTGATGAAATGAGCTAAAGCATATATGGAAGGGAGGTGAAGAAACTGATTGGAGTGTGGCTGGAGGGATTGATTGCAGCTTCGCTGATCGTAGGCTGGATTGTACTTTATCAACATGCTGAAGATAAGCATAAGCAGTTAGCTGAAGTACCGTTTGAGATGATCAAGCTACGGCGATTTGCTCCTGCATGGCTGGTATTACTTGAAAAGACTCGCTTTGTAGCTCGCTTTCCCGGTGTATTTTATCGTGTTCAAAGCCATATTCAAAAAGGATTCGGGGTCCATTTGAGCGGAGAGCGAGCCTTGCTGTATATCGCCGAAATGACAGGGTATTGCTGGTTACTGCTGACAGGTGGATGTATCGTATCTGCATTAAATGGTGGCAGTATGACATGGCTTGCTCTAAGCGCATTGCTTGCAGTTGTGTTACCAGCTTCACTGGTGCGTGATCTACAGAAGAAGGTACAAGAGCGCGAGCAAGAAATTCTAATGGAATTACCAGAGCTGCTGAACAAGATTGTACTGCTTGTTGGCGCAGGAGAAACAGCGCAGCGAGCGATTACACGATGTGTACAGCGTAAGCAAACTGGTGCATCTACGCATCCGCTGTACAAAGAGCTATTTCAAATGCTAAATGAGTTAGAAAATGGATATGCGTTTCCTCAAGCATTGGAGTCATTTAGTAAGCGCTGTGGAGTACAGGAGGTATCGGTATTTACGACGACCGTGTTACTCAACTTTCGCCGCGGGGGCGGTGAGTTTGGACTGGCGCTACGTGAGTTATCGCGTACATTGTGGGACAAACGCAAAGCGGTTAGTCGTATGCGAGGGGAGCAGGCTTCCTCAAAGATGGTACTGCCGATGGTTATGATTTTTGTAATTGTAATGGTTTTAGTAGGAACACCAGCATTTATGATGATGAATATGTAGGAGGAATAACGAATGACAAACGTACTTACGCAAGCTTGGAATGGAATGAAGAGTTTCTGGAAGCAAGAGGACGGAATCGGTACGCTAGAAATGGTACTGATCGTAGCCGTTATTTTGATTATTGCATTGGCTTTTAAAAATAAGATTACTGAAGTTGTTGGGAAGATGCTGGATTACATGGGCGATAAAAGTAAAGAATTTACTAAATAATAATGTCATGATAAAACGAACCTTTTGGAGAAATACGCGTGGGAGCTTCACTATCGAAGCTTCCATCGTGTTTCCAATCATATTGTTCACGACGCTGCTGATTCTATTTTTTTGTATGTATTTGTACCAGAATACGATGCTCAAGCAAGCGGCATCAAAAACGTCTGAGCGTGCTGCCTATTCGTGGGATAACAGTTACAAAAATCCGAGTAATGGTGCATTTGCAGAAGGCGAAAACGATGGTCTGTACTGGCGTCTTACTCAGGATGATATGCTGAGCAAGTTATTTGGCTGGGCAGGTGCGACAAAGAGTGCCGAAGTTTCCATTCCAGGAGGAAGCGGCGGATCACTACCTGAGAAAAAACTATCTGCCGCTGCCTCCTGGGTTCCTGGTGAAATGAGTGGAAATATCAAATATGACAATGGCCTATTAGTACGTTCGATTGACACAGAATTAGCGCGTCCGATTTCATTTCCGCCGCTGGAGCGAGCACTACATCGCCCACTGCATCCTGAAGTGAGCGCAGGATCAGGTGTCACCGATCCGGTCGAATACATTCGTAATGTAGAGCTTATGCGTTATTATGCTGCTAAGGCAGCTGGCGTGGCTGGGCCAATCTTAAAGTTGGACAAAGCAGGAGCTATTTTACAATGGTTTGGCTTGTAGGAAAGCGCACGTCATGACAGTAGTTAGATGATGGAGATGTGTAGTTGGAGGGACTAAAGTGAGAAAAGTACAGATCATCCGCTTATGGCGCAGCATGCTAAGAATGATACGTCATAAAGCAGCAGATGCTCGTGGTGCAGTGACTATTTTTATGATTGTTGTGCTTGCTGGCGTGTTTATGTTCACTGCTGTATTTATTGATTACGCTCGGATTGCAGCGATGCAAGTGCAGGCAGAACGTCTGACTCACGCGATACTAAGGTCAGTCATGTCTGCTTATGAACCCGAGTTCCAAAGTGGATATGGTTTATTTGCTTTTGGAGAGAGTGATCCATCCAAGCTACTCGATATTAGTATTGCCGAGAACTTGGGCTATACGGATGTGGATAACAGTTTTAATTTGATTCCACTCCAAATAGATGAACCCTCTATTGCCATGAGTCGGCCACTTGGGCAGTATAGCGTATTCACGCAGCAGGTGCAGGAGGAGATGAAATATAAAGCACCGATTGATTTTACAGTCGAAGTGGTGGAGAAGTTGCGCGGCATGTCTGCCATTATGAAAGAAACAACGCAGACGGTTGATGTGCTCAATCAGGTTCGTACACCTTATGAACGCAGAGAAAAAGCGATTGATGACCTGATCGCTTTGCAAAAGAAAACATCACTGGATGTGCAGGAATTATCAAAGCTAATTATGAATCCACCGGGCACGAGTATTCCTTCTAAAAGTGTCGGTTCGATCAAGTCAATCGCTGATATCGCCGCACAGTTTAGTGATTATGCCAGTAAGATTGCCGAAGACAAAAAGCGTAAAAAGAACAAGAAGTCTGCGATTCATACTGAAAAGATCTCCAAATACAAAAGTACAGCTGCATCGCTCATTAGTAAAGTAATGCCCAAAGCCAATCAGTTAACGATCACACATGAATCTACATATAAGGAAGCAGTTAATTTAATGCAAAAGATTCGTGATGAAAATCAAAAGATCATCACCATTATTCAGCAATCAAGAACTCGCTCCGCTAATGCTTCCTATGATCGAGTGACCCATACACGTACTCCGGGAAGTTCCAATGCTTCAGCGGACTCTTCGGCAGAAGCACAAATTGCAGAGCTTCGTAAAAATCTAGATCAGCTTGTATTATCGGATGAACTAATGAATCGAATGGAGTCGACATATACGAATCAGCGTACCGATTACGCAGCGATCAAAGAATCTGTGCGTGTGGCTGTAGGAGAAGCGCAGCAACAGGCAGCGCGTACTTCTGGTAGTGCCTCCATATTAGAATCCAAAACCATTACCGCAGTTCATTTATTGAAAAAGTATGCTCAGGCTTATATGGGCAAGCCAGAGTCTCCTTCCGGAGCGCTTGGGAAAATTGAGCATGACATTACTACCGCACGCGCAGGTACAGATACCGTAGCAGCAGACGAGAAAAAGGCAAAGCAGTCGATGAAAAAAGCAACGACGATGATCGCCACGATTGCTGCTCTTGGAGCTGGTGCTCAAGCTGCTCAAGTGAGCTTTGACGAGGTGGATGGATATTATCAATCCAATCTGAATTTTAACCAGGCGATTGCTACTTCCGCTGACAAGGAGAAGTCATTGCAAAGTGACCCTTACGACGAGAGTCAGGAATCTATGAATGCGATGGATATTTTATTTGGCGGCGTATCCGATGTGCTGATGAAGAGTCGTAACGAGTTTTTCATGAATGAATATGCGATACATTACTTTGAGCCATTTGACGTCATGATGTGGGGCAATTTGCTCGATTCAGTTAAGAAACGCGATGCTTCGCTAGCTGGCGATTTTCCGATTGATGATTTGAGGAATAGCGGCAGTGCTCAAGAAGCAATCAAGATGTTAACCATTGATCAGCAGCAGCTTGAATATATTATTTATGGTTTTAATGGTCCGGTAGAAAATCTAACCGCAGCATATACGGAGATTTTTGGTGTACGTCTTGCGATTCGCACAGCGGAAGGATTGGTCAAGAACGCAAGATTAGGTCATCCGCTTGCTGTACTTGCAGCTGGAATTGCGTATGGAGTAGAACAAGCCATTATGGATATGTTTGATTTATTCAGCAAAGGACATACGGATCTGTCAGCTTATATGAAGGTTGAGTTTGAATATCGAGACTATTTACGATTATTCCTACTCCAAACGAACAATGAGAAAAAAATGTCTCGTATGCTAGCACTCATTCGCTATAATACCGACATTAATCCGCAGGAACGTGACACCTATGCAACCGTGCATATGCGTGCAGGAATGAAAATATGGTTTCTGCCCGGAATTACTAAAATGCTGCAATCCGGCTACAGGAACAGTTCAGTAGAACAGGGTGTATATTATGCAGACCAACAAGCAGATTACAGTTACTAAGTCCGCCAAAAGTAGAGCTTTTCAAAGATTACACGGAGAAGACAAGGGAAGCATTGTACTAGAAGCAGCCATGGTATTACCCATCTTTTTATTTGTTGCTATTTTTCTAGTGTATATCGTGCAGATGACTTTGCTCTCAACGGCGCTTAATAATGTTGCCTCGGATACCGCGAAGTATGTATCTACCCATATGTATCCGGTAAAGACAGCAACACAAACTGTCGACAACGCACCGATCATGCAAAAGTTAAGTTTGACTAATCTCGCGGATCAATACGGTTCTGTATTTCCATCGCCGCTTAGCGATTGGATTTATGATGCTGCAAGTACAGGAGATACACGGCTTCGCCAGCTCAAAAATCAGGCTGCTGCAGCAGTGCTCGATGCGGCGATTAAGCCGCTAATGCAGCAAATTTCCAGTGAAAATGGATTGGACTACGAGCATATTCATGTGACCGAAGTGACAGTGCCGGATTTTTCTGGAGATCCTTATTTTGGGATTGAGCTCAGTTATGAACTTCCATTTAAAGTTCCACTTATTTTCAAGCCGATCGTGCTACAAGCTCGTGCTACCGAACGATTATGGATTGGAGACACAGGAGAAGAGAAGGCGGCTTCCAGTGATGAAAGTAAAGAAGAGACCGGTGTACGAGTTGTATCTGTACCTCATCCTGCACATCCTGAATCACTCATTTCAATTGCAGCAACAGCTCCAGCCCATTCACGAGTGAAGCTCGAGGTGCATTATAAGAGTGGTGCCAGCACTGCACAAGGATTAGGTGAGGCTGAGGCAGATGAAAACGGTAATTTGATTTGGACGTGGAAAATTCCTTCATCTGCTTCTACAGGCTGGGCGACGTATGTACTCACAACAGAGGATGGTCAAAAAATTCGTGGAACGTTCGAGATTGCTACTTATGATGGTCGGCCGGTCATATCCGGTTCTCCAGCCAATGGTGCTTATCCGGCGCCACCATAAAACTTATAGCATGAGTAGAATCAACAGAAAAGATATAGCAGATTATGGGTAGAGGATAGCAGTCGCATCTGTTGTATTCATAAAGGAGTCAATGAATATGGTAACCATATTTTTATGTAGTGGAATTTTTATTCTATGGGCGTTTTGGACGGATCTGCGTGCACGTAAAATTCCGAATCTACTTAATCTGATCTTTGTAGCCAGCGGACTACTTTATCATCTATGGGATGGTGGCTGGGAAGGGACATGGTTTGCGGGCAAAGGCATATTGCTAGGATTTGGCTTGATGCTGCTGCTCTATATTATGCGTGCAGTGGGTGCTGGCGATGTGAAGCTGTTTGCTGGGATTGGCGCCTGGTTTGGTCTGGCAATGACTGCACAGGTGATGATGTATTCCATTTTATTTGCTGGCTTGATCGGAATGATCATCATGATCTGGCGCCGAGAAACGGTGGTTCGTATGCGAACTGTACTGTGGCGGATTAGTGGAGCCTTATTATGGAAGCAGCCGATTCGACCAAGTCAGGCAGAGCAACAGCAATATCTTACCTTTCCATTTATGACAGCCGTATTACCCGGTGTGATTTTTTGTTATTTATATGTATAAATCCGTTCAGATCTATACACAATCTGATGGAGTAAGGAAAGGATAACGCTCATGAGTCGCGAATTGATGCAGGATTTTATTCAAGATGGCAAAACGTTCATGATTATTGACAGAGAACAGGGTTTTGATTCCAGCGAGCTTAGCCGAACACAAACAGGCATGATGCTGTCGAGCCGGATACAGGGTGTATTGCAGCTGCATTTACACGAACTGAATATGAAGTCGCAGCTTCGATATGATATTACGGGCAAACGCATGCTTAAGCATTGTTTACAAAGTGAAACCATTGGCATCGCAGAATATTTAGGTTTGTTACTTCAATTGGTATCGACGCTAGAAGATAGTGGACCCTATATGCTCTCATTACCGAATTATATTTTGGATGAAGACTATATGTTCATTGAAGGCGCATTACAGGCAGGCCGTCTGTACATAGCATATGTTCCTGTGGTGGAGGCACTCAGTGATCTAACTGTGCAGGAACATATTGCTCAGCTTGCCTCGCAGTGGATCACGGCGGTACGGGAATTGCAGGGTAATATTGTTCAGCAAATTTTGAAATATTGTCAGGAAGGATCATTCACACTGGATGGGTTAAAGCAACTTCTTTTACTCCAGCTGACGAACGATCATAGTAAGTTGATGAAGGAACGTCAGGAGGAAGCTGCTCAAGCTGTACATTCACCCCGACCAGGCGATCGAGATTGGAGTTACGCGTTAGGAGCATCGTCTGTTGATTCGGTAACGCAGTCTAAAAATAATTCCGTATATTCGAATCCAGATACTGTATATGAGGAGTGGGCAAATAAACCTACAGCAGTAAAGAGACATCATAACAATGAGTCTGCTCAAGCAGGCGTACAAGAAAGGAACGGTTTTGGACTTAGGAATGATCCTCAAGGGAAAGGGAATGCTTCTCGACACGTACATGCGGATGCGTTTAAGCCGACGCAAGGTATTGGAGGTGTGGCTCCTTCTAATGCGATAGATTCGAATCGAAAAGAAGCTAAGTCCAGTAGTTCACTATTTTCGTCTCAACGTAAAAAAAAGGCTGTCACAGATCAATCGTCCGGAACGCAGCTTGACCACAGCCTAGATGAAGAGTTGAAAAAGCTTCCATCCACGTATCGTACGTATCTTTTAGCTGGAGGTGCTCTGTTAATTGCTATGATCTGGCGATATGGATACGTGGAGCATGAGAATGATGTGATGCTGTACGGATGCTCTGCGCTGACGATTACCGTCATTTTAACGATCTATTTAGTTCTTAAAGGAAAAATAACGATGGGTACCAAGGGCAAATCAGGCGTAGAAGAGGAGCATATTCAATCTAATCGTTCTACAAGAGGTAGGAAGTTAGGGAATTTATCTCCTAAAGAAGAGCAAATGTCTGGTCAGGAGCAGTGGCGCTGGAATAAGGAAGACGCTAGCTCTGGTGCAGCCCCTTTTACACAATCATCTCAGTATAATCAGGGGAATTATGGTGATCTATCCCAACATTCAGATTCCAATCCATCACAAAAGGAGGTGTTACAAAGGGAGAGAAGTATTGCAGAATTGTTCGGTTCATTTGCGCACGGAGCATCTTCGGTGTCATCGAAATCGACGGATCCTGACTTTAGAGCGGAGTCTGTTGCCTATCCTTCGTCTGATATGAGAATGGAGCGACAGCCGGAAGAGCAACCATTTTCATGGGGGAAGGGTAGAGAGACGACAGCTACAGAACGCTCAACACTTTCGTATGCTGGATCAACGAATGAGGATGCACAGGGTGGAGCGAATAGACAGAGGCAGGTATACGGAAATGCACCTACTGAAACACTGTCCTCTCATATGGCAACAGTCGTGTTGGATGAAAATGATGCGATGTCACACGGTGCAAACCATATTCATGAGTTCAGCGGATATCTAGAGCGACGAGATAAAGAAGGACGGCAAGGAGAACCCATTCGTCTGCGTAAAGGTAACTTTATCATTGGACGTGCAGAGGATGGCGTACATTATCATGAACCTTCTGTAGGAACGTCCCGTAATCATGTGGAGCTTGAGGTACGCAATGGACAGGTGTTTATCAAGGACTTGAGTTCACGCAACGGTACACAGCTCCAAGGTGAATCACTCGTCCCGTACAAATCGTATCCGATGCAGGATGGAGATAGGTTTACAGTAGCGAGAGCGGAATATACACTTCGGCTGAACGGCTGAACGGCTGAACGGCTGAACGGCTGAACGGCTGAACGGCTGAACGGCTGAATGACGTGCTAGAAAACAAGATCATATGTCTGTAGTCGTGAAGTGTTAGCTTATTCATGTAGCAAATAGCATTCAAAAAGTAGTTACACACTAGTCAGATTATAAAACAGTAGAATGAGAGTAATTCAACAGCAATTCCAGATCAAATAGCTTGACTCAACTATACGCTTATAATTAGCTCGAAAACTCAAACTAGTTATTGAAAAATTTCAATTTATCCTTTGCAGTACAAGTCTAGCAATTAGTAGTTAGTAAGTAATAATTCAGTAAGTAATAGTCCAGGATTAAGAAGTAGTAGTCTAGGATTAAGCCATAATAAGCAATAAAATGCTTGGAAGCAGAACAACCTTTTTGTATAACACGAGGATATGCTAATTATTCCAATTTATTGGAAACCTAGCTCATTGTAAGCAAATAACAAATAAATACCCGCACTATATAGACGCTCTATCTGGACAAATCATACCAGAAGACAGACTAATATTGCGGGTACTCCAATATTTAGCAGATTATCAGACTATATTAGGATATATACAAAGAATCCGATGCCCAACAATCCTACATAAAAGAAAAATCAAGCATGTTGATTTTCACGTTCGTTAGCATGCTTACTTTCTAGATCCGTAACTGCAGAACGTAGATCTGGATAGCGGAACGTAAATCCATGATCCAGTGCCTTTTGCGGAATTACTCGCTGTCCATGAAGCATGATAACAGACATCTCTCCTAAAACGGGTTTAATTGCAAATGAAGGAACATGTAGCCAATGTGGACGGTGCATGACTTTCGCAAGTGTAGCTCCGAATTCGCCATAACGTACAGGGCCTGGGGAAGAGGCATTGACCGGGCCTTCTATTTCTTTGTTTTGAATACAAAAATCAATTAAGCGCACCATATCGTGAATATGAATCCAGGACATCCACTGATGACCGGAGCCTATTTTACCACCTGCATACAATTTGTAGGGTAAGCTCATTAACGGATAGGCACCACCATCTTTGCCGAGCACGATACTGATCCGCAGCTTAATCAGGCGAACGCCCTTGATACTATCAGCTACAGCTTCCCATTGCTCAGCTAAGCTGGAAGGAAAATTCATCGTCCGGCGCTCGCTACTTTCGTCAAAGGTCTCGTCATCTGATGTGCCGTAAATGGCCATCGCGCTTGCTTGGACAACGACCTCAGGCTTATGCTGGAGTTTTTCTAACGCTTTGGAGACAATATTGACCGTACGCATACGTGACTCGACCAGATCAAGCTTGGTTTTCGTTGTCCAGCGCTGATTCAGTGATTCACCAGACAGGTTCACCAGTGCATCAATTCCTTCGATTTGTTCTGGATGCTGTTCTAAATCATCCCAGGTCATGTAGTGTACATGATCTGCTTGCGAGCGTTCTTTGGTCAGGTCGCGTGTGACGATCGTGATGTCATGACCTTCATGGAGCCAGTGTGGAACCAGATGTCTACCCACAAAGCCTGTACCACCGCATATTACGATTTTCATAGCAATTCCCCCTAAATAATATAATTGATGAATGTTTATCCGATACGGATGATGTCTTTTCATCTTGAGGTGAAGCTTTACAACAGAGCTATCACAACGGAGCTGTTACCTATATGAAAATGAGAGATGAGGTCATAAGTCTTATTCCTAATATAAGATGTATTACCCACGAATGACTACTACTGACCTGTTCTAGCATTTATCAATTCTTCATAGATACTTTGTAGCTTTCTTATCCTATACACGTTAAAATAGGTGAGATTCGATTGGTGTTCATTCATTTATAGGATAGCATCAACAGGGACAGAGTAGCTTTTATCAAGGAGGAAAAGAACGTGCTGAAAATAGGTTCTCATGTATCATTTTCAAATAAAGGTCTGCTGAGCGCAGCCACTGAAGCGGATCAATACGGTTCAAGTTCATTTATGATCTACACCGGTGCACCGCAAAATACACGTCGTAAACCGATGGATACGATGTTCATCGAAGAAGGTAAAGCTAAAATGAACGACATGGGCGTCGAAGAAATCGTCGTGCATGCTCCGTATATTATCAATCTCGGTTCTTACAAGGAACATACGTATGAGCTGGCTGTGAGCTTTTTGCAAGAAGAGATTCGCCGTACCCATGAGATTGGCGTACGTAATATCGTTCTGCATCCAGGTGCTTTTACCGATATGGATGCGGAGTATGGAATCAATCGTATCGCGGCTGGGCTGGAGGAAGTTCTGGCAGGCGTACGCGAGACAGATGTGAATATTGCGCTGGAAACGATGGCGGGCAAAGGAACTGAGATCGGACGTAACTTTGAAGAAATCGCTCGTATTATGGAGCTTGTACCGCATAATGAACGTTTGACTGTATGCTTTGATACATGTCACACGCATGATGCAGGATATGATCTGGTAAATAATTTCGATGATGTGCTAGAGCAGTTTGATCGCACGGTTGGATTGAATCGTTTGGCTGTCGTGCACGTAAATGACAGTAAAAATCCTGTCGGCGCTGGGAAAGACCGTCATACGCCGATTGGTTCAGGCTGGATTGGATATGAGGCGATTCAGCGCGTCGTTCATCATGAGCAGCTCAAAGATCGTCCATTTATCCTGGAAACGCCATGGATCGGTAAAGATGCGAAAAAGCAGCATCCGATGTATGAGATCGAAATTGCGCTACTGCGCGGTGATGTGGCAGGACGCTTTGGTAATGAGTTTGTAGAAGATGTAGGCAAGCTGCATCATTTCTTTGAAGATCAAGGAATTGATGCGCGTTCGTATGTACTGGATACATGGACCGTACTCAAGAATGATGCAAAAGCGAAAAAAGCAGATCCACGCGAGCCGCTGGAGCGTCTGTACGATCTGGTCGAAGCAGATGGCATGTTCGCTGCACTGCGCGAGGAACAGATTAATTCACGTCTTATTGCATGGCTGGCAGGCAAACAAGCTCTATAATCAAAACCATCTAAACAGGTGCAGAAGATCCCGGCTATGTAGCTATAGTCGGGATTCTTTTTGGATATATTCTTTTTCGCTTTAATGCGGTATATTAGAATAGTTGATTTCTGTGTAAGTTGGTAAGAAATCTATTTACATTACCCGGCATATCACATAGATTGTAATATAAGATATTTTGCAATATCGGATGTTGGGATATAGCGGGCAAATCTGAGGGGATCGTACGCTTATGAAGTGAGTAGCGATTAGCCCGATAAAAGACATGCCGCTTTTCAGTAATTTAAGGGGGATATGATTGTATTATGGAAGTACATGTTAAACAAAATCAGTCTGCACGCGAGCTACAGGATAATCGTGCACGTATGCTCATTTCTTGCCCGGATGGCCCGGGGATCGTAGCTGCCGTTTCGCAGTTCCTGTATGAGCACGGAGCAAATATTGTGCAATCGGATCAATATACGATGGACCCGGATGGCGGCATGTTTTTCATGCGTGTCGAATTCGATTTGCCACAGCTTAGTGATCGTTTGGAGTCCTTACAACAGAGCTTTGAAGAAATTGCTGGACGTTTCCAGATGACATGGACGATCAATCAAGTGAGTCGCAAAAAGCGCCTGGCGATCTTTGTTTCGAAAGAAGATCACTGTCTGGTTGAGCTGCTCTGGCACTGGCAAGCAGGCGATCTGGATGCGGAAATTGCGATGGTTGTGAGTAATCACAATGATATGCGTAGCTATGTAGAGTCGTTCGGTATTCCATTCCATCATATTCCGGTTACAGCGGATACCAAGCAAGAGGCAGAACGCCGTCAACTTGAAGTGATCGGTTCGGATATTGATGTGATCGTATTAGCACGTTATATGCAGATCATTTCGCCATCTTTTATCGAATACTACCGCAACCGGATCATCAATATCCACCACTCGTTCTTGCCTGCATTTGTTGGCGGTAAACCGTATGCACAAGCTTATAATCGCGGTGTAAAAATCATCGGAGCAACTGCCCACTATGTAACCGAAGAGCTGGATGGCGGACCGATTATCGAGCAAGACGTACAGCGTGTGAGTCACAGCGATAATGTGAACGAGCTGAAACGAATTGGTCGTACGATTGAGCGTGTCGTACTGGCACGTGCTGTACAGTGGCATGTGGAAGATCGGATTCTGGTGCATCAGAATAAGACGGTTGTGTTTAACTAAGTTTAAATCCTAGATTGGCTTAGTTATAAATACGATTTGCTGATGTACACAAGAAATAATGAAGCCAATAAAAATGCTGCTCTACACTCTGTAGAGTGGCATTTTTTATATTCTTCCATCACCATTCTTTCCTTATACATCAAAATAGATCCCAATATAGACTAAAATAGATCAGAGTATAGACCAAATACAGACTCACGATGGATCTAATATTGATCCAAGCTTTTAAAATCAGTGTCAGAAAAGAGTAGAATAACAACGTACAAATGTATACATGAACAAAGCGATACGATATTATTTCCAACCTTATTTTACTATTATGGAACTTTATGTTAAAATGTAAGCGTTAACAAAATACATATGACGAGGAGATGCTAAAATGAAATTTGTGAATATGGCATTTAAAATGGTTGTTTCTTCTGCTTTGGTAGTCGGAGCACTCGCTATGGTTTCTGCTCCCGCACCTGTATCTGCTGCACAATCAACACTCAGTGTACCTACCGCTAATAAATATGTGACGGTTCGATTGTCCACCAATCCTGGACCTACCTACTATTATAATCAGGGTGGCTATTCCGGTACGCTTTATTATATTGCACAAGATGCTGGCGGTTACATTTTCGGAGGCTCTGTCTCTTCAAACTAAATTCGAACTAAAATAGTTTGATTTTTACCATTTAATCAACACATGCATCAATAAAATAAGCAACAAATTAGTTTTATACAAGCTCATTTTATATGCTCTATAACGATAACAGCCTTTCATTCAACGGACGATCACGATTCAACATTACATTCGTCCTGATGATGCAAAAGGCTGTTATTTTTAACGCGCAGTTAATACTACACCGTTACTATTAATCCCATACATCCTCTCAGCACATGATGAATATCAACGTCTACTGGACTGCAATACCCCTACAATACTTAGCGTCACTCCATACAACAGATGCCCCATAAGCCAGTACATATAAGCATGCCAATCATCAACAGCAGGCACACGATCAGACATCGTCGCCAGTGGGAAAAATAACAATGATGATCCGGCACCAAGTATCAGTCCAGCGATCCACGGATGGTACCAGCGCGATATCCACCATCGGAATACGACTCCAAGAATCAAAGCGACAAGCAGATGCAGAGCAAACTCTAACCATTCCGGTAATCTCGGAGGCAATAACGGAACAAAATCTACATTCAGTAACAAGGTATATACAAGCGCTCCTGTCTGGTACTGAATCCACTTCAATACCAGTCCAAGTACAATGCCGCTGAGCAATCCAGCGAGTAAACCTTGTCTGATAATTGTACGCAAAATGTAGTCCTCCTCTTTTCGGATAGTGGATATTGGGTATAAATACAAAGAGTGAAATAACGATATGGTAAACTCTCGTAACAAGTGTTACAATGGACAAAGGGTTAATAAGTCAAATTGAAAGACTCAAGGGACAGGTTTCATTTGAGGCTCACTCGAACTAAATAGACGATCTTCTTTCAAATGAAACAAGATCCGAGCACCTCGCTTTACCAAGAAGAATGAGGAGGATTAACATGACTGACAAGAAACAAGAGCAAGAACAAAGCATTTCCAAATCCGAAAACTCCAACGTGGACAATCTTTCGATTTCCACAATTCGTACGCTTTCGATTGATGCAATCGAGAAAGCTAATTCTGGACACCCTGGTATGCCAATGGGTTCTGCACCAATGGGCTACCAATTGTTCGCTAAAACAATGACACACAATCCGGCAAACCCTACCTGGGTAAACCGCGATCGTTTTGTGCTGTCTGCAGGTCACGGCTCCATGCTATTGTACAGCCTGCTGCATCTGTCCGGCTACGGTCTGGAAATGGACGAAATCAAAAACTTCCGTCAATGGGGTAGCAAAACTCCAGGTCACCCAGAGTTTGGTCACACTGCAGGTGTTGACGCAACGACGGGTCCACTGGGTCAAGGTGTAGCGATGGCAGTAGGTATGGCAATCGCTGAATCCCATCTGGCAGCGACTTATAATAAAGGCAACGCTAACGTAATCGACCACTTCACTTATGCAATCTGTGGTGATGGCGATATGATGGAAGGCGTAGCAAGTGAAGCTGCTTCTATGGCAGGTCACATGAAACTGGGCAAACTGATCATGCTGTATGATTCCAACGACATTACGCTGGATGGTAAAGCAGGTCTGTCTTTCTCTGAAAATGTAGAAGATCGTTACAAAGCATACGGCTGGCAAGTTCTGCGCGTAGAAGATGGTAATGATCTGCCTGCAATCGAAGCAGCACTGGCAGAAGCTAAAGCTGATACTTCCCGTCCAACACTGATCGAAGTGAAAACAGTGATCGGTTACGGTAGCCCGAACAAACAAGGTATCGGCGGTCACGGCGGTACGCACGGTTCTCCACTGGGTTCTGCAGAAGCGAAGCTGACAAAAGAATTCTACGAGTGGACATATGAAGAAGATTTCTACGTACCAGACGAAGTACGCGAACACTTTGCAAAAGTGAAAGAACGCGGCGTAGAAGCAAACCAAGCATGGAACGATATGTTTGCACAATACAAAAAAGAAAATCCGGAACTGGCAGCTCAATTCGAGTCCGCATTCTCCGGTAATCTGGCTGATGGCTGGGATAAAGAACTGCCATTCTACAGCACAGAAGACAAAGCGGTATCGACTCGCGTAGCTTCTGGTAATGCTCTGAATGGTCTGATCAACGGTGTTCCGCAATTAGCGGGCGGTTCTGCTGACCTGGAGAGCTCCACAATGACTCACCTTAAAGGTCTGGATAACTTTACACCTGAAACTCGTGCTGGCCGTAACATCTACTTCGGTGTTCGCGAATTCGCGATGGCGGGTGCAATGAACGGTATCGCTCTACACGGCGGTATCAAAGTATTCGGCGGTACATTCTTCGTATTTACCGACTACTTGCGTCCAGCTGTACGTCTGGCTGCTCTGATGGGTCTGCCTGTAACGTATGTACTGACTCACGACAGTATCGCTGTTGGTGAAGACGGTCCTACACACGAACCAATCGAGCAACTGGCTTCCCTGCGCATCATTCCAGGTCTGACTACAATCCGTCCTGCGGATGGTAACGAGACTTCGGCTGCATGGGCACACGCTGTTGAAAACAAAGGCGGTCCAATCGCACTCGTACTGACTCGTCAAAACCTGCCAATCCTGCCAGGTACAGCAGAAGGCGTACGCGAAAACATCAAAAAAGGTGCTTACGTGGTATCTGACGCTAAAGCGGGTCAACCCGTAGCACAACTGATCGCAACAGGTTCCGAAGTACAACTGGCTGTAAAAGCACAAGAAGTTCTTGCTGCTGAAGGCATCGAAGTTCGTGTTATCAGCATGCCAAGCTGGGAACTGTTCGAAAAACAAGATCAAGCCTACCGTGATTCCGTTCTGTTGCCAGATGTGAAGCCACGTCTTGCAATCGAAATGGCTCAAACTTTCGGTTGGGAACGTTATGTTGGTGATAAAGGCGCAATCCTGGGTATCACTACATTCGGTGCTTCCGCTCCTGGCGATCGCGTAATCGCTGAGTACGGCTTCACTGTAGATAACGTAGTACAAAAAGTAAAAGGTCTGCTGTCCTAAGCTTTTGTACGCATTCAACATCATGCATATCATGAATTACCTAAAAGGTGCAGAGGTGGCCCAGCGCCACCCTGCGCCTTTTTCTGATAGGCTTCGGAGTTGTGCCGAAGGGAATACCATTACACATGCAGGGAGCGGAATGACCAATGAGCCAATTTGAAAATGCAACAGTAATCAAGCAAGCAAATGTATACTACGAAGGTAAAGTGACGAGCAGAACTGTATTGCTAGCAGATGGAAGTAAAGTGACGCTGGGCATCATGATGCCAGGATCGTATGAATTTGGTACAGATAGCCATGAAACGATGGAAATTCTGGCTGGAAAGCTATCCGTATTATTGCCAGGTAGCGAAGAGTGGCTGCATATTGATGGTACGGCAACCTTCGAAGTACCTGCCAATACAAGCTTCAAGCTGGAAATCAGCACAGTTACAGATTATTGCTGTTCGTATTCCTGATCGGTGAATCTGTTAAAACGTCAAGTCTATCTGCCATAATATAAGTCATTGGCTACGAGAAGGCTGCTACATTATACTAATCGTTGCATAGCGAAGAGCTGCCGTTTATATACGATTGCAGTTTTTGATAAGCGTCGATTCGGGTAAACATATTCTTGTGAGCTATGGTTCTAATCTACATACAGATCAACTTGTGTTCTTACATCCAGAACAATTCCGCTCCGCTGGATACAAGTCGCTGTACGTAGATTCGCTTATTATACCTGTGTTAGCCGATGTGGTAGTACAGTATATGCTGGAAAGTGGCTGAGCAGGTCGAGTCAGAGAATAGACTCTGCTCTGTATGGTTGATGAGCATAGTAATGTGGATAGGATACGCTTAATAGTTCTTATCCTTTTACAGGTGCTGATGGATGCGATGTACCTTGCTGAATACAGGCGTAGCCTTGCATTACAGTGATCATCGCGTCATACTTAATAGTGGATTTGCCCATACAGTCGGCATGAATGCTTTGCTTGACTGTCAGGGTTCGGTGCAGCATGCTGCTGCATACAGAATGTAATCGTAGGAGGGTATTGAATTATGTCTAAAAAAGTGAAATTTGACTACAGCAAGGCTCTTTCTTTCGTTGCTCAACATGAAGTGGATTATTTTGCAGAGCCTATTCGTCTGGCGCATGAGCAGCTTCATAAGGGTACAGGTGCAGGTTCTGACTACCTGGGCTGGATCGACCTGCCAAACAGCTATGACAAAGATGAATTTGCTCGCATTCAAAAAGCAGCAACCAAAATTCAGGGCGACTCCGATGTACTGATCGTTATCGGTATTGGTGGTTCTTATCTGGGTGCACGTGCAGCGATCGAAATGCTGAGCCATTCCTTCTATAATGTGCTGCCAAAAGACAAACGCAAAACACCTGAGATTTACTTTGCAGGTAACAACATCAGCTCCACATATGTGAACCATCTGCTGGAAGCAATCGAAGGTAAGGATTTCTCGGTGAACGTCATCTCCAAATCCGGTACAACGACAGAGCCAGCGATTGCATTCCGTATTTTCCGTGCAGAGCTGGAGAAGAAATACGGTAAAGAAGAAGCAAGAAAGCGCATCTACGCAACAACTGACCGTGCAAAAGGCGCACTGAAAACATTGGCAGATGCAGAAGGCTACGAAAGCTTCATCATCCCGGATGATGTGGGTGGACGTTATTCTGTACTGACACCTGTAGGTCTGTTGCCAATCGCAGCAGCAGGCATCAACATTCAGGAAATGATGGATGGCGCAGCAGCTGCAGCGAAAGAATACAGCAACCCGAACGTGGCTGAAAACGAAAGCTACCAGTACGCAGCAGTACGTAATGCACTGCATCGTAAAGGCAAAGCGATCGAAATTCTCGTCAACTATGAGCCATCCCTACACTTCGTATCCGAATGGTGGAAACAGCTGTACGGCGAGAGCGAAGGTAAAGACTTCAAAGGCATCTTCCCAGCAGCTGTAGATTTCTCTACAGACTTGCACTCCATGGGTCAATTCATTCAAGACGGTAGCCGCAACATCTTCGAAACCGTTATTCAGGTTGAAGAAGTAGGCAGCCATATTACGATTGAAGAAGATCCAGAGGATCTGGACGGTCTGAACTTCCTGGCTGGTAAAACACTGGATTTCGTTAACAAAAAAGCATTCCAGGGTACACTGCTGGCCCACACAGATGGACAGGTGCCAAACTTGATCGTGAACATTCCAGATCAAACGCCATATTCCTTCGGCTACCTCGTATACTTCTTCGAGAAAGCTTGTGGAATCAGCGGTTACCTATCTGGCGTGAACCCATTTGACCAAGAAGGCGTTGAAGCTTACAAAAAGAACATGTTTGCTCTGCTGGGCAAACCGGGCTTTGAAAAGCAAAAAGCCGAGCTGGAAGCACGTCTTTCCGAATAATCGGACAATGACTTGCTGGAATTTACGGAAGAAGCTCTCGTAAAGGTCTTTTCGACAGAGCTACTTTTGATGTAAAATAGGATAAACTTCACGAGGAAGCAGTTCTCTGACCGGAGTGTCAGGGGGCTGCTTTCTTGATACCTAAATGTATTGTATGATATCTTTAGTAACGGGTTTGTTCAAATGACCAGGATATGTATACGATACACACATGTACGAATGAATATATACTAATAACTATTGTTTGTTCTGCCTCATACGATCGGCAAGAATGATCTTGTACAAGGAAAGGAACATCATGACAACGGACAAGCCAGAACGCTACAAAACGATACAAGAAGCCGGTGAAAAAGAGATCGTTATCAAAAAGTCTCGATTCATTGGTCATTCCAAGCCAGTGGCTACAGAAGAAGAAGCACTCGAATTTATCGAGAGCATCAAAAAACAACATTGGAACGCTACGCATAACTGCTCTGCTTATCTGATTGGCTCACGCGGCGAGATTCAGCGTCAGTCGGATGATGGGGAACCGAGTGGTACAGCAGGCAAGCCTATTTTGGAGGTGATCAAAAATCAGGGGCTTCAAGATATCGCCATTGTGGTCACACGTTATTTTGGTGGGATTATGCTGGGTGCAGGTGGACTCATTCGTGCATATACGGATGGTGCCGTAGCTGCGATTGAAGCCGGCAAGGCGATCACGCGTGTGCTTCACCAGGAAGTACGGGTCGAAATAGATTATACCTGGCTCGGCAAGCTGGAAAATGAATTACGGAATCGGGATATCCGAATGGGTGAAACGGAATTCACGGACAAGGTCATTTTGAATTGTTTGCCTGTAGCGAGTGAGACGGAAGCTTTTGAAGCGTGGATGACCGATTTGAGTCAAGGACAATCGGTAATCACGCGGGGAGAACGGCTTTATTTTAATGAATGAATGATTCAGGGGTTATGCAGATCAAAATCGCAGCACGAAAGAATAGATGACGTCATGCATCCAGTTTGAACAGCAGGCAGGCTTTTAGATGGTAAAGGGGTATACCATTGTAGATCAGATCATGGAACGAAGATGACTTGGACGATGCCAACTGTAGCAGACGGATCATGTAAAATGCTTGCTTGAAGGGGAATCACACTATGGCGCGTAGAGCGGTTGAGCAGGAGTTATCAAGAGAGAGAATTTTGGAGGCTGCCAGGCATCTATTCGTGACGAAGGGATACCGGGCGATATCTATGCGGAGTATTGGTCAGCATCTGGGCTACAGCCATGGTTCGCTTTATTATCATTTTAAGGAAAAAGCAGAACTGTTTTATGCGATTGTGATCGAGGATTTTGATCATTTATGTCAATTGCTAAATCAGGTGAAGGATGCGCCAGAGCATGGCGATACGAATAAGGTGGAGCAACTGCTATTGGAGTTTATTCGGTTTGGGCTCAATAATGCGCATCAGTATGAGATTATGTTCATGATTCGGGATGAAGAGCTACTCAGTTATTGTCGTGCGGAACAAGCGCGATGTTTTGATGTGTTTGCTTCGATTGTAAGAGGTCATATGGATCTGAACGAGCATTCCTTAGAAGCGATGCATACTGTACCGCTTAGTCTATTTTTGTCTATTCTCGGGTTTATCTCGTACTATATTCAAGATCGCGTAACCTATGAGGAAGTGGAAGCTGCTGCTAGTGCGCATGTAAAGACACTGTGCCGGGTGTTGTAAACGGTTGGTTCACAGACAATGATGTGGATGTAGATCGAGTTCCAACACCACACAGTGGAAGAATATTCGAGCAAAGGATGAAATACGTGCGTCTATATGCTTTAAGGCTTTCCCCTGTCAAAACGTTGAATCCCTATAGTAATCGCAGGCAGGGGGAATATTTGCCATCAGGCAATCGGTTATCAGAACAACATCAAAGGCGGCTGACCTGATCAAGAAAAATCAGGGAGCCGCCTGTTTTATTTAAAATGGTAAAATAGTGTGTAGTATCAAATACGCACATGATCATATACATATAACAAGATGCTGCTTTACATTTTACAGAGCTTCACATCATGTTATAAAAAGAAAGGACAACTATGGCTATTCTTAAAGATGCTAGACAAAATGGGCATTACATTGAGTTGTGTATTGGAGATCACATTCTCGGCGAGGATGAAGGCTCTCGTATGTACTTCAAATATGTGAGGTCAGATCATTTGTACGATGAGTTGAAGTTTGGTTGGACGAACAGAGTGATTAAAAGCTACATTGAGGCGACGTCACAGTTTCCTTTAGAGGAGTTAAATGGTCTATATTCTTCATATGAAAAGCATTTGTATGAACTGAGTTGGACGAATGACAACTTGCCGGAAGGACAATATAAGCTACATTTTTACGGGGCAGATCAAGATTTTGAACTGGTTGCTGCTGTCGAGGATATTCGGAATTTTGGTCACGCGTTGAATGCAGAATTGCAGTATAGGATTGCTTGTTCAATAAGTACAGATGAATAAAAAACCACGTATTCTGTAATGAAACGGAATGCGTGGTTTTTTTGAATTTGGGTTGTTGTATCCAGTAACCTTTCGTTTAACCTTCCATAATCTTCACGACATATTCGCGTGTGCGAGGACCATCAAATTCACAGAAGTAAATACCTTGCCAGCGTCCCAGTAGGAGCTTGCCCTCGTTAATGATGATCGTTTGCGAAGGGCCGGTAGTGATAGATTTGAGGTGAGAGGCGGTATTGCCTTCCATATGGCGGTATTTAGGGTGTTCCCATGGATATACTTCATCCAGACGCATAATCACATCATGCTTCACATCCGGATCAGCATTCTCATTGATCGCGATACCAGCAGTAGTATGCGGGCAATACACAATTACAATTCCATTTTGTACCCCACTACGACTAACCAGTGTAGCCACATCTCTCGTAATATCACGTATTTCATCACGCTTACTTGTAGAAATCGTCATCGTTTCTAGCATTATATAGTTCCTCCCCAGTGTTTGGCACCATAAACACGGTGTCCAATAAAAAAGTGATTTTTGCAAAGCAAAATATCTTACCTATCCAGTGTTTGGCATCATAAACATAAGTATTCCACTTTTTATCAATCTGGTACTTACCTCAGTTCCGAACACCCCAAAATAGCACATCCACATCATTTTCTCGCTTTTTCTGTTATCATATTACCCGATTTGGAAGGTCTTTGACTACGTCACTACAAAAGTGACTCTACAAAGTGCAGTTTCATTTCCTCAAAACATAATTCCACAGTAGAGTAACAAACATCCTGAAATTGCCGAAATAAAGCGTGATACAGGCAATTTTGCGCTTCAAAGAGTCGAATTTACAGAAGAAATACGAGACTATTAATCATTTTGACAAAAAGTTCAAGGATCGTTGACGTGAATATGACGATTTTGCTAAAGTATGCCTAAGATTTAAAACCAAGTATACAAATAGGAATAAAGGTTAAAAGATGGGTC
>JAAIGF010146042.1_pt1 | contig 25227 bp, 16 predicted proteins | sample 6487441 | NCBI WGS metagenome assembly JAAIGF01 (sample SAMN13974129, study PRJNA590717) | phyllosphere metagenome | biome: pepper field; feature: multiple bacterial spot infested pepper fields; material: pepper leaves; isolation source: leaves from pepper fields | host: Capsicum annuum ... | reverse complement strand
GGGCCTTGACGTCCTTCAAAATTTCTATTTGAAGTAGATACGCAATATTTGCCAGCCGGAATTTTGTCTTCATTCATTCCCAAACAGGCCGAACAGCCCGGTTCGCGTAAGGCAAAACCTGCTTGTTCAAAAATCTTATCAATGCCTTCCTCTTTTGCTTGTGCTTCCACTTGTTTCGAACCTGGAACGATCCATACTTCGACGTTATCAGCTTTTTGTTTTCCTTGAACAAAGGCTGCAACTTCGCGAAGATCTTCGATACGTGAATTGGTACAGCTACCAATGAAAACATAGTCTACCGCTTTACCTAAAACCGATTCACCATCATGGAAGCCCATGTAATCGATCGCTTTTTGATAAGATGGACGTTCGCTTTCCGGTTGTGATACCGTTGTCGGTATATTTTCTGTAATGCCGATTCCCATACCTGGATTTGTACCGTAGGTGATCATCGGTTGGATATCTGCTGCATCATAAGAAAGAACGGCGTCGAACTCTGCATCATCATCGGAATACAGGGTTTTCCAATAGGCTAATGCTTTATCCCACTCTTCACCTTTTGGGGCAAATTGGCGTCCTTCTACATAATCAAATGTGGTTTGATCTGGAGCAATTAATCCTCCTCTCGCACCCATTTCAATACTCATATTACAGATAGTCATGCGGCCTTCCATACTCAAAGAACGTATGGCAGAGCCGGCGTACTCGACGAAATATCCGGTCCCTCCAGCTGCGGATATTTTAGCGATAATGTACAGGATAATATCTTTAGCACCTACACCCGTAGCCAATTCACCATTGACCTCGATTTTCATGGTTTTAGGTTTCTGCTGTAACAGGCATTGTGTAGCGAAGACTTGTTCAACCTGTGATGTTCCTATACCAAAAGCGATGGCTCCAAAGGCGCCATGCGTAGAGGTATGACTATCACCGCACACCATTGTTTTACCGGGCTGGGTAATTCCGAGTTCAGGACCGATAACATGTACAATACCTTGATAAGGGTGCCCCAAACCATAGAGTTCTACACCAAATTCTTTGGTGTTTTTTGTCAGCATATCCACTTGATAGCGTGATAACTCTTCTTTGATCGGAAGATGCTGGTTCAAGGTAGGTACGTTGTGGTCTGCAGTAGCTACAGTTTGCGCCGGGCGCAACACAGGTAGACCGCGTTTCCTTAAACCATCGAAGGCCTGTGGGGAAGTCACCTCATGAATTAAATGTGTGTCGATATACAGGATGTCGGGGAAGCCTTCTTCGCGCTTCACGACATGTGCATCCCAAATCTTCTCTACTAATGTTTTTCCCATTTTCTCTTTCTCTAATAGTGCTGAAAAGTATGTTTGTGTGTTAGAAATATCGTAAATCGATAGTTCCTGCTGCCTGATTCAGCGATTTCAGGAAGGCTTTAGTAAAAAGGGGCAACGTTTTGTTAACAAGGTTTTGCCCCTTTTTTTGGTCGTCTAATTTACGAAATTATTAGACAGTTTTAATGGCTTTCATTGCGGTCATCGCTTTGCGCAATTTTACACCCACCACCTCTACAGGATGGCTGCGTAAGATTTCATTTACCTGTACCAATTGTACATTATCTACCGATCCGTCTTTTCCTTCGTTGTAATTTTTGCCCACAAGGTCGGTATCTACCTTTTTCATAAAGTCGGCCAACAAAGGCTTACATGCTTGGTCAAATAGGTAACAACCATACTCTGCCGTGTCGGAAATCACGCGGTTCATTTCGAACAGTTTCTTACGTGCAATCGTGTTGGCGATCAACGGTGTTTCGTGCAGCGATTCATAGTATGCCGACTCTGGTTTGATACCTGCCTCTACCATAGTCTCAAAAGCCAGTTCTACACCAGCTCTTACGAAAGCAACCATCAGAAGGTAGTTGTCAAAATATTCTTGCTCATCGATTTTTACATCGCCTGCAGGTGTTTTTTCGAATGCCGTTTCTCCCGTCTCCGCTCTCCATTTCAATAGGTTTACATCACCGTTTGCCCAATCTTCCATCATGGTTTTGCTAAATTCGCCCGACATGATGTCGTCTTGGTGTTTTTGGAACAACGGACGCATAATGTCTTTCAGCTCTTCGGAAATTTGGAATGCTTTAATCTTCGCAGGGTTTGACAAACGATCAAGCATGCCACTTACACCGCCATGTTTTAAGGCTTCGGTGATTACTTCTACTCCATATTGTACCAATTTCGAAGCATAGCCAGCGTCGATGCCCTTTTCTACCATCTTGTCGAACGATAGGATCGATCCTGTTTGCAAAAGTCCACAAAGGATGGTCTGCTCGCCCATTAAATCTGATTTTACTTCGGCTACGAACGACGATTTCAATACACCGGCGTGGTGTCCGCCTGTTCCTACACAATATGCTTTTGCATAAGCCCATCCTTTTCCTTCTGGATCGTTTTCTGGGTGCACTGCGATTAATGTCGGTACGCCAAAGCCTCTCAAATATTCTGCGCGAACTTCCGATCCTGGACATTTTGGTGCAACCATCAAAACGGTAATGTCTTTGCGTATTTGCATGCCCTCTTCTACGATGTTGAATCCATGCGAATAAGATAACGCTGCGCCTTGTTTCATTAAGGGCATTACAGCATTGATAACAGACGTATGTTGTTTATCTGGTGTTAAATTGATCACAAGGTCTGCTGTTGGAATCAACTCATCATATGTTCCTACAGTAAAGTTGTTGTCCGTAGCATTCTTCCAAGAATCTCTTTTTTGTTCAATAGCTTCTTTACGTAGCGCGTAGGAGATATCTAGACCGCTATCTCTCAGGTTTAAACCTTGGTTCAACCCTTGTGCGCCTGCACCTACAATTACGATTTTTTTACCTTTTAAAGCATTTACGCCATCTGCAAACTCAGCGGTTTCCATAAATTCTGCATGACTCAACTGTTCTAGTTGTTCTCTAAGAGGTAATGTGTTGAAATAATTTGCCATTGTTTTATTATTAATTTTTTTTTGTTTTTTAAGGTTGATTGTTACTTTGATAATGCTCGACGCTGCGCCAGCGCATAGCCAAAATGCAGATTGTCGTGTCCAACTGTTGTAATGAGGACCTCTTCAATGCTGTTCAGGCTGGTTTTGTAGGTTGATGTTTCGAACGGGGTAATCGCCGCGAATACGCCTTTGTCATAGTCAGCGTGGATTTGTTGAATAGTCGACAAAGCCAATGCGCGTAAGTCAGCAACTTCTTCTGCATCTACAGTGTAGCTTGGTTTTGTACCTTTAGCGTAAGCACTTAAGTATTTTACCGATGATGTGTCGGATTGTATACCGGTGCGCAGATAGCAAAGCCCTTGTGTGCTGACGACGATATGGCCAAAGTTCCAAATGATATTGTTGTTGAATCCTGCAGGAATTTCGTTCAGCTCTTCGACTGATAGGCTGTCGACTAGTTCAATGAATGCCTTGCGTGCATCGATGATGAAGTTAAAAACGTTATCCATGGTTAATTACATTGTAAAGACTTTGTCACCCTGATCCAAAAATTCATTTTCTACCACCTCAGGAGCGGGCTCTTCGCGTTCAAACTGCTTTAGCTTCGAATGGAAACCAGCGCTGTCTTTGATGATCGCAATACGAGCGCCTCGCACAAACTCGATCAATCTGTACTTGGTCAGCTCAGCCGTTAGTTTATCGATCTCCTCACGATGTCCAGCAGTTTCAAATACCGTGTAATCGTTACGGATCACGACCGCTGAAGCACCATATTCGCGCAGTAAGCGTTCCACGGGCGCTTTTTCTGCAATCACATCTGTGGGCACTTTATACAGCGCCTGTTCTTGCCAAATCAATTCTTCGTCGGTGTTATAGTAAGCCTTGAGCACTTCGACTTGCTTTTCAATTTGACGACAAAGCTTGCGGACCACCTCCTCCGATTCGGTGATCAATATGGTGAAACGGTGTATGTTTTCTACCTCAGAAGGAGAAGTATTTAAACTCTCGATGTTGATTTTCCTTCTGGAAAAAATACCGGAGATACGACCTATCATCCCGATAGAATTCTCCGTGTATAAGGTGATGGTATATTCTTGTTTTTCCATTTCCGAATTAAAAATTAAAAAGAGAAAAATTAAAAAATCTAATCGTTGCTCTTCGTTTTGATGATGATTGTAGCGACTATCTTTGACAATTCGTCGGCTTCTCTCAATAAATTATTTAGCTTTTCCTTTTGTTCTTGCAGTATCGTATCTCGTAATAAACAAATCCAATACTTGGTTTCATTTGCCGATTTCAGCGCAATAGTGTAAAACTTAATAAAGTCGTTTTTTGACGATCCCGCGTATCCCTCCACAAGATTTGCTCCGATCGATGACGCACTTCTTATAAGTTGATCAATCATCGATGTGTAAACTTTACTGTATTGTTGCTCGCTGGTAAAAATTATGACTTGTTTTGCAAACTCATAAGCCCTGTGCTTGATGTCTAAAACTTTAGTCATATTTTTTACTTTTTAATTTTGACTTTTTACTTCAATCGTATCTCCGATACGGATGTTCCTTGTGCTACCATGGGGAATACGTTATTTTCTTTACCTACCATGACTTCCAATAGATAAGCCCCATCATGATCCAACATCGTTTTTAAAGCGTGTTGTAAGTCTTTGCGTTCCGAGATTTTGTTGCCATCGATGTAATAGCCTTTGGCTACAGCAACAAAGTCGGGGCTGGTGATGTTGACAAAAGAATAGCGTTTGTCGTGGAACAGTTGCTGCCACTGTCTTACCATACCTAAAAACTCGTTGTTCAGAATCAATATTTTCACTTTTGCGCCAAACTGCATAATTGTACCAAGCTCCTGAATGGTCATTTGTATGCCTCCATCGCCGATGATGGCGACGACGTCGCGGTGCGGTGCGCCATACCAAGCGCCAATAGCTGCCGGAAGACCGAAGCCCATGGTGCCTAATCCGCCGGAGGTAACATTAGACTTCGAACTGTTGAATTGTGCATAACGACAGGCGACCATCTGGTGTTGACCCACATCGGTCACAATAATGGCATCACCACCACTCAGTTCATTCAATACGCGAATGACTTCGCCCATGGTCATGACTTCCGTTGTCGGGTTCAATTCATTGTGGATAACCTCTTTGATTTCCTCTTTTTCAAGCTCCCGGAATTGTGCTAGCCATGCATTGTGATCACGCGGCTGCAGCAGCTCGGTCAGTAAGGGTAGTGTTTCTTTACAATCGCCCCATACAGGAACAGTAGTTTTTACATTTTTGTCGATCTCGGCGGGGTCGATATCCAAGTGGATAACCTTCGCTTGTTTCGCATATTTATCCAGTCGGCCGGTCACACGGTCGTCGAAACGCATGCCTACGGCGATGAGCACATCACATTCGTTGGTCATTACATTAGGGGCGTAGTTGCCGTGCATACCGAGCATACCCACGTGTTGCGGATGGCTGGTTTCTAGTGCGCTTAATCCCATAACTGTGGTTGCAGCAGGGAAACCTCCCTTTTCAATAAAATTTTTAAAATCTTGCTCCGCCTGTCCAAGGATAACTCCTTGGCCAAAAATGACAAACGGCTTCTTAGCTTCGTTGATCAATGCTGCGGCTTGCTCGATATATTCTTTGCGAACAATCGGTTTTGGTCTGTAGCTACGAATATGGTCACATTTGCTGTAGCCTTCGTATTCAAATAGTTGCAGCTGTGCGCTTTTGGTAATATCAATCAATACAGGACCCGGCCTGCCAGTTTGCGCGATATAAAAAGCCTTTGCCAGTACACTTGGAATTTCGGTTGCGTCCGTCACTTGATAGTTCCATTTAGTGACTGGCGTGGTGATGTTAATAATGTCCGTCTCTTGGAAAGCATCTGTTCCCAATAGCGAAGCAAATACCTGTCCTGTAACACAGACTATTGGATTGCTATCAATCATGGCGTCGGCAAGGCCGGTGACCAAATTCGTCGCGCCAGGACCACTTGTCGCAAATGCAACGCCCACACGGCCAGAAGTACGTGCATAGCCTTGAGCCGCATGTATTCCGCCTTGCTCATGGCGCACGAGGATATGCGTTAGCTTTTCATTGTAGTCATACAATGCATCATAGATTGGCATAATCGCACCACCTGGATAACCAAATATGGTATCTACGCCTTCGTGGATTAACGCCTCTAAAACCGCTTGCGAACCACTCAATTGCATTTTCGCTTGCGTTTCCTGTTGAGGCATTGTTTCCGTTTTTTCCAGTGTACTCATCGTTTTTAAGTCAAAAGTAAAAGGTCAAAAAACTAGTTGACATTCTACCATGTTCGTTTTTAAATTTTACCTTCTTAATTTCTATAAATCCGTTACGCAGCCTTCTGAAGCATCGGCAACGGTTTTTGCATATTTGTACAATACACCTTTGTTGACCTTTAAGGCCGGTTGTATCCATTTAGCACGTCTTTCTGCAATAACGGAATCGCTCACGTCAAGGTTTAACGTATTATTGATCGCGTCAATTTCAATGATGTCATCATCTTCTACAAGCCCTATCAATCCGCCAGAATATGCTTCTGGCGTGATGTGGCCCACCACAAATCCGTGTGTTCCTCCAGAGAAGCGACCATCGGTGATTAGGGCTACCGAATTCCCTAAACCCGCACCGATAATGAGGGAGGTTGGTTTCAACATTTCCGGCATACCGGGAGCGCCTTTTGGCCCAGAATTTTTGATGACAACGACGTCGCCCGGTTTTATACGTCCAGTAGCGACGCCTTCAACAAGTTCATGCTCACCATCAAAAACACGCGCAGGACCCGTGAATTTTTCACCTTCTTTTCCAGAGATCTTAGCGACTGATCCTTTCTCGGCTAGATTTCCGTACAAAATCTGTAAGTGCCCCGTTGCTTTGATAGGATTGCTTAGAGGCTTGACGATTGGTTGGTTGTAGTCGATAATGGATTTGACGTCTGCCAAGTTTTCTGCTACCGTCTTGCCTGTTACCGTTAAGCAGTCGCCGTGCAAGAGGCCTTCGTCCAATAGGTACCGCATTACCGCAGGGGTACCACCATACTGATGCAAATCCTGCATCAGGTATTTCCCGGATGGCTTAAAGTCGGCCAATACTGGGGTTATATCGGACATACGTTGAAAGTCATCTTGGGAAATGTCGACGCCAACAGACTTTCCGATCGCAATAAAGTGTAGCACAGCATTTGTACTTCCTCCCAATATGATAATTGTGCGAAGTGCATTTTCGAACGCTTTGCGGGTCATAATATCGGATGGCTTAATATCCTTCTCCAACAATACACGGATGTATTTACCGGCATCGGTGCATTCGGTTTTCTTGTCTTCAGATTCGGCAGGGTTTGACGAAGAGTAGGGCAAGCTCATGCCTAGCGCCTCGATGGCTGCTGCCATGGTGTTTGCGGTATACATTCCACCGCAAGCACCGGCGCCAGGGCAGGTATGCTTTATGATGCCTTCATAATCTTCGTCCGACAGGTTGCCGCAAAGACGTTGCCCCAGTGCCTCGAAGGCCGAGACAATATTCAATTCTTGTCCTTTATAATGTCCCGGTGCGATGGTTCCGCCGTAGACCATGATGGCCGGCCTGTCTAATCTACCCATGGCCATGACAGCGCCAGGCATATTTTTGTCGCATCCTGGGATGGCGATCAGACCATCGTAGTATTGTCCGCCGCAGATCGTCTCAATACTGTCTGCAATAACATCGCGCGAAACCAAAGAATAGCGCATGCCTTCTGTACCGTTACTCATGCCGTCACTCACACCTATTGTTCCGAAAGTAAGTCCGACTAGACCATTCCCCCACACACCTTTTTTAACGACCTGTGCAAGATCATTTAGGTGCATATTGCAGGTATTTCCATCATAGCCCATACTCGCTATGCCTACTTGCGCCTTTTCCATGTCTGCATCTGTTAGCCCGATGCCATACAGCATGGCTTTGGCAGCGGGTTGAGTTTCATCTTGGGTAAAGATGCGGCTGTATTTGTTCAATGCGTTTTCCTGGTCAGATGATAACTTCATAATTCTCTTCTTCTAAAACTAATTTTTTGTATTTTCTTTGGATAGATGCACCGATGGTATGCTCCCAGTCCTCTTTGTATGTCGCGCCGTTGACTTCTTTGATGCCGATGATTTCTGATGCTGTTCCACTTAAGAAAGCGCTATCCGCCTCTAAAATATCTTGCATCGTTAATTTTTTCTCAATGATGTCAATATGGAGCTCTTTGCAAAGCTCTATTACTGTTTGGCGTGTAATACCTGGAAACACATGGTCCAATGGTGGGGTATATAATTTAAAATCTTTTTCTATAAACAAATTTTCACTTGATGCCTGCGCCACAAATCCATCCTGATCCAATAATAAAGCCTCGTCAAATCCGCGTTTGATGGCGTCGTTGCTCGCTAGAATGGCGTTTACATATTGTCCGGAAACCTTGGCTTCTATCGGAAAGGATTTTGGATTGGGTCGTTCTAGCGTTGACGTGCAAACACGTAGCAGGTTTTGGCCAAGGTATGGTCCCCATTCCCAGGCAGCGATCATGATGTTCGCGGTCGTTGCCGCAGTCAGGTGCATATTAGGGCCAGAGAAAACCAATGGACGGATATAGGCTGCTCTTAAATTGTTTTTCTCTAACAATTCGTACGTAGCATCGATCAATTGCTGTTTGCTCCATGTATAGGGCAGATGTATAGCTTCGCATGATTTTTGTAGACGGTCAAAATGTTCTTCTGCTTTAAATATGCGTATGCCATGGTGTGTGTTGTACGCCCGTAGCCCTTCAAAGGCGCCATAACCATAATGAAGGGATTGCCCGAAGAGATCAGCTCCTGCTTCAGAAGCCTTCACAAAATCTCCGTTCAAGTAGATGTACGTGTCTTGATTGTAATACTGCATATGCATGTTGATTTTTGTCTGATACGAAATGTCTTCCTTCCCCAAGATTTTGCGCAGACGAATTTCACTTTGGTTAAGTTAGTTTTATTCGAAATTCTTTACAATAGCAAAACGGATTATTTTGAAAAAGTTTAATATTTTGATTTTAACAATTTTGTATTTTATTATTCTGCTTAAACAGTATTTGTAAAAATTTTATTTTTTATCGAATAGACTAAAATTAAAATGAGTATGTTTTATCATTTATCTAAATTGGGTTTATCGTACTCAAATTCTTCTTAAAATGTTCAAAACATGCGAAAAGTTTTTAAAAAACTGCCTCGCTAATTCCTACATGAGCGCATTGTTTTTTGTTGTTCAGTATCGTGTAGGCGGACGATGGCTAGGCCAATTCAAATCAATAAAAAAGCCCTTAAAACTTAGAAGTCTTAAGGGCTTTTTCATCTTTGTATTTTTTACTTATTCTTCAACGATTCCTTCTGCTAATACTGTGATGTTATTCTCCTTTGCTTCCACAACTCCACCGTTAATGACCAGAATAATTTGGCCTTCGTTTCCTTGAATAATGACTTTTCCATCCTCTAAAGTAGACACAATAGGAGCATGATCCTTTAAAATTTGAAAAGAACCTGCACTTCCCGGAACGGTCACCGCAGTGACTTCGCCTTCATATGCTAATTTATCTGGAGTAATGATTGTTAATTTCATTTAGTGATGTATTGTGTATTGCGTAATGCGTATTGAGCCATGATCATATCTCACTACTCAATACGCTATACCTTGTACTATTAAACTGCTTCTGCCAATAGTTTCTTGCCTTTTTCGATTGCATCTTCGATGCCACCTACCAAGTTGAACGCTGCTTCGGGATATTCATCTACTTCACCGTCGATAATCATGTTGAAGCCTTTGATGGTGTCTTTGATGTCAACAAGTACACCTTTAAGACCTGTAAATTGCTCCGCTACGTGGAAAGGTTGCGATAAGAAACGTTGTACACGACGAGCGCGGTGAACCGTAAGCTTATCTTCTTCCGATAACTCGTCCATACCTAAGATGGCGATGATATCTTGTAGTTCTTTATAACGTTGTAGGATTTCTTTCACGCGTTGCGCTGTATTGTAGTGCTCATCGCCCAATACCGCTGGTGATAAGATTCTAGATGTAGAATCCAATGGATCTACCGCAGGGTAGATACCTAGCTCAGAGATTTTACGTGACAATACCGTTGTTGCATCCAAGTGAGCGAAAGTTGTCGCTGGTGCAGGGTCAGTTAAGTCATCGGCAGGAACATATACAGCTTGTACTGATGTAATGGAACCGTTTTTAGTAGATGTGATACGCTCTTGCATTAAGCCCATCTCCGTTGCAAGTGTAGGTTGGTAACCTACTGCTGAAGGCATACGACCTAATAGGGCGGATACTTCAGAACCAGCTTGTGTAAAACGGAAGATGTTATCGATAAAGAAAAGAACGTCACGACCTTGACCTTGGCCATCACCATCGCGGAAGTACTCCGCTACTGTAAGACCTGAAAGTGCAACACGAGCACGTGCCCCTGGAGGCTCGTTCATCTGTCCGAAAACAAATGTACACTTCGAATCTTTCATCAATTCATTGTCTACTTGGTCTAAAGGCCACTCTCCTTTTTCCATGCCTTCCATAAAATGGTCGCCATATTTGATAATGCCTGACTCCAACATCTCGCGCAATAGGTCATTACCCTCACGCGTACGTTCGCCCACACCAGCAAATACCGATAGACCACCGTGTCCTTTTGCGATGTTGTTGATAAGCTCTTGGATCAATACGGTTTTACCCACACCAGCTCCACCGAACAAACCAATTTTACCACCTTTAGCATAAGGCTCTAGTAAGTCGATTACTTTAATACCTGTAAATAATACTTCGCTTTCGGTAGATAGCTCATCAAATCTTGGTGGCACGTTGTGGATAGGACGGCCATTAGATTTATCCAAATTCTGAATACCATCAATAGCATCACCTACTACGTTGAATACGCGACCTTTGATCTCTTCACCAACAGGCATTTTGATCGGTGCTCCCGTGTCAACAACTTTCATTCCACGAACCAAACCTTCTGTCGCATCCATGGCGATGGTACGAACACGATCCTCACCTAAGTGTTGTTGCACTTCTAATACAATGCGTTGACCATTGTCTTTCTCAATGTACAAGGCATCATAAATCTTAGGAAGATTCTCATTGTCGGCGAAGTTGACATCAACTACGGGGCCGATAATCTGCGCTATTTTACCAATATTGGGCATATTATAGGGACTAAATAATTATTAATCAATTTGAAACAGATGCATTTCACATCTGGATTTTGGAAGGCAAAAATAAGCTATATCTATTTAAAAGCAAAACGCTTAGTGATAATAATTTTATTTTTATCCTGCAAACTTTCCCAACCGTATTTTTTCGTACGAAGATTGATCACCGAAAGTGGCTTAAATAGGTATATCTCGTGTGCATTTTCCACGAGTTTGGAATTTCGTAAATACAGCTCGTTTTACAATGGCTTATTTGGCAAAGCCGTTCCAATACCAATTATTATCGAAATGTTACTTGGGTTTAATATGACTTTCGGCTTGGAATGCGTAGTTTAGGCCTAATTTACTAATTGACAACATTCTATACCGGTATTTATGAAGATAGGCCTATTCGTTTTTCTTGCGATGCTCCCCATTGTGGCCTGGAGCCAACTGAATTATCCCACGTACGGTCAGCTTACTGCTGAAATTCGAAACATTTCCACACGCTCAGGGGCAGAAGCCGCCAGCATAGGAAAGAGCTTTGGCGGTGAAGTTATTCCGCTGATCAAGCTTCAAGCCAGCCAAGCCGCAAAGCCCACCTTGCTTGTGGTTGCAGGGATCGATGGCAAGCACCCCGCAGGAATTCTGAGTGCCGTGGAACTGGCTAAAAACATATTGAATCTGCCGAAAGATTCGTTAAGCGCTGTACTCCGCGAACGCTCTATTTGGATTGTTCCTATTTTAAATCCCGATGCCTACAAGCGTAACGCCGCATCGCAAATATGGCTGTCGGGAAATGCGCGCATCATCGACAATGATCGCGATGGTCGCTTGAACGAAGACCCATCGCAGGACTTGAACAGTGATGGTATTATTGCTCAAATGCGTGTGCGTCGGCTCGGCGGGAAATATGTGTCTCATAGTGATCATCCAAATTATATGGTTGAGGCTGATCGCGGTAAAGGACAGCAAGGACTATATGATCTTTACGTAGAGGGAAGGGACATAGATCAGGATGGTTTGTTTGGGGAGGATGGTGATGGAGGCGTCAATATTAACCGAAATTTCACTTTTGACTACAGGCCATTTACAGTGGAGAGTGGCGATTACGCGGCTTCTGAACCAGAAACTCGCGCCATCGTCGACTTTATATTCGATCATCCACAAATTGCGACCGTGTTGCACTTTGGCCTTGGTAACAACCTTTCCGAGCCCGAGGCATTCGATCCGCGGAAAGCTGGCGAACGCATCATCGGATCGTGGTCGGCAAAGGACGTTGAGGTTGCCAAATTTGTGAGCAGTATCTACAACCGAACGACCTCAAGCCTGGGGGACGCTCCGAAGCACGCGACCCAAGGCGGCGATTTTTCCAGTACGGCTTACTATCATCATGGGAAGTATAGCTTTGCGACACCAGCATGGTGGCCTTCGCTGCAGGACTCCACGAAGACAAAAGGAGGTGCTGCTTATAAACACGGCAATGATCAATTCTTACAATGGGCCACTACTAATAATGTGACTGGAGCCCTATTGCCTTGGACCAAAGTCAACCACCCTGATTTCCCACAGCAGGAGGTTGAAGTGGGCGGCGTTGTGGAAATCTTCAGAAACAACCCTCCGAAAGAGTTTCTGCAAACAGCTACAGCTGCGCATACGGAATTTGTCCTGTCCTTGTTGAACAACATGGCAACGCTAGAATTTGAGAAACCTGTAGTCACGCCCTTGGGAGACAACATCTTTCGAATAGACATTCGTGTGGTGAATACGGGTATGCTATCGACCTATCCTGAGATTGGAGATAAGATCAAGCACGTATCCAAAATGAAAGCCGTATGCACACTGCAGAAAAATCAGAAATTTTTAAGCGGCAAGCGCTTGCAGCTATATCCTACACTACAAGGAGGAGCGTCGCAGCAGTTTTCTTGGCTTATTCAAGGGAAAGGTGGCGTGGAGATAACAGCAGGATGCCCTACTGCAGGTGAGCAAACCATTAACATAAACCTATAATTTCGAACATCATGAGACTTATATATATAGTATTATCTACATTCTTTTACGGATCTACGGTGGTCTATGCGCAGCAAAAAGGCGAAAAGGAGCCCGTTGAGATTGCCGGACTACGAGCGATCGGGTCGCCATCAAACCCGAAGGTGTCCATGAACTGGAGCCGCTACCACGATAACAAACAGATTGCCCAGTTTTGCCAAGACCTGCAAAAAGCGTATCCGCAGTTGGTAAAATACGAATCCATCGGAAAGTCTTATGAAGGAAGGGATATGTTCGTGTTGACAGTCTCTGATTTTTCCACGGGCAATGTTGCGCGTAAACCTGGGATGTGGATAGACGGTAATATCCATGCTAATGAATTGCAGGGATCGGAGATTGCGATGTATACCGCTTGGTATCTAGCCGAAAATTTCCACAGTGTGCCCTTCATCAAGGAATTGCTGCAGGACAAGGCGTTTTACATTGCGCCAACGATCAATCCCGATTCTCGGGATTATTTTATCCATGAACCCAATACTATGCATTCCTCCCGTACCGGAAGACGACCTTTTGATAACGACGGCGATGGTGCGGTAGCGGAAGATCTCTATGACGACCTGGATGGCGACGGGCATATCGTCATGATGCGCAGAAAGTCAAAAACTGGTCGCTACAAGGTAGATCCGGACAATCCTAATCGGATGATTATTGTGAAACCCGGGGAGGTCGGAGACTATGAGCTGCTCGGGTTTGAGGGTATGGACAACGATGGCGATGGGTTGGTGAACGAAGATATTACCGGAACATACGATCCTAACCGAGATTGGGGATGGAACTGGCAGCCCAATTATGTGCAGAACGGCGCTTTGTATTATCCCGGCACGCTGCCAGAGACGCAGGCGGTTAAAGCTTTCTTCTATACACATAAAAATATCGCCGGCGCGCAGTCCTATCACAACTATGGCGGGATGATTTTGCGTGGCCCAGGAGCGGCGCAGGACGAGAAATATTACTCGCGAGCGGATGTGCAAGTGTATGACGCGCTGGGCAAAGTGGGCGAACGCATGCTTCCTGGCTACAACTATATCGTTATCCATAAAGATTTGTACACTGTTTTTGGTGGAGAGATTGATTTTATCGCTCTTGCTCGTGGTGTTTTTACGTTTTCCAACGAACTGATGACGACCTATAAGCTGTTCAACCAGAAGGCAGGGCAGGGGTTGTCTCAGAGCGATGAGTACTATGAATTTGATAAGCTTCTGCTTTTTGGGGATGCCTATGTACCATGGAAGGAATACGATCATCCCCAATTTGGGAAAATAGAGATCGGTGGAGCAAAGAAAAACTATACACGAAACCATCCGGGCTTCTTGTTGTTGGAAGATGCGCACCGAAATGCCGCTTTCACCATTTATCACGCCCACCAAACGCCCAAGTTAGAAATCTTGGAAACAGATGTTAAGCCGCTCGGAGGTAATCTGTTTGAAGTGAACGCGACGGTGTGGAACAGCCGTATCATTCCCACGCATTCTGATCATGATTTGAACTATAAGATCGAACGTCCCGACCATATCCGGCTAGAGGGCGTAAATGTCGTCACTGGCTTACGTGTGCTGGATAAAGATTTTAACGTCACTGCGGAGCAGCGATACAAGCCTGAACAGATTGAAGTGCCCAATATTGAAGGAATGCGTGAAGTGCGGGTACGCTGGATTGTAAAAGGAAATCCGAATAAGGCCAAGCTCGTGGTGGATAGCGAAAAAGGAGGCTTACTTGAGCAGCCTCTGCAATCGAAATAACAAAAAAGACGTTTGCCCGGCAAACGTCTTTTTTATGATCGGTTTTAGGAATTCCGCTTCATTTGTTCATCTAAGAGCTGTCGCTTCAGCAACTGCTCTTTCTCCATGGATTTTTTTCGCAGGGTTTGCAATTCGTCTTGCAATTCTTCGGTGGTTTTCTTGTGTTCATTGGTGTCTACCTTGGCTTTTCTAAAAGAAGCTAGCGTGGCAAGAAACGCGATACCGAGAACGATAATGATCGCCCATACCATGGTGTGGTAGGTTCCTTTTGCGAAGTCGATGCCCACAAAAGCAATACTATCCGTTTTCTGTTTTTCCGCTTTTAATTGGGTATCTAAGGAGGTTACCGAATCTTTTAAATTTTTGACGGTTGTTACCGAAGATGATGAATTCGCCTTAAGTTCCGCAATTTCCTTTTGATACACAGAGATCGAGTCAAGAACATTTCTGCGCACAATTTCCAGATTCGTTTTGCGAATGATCTTAAAGTCAGCATTCTGTGATTTTGAGAGGTTGCTCAAATTCAAAAACTGTTCACTGAGCGAGCCTTTTTGTATCGCATAGGGTAGCATAGGCTTTGTCTGCCCGAAAACAGATAATGAACAGGCTGTAATGGTGACTAGTAGAAATCGTTTTAACATAAATTCAATGTGATTAGTATAGTGTTTCGTATGATACAATAACACTATAATTTTAAAATTATTGTTCGACCAGAATTTGCTAAAGTTGGAAAATAAATAACATAATTGCAAGAATTTACTAGTTTTAATGTGTTTTTTGTTGATTGAAAAGCGTGCTCAAACGGGAATTTTGAAGGGTAATAGCCCTTTTTTTAACTCTTTTTTCGACGGATGATAACATGTTGTAAAAAAAAGATAATTATACAGAGTAAAGACCAAATATAAAGTCGTTCTTTTGAAAGATCCATTGAAGGAGAGGATTCGTTGGATGTTATTCAACGGGCGCTAACAAGCTATTCCAATTGGTAAGAACTCCTCTCTGTACACGTCGTATTAATAAGAATTTATGTTTCGTCTTTGTAGGAAGTTCGCTTTGTTATTGTTTTTATGTCTACTTGCTGGTATGGGCACCGCCGTGGCGCAGTCCGTTAGAGTGCTGTATCAACAGGAAGGAGTAACAAACCAAGATCGCTTCGCTTTTGCATTGGACAGACTTATTAGCCGCTTGGGAAAGCAAGTAGTAAAGCAGGAGGCTAATCTCTCACGGATTAAATTGAAAAAAAACGATATCCTGATCGGTGTAAAAGCCTCTCCCGAATGGGATCGCTATATACCGAAGAAACTATTGGATTCGTTAACGGCCAAAGAGTCGTTTGTTATTTACCGGAAAGATAGCCGGGCGCCCTTGGTGATCGTTGGTAGCGACGAGACGGGGCTACTCTACGGCTGCGAAGAACTAATTCATCAGGCGGCCTACGAAAAAAAGCATGTAGCCTTTTTTGACGCTCCAGAAATGGTGCTCCGCGGCACTTGTATAGGGATGCAAAAGACGGAATATTTACCGGGCAGAGATGTGTATGAGTATCCTTACACCGAAGAGCTCTTTCCTTGGTTTTACGATAAAGAGCTTTGGCTCAAATATCTGGATATGCTCGTCGAGAATCGATATAATACGTTGTATTTATGGAACGGACATCCTTTTTCTTCGTTGGTTAAATTAAAAGACTATCCTTACGCATTGGAGGTTGACGATGCAACCTTCGCTAAAAATGAAGAAATTTATCAATTTTTGACCGCAGAGGCCAGCAAACGTGGCATATGGGTTATACAGATGTTTTATAATATCATCCTACCCAAGCCGTTTGCCGATCGGCATGGCCTGAAAACCCAAGAGCGCAATCGCGTCATTACGCCGCTGATAGAAGACTATACCCGAAAATCCATCGCAGCTTTCGTGGCGAAATATCCAAATGTTGGTCTGTTGATTACCTTGGGCGAGGCGATGGAAGGTGTAGGTCAAGATGATATCAATTGGTTCACCAAAACCATTTTACCGGGCGTGAAAGACGGTCTTCAGCGTATTAACAGTGCCATCGAGCCTCCCGTTATTTTACGCGCGCACGACACCGATGCCCCTGCCGTGATGAAAGAGGCGCTACCCATCTACCAAAATCTATATACGATGGCAAAGTATAACGGTGAAGCATTGACCACCTATACACCACGCGGTAAATGGGCAGAATTACATCAGCAGTTGGGAAAGATTGGTACCGTGCATATTCAAAATGTACACATCCTCGCTAACCTAGAGCCATTTCGATACAGTGCACCCAACTTCATACAACAGTCTGTCAAAGCTATGCACGAAGTGCATTTGTCAAATGGTATACATATCTATCCGCAAGCCTCCTATTGGGATTGGCCCTATACGGCAGATAAAGTTGATGAACGTTTACTTCAGGTAGATAGAGACTGGATGTGGTATAAAGCGTGGGCACGATACGCGTGGCAAGCATCGCGAGACAAGGCTGAAGATTCCACATACTGGACAACCACGCTGGCCAATCGGTATGGAACGACCGAGCGGGCGGCTGCCGCTATACTGGAGGCGTTAAATGAAGTAGGCGAGATATCGCCGAAAATATTAAGGCGTTTTGGGATCACAGATGGTAACAGGCAGACGTCCTCCTTAGGGATGTTGATGACGCAACTCATCAATCCCTATCGTTACGGCTTGTTTACCTTGCTATATGAATCGGAAGCGCCGGAAGGAGAAATGATCATCGATTACGCGGAAAAGAAATTTAAGGGAGAGCCGCATATCGGGGAGACGCCGATACAGGTGGCCGAGGAGATCGTTAAACATGCCGAGAAAGCCGTCGCTCGCATTTCAACCTTGGAGCCCGCTGGTCCGCAAGAGGCAGAGCTCAGGCGCTTAAAGAACGATATCTACATCCACGAGGCGCTGGCCAAGCATTATAGTTATAAGGTTAAAGCCGCCGTGCAGGTGCTGCAGTTTAAATACAGTAAAGATGTAAAATCGCTCCAGTTGGCGTTGCCCGATCTGGAACGTAGCGTAGAGGCATATAGGCAGCTAGCTGCATTAACCGATGATAGCTATTTGTATGCCAACAGTATGCAAACCAAGCAGCGTAAGATTCCCATGCGTGGTGTAGATGCTACATATAAACATTGGACAGAAATGTTACCTGTTTATGAAGCAGAACTTGCTAACTTTAAGAAGTCGATAGATTCACTTTCCAAAAGTGGCGGAGTCGCGGAACAAAAGCGGCCGCCCCTGAAGATCGCTTCTGTGCAGCTTGCGCAGGGTTTCCGTAGGGCTACTTTAAAGAAAGGAGTAAACCTTTATACAGACCAAGAGCTGGTGATAACGCACCTGCCTGAAGAGTTTGAAGGTCTACAGGCGGTGATGATGGATGCAGGAAAACAAAAACAGGAGGGTACAAGCCTTCGCTTTGAAGCTCAAACGCCGGTGAAAGTCCTTGTTGGCTACTTCAATAGCACGGATAAGGTTTTTGCTCCGAAGCCGGTTTTGGAGATTGACGCTACGGCGAACGACCATGGGCAGGCAGATACCAAAGTTAGAAATGCTGTTAGGATACAATATATGCCTATGATCGATGTGCATACCTATTCGTTTGCGGCAGGTAAGCAGGAGTTAAAACTTCCAAAAGGCGAAGCCATTATTTTGGGCTTTGTACGTGATACGGAGTTGCAGCATCCCTACAATGCGGATGTGGACAACCGCGGAGATGATATGGATGATTTATTTGGTTATTATGGTGAAATCAAGTTGTAAGGATAGCTATAGGATGAGCATAAAGTTTTTAATACTAGCAGTGGGGTTGATGCCTTTTTTAGGATGGGCGCAAACGGATCTCGACGCCAAATTGGAGGGTTATGTGGAGCAGTTCAATCGGGATGATAATGAAGCGGTGATCAACCTTGTTTCCAATGATGCATCAGCCGCTTGGATGAAAGATAATATCCCCTTGCTTGACTGTCCAGATTCAGCGATTGAAAAGATATATTATTTCCGTTGGTGGTCCTTTCGTAAACATATAAAAAGTACACCCGAGGGCACGATCGTTACAGAGTTTATCGAGCCGGTGAAGCATGCTGGTAAATATAATTCCATCAGTTGCGCATTAGGACACCACCTCTACGAAGGTCGATGGTTGAAAAATAAAGATTTTCTTAAAGAATATACGGATTTTTGGTTCTACCATGCCGATCAAGGACAATCGAAGCCACGTTTCCATCAGTTTAGCTCTTGGCTTGCCGATGCCTTGCTAGCCTACTACCAAGTGTCGGGAGATAAGGATTACCTCCTTGCAAGGTTGGATGAGCTGGATAAGGACTACGCGGTGTGGGAAAAGGAAAGACAGTTGTCTAGTGGACTTTTTTGGCAGCATGATGTCAAAGACGGCATGGAAGAATCCGTATCGGGCGGGAGGAAAGTGGAGAATATGCGCCCTACAATAAACAGTTACATGTATGGCAATGCGAAGTCGATTGCCACGATAGCGGCTATGGCCAACCGTAAAGATCTACAAAAAAAATACAGTAAAAAGGCACAGTCGATCCAGCAGCTGCTGTTGGACTCGTTGTGGGACAAAGATGATCAATTTTTTAAGACAAGATTGGAAAAAGATGGCCTGCATCCAGCACGTGAAGCAATAGGTTTTATTCCGTGGTATTTTGGCGTTGTCCCCGATAAGGCCAGCTACGCCGTTGCCTGGAATCAGGCTATAGATACTGCAGGATTTAGAGCGCCTTGGGGGCATACCACGGCCGAGCGCCGGGAGCCTACCTTCCGCACGCGTGGTACCGGACATAGTTGCGAATGGGATGGAGCCATCTGGCCCTTTGCCACTTCGCAGACCCTACGGGCTATGGCCAATGTGTTGTCATCCGCAAAACACAAAGGCAACTTAAGCAAAAGCGACTTCTACCACGAAATGCAGCAGTATGCAAAAGCGCACGTGATGAACGGAAAGCCCTATATTGGAGAATATCAGGACGAGCAGAATGGTGAGTGGCTGAAAGGAGACCATCCGCGTAGCAAATTTTACAACCACTCCACCTTTGCGGATGCGGTTATTCAAGATCTAATTGGTTTCAAGCCTACGCTAGATAATAGTTTTATGTTGAAGCCACTTATTCCGGATGGGCAATGGGATTATTTTGCTTTGCAGGATATTACCTACAAAGACAAAACGGTCAGTATTTTTTGGGATAAAAAAGGCGACCGCTACGGAAAGGGAAAAGGATTTCGGGTATATGCCGATGGGAAGCTCGTAGCCAAATCAAACACATTAAAATCGCTAAAAGTAAAACTGTAATGATAAAAAAAGGAATTTTTGCCCTCTTCGTATTCGTGACGGGGCTGATGCCGCTCGCTAAAGCACAGTCGTATTACAACGTATTGAAATATGGCGGGAAAAATGATAGTACCGGCACCAATACCAAGGCAATCGCAAAAGCAATTGATGCTGCGGCAGCAAAAGGCGGCGGCACGGTCTATTTTCCAGCTGGAAAGTACATTACCGGCCCGATTCATTTTAAGAGTAACATTACTTTGTTTATCGATGCGGGTGCCGAGCTGCACTTTAGCGACAATTTTGATGATTATTTGCCGATGGTGGAGTCGCGATGGGAAGGTACGGCGGTAACAAACTTTTCGCCCTTATTCTATGGGAATGGGCTGGAGAATATCGCTATCGTAGGTCGCGGAGTTATTGATGGGCATGGCAAGAAGTGGTGGGGGTATTCTGAAATCGAGGTAAAAAAGCAGACAGAAGACAGTAAATGGCAAAAGGAATTCAAACGACTGAATCCAAATGTATTGGCGCCGGATCTTCCAGGCTGGATAGAGCGAGGCTTTTTGCGTCCTCCGTTCATCCAGTTTTTGAACTGTAAGAATATACAGATCAAAGATATCAAGATTCAAAATTCACCTTTTTGGACCATCAATCCGCAGTATTGCGATAACGTCACTGTGGATGGTGTTACGATAGACAACCCGCCATCGCCGAATACCGACGGCATTAATCCCGAATCGTGCAGCAATGTGCGTATAGCCAATTGCCACATTAGTGTCGGCGATGACTGCATCACCATTAAATCGGGTAAGGATCGTTCGGGGAGATTAGTGAATATCCCAGCAGAAAATTATACGATTACCAATTGTACGATGTTACGTGGGCACGGAGGTGTAGTGATAGGGAGTGAGATGTCGGGCGGTGTGAAGAACATTGTTATTTCCAATTGTGTTTTCGATGGTACCGATCGCGGCATACGACTGAAAACTGCTCGCGGACGCGGCGGCATTGTCGAAAATATCCGTGTCAGCAATATTGTAATGCGCAATATCCGCGACCAAGCTATCGTGATGGATATGCAATATGCAAAAACCGAAGTGGAACCTATCAGTGAGCGTACACCACAGTTTAAAAATGTCTATATCAGCGATATGACCGGTTCTACCAATCGGGTTGGCCTCTTGCGCGGTTTGGCGGAAATGCCAATAGAAAACGTGAGTTTTAACAATATCAATATGCAGGCAAAGGCTGGTTTCTCCCTAGAAAATGCGCAGAAGATAACCTTCCATAATGTACAGGTTGACGTCGCCAACGAACCCTTTATTAAGGCCAAGAATGTATCATTGCTCGAAGTTCGGGCTATTCAAAACTTTACGCCCTTAGCTGATCGCCCACTTCTTATATTGGAAGATGTACAGGGTGTAAATATTCAACAAAACTACCCTATGGCCGGTACCAATGTTTTTCTGGAGCTTGTAGGGCAGCAGAATACTGATGTTTTTGTGCATAGCAATAATTTTAGCCAAGTAAAACAGATAGCGGTGGGCGAATTGGGCGCTGCGGTAATCAGCAATAATATAGAAACAAAAAAATAAAGATCGATGGTGTGGAGGCTATTATTCTTATGGGTTATCTTCCTGTGTTGGGGATTGTTTACGCATGCGCAACAACGGTTGTGGTATAAGCAACCCGCACAACGATGGGAAGAGGCACTCCCTATCGGCAACGGCCAGCTTGGCGCTATGATTTACGGAGGCATAGTGCAGGAGGAGGTTCAATTTAACCAGGAAACGCTTTGGACGGGAGAGCCACGAGACTATAATAAGGCTGGAGCACACCAATATTTAGATAGTATACGTAAACTACTGCATACGGGGCAACAGCAACAGGCGGAAGCACTGGCCCAAAAAGAGTTTATGGGACTAAAAAGTGCTTCGGAAGATCCTTCTGCGTGGTTGGCTCGTATTGCGGTAGAACGGAATAGAAAGGATGGTCCCGCAAGCTCCCGCTACGCTGATAACACGTGGAAATCTATACAGGTGCCCGCCTACGAAGGATGGGAAGATATAGGTCTGGAAGGCGTGGATGGCGCTGTTTGGTTTCGTACGACAGTTCAGCTTAGCAAGCAAGATTTGCAGGACGATTGGGTGTTGGACTTGAATAAAGTGCGGGAAGAAGATTACACTTTTTTTAATGGACAGCTGCTGGGCCACACCGCCGGTGATCAACAAAAGCGCTTGTATCGCATCCCTAAAGAACAGCTGCGGCTAGGTAGCAATGTGTTGGCCGTTCAGGTTATCAATCTGAGTGGAAAAGGTGGGATATCGGGCTATAAGGATCCACAGCAGGCTATTGGTCTGCGCAGCGCTAATGGGAAATTTATTTCCATTGTCGGACAGTGGAAATATTGGGTGCAGGATGCCGACGTGCCCAAGGTTGGGGGATATCAGGCCAGCTATCAACCTTTTGGCTCCCTCTTGTTTCGTTTTCCCGAAGGAGATGTCACTAATTACCAGCGTAGTCTTTATTTAGATCGAGGGCTTGCTGAAGTTCAATATACGCAAGGAGGCGTCTCTTTCAAGAGAACCTACATAGCCAGTCATCCGGATCGTGCCATTGCCATTGCCTTAAGCGCTAATCAACCGAAGCGACTTTCTTTCTCCGTCAGTATGAACGCGAAGCATCCAGGCTACCGTGTTTGGAAGGTAGACAAACACACATTGGGCATGCAGGTAAAGGTCAAGAACGGCGTACTGGAAGGTCTATCCTTTTTGACTATCAAACTCGATGGAGGAACGATTCGCGAAAAAGATGGTTGGTTGGAAGTAGAAAAGGCTAATCAGGCTACCCTTTACTTGAGTGCGGGCACTAATTTCAAGAACGCTCAACAAACTGACGCCAACTTTATTAGTCCGCTGACCAAGATGCACAAGCGCGTGCGAAAAAAATCTTTTGAGCGCTTACTAGCTCGTCACGAAAAAGATTATCAGACCTTATTCAGCAGATTTGCCATAGACTTTGGCGGGCAAGCAAAGGATAGCATACCGACAGATGAGCGGTTAAAGCGTTTCGTCGCCTCGCCAGATCCGGCCTTGCTGGCCTTGTATGTACAGTATGGGCGTTACCTACAAATAGCAAGTTCCAGAATGGGCACGCAGCCGGCAAATTTGCAAGGCATCTGGAATCATCTGTTGGAACCTTCTTGGGGAAGTAAATACACCACCAACATCAATTTGGAAATGAATTACTGGCCAACGGAGATGCTCAACCTGAGCGAGCTTCACCAGCCCCTTTTTGCTATGATCCGTGAGTTGTCCGTGTCGGGTAAAAAGACTGCGCAGGCATACTACGGCGCGCGCGGTTGGGTGCTGCACCATAATACGGATATTTGGCGTGGCACTGCGCCGATTAACAATGCCAACCATGGTATATGGCCTAGTGGTGGCGCATGGTTGGTTACGCATCTCTGGGAGCACTATCTCTACAATCAAGATCCTCGATTTATTGCCGATTACTACGATATCATTAAGGGATCGACACTTTTCTTTAAAGATGTGCTGGTGAAAGATCCCCAATCTGGTTGGCTCGTAAGTAGTCCTTCCAATTCTCCGGAAAACGGTGGCTTGGTAAAAGGACCTACCATGGATCACCAGATTATTCGGGCTCTATTTGGCGTATTCCTGCGATCGTCAGATTTATTGGGTAAAGATAAATCCCTGCGCGATTCTATTCAGCAGATGTTACCGCAGATTGCACCCAATCAAATTGGTCGATATGGACAATTGCAAGAATGGATGGAAGATATAGATGATCCGGAAAATAAACACCGCCATGTTTCGCACTTGTGGGGCCTGCATCCCGGCAGGGAGATTAATGCCGACGATACACCAAAGATGATGGAGGCAGCAAAAAAATCGTTGCAGATGCGCGGCGACGATGGTACTGGCTGGAGCTTGGCGTGGAAAATCAACTTTTGGGCACGACTGCAGGATGCCGAGCATACCTATGCTATGATTAAGATGTTGTTGCGTCCGGCAGATAAGGCAGGAGGGTCATATCCCAATCTGTTCGATGCGCATCCGCCGTTCCAGATTGATGGAAATTTCGGTGGAGCAGCTGGTATTGGAGAAATGTTGTTACAGAGCCATGCCCACTACGTGGACATTTTGCCTGCTTTGCCGGCTGCACTTTCCCAAGGGGAGGTGCAAGGCTTTAAAGCCCGCGGTAATTTTGAAATCGATATGCAATGGAAACAGCAAACCCTGCAGGCGTTAAAAGTAAAATCGAATGTAGGCGGACCATTGCGATTGCGCTACCGAGGTAAAACCATAGAATTGGAAACGAAAAAAAATAAAACCTACGCATTCGATGCTGATTTTAACCTGTTGTAATGATACGTAACCTTTTTATTGTTTCTTGTTTGCTTTGGAGCATCTTATATCCAGTCGTGGCGCAAGAGATACGTCGCTCGCTATCCCTAGATAGCGAATGGCTTACCGCAATGGATGAGCGGGATACATTCCGATATAAAGGATTTGAGAAGGTCGATTATAAAGCGACAGGAAGCTGGAAGCGCGTTGACGTGCCGCACAATTGGGATAGCTACGCGGGTTACCGTAGACAACTGCACGGCAACCTACACGGGTACGCTTGGTATAGAAAATCATTTACATGGAAGGATTCCAGACGAGGTAAACGCTTCTATTTGTTTTTTGAAGGGGTAGGATCTTATGCGACTGTGTGGTTAAATGGGCAGCGTGTAGGTTCCCACGCTGGCGGGCGAACGACTTTCACGCTGGATGTCACAAATGCAATTTACACGGATGGGCGCAAAAATATCCTTGCCGTACGTGCTGACCATCCGGAAGGAATTCAAGATTTGCCTTGGGTAGATGGCGGCTGTTCCACTGAACGCGGTTTCTCCGAAGGTTCACAGCCCATGGGGATATTTCGTCCGGTTAGTTTGAT
>JAAIGF010152924.1_pt1 | contig 25254 bp, 20 predicted proteins | sample 6487441 | NCBI WGS metagenome assembly JAAIGF01 (sample SAMN13974129, study PRJNA590717) | phyllosphere metagenome | biome: pepper field; feature: multiple bacterial spot infested pepper fields; material: pepper leaves; isolation source: leaves from pepper fields | host: Capsicum annuum ... | reverse complement strand
TTCCAGCACGGGCAGCAGGTCACGCACGTTGGAGATCTTCTTGTCGTGCAGCAGGATGAACGGGTCGTCCAGGTCGGCGGTCTGCGCCTGCTGGTTGTTGACGAAGTACGGGGACAGGTAGCCGCGGTCGAACTGCATGCCTTCCACGACGTCCAGCTCGTTTTCCAGGCCAGAACCTTCCTCGACGGTGATCACGCCTTCCTTGCCGACCTTCTTCATCGCTTCGGCGATGATGTTGCCGATCGACTCGTCGGAGTTGGCCGAGATCGTGCCGACCTGGGCGATTGCCTTGTCATCAGCGGTGGGCTTGGAGATATTCTTCAGCTCGCCGACGGCGGCCTTGACGGCCTGATCGATACCGCGCTTGAGGTCCATCGGGTTCATGCCGGCGGCCACGGCCTTGGCGCCTTCGCGGATCAGGGCCTGGGCCAGGACGGTGGCGGTGGTGGTGCCGTCGCCGGCGTCGTCGTTGGTACGCGATGCGACTTCCTTCACCATCTGCGCGCCCATGTTCTCGAACTTGTCGGCCAGTTCGATCTCCTTGGCGACGGAAACGCCGTCCTTGGTGATGGTCGGGGCGCCGAAGCTCTTCTCGAGCACCACGTTGCGGCCCTTCGGACCCAGGGTGGCCTTCACGGCATTGGCGAGCACGTTGACGCCGCGCACCATGCGCGAACGGGCGTCTTCACCGAAACGAATATCCTTGGCAGACATTGAAATCACCTGTTTTGTAGAGCCGGGCGCGGCCCGGCTGCATTGATATGGAAACTACGATCGATCAGGTCGAGCGGCAGCTCAGCCGATGACGGCGAGCACGTCGTCTTCGCGCAGGACCTTGTACTCCACGCCTTCGGCCTTGTAGCTGCTGCCGGCATACTGGCCGTAGATGACCTTGTCGCCGACCTTCAGCGACGGAGCGCGCACGCTGCCGTTATCCAGCGGCTTGCCCGGGCCCACGGCCACGACTTCACCCTTGGTGGACTTTTCCTTGGCGGAATCCGGAATCACGATGCCGCCCGAGGAGATTTCGTCGGCTTCGATCGGCTTGACCACCACGCGGTCGTGAAGCGGCTTCAAGTTGCTCATGTGAGACCTCTCAAGTGATTGATTGTGCTGAAAAAGTCCGGCGATTCTAGCAGTCGCCACGGGTGACTGCCAGAACTGCTCGTGAAAAACCCGACAACGTCGGGACAGAGCAGAGATGGAGCCCGGGGCAGCCCTTTCAAGGGTCTGCCTGAAAAAAAATCCAGGGTGCCGCATCGGCAGGCAGTGCGGTCAGGCAGCGTCGGTTTCCGGACCGGCTTTCCGTCAAAGGCACCGAGTACGTGCCCGTTGCACGGCTGGCATTTTTCCGTCTTGTCCGATGCCCTGCTGCGGCTTCCAGCGCGGAGGGAAGCCTATACTCGGCGGTCATGTCGAACGCAGATCCCGTGCTGCTGTTGCTCACCACCTGTCCGGACCCTGCCAGTGCCGATCGCATCGCGCAGGCGCTGGTGGGCGAATGCCTGGCTGCCTGCGTGACGCGGCTGGACGGGGCACGCTCGACCTATCGCTGGCAGGGGCAGGTCACCACCGATGCGGAGCTGCAACTGCTGGTGAAGACCACGGCCAGTCGGCTGGATGCCGCGATGGCACGACTGATGGAGCTGCACCCGTATGAACTCCCCGAATGCTTCGCGGTCGAAGCGGTCGCCGGCTTACCGGCCTATATGGATTGGATCCGGGCGCAGACCCGGGAGGAACACAATTGATGACACCCGGATTGATGATGACGTTTCGCCGCTACGCAGCGCTGTGCCTGCTGTCGCTTTTTGCCCTGCCGGTCTGGGCAATCAGCGAGAAGGACCTGCTGCCGGTGGATCAGGCCTTCGCGCTCAGCGCATCGGCGAGCGAACGCGGCCAGATCCGTCTGCAGTGGAAGATCGCGCCCGGCTACTACCTCTATCGGCATCGCACCAGCGTCAAGGCCGATGAAGCCTTCCACGCGGGCGCCCTGCAGCTGCCCGCTGGCGAGCGCCATCACGACGACTTCTTCGGCGAAGTGGAAACCTATCGCCAGCAACTGGTGGGCACCCTGCCCGGCAAACCAGCAGCCGGCACGAAGACGGTGCAGCTGGAAGTCCGCTTCCAGGGTTGTGCCGATGCCGGCGTGTGCTATCCACCACAGAAGCGCATGCTCGAAGTAACGCTGCCCGCCGACGATGCATCCGCTGCTTCGCCCTTCAGTTCACCCCTTTCCGGCGTCGGACCGGGCGACGGTGGCCTGCGCATGCCCGGCACCGCAGCCTCCGCCCAGGCCCTGCCGCTGCCTTCGGAAAAAGCCTTCGGTTTCGAGGCCATCGTCGATGATGGCAACACCCTGCTGCTACGCTTCACGCCGGCGCCGGGCTATTACCTGTATCGCGATCGCACCTCGCTGAAGCTGGAGGGTGCCAACGGCATCGCCCTGGATGCGCTGCGCTGGCCTGCCGCCCGCTCGCACCGCGATGAGCACTTCGGCGATGTGGCGGTCTACTTCGACCAGGTCGACGTGCCGCTGCCGCTGCGCCGCAGCCGCGCGCAGGCCATCGAGGCCACCCTGGCCGTCACCTTCCAGGGATGCCAGACCGATGGCATCTGCTACCCGCCGATTACGCGCCGGGTGAAGCTCGCCATTCCGGCAGGCAAGGTCGATCCAGGCGACAGCACGACAGCCGACGAAGCCGCGCTACCGGCTGGCGCCTCCGCGCGCGCCGTCGAGACCGATCCGCAGGAAAGCCGCCGCCTGCTGGCCACCATCCCGGACCGCTCCAGCGACGCCGCCGTGGAGAGGGCGCCGACAGCAGGCGCCGGGAACCCCGCCGCCAACCCGGATGCCAGTGCCGGCAACGCGCTGCGCACGGCACCGCCGCAGACGGTCGCGCCGTCGCGCCTGATGATGGTGCTGCTGCTGGCGCTGGCCGGCGGTCTGGTACTGAACCTGATGCCCTGCGTGCTGCCCATCCTGTCGCTGAAGGTGCTGGGCGTGGCGCAGAGTGGAGAAAGCCGCCAGCGCGCGCGCGCGCATGCGCTCTGGTACACCGCCGGCGTGCTTGTATCCTTCGCCGTCATCGGCGGCCTGGTACTGGCCCTGCGCGCGGCCGGCCAGGCGGCGGGCTGGGGCTTCCAGTTGCAGCATCCGTGGTTCATTGCCGCGCTGGTCTATCTGATGTTCGCCGTGGGCCTGAGCCTTTCCGGGGTGTTCACGCTGGGGGGCGGGGTCGGCAATGTCGGCCAGTCGCTGGCTGCGCGCAGCGGTCCGATGGGCGATTTCTTCACCGGCGTGCTGGCCTGCGTGGTCGCCAGCCCATGTGTGGCTCCGTTCATGGGCCCTGCACTGGCCTATGCCTTCGCCGCGCCCGCGCTGCAATCGCTGCTGGTGTTCCTGATGCTCGGCCTGGGGCTGGCGATGCCATTCCTGCTGATCGGCTTCGTGCCCTCGCTGGCCCGCCGCCTGCCACGGCCCGGCGCATGGATGGAAACGCTGAAGCATGTGCTGGCTTTCCCGATGTACGTCACGGCCCTGTGGCTGCTGTGGGTGCTGGGCAAGCAGCGCGGCGTGGATGCAATGGCATTGGTGCTTGCCGGGCTGGTGGTGCTGGCGCTGGGCCTGTGGTGGTTCGAGCGCAGCCGTTGGCGCAGCCAGCGTGTGGGTGCGTGGCTGGCCGGTCTGCTCATCCTGGCCGCGCTGGCGCCTGTGTGGACCGTCAGCCGCCTGCAGCCGCCGGCGGCCGCAGAGCAGACCAGCGAAGGCGTAGTGGCGTATTCGCCGCAGATGCTCGACCGCCTGCGCGCCGACAACCGCGTGGTGTTCGTCAACATGACCGCGGACTGGTGCGTGACCTGCAAGGCAAACGAGCGCACCGTGCTGTCGCGGCCGGCCTTCGCGGACATCCTGCGGCGCACGAACGCGGTATACATGCGCGGCGATTACACCAACGTGGATCCGCAGATCACCGCGTTCCTGGACGAACACAAGGCGGTCGGCGTGCCGCTGTACGTGGTGTACGGGCCGGGCGCGCCGCCCGCCGTGCTGCCGACGGTGCTGACCCAGGCGCTGGTTGAAGACGCACTGCTGCGTACCGCGCGGTGAAGCGCCTGCGGCCAGCGCTGCTGTGGGTGGCAGTGCTGGCCGGCGGCCTGGGGCTATGGGCCGGGCATCGACTGGATCCCGGCGCAGGCGCAGCGCACACGGAACCTGCCCAGGACAGGCGCGCGAAGCGCCCGGCAGTGGTCATCCCCGGCATTGGCGATCCAATGCCAGCGCTGGGCCTTCCGGATCTTGCCGGCCGCCAGGTGGACCTGCGGACGTTCGCCGGCCGGCCGCTGCTCATCAATGTGTGGGCCAGCTGGTGCGCGCCCTGCGTGCAGGAAATGCCGGAGCTGGCGCGCTTTGCAGCCGCACAGGGCAGCCAAGGCGTGCAGGTGCTTGGCCTGGCACTGGATACTCCGGAAGGCGTGCGTGATTTTCTGTCGCGGGTACCAGTGGCGTATCCCATCGTGTTGGAAACGCCGGGGCCTGACGATGCCAGCGTGCGGCTGGGCAATACGCAGGGCTTGCTGCCCTATACCGTGCTGATCGATGCACAGGGACGCATCGTGCGGCGCAAGCTGGGGCCGTTCGCCGCAGGGGAAATTGAAGCCTGGGCGCTCGGTGAAACCTCCACGCACAGGTAGAGCGGGCTCTGCCCCGCTGCACGCCAACCCAGCCGGGCAGCGCCCGGCGCTAGGCGAGCAGATGCGGTTGCAGCAGCTCTGCAATCCAGTCCATGAACGTACGTACCCGTGCCGGCAGGTGACGGCGCTGCGCGTACAACAACGTTACCGGCATGGGTTCGGCCACCAGTTGCGGCAGGATCTCCACCAGCGCACCCTCCGCCAAGGCTTGTCCCACGCCCAGCCGGGGTGGAGGCATCAAGCGGCATGTTCGTGTGACATGCGGCCATCCGCTGTCCGCCCTTCCTGGTAGCGCTTCCCCGTCGAGACCGCAGGCCGATTCCATCCGCTCAGGCCTGTGGCAGCTTCTGCAGCGGGCGCACGGGACCCGTCCATGACACTGTGGCGCCGCGTGCATCACCGGTTGTCGCGTTGCCTGCTTCCACCGGTATGCCGCGGTGATGGACGATGACGGTGTCCTGGCGAGATCACGCAAGGTCACCGCATGCAGCGCATGGACCGGGAAAACGCAGCTCCACCACGCAGTCTCGGCCGTGGCCAGACGGCGCAGGATCGTCGCGCGAAGCTGGAGTTCATGTGCATGGCTCCCGCGCGGCGTAGCCAGACATCGCCACCGGCCGGTGATGCGGTGCTGCGCGACCGCAACGTGCTGCACGCGCTGGTCCGGGTTTTCCGTGGCCGTTGCGCGTTCTGTGAAGCACGTGACCCATCCCTGCGCGTCTGGCGGCTACGGCCGCCCGCCGATGCCATGCCGGTGGCTGGCGAGGAGCAGTGCCACCTCTACTACAGCTGGCTGGCTGAAGCGTGGCAGAACCTGTACCCGATCTGCGAAGGCTGCGTTCCCGGGCAACGCGATCATTTTCCGGTGAAAGGCCGGCGCACGCCGATTCCAGCGCTCGGGGAGCTGCGTGAGCATGCCGCAGAAAACACCGGGATCTGGCGCGGACGCTTGCCGCTGGAGTATCCGTTACTGCTCGACCCGTGCCATTCCCGCGATTTCCAGCGCGCCCTGCGGCCACGTTTCGATGGTTACCTGGAAGGAACGGGCGACCGAGGCGCGGCCACCGTGGCGCATTTCAGCCTCAATCGCCCGGCCCGCATCCAGCAACGCGCCCACAGTCATGCGCACCGCTTCGAGCAGCTGCTTATCGTGTTGACCGGCCGCAATACGCAAGGACTGCAGGCACTGCTGGATTTCCAGGACATGGAGTTCGGCGGGACGTGGTACCTGCTGCTGCGCCGCATCGTTGCGCGGCTTGCCGAAGGCATGCAATCCAGGCCGGTACTGTCGCCATCGCAGATCGGCAAGGCGCTCGCGACCTTCTATGGACAACCGGATATCCAGAGGCGATTGAACAGCGTCCGCGAGGATCTGATCGTCGAAGACGAGGCATCCGTACATGGCGAGCAGATCGTTGCTGCGCCCCAGGCCCTGCGCCTGTGTTCACGCGTGAACCGCATCGACATCCAGAATTTCAGATCCATCGATGCACTGACGCTGCGCATGCCGGAGGGCAACGCGACGGATGAAACCGACGCACCGGCGCCTTCGCTGCTGATTCTCGGCGAGAACGCCGCGGGCAAGAGTTCGTTGCTGGAGGCGATCGCTCTGGCCTTGTGCGACGGTGCTGCCCATCATCGCCTGGCCCTGCCATGGAAGGAGTTCGTACTGGATCCGGGCCTGATGGAAGGCGGCGGCAGCGCTGCCGCACCGTGCGCCGAGGTGGTCATCACGTTGGCTTCCGGCGGCCGGCGCCGCCTGCGTGTGCGCGAGGGTGGAACCGACGTGCGCGATCAGGGTGACGTGCGCTGCCCGCCCGTGTTCGCCTATGGTGCATTCCGTCATTACCAGAAGGGCCGCAAGCTGTTTGCCGCCCACCGGCACGTGCGCAACCTGTTCGACGGCAGCGTGCTGGGCAATCCACACGAGTGGCTGCTGGAACTGTCGCCGGCTGCATTCGACATGGTGGTGCAGGCACTGCGCAGCATCTTCGGCATGGGCCATCCGTTCGAGATGATCGAACGCGATCTGCAGGCGCGCACCTGCCATGTAGTCACCCACATCGAAGATTCCGGCGGCCGCCCGCGGCAGCTGCGAACGCCGCTGCGCGCCGTGTCTTCCGGCTTCCGGACCATCCTGGCGTTGGCCTGCGATGTGATGCAGGGGCTGATGGATCCGCGCATCAACCCGGGTTTTCAGACCCTGCGCAGCAGCCGCGCTGTGGTGCTGGTGGACGAGATCGAAGCGCACCTGCATCCGCGCTGGAAGATGCGGGTCATGCCCAGCCTGCGCGAAGCGCTTCCGCAGGTGACCTTCATCGCCACCACGCACGATCCGTTGTGCCTGCGCGGCATGCACAACGGCGAGGTGATGGTGCTGCACCGCTGGTACCAGGAAGGAAGTGCCTCGCCGCTGCGCGTCGGCTTGCTGGACGATCTTCCCGACGGCGCTCTGATGCGGGTGGACCAACTGCTGACGTCGGATTTCTTCCGCCTGGACTCGACCGACGATGCCAGCACCGCAACCCGCCTGTCGCGCATGGCCGAGCTGCTTGCCCGCGAGCGCGAAGGTGATGCACTGGCGTCCGATGACAGACGGCTCCTGGACCACTTCCGCAGCGAGGTATGCAAGGCATTGCCCGTCGGCGACAGCGAGGTACAGCGTCTGGTGCAGGAAGCGGTAGCGCTCTATCTGCAGGAACGTGAAAGTGCGGCGCCGACGGCTCGCCGAGAGCTGCGCAGCCAGACCCGCGAGCTGATACGACAGGCCATGGAGCGGTACTGACATGCGCCGGGTGCGGCGCGGCAAAGGCACGGCCCCTGCGGCGTTGACCGCAGTGGGTCGCGACGGCCGAACGGAACTGCAACGCGCTCGGGCCTACTACGCATCACCGGACAGCGCAGGAAAGGATGCTCCTTCGCAGCGAGCGAGATCGCGTGGCACGAGCGGTTTCGCGTTTGCCGTCTACAAGGCGAACGCCGTGAGAGCCGCGCTTGACCAGCTCTTCCATGGCAAATGCGCCTACTGTGAGACCTTCTACAGCGCCTCTTCGCCCGTGGACGTCGAACATTTCCGCCCCAAATCGGCGGTGCTGGAAGATCCCGGACATCCCGGCTACTGGTGGCTGGCCGCGCATTGGGACAACCTGCTGCCCAGCTGCATCGACTGCAACCGCAGCCGCCAACAGGTTCTTGTGCAGGTTGGCCAGGACCCCTACCTGGCGGACGGCGACGGCGCGCGTGCCGTGACACTGGCTGGCAAGGGCAGCCGCTTTCCGTTGGTGCCCGGCAGCCCGCGCCTGCAGCCTGAAGCATTGCCCGGCAGACCCGAGCGGCCGCTGCTGCTCAATCCCTGCGAGGACGATCCGGCGCGCCATCTGCAGTTCGTCGGCCATGTCTCGCCCGCCAGCAGCCTGGTGGCCGCGCGGCGCAACAGCGCGCGGGGTCGCGCCTCCATCGCCCTGTACGGACTCAACCGGCTCGGCCTGGTGCAGGAACGCACCCGGCTGCTGCGGCAACTGCAGCTGCTGGGCGACCAGGTGCTGCGCCTGGCGACACTGGCCGACCGCCACCGCGATCCGGAGCTGCAGGCGCTGATGCTGAAGAATGTGGACGCCATGATCGCAATGGCGGCTGATGACCGCCCCTACACCGCCATGGTGCGCGCGTGGCTGGACGACTTCACCGCTTCACTGTGAGCAGCCACAGCGCATCCGTTCATTGCAGGGCTGCGGCCGCGATCAGAACCGCACGTCGGCCTTCAGGCCGGCAACCACCACGCCGCTGCGCTCCGCCATGCCGCCAGGATGCCGCACGTACTGGATGCCAGGCTGAAGTTCCAGGCCAGGCAACGGACTCCATCCATAGAACACTTCGGCCACATGCTCCGCGCGTGCGCGTGGTCCACCGGCATCCATCTGCCAGGATCGCGCGGCACGCGGATTGACCCACGTGGTACCCAGCGCGAGGCCGATCCGGTCGTCCGCCCGCGCCAGCGTCGGCCCGGTATACACAAGCTGCACGTTGAACATCCGCTCGATCGTACCGGTGCGACGGTCACCCTGCGCGAACGCGACCTGTCCGCGCAGGCCGGCGGCGGCGCTGCTGCCATTGCCCCGGGTCAACTGCTGCTGGGCGCTGGCCCAGCCACCGTAGGCGCCTGAGCGCATTGCCACCTGTGGCGCCACAAGCGCGCTGGGACCTGGCTGGACGGCATCGGCACGCGGTGCGCTGCTGTACCAGCCGCCCACCGCGTAATGACCATCGCGTCCTGAAAAAGACGGTTCCCAGCCCACTTCCAATGGCGTCAACGTACCGACTGTGCCGGACGGCGCCAGCCGCAGGCCACCGCCGCGGGTATCGGCGTAGCGCGGATTCTCCTGGTAGGCACCGGCGCGCACATACACGTCGGGCACGACATGGTATTCCACCACGCCACCCCACTGGCTCAACGGAGAATTGAACCAGTAATCTCCCGCGAAGACCGCCGGCTGGCTGCCGCAGAACGCCAGGTGCATCGCGATGCAGTCCAGCGCATTGAAATCCTCGCCCACCGACAGGCGACCGACCTTCGCGCCCATGCGGCCATCCTGCGATCGTTTACCGATCCAGAGGCTGCCAAGCCGCGCGATGTGACCACGCCCATACACTTCCTGGCTCTGCAGCAAGGTACCCAGTGCGGCGCGGGTTGAAAGATTGTCGCCATCACGCAGGCTCAATGAGGCCTGCGCGCGCACTCCCTTCCATCCCCACGCGCGCTCCAGGTCGAACCGCGCGGCAGCAGACAACTGTCCGGCATGCGCACTGGTACGGCGCGTGCCACCTGAGGTATTGCGAGCTGCTTCAAGCGTGTAGCCGATATCCAGATCCATGCCACGCTCAGACCACGCGGACCTGCGCCCACCCCAGTCACCGCCCAGGCCACTATCGGCTGCGACGGCGATGCCGGGTGCGGCAACGAGGCATGCGGCGAGCAGGGGGGGCACGTGGATGAAGACGCGCGGGACGGCGCGGAAATCGACGGCGGGCGGGCCGTTGCGCATGCAGTGCTCCTGATATGACGGAGCATCAACGTTGCATGCATGCCGCGCGGCGGAAGCCAGGCGAAGCGAGCTGCCGCCACTTGCGTCATGCCGTCACCGGATCAGCATGGTTGCGCGGATACATCCCGCCCCGCAGCAGGGTGAACCCGACAGGCACTACCACGCACAGGGGGTCGGCTTTGCCCGGCATGACCCTTCGCGGACCAGCGTCGCCGGCCACCCACCGGCGCTACCCAGCTCGGTACCAGGCCTGCACATGCACGGGCAGGTATGGGCCAGGGTCAATGCCCATCGCCACATGCCCATCCAGCACATCGCGCAGCGCCTGCTTGACCCGCCGGTCCCCCGCGCCCTCGTTGGCATCGACAGGCAGTTGTGCCGCCGCCCAGTCATGCAGGCGATCAACGCGCTCAAGCATCACCGCCCGTAGCCATGGGCGCAGCGGCCAGGTGCGATGGCCGCGTTCGGCGAGCTGCAGCACAGCCTGGTCCAGCAGCGCGTTCGCACCACGCACCCATTCGGTCGCGCCACCGGCCGATACCGCGATGGTCAGCGGTGCCGGCGCCCGATGCAGCTTCAACGGCCTGCGCAGCTCCAGTTCCAGATCGCGGGCATCGCGCTGGGTTTCGGTTTCCACCAGAACACCCGCATCCAGGTCGAAGAATTCGAACCAGCGCCGGTGCAGCGAGGCAATGCGTTGCAGCGGATCGCGCGAGAAACCGATCTTGCAGAAGTCTTCCCATGCACAGGGGAATACGTAGGTGAACCAGCGCCCATCGGTGTGGATGGTGGCGGTGTCGATGTGCCCGGAACCGTTCACGGCGCAGGCTGGCAGAGCGGGCAGAAGAAGGTGCGGCGCTGGGTCTTCCCCAGGTACAGCTTGCGGATCGGCCCACCACACACGGGACATACGCGCCGGGTATGTACCTGCCAGTGCTTCTTCAACACGAATGCCTTCTTCCATCGAAGGAAATCAAAACTGTACTCATGCGCCTGCGCAATGATCTGCCCCAGCCGGCGGGGTGGGATCGCCGCGATCGGACTGGCCGGATGCACTCGCGTACGGAACAGCACTTCGTTCTTGATGATGTTGCCGACACCCGCAAAGATCTGCTGGTCCAGCAGCGCGTCGCAGATCAAGGTGTCCGGTTGCGCCTTGAGCTTGCGCCGTGCCAGCCGGGGGTCCCAGGCTGCATCCATGACGTCGGTTCGCCAGTCGTAGCTGGCATCCAGCTGGCCTTCGATGTACTTCACCGAGCAGGCATACAGGTTGAGTTCGCCGTTGTCGAACTGCAGCGAAACGCGCGCCGGAGTCGGCTTGCGCTCGTCGATTCGCCAGCTGCCGAACATCATCAAGTGCACGCGCAGGCTGAAGCCACGGAACTCCAGCAGGAAATGCTTTCCCCAGCTGCGTACCGAGACCACGCGGCGGCCCTCCATCCGGTCCAGATCCAGGCTGCTGTTGCCGGTGGCGCGGCGCACTGTACGGTTACGGAAACGCGCCGCCGCCTCGCGCAGGATGACGATGGAAGGGCCTTCAGGCATTCCGCTTTTCCTTCCGCGCAGTGACGGCAGTGCCGCGCAGCAGTTCCTGCAAGCGCAGGGCATTGGGTATCGCGAAGCCGTGCGCTGTGTTGTCGAAGATCACCCAACGCGGCGCCGTGCCCGGGTGATTGGCAACCTGGGCGGCAAGATCGGCCAGCGCCGGATCAGCATAATCGCTGTAGTAGATGCGCGGACTGCCATGCCAGCGCCAGTAGTGCCAGCTGCGTGCACCGCCCGGCACGGCTCCCTCGCCTGTGCGTGCCGGATCCACGCCGGCGCGTGCGATGTCATGGGACGCCAGCAGCGTTTCGGCCTGGACGGTGAACCAGCTGGGGTGGCGCGGTTCGCACACCACCAGCACCGCGCTCCGACGGCGCACCATGGCGAAGAACGTTGCCGCCAGTCGCCCATCGAAGGCAAGGCTGGGCGGCAACTGCACCAGCAATCCGCCCAGATGGGTATCCAGGTGCCCCGCCTCGTCCAGAAAACGGTCCAGCGCCGGGCCGGCACCCCGCAGCCCCAGATCATGGGTGATGAGCCGAGGCATCTTCACCGAGAACCGGAAACCGGCAGGCACTGACGCCGCCCAGCGTTCGTAGGTCTTCGGCTGGTGCGGGCGATGGAACGAAGAGTTGATCTCCACCACTGGAAAACGCGTGGCATAGCGCTGCAGTGCGCTGTCACCGGGCCCGAAGTGCTGCGCATGGCGGCTGGCGATCGACCAGCCGGTGCAGCCCACCCGGGCTATGCTCGGTGCGTTCACGGCCGGCGTTCCATGGGGTTGCTCTGCATGTGTCGCACTGTCCCGGCAGCGCCGTGACAGGATGGCGAAGCCGATATGCTGGTGGCGTGCACGCCACCGTTGTTGACCTGGCGGCCACTGCGCCACGCGCATGCTGCACGGGAATGTCCTCGCCGGGTGGAGCATGCTGGAACAATGCAATAACCAATGGAGCGTGCTGCCACGCGAGTTCTATCGCCGACATCCAGCGCTGGTGGCACCGGAACTGTTGAACAAGCTGCTGCTGCGCGGCGATGGCCGCATGGCACGCATCGTCGAGGTGGAAGCCTACGCCGGCAGCGAAGATCCGGCCGCCCATTCCTATCGCGGACAGACCGCACGCAATGCCACGATGTTCGGTGAGCCCGGGCACCTGTATGTCTACTTCACCTACGGCATGCACTGGGGCAGCAATGCGGTGTGCGGCGAGGTGGGTGAAGGCGTGGGCGTCCTTCTGCGCGCCGCTGAACCCTTGCAGGGCCTCGAGGCAATGCGCGTTCTGCGGCCGAAGGCCCGGCGCGATCGCGACCTTGCAAGTGGTCCTGGCAAGCTTTCGCAGGCGTTCGGCATCACCCGGGACCTTGATGGAGCGGATCTGGTCAGCGGCGACCGCGGCATCCTGATCGCCACCGATGGCATGCCGCCGCCATGCGAGCCGGTTGTCGGGCCACGGATCGGTATCAGCCGCGCAATGGATTTCCCTTGGCGCTGGCACGTCCCCGGCCATGCGCATGTATCGGTGCGCCCGCGCCGCCGGGTATAGGGTGTAACGCATCAGGCCGCCCGAAGGCGGCCTGAGCGAGCTTTTCTTCAGCTGAAGATCGCGTACAGCAGCAGGAATGGAATCGGAATGCCGAGCATCCACAGCAGCAGATATTTCATGGTGTTTCCTCCTCGTTGAAAATGGGCATCACAGATCGCGACGGCGACCGCCCCAGGTGGCGCTCAGGCTGGCGAAGAAGGCGCCGATCAGCAGCGTGATGAACAGCCACAGGGCCGCGTATGCGGTGGCCTTGCGTGCATCGTCAGCCGCCTGCTTCGCTTCCTGCCTGGCCTGTTCCAGTGCAGCGCGCATGCGGTTCTGCACCTCGGTCACCCGCGCCTGCGCCTCGGCCTGGCTCATTCCCGTCTCACGGGCTACCAGCTGGCCGAGGTACTGCGTATCGGCCGGGTCCATGGAATCGCTGCGCAGGCTGTTGACGATGATGCGGTTGACCTCCGCGCGCACCTCACGGCGGTCCATGCCACGGTCGTTGCCCGGCATCGGGCGCGGCGGCGGCAGCGCACCGGCCATGGGTGCCGGCGGCGGAGCGCTGGCGGGATCCATCGGGCCCGCAGGCGGCTGCGGCGACTGCGACGGCGTGCCCGGATTGGCGCGGAACAGCGAATCGGCCCAGTACTGCAGGTCGCCTTCTTCCGAACCGGTGGCGATGGAACCGGCCCCAGCCGCGGCCGCGCCGCCAGCGGCCGATACAGCGGCACCGGCGGTGGCACCAGCAACCTTCGCTCCGGCGCCGAGGATGCCGCCGATGGCGGAGGTGAGCAGGCCTGCGGTGAGCAGCGTGGCCACCGCCCAGGAGACGAAGCCGTGCGCGGTATCGCGGAAGTAGGTTTCATCGCCGTGCAGAGCCGTCCACTTGCTGCGCAGGCGGCCTGCCAGGTAACCGCCCAGTCCGGATGCCGCCAGTGCGGTGAAGGTCAGCCATGCAATGCTGGTCCATCCGAAGGTTTCCTTCGACACGCCGTCGAACGCCCACGGCGAGATCGAAGAAAGCCCCAGGCCGACGCCCAGGATCAGCAGCACCAGTGACAGCGCGGCGGCGGCGATGGCACCGGCAAGGATGGCACCCCACGACACGGCGGTATCGGCAGGCACGTCCACCACTGGCGGTGGCGTGACGACCGCTACGGTTGCAGCGACAGGTTCGCGATCGTTGTAATCGCCTCGGGTATTCATGGGTAGGACGCTCCGTGGTCAGTCGCTGCAGATGCAGCTGGCCGTCAGAGGCTGCGCGACCCGGCGTGAAATATGCGAGACACCGGAAAGAAGGCGGCGTGCAGAAGCGTACGCATTCCGTTGCCGCGCGGCGTGCGGCATCTCCTTGGCGTCCCCAACGATAGGCCAGCCGGCATGACGTGCCGGCTCAGCCTTCCCAGGTCAGTCCCCTGGGTGCGCCACGAAAACCAGCGGCACGCAGAGCATCGGTCAGGGCGCCGCGGCTCACCGGCCTGTCGTCGATGGATTCAAGCGTGAAGGACAGTCGTCGACCACGCCGGAGGGCATCTGCCAGCGCCTGCGATGTACTCACCTGCACGTCCGCCAGCCGCGGATCGTGTGCATCGAAGAAGGTGAGCAGATGGCGCCCGCCCTGCGCCAGGTACATCACCAGGCGCCCACCGACACTGACAACGAAGGCACCAGGACGACGTGCCAGGCGGGCCTTCGACGCTGACACCGGCCAGGGCAGCACACTGCCATAGGGATTGGCGGGATCCAGGACCGACAGCGCGATTGCCGACGGCAACGCCGCCCGCGGCAATGCTTCGGCGATCCCGCGCAGCCGGTCCACCGTGTCACGTTCGGCGAACTGCGCGCCGCCAAGCCCTTCCACGAACCGGCCGCGCAGCACCCGCCCGGCATCTTCCATGCCGCGATACACCTGCTGCAGCGCCGGAAAGCCGCCCAGCACATCTTCAACCACAGCCGCTCCACGGCTGACCACGGCGTGCCGGTCCAGCAAGCCTTCGGCCAGCGCCATGGCCCGCACGGTGTCGTTCGCGCTTCCGCGTGGCAACAACGACCAGCGCCCCGCCAGGCCTGGCGCGGCAAAGCTCGCCGGTCCCTGCGCAGTGGAAACCGGCTCCTCTCCCTGCATCATGCGCATGCCTTGCAGTGCCCTTCGCCGCCGCGATGCGCTGGCCACGCGAGGACGCTGCGGTGCGCGTGCCACCGACAATGCCCGCAGCGGCGACCAGATATCGGTGGTGACGTGGCCGGACCATGCGAGGCCCCACAGCGCACCATGCAGGGCTTCCGGTGAAAGATCAGGTACTGCCGACGATCGGTTCCCTTGAGCTGCCTGGAGCGCGGTCGCCAGTTGGCGTGCGAAGTAACCACCGCCTTCGGAAAGCCGCGCAAGAATCCCCTGCTGGAGCGGCGAACAGGCCCCGCTGTCATCCACGGCCGGCGCGGATGGCAACGTTTCGGCGGCGAACTCCTGCAGATGCAGGGCGACCAGCGCATCGTCCTCGCCGAGCCTGCCGTGTCCGGACCACACCACGCTGCCGGTGGCGAGCAGTTCGTCCAGCATGCCTGGGGCATAATCGCGTACGCGGGCGGGCAGCACCTGGTTTTCCCACACTGACACCGGCAACGGCAGGCCCGCGAGTTGTTCGATCACCCGCGCGACGCCCTCCAGACCGTGCAGCGCGCCTTGTGCGCCGCGACGGGGCGTGGCCGCAGCCGCCACGGCCGTCGAATCCGCCAGCAGGCCATGTCGCTCCAGCAGCAGGCGCGCATACGCCGCCTGCGGGACCGGCCGTGTTGCTTCCCGTGCCGACTGCAGCGAACGTATGCGCAGACGACGGAAAACATCCTCGTCCACCCACTCATGAAGCGCGAGCGGACTGATGGTCGCCGCTTCCTGCCCGCCGGGGTCGTGCGTGGCGCCGAAGCTGCCCTTCAGCAGCTTTCCCTGTGCGGCCAGGTGTTCCAGCACTGCATCCGCAACGGCCACGCCTACGCCGAATCCGCCGGCGACATCGCTGGTGGTGAACGGCGCGCGCGTGCGTGCGAAGCGCGCCACCAGCTCGCCGAGCGGATCGGCAGCGGCGGCAAGAAACACCGCGGGTATACCCTCCGGCAATACCGCGCCCAGCGCGTCGCGCAGCCGCGCGGCGTCCTCGATAGCGGCCCAGTGCTGCCTGCCCGCGATTGCCACGCAGAAGACGCGACGCTCGCGCTCCAGCGCCAGCAGGTGCATGGCGGCGGCACCGTCCGCATCGGCCAAACGTGCCGCCAGTGCCGCTTCCGACAACGGGCCCAGCTCGCGCAGCAGGTCGGCAACGCCTTCCTTGCCTTTCGCGCGCCGCTCCGGGGCCAGCCACTGCAACTCCGCGCCCACCCGCGCAACCACGGCCGTATCCAGCAGCTCGGCCATGTCCACCTGGCCCAGCAACTCACCCAGCAGCCCGCTGTCCAGCGCCAGCACCGATGCACGGTGCTCGGCCAACGGCACGTCCGTTGCGTACATGAACTCGGCCACATAGCCGAACAGCAGGTTGGCCGCGAAGGGAGATGGCACCTCGGTGGTGACTTCCGCCATCTGCACCCTGCCCTCTCCCAGGCGCTGCATCAGCGAATCAAGCGCATCCAGATCGTAGACATCCTGCAGGCATTCGCGCGCGGTCTCGACGAGGATCGGAAACTCCGGCCACGCGCGCGCGATATCCAGCAGCTGACCAGCACGCAGCCGTTGTTGCCAGAGCGGCGAACGGCGCCCCGGGTTCTGTCGTGGCAACAGCAACGCCCGCGACGCGCATTCGCGGAACCGCGCGGCAAACAACGCCGATCCACCAACGGCTTCCACGACCGTCCGGCGTAGCCGCTCGGGCTCGAACAGGAACAGTTCGGCACCCGGCAGGCGACCGCTGGAATCCGGGATGCGCACCATGATGCCGTCTTCGCTGGCCACTACCGCCGGGTCCACCTGCCAGCGTTCGCGTATGCGCGCGGCGATGGCCAGCGCCCAAGGATCGTGCACGCGGCGACCATAGGGCGAGTGCAGCATGATCCGCCAATCGCCCAGTTCGTCCTTGCAGCGTTCCACCACCAGCCGGCGGTCGGTGGGCAGCGCGCCGGTGGCCTGGCGCTGCTCGGCGAGCAGGCCAAGCAGGTTGCCGATGCCGTTGCGCTCCAGTCCGCAGGCCTTCAACCGCGCCAGCAGATCAGGAGGCAGCCGGGCGACCATCTGTTCTGCCGTCGCGGCACCGTCGGTATCCGTGTCCAGCGTCGCCAGGAACGCACCGATCGCCTCGCCCAGCTCGGCAGGACGGCCAGCGCCCTCACCGCGCCAGAACGGCAGCCGGGCCGAGCGTCCAGGCGCCGGCGTTACCACCACCTGGTCGCGGGTGATCTGCTCGATGCGCCAGGATGTGGCACCGAGGGTGATCACATCGTTCACTCTCGACTCGTAGACCATCTCCTCATCCAGCTCACCCACGCGCCGCGAACCGGCGCGTTCTTCGCCTTCAGGCAGCACCACGCTGAACATGCCGCGATCCGGGATGGTGCCGCCACTGGTCACGGCAAGCTGCTTCGCGCCCGGCCGCGCGCTGAGCTCGCCGGTGTCGCGGTTCCAGACCAGCCGCGGACGGAAGCCGGCGAAATCGTCGGATGGATAGCGGCCCGCCAGCATGTCCAGTGTTGCATCGAAAGCGCTGCGCGGCAGCTCTCGATATGGTTCGGCGCGACGCACGCTGGCGAACCATTCGTCCACGTTCAAGGTATCCATCGCCACGGCGGCGACGGTCTGCTGTGCCAGCACATCCAAGGGGTTGCGCGGCGGGTCGATTGCCTCGATACGGCCAGCGAGCATGCTGTCCACGGCCACGGTGGCATCGACCAGGTCGCGCCGCGTACGCGGATAGACCAGCCCGGTGGAAACGCCACCCACGTGGTGCCCGGCGCGTCCTACGCGCTGCAGGGCACTGGCCACCGACGGCGGTGCAGCAACCTGGATGACCAGATCCACCAGTCCCATGTCGATGCCCAGCTCCAGACTGGAGGTTGCCACCACGCACCGCAGCTCACCGGACTTCAGTGCCTGTTCGATCTCGCCACGCTGCTCCTTGGATACCGAACCATGGTGCGAGCGCGCGATGAGTGCTTCGGCACCGGTGGCGCGTCCCGCCGTTCCACCGTTGAAGGAACCGAACTGCTCGATGGCGACGTCACCTTCCCGGGCGCCGGTTGCAGGCCCACCCGCCAGGCGCTCGGCATACAGGGTGTTCAGGCGCGCGGTGAGTTTCTCCGCCACGCCGCGCGAATTGGCGAACACGATGGTGGAACGGCGCTGCAGCACCTGGTCGAGGATGCTCGATTCCACGTGCGGCCAGATCGAGCCGATGCGGTGCGCAGGTTCCGCTGCGGTGGGCGCCCCTGCCTGCGCCGGAATATCGGACATGTCCTCCACCGGCACCACGATGCTGATGTCCAGGTGGCGGCCGGCAGGTGGATCCACCACCGTCACCGGCCGATCTCCGCCAAGGAACCGCGCCACCGCCTCCACCGGGCGCACCGTTGCCGAAAGCCCGATGCGCTGCGCGGGGGCCTTCAGCAGGCGGTCCAGACGTTCCAGGCTCAGCGCCAGGTGGGTACCGCGCTTGCTGCCAGCCACCGCGTGGATCTCATCGACGATGACCGTATGCACATCGCGCAGCGTTTCGCGGGCCTTGGAGGTCAGCATCAGGAACAGCGATTCGGGGGTGGTGATCAGGATGTCCGGCGGCCGGCGGACCAGCTGCGCCCGCTCCGCCGACGAGGTATCGCCACTGCGGATGGCCATCGACAGTTGCACAGGCGGATCACCGCGACGCGCACGCTCGGCCATTACGCCCTGCAACGGAAGCTGCAGATTGCGCTGCACGTCGGCGGCCAGGGCCTTTATAGGCGACAGATACAGGATGCGCGTCTGCCGGGCGGATGGTTTGCCTGTGGCCTCGGCAGTGCGCGCCTGTGCGTCGCGTTCGCTGAAAAGGCGGTCGATGGCGTGCAGGAAAGCTGCCAGCGTCTTGCCTGAACCGGTGGGGGCGATGACCAGCGTATGCTCGCTGCGGCCGATGGCTGTCCACGCCTGCACCTGCACCGGTGTCGCTGCAGCAAAGGCGGAAGCAAACCAGTCGCGCGTGGCGGGATGGAAGGAGCGCAGAATGGACGACGCAGGAGAAGGCGACATGGCCTGGATTATCACCTGCTGAGGCGCATGGCCGTGGCACGACGACGCGCGGACTTCCGAAACCGCAGCTGAACACAGGCGGCAAACCCGCTATCGTATGCCGCTATCGACCGCCGCCTGTCATTGATAACCCATGCGCCCTGCAGACACGCTGCCTCCCGCCACCCCCATCGCCGCAGCCTCCGGCCATGCCGCGCAACCAGCGCACGGGGCGTGCGAGAACTGCCATACCCATCTGCACGGCCATTACTGCCATGCCTGTGGACAGTCAGCGCACAATCCGCTCAAGCATGTCGGGCACGCCATTGAAGAAGTGTTTGAATCCTTCTGGCATCTGGACGGGCGTATCTTCCGCACCCTGCGCGACCTGCTGGTGCCGGGCCGCGTAGCGCTGAACTATCTGAAGGGACATCGGGTTGGCTACGTGCAGCCCTTGCGGTTGTTCGTGATCCTGACCCTTTTCACCTTCTTCGTCGGCCGGGTGACCATCCACGCTGACGATTTCAGCGTACGCGGCGGCGACAGTTCCATCTACGCTTCTGCAGGCACGGTGGAAGACGTCAAGGCCATGCGCGCCGCACAGCTGGCGCAGATCCAGCGCCAGCAGGCCGAATCCCCCGCCGGCTCGGCCGCGTTCGCGGTTGCGCGCGCGGCAGTTACGGCAGCGGCGGCACAGCGCATCGATGAGCTGCGCGATCCGCAGCAGCGCACCGAAACCGCGACGCCCCGCCCTGCCACGCAGCAGGATGGCGCCTTCTTCAACTACCGGATCAACGGCAAGCCCTGGGATGCGCAGAGCAACCCGGTGGTGCTGGCGGGCTGGCCGAAGTTCATCAACACCTGGCTCAACCGCCGCCTGGAGAACGGCAATGCCAACGTGCAGCGCATGGGCAGCAGGACCGACCTGTATATCCAGGCCATTCTCTCGGCGCTGCCGGGTGCGTTGTTCTTCCTGATGCCGGTATTCGCGGGGGTACTGCGGGTGGCTTACGTCCGACGGTCGATGGGCTATCTGGAACACCTGGTGGTAGCGCTTTACAGCCATTGCTGGCTGATGCTGGTACTGCTCACCACCTTCCTGATGATGGGCCTGAGCAACGTTGCGGCGTCGCCGCTGGTCGAAGCGATCACCCATTGGGTGAATGTGCTGCTCTGGGTGGCCGTGCCGGTCTATCTATTCTGGATGCAGCGGCGGGTCTACGGTGGAAACCTCCTGCTGATGCTGCTGCGTTATCTCGCCATCGGTGGCATCTACCTGTTCCTGGTGATCTTCGTGGTCATGTACGCCGTGCTGGCGGGCGTCTCGGCCTGACGGCGGCGCTGCGGCTCCTCGTTCCTGTCCACGCGACAGGCGATGAGAAGCCGCAAGGCATCGCCGTCGTATCGACGCCTGAGGACCGCAACTGCATCTTTGCCCATGTACCCAGGCACCTGCTGCTGCGCAGGATAGGCCGGCCAGGTGACGCAGATCACCGGCCGGGATTGGCGTCCTGCTGAATTGTTGCGATTAGCTCTGTTTTGCTCATTTGGGCACGGCGGAGAATGCATTGTCCTGTCAGTTCCACGGCGGGCGGTGCGCGGGGGTCTCTCGATCCGCCGGCTTTTTCGCAGCAATTCCCGGTACGCCAACCCGCATCGCCCGCCACCTCGCGCCCCGGCGCAGGTGGCCTCCTGCCTTGCGAAGACTACCGGATGCAGCACGATTCCCTCAGCGAGAAGCGCCTGTACGCACTGATCGGCGACAAGGTCTGCGACCTTCCACCATCGTTCCTTGAACGACTTGACTCCATCCTGCAGCAGCAGCGGCTTGAACAGGCCCTTCAATCACCGACGACATTGACGCTGATGTCGCCCGCCTCGCGCGAGAAGGGCGCACGCGCCCTGCACGATGCCGAATGCCAGCGCTGGCGGCGCACCTCCATCATGTGTCGGCGCAGCCTGGAGAGCCTGAGCGCCATCCTGGAAATACTCGAAAGCGCCCATGCGGATGTCGTCGATGATGATGACCAAGAGGGGCGGATGCTGGCGCCGCGTCTGGTGGACGGGTTGATCATCGCCGGCAGGCGCCTGGCCGACACCACCATCCGGGCACTGGACGAGGGCGGCGAATGAATCGCGACGATGTGCCAACGGTGCAGCCACCGGCAGCGCCGTCCGTGGACGCTGCGCGTCCACGCGCGGAATGTCTCATGTGGCTCGTTTTCAGCCAGGACACGCCAAGGCCGCGACGTCGCAGGCCCCCGCGCCGTCGGCGGCCCCGCTGCGGTGGCCTGTTTGCAGGGCCGATGGGGTAAGACGACGCGACAGGCACAACCGCCCCCATCTCATCCATGTATGAGAAATGGACGATGATCCATAGCTTGCTATAAAACTTGGACAGATTTTATAGTTACTTGTCATGAAGATCCCTGTAGACCCGCCGAAGCTGAACGAGATCATCGAGGAGGCCGCCAAGGCAGGCACCCTGATGGATCTGTACATGACCGGAACGTCCTCTGCCGAAGTCAACGGCGAGTACATCCACTGGGACAAGCTCCGGCACAAGGTTCCTCCGGAGGGCCTGACATCACGTACCTGGTGGGCACGCATCAAGTTGGCCCGCGCAGGACTCGGCCGCCGACTGCCGTTGCAGGACAAGCTCGGCCAAGGGTTCACGGTGTCCATTACCGACAGGCTGCAGAAAAGCCTTCACTACATTGATCGCGAGGCGGCTGGAGCCATCCAGGGGATGGGGAATTCCGGTGGACCGGCGCGTTTCCTGATGCGTTCATTGATTGAAGAATCGATGACATCGTCGCAGTTGGAGGGCGCCGCCACTACCCGGGTGGTCGCAAAGGAGATGCTCAGCACCGGACGGCAACCGCGTGACCAGAGCGAGCGGATGATCTACAACAACTACGCTGCCATGAGCCTGGTGCGTGAACGCGGGAAGCGACCTTTCACGGTCGAGGAGATTCTTGAACTGCATGCCGTGCTCACTACCGGAACGCTTGAGGAAGAGGAACAGTGCGGCCGGCTTCGCGACTCGGAAGACAACGTCCTCATCTTCGATAGAGGCTCCGCGACCGTCCTGCATACGCCTCCCCCCGCGCGGGAAGTCAGGACGCGGCTGCAGAGGCTATGCGATTTCGCCAACAGCGAGGACGCGGATCCCTTCATCCACCCGGTTGTGAAGGCCATAGCGATCCATTTCCAGATTGGTTATGACCACCCCTTCTGCGACGGTAACGGGCGGAGCGCGCGCGTCCTCTTCTACTGGGCAATGATGAATGCCGGGTACTGGCTGACCGAATACCTGTCCATTTCCAGCGTCCTCAAGGAGTCGCCCGGCAACTACATGCGTGCGTATCTGCATACCGAGCATGACGACTCGGATATGACCTACTTCATTGCGCAGCAGCTCGATGCTATCGAGCAGTCCATCACCGCGTTGCACCACTACATCATCCGCAAAAGCGAACAGGACAAGCAGGCGCGGCGCGTTCTACGCAAATCGCGTGTTGCCGGCATCGACTTGAATCATAGGCAAAAGGCGCTTCTGGCCAATGCCATCATCGACCCGGACCGCGCCTACACGGTTGCCACCCACCGGGCCGCACATCAGATTTCCTACCCCACCGCGCTCGCTGATCTTTCCACGCTGGTGGAGGCAGGACTGATGGAACGACACAAGCTGGGCAAGGCCAATGAGTACGTGCCGGTTGCTTCGCTTGCCGACACGCTGAAATAGCTTACATAACACCTCAGCGCAGCACATCCTCCGCATCCACCAGTTGCACATCGTGCATCAGGTGGAGATACGCCTCGTAATACCCCTTGTGCGATGCGCCGACGATGGCCAGCATGCGCGTGCCGGGCGCCTGCCCCAGCACATCGCGGATGTTGGCCACCATGCGCAGATTGCGGGTTTCCCAGTAGCCCACGTAGTTGCGCCCGAAGCCCTGCGGTGAGGGCTCGACCAGGGCGGCGCCGAAATCACCACGGTAGGCCAGCATCGCGACGTCCCGCGCGTTGTACGCGCGATAGATCGCCAACAGGCCATCGGGCTTTCCCAGGTTGGCGTGCAGCGGGATATCCCGGTTGGCACGGGCCTTCGAATACGGGTTGTCCCAGGCCTTCATGATCGCCTCGCCATAGGCCTTCTCAAGCTCCGGGGGCGTGGCCGAATCGGCGGTGTGGTCGTCCACCGCCCATACGCGCTCCAGCCCCAGCCGCGCCGCGAGCGTGGCCGCCACCAGTACGGATTCGTCATGCCGTTGCAGGCGCTTGTCCAGGTAGGACACCAGTTCGTCGTCCAGGCCGTCGCCGGCGATACGCTGCGGCATCGGCAGGCGCAGCCATTGCACGACGGCGGAATTGGGTTCACCTGCGGCCAGAAAGACCGCTGCCAGCCGTCGGCGCTGCCCGGCGCTCGGCTGCGCGGGCCACGCCGCCAGCAGCCGCTCGGCTTCAGCGTTGGCGGCCGGTACATCCAGCCCCGTGGCGGCCTGCGCCGGGCCTGTGTCGGGGCAATAGCTGCCGATGCTGTCCACGTAACGCACCGGAAAGCGGCGCATGGAATCGCACTGCATGCCGGACACTGCCTCTATGGCAATGGCCTCCGGTTTCCAGGCCGCCAGGCGCTCCAGCAACGGTTCCAGCTGGCCCGGCGCGAAGGTATCCGGCAGCGCCGACAGGTGCGGCGAACCCAGCACCAGAACCTCGTTGGGACGCCCGGCCGGCGGGCCCTTCAGCTGTTCCGGGTGAAAAGCCGGCTGGTAACCCGGGCCGGCAGCCATCGCACCGGCGGTGCCGAATCCAAGGATGAACATACTGGCGACGCGTCTGATCATGCTGCGCTCCTGCAATGGCGGCTGCCTTGCCTCCACTGGATGCTCCTCCACACGCAGCGGCAAGGAAAACTCCCGTTGGTCATTGCAACCCTCAGCGCCCTCGGTGCATCGTCGTGCTGTACCGACGGGCGCCGGCCAACGTGGACTGGCGATGCACAGCGCCTGCATACCCTGCCCGCACAGAATTCAAACATGCGCTTGAAACGCGCCAAACTTCGCCGAACTGGACAACATCTACGGCTTCCGCCAGACTGCCGCCCTTTCCTGTCGTTCGGTTCCCATGGCGAAACTGCTGGTCCTGCATGGCCCCAACCTCAACCTGCTCGGCACCCGCGAGCCGGGAGTCTACGGGCATACCACCCTGGCGCAGATCGACCAGGCACTGCAGGCGCAGGCTGGAACGGCCGGGCACGCCGTGGAATCGCTGCAGTCCAATGCCGAACACACGCTGGTGGACCGCGTACAGGCCGCACGCACCGATGGCACCGCCTTCATCCTGATCAATCCGGCCGCGTTCACCCATACCTCCGTGGCGCTGCGCGATGCGCTGGCGGCGGTGGATGTGCCATTCATCGAAATCCACCTGTCCAACCCGCACGCCCGCGAACCCTTCCGCCATCACAGCTATTTCAGTGACAAGGCAGTGGGCGTCATCTGCGGCTTCGGGGCGGACAGTTATCGTTACGCGATGGACGCCGCGCTGCGGCAGCTGTCCGTTGCCTGATTCACGATGGGACGCGAAGGCGCCCATTCCCAGACAGACCAATAAAGAGGCCCTCATGGATCTGCGCAAAATCAAGAAGCTGATCGACCTGCTGGAAGAATCCAACCTTGCCGAGATCGAAATCAAGGAGGGTGAGGAATCCGTGCGCCTGTCGCGCGCTCCGGTCGGCACGTTCGCCCAGATGACCGCGCCCGCCCCGATGATGATGGCGGCACCGGCCGCTGCCGCCGCGCCGGCCATGCCCATGCAGTCGCCCACCGAAGCCTCCACCGGTGGCACCGCCAAGCCGGGCAACGCCCTGCCGGACGGCCACGTGGTGCGCTCGCCGATGGTCGGCACCTTCTACGCGTCGTCCAGCCCGGACAAGCCGGCCTTCGTCAGCGTTGGCCAGCAGGTCAAGGAAGGCGAGACCCTGGCGATCATCGAGGCCATGAAGATGTTCAACCCGATCGAAGCGGATGCGTCGGGCACCATCGTCGCCATCCTTGGCGAGAACGGTCAGCCGGTGGAATTCGACCAGCCGCTGTTCGTGATCGGCTGAGGGGCAGGCCATGCTCGATAAAGTCGTCATCGCCAACCGAGGGGAGATCGCGCTGCGCATCCTGCGCGCGTGCCACACCCTGGGCATCCGCACGGTGGCCGTGCACTCCACGGTCGACCGTAACCTGAAGCACGTGGC
>JAAIGF010232760.1_pt1 | contig 25273 bp, 18 predicted proteins | sample 6487441 | NCBI WGS metagenome assembly JAAIGF01 (sample SAMN13974129, study PRJNA590717) | phyllosphere metagenome | biome: pepper field; feature: multiple bacterial spot infested pepper fields; material: pepper leaves; isolation source: leaves from pepper fields | host: Capsicum annuum ... | reverse complement strand
ATGGTAGGTTAAGATGGAAGTCGCACCAGCACGCTTGAAGCTGAGTAGCGTTTCCATGATGGCACGCTCTTCGTTTAGCCAGCCGTTTTGAATGGCAGCCTTCAGCATAGCATATTCACCAGATACATTATAAACCGCGATCGGAAGATCAAAATTGTCATGCAATAGTTTGACGATGTCGAGGTACGGCAAGCCAGGTTTTACCATCAGAAAATCTGCTCCTTCTTCCATATCCAGTTGTGCTTCAATCAATGCCTCACGTGCGTTTGCCGGATTCATTTGGTAACTTTTTTTGTCGCCTGCTTTGGGCGCTGAATTTAGGGCGTCGCGGAATGGACCATAAAATGCCGAAGCATATTTTGCCGTATACGACATCAACGAAACTTGTTTAAAACCGTGGGCATCCAACAATTCGCGAATATAGCCAATTCGGCCATCCATCATGTCGGACGGCGCGATAATATCGGCGCCAGCTTCGGCATGTGCTAAGGCCATTTTGCCCAATACTTCAAGCGTTTCATCGTTTTGGATTTCGCCATTTTCAACGATGCCATCGTGCCCGTCTGAACTGTAGGGATCCATCGCAACATCGGTTACTACACAAGCTTCCGGGAAATTCTTCTTCACTTCTTCTATCGCGCGCAAATACAAGTTGCCTTTTTGATAACTTACTGTGGCATATTTGTCTTTCAGGGAATCTTCGATATTAGGAAAGAGATCAAACGCTTTCAATCCCAACTTTAGGCAGCTTTCCACTTCACGCAAGAGGTTATCTATAGAATACCGAAAAATTCCCGGCATAGAAGACACGGCTGTTTTCTGTTGCTTTCCGTCGACGATAAATAACGGAAATATGAGGTTGGACGCCGATAGATGATTTTCCTGAATCATATCTCGGATTACCGCTGATTTTCTGTTTCTTCTTGGGCGTTGTAACATGTTTTATTGCTTTATATAAAAAAAGGAAGCCTATTTAAACTAGGCTCCTTAAAAAATTTTTATTCGTATAAACCGAAAATGGCTTCCGACAGCCCTATTTCATCGGGTGTAAAAGGCAGCGTATAGGAAAGTCCCATGGCGGCAATGCTTTTTGCTGTAGAATGACCGATACAAATAATCTTCTGTCCCGGATCAACCAAGTTGTCTCTAAAGTAAGCTTCGACGTTACTCGGACTTGTAAAGATCAACAGCTCGGCGTTTGATTTATCGACGTTTTCTTCCAGTACCGTTTCGTAGATCGGCATGTCGATTACTTTGGTGTTTGGCGTTAAGGCTTGCTGGATCGACATCAACGAGTCTTTGGCACGTGGGATAAAAACTGTTTGTCCATCGACCAATTTGGCAAATTCTTTTGCGATATCTTCGGTTTTGATACCTAAGTTGTCGCCAGAAAAATCAGCAACCCGATCGTATTTGCGCAAGGCGTCTTCAGATCCTCTCCCGAGCACGGCTAGTTTGGTCTTTTTCAAGATCAACGGATCGAGCTTAAAGAAGTGATCAATAGCATTCTTGCTGTTGAAGAAAATCCAATCCGCACGTTTTAAGATAAAAGAATCAAGTTTATTGATCGTAGGATAGATTCGTATTAACGAACGGGCATCAATTTGTACGTTACGTTTGGCCAAGTAGCGGCTTAAATAAGCGTTTTCATCAAGCTCGCGTGTGATAAATATGCTGGATGGAAACTTTCGATCTTTTTGGAATTTGGCAAAAATTTGTTCTGCCATACCTTCAGTGGTATCTGATTGCACATACAAACGATCGGGAAAGTCTTCGTTATCTTCCGCAATGGACGTCCATGCTTCGTATTTTCCTGTTTCGGTTTCCCGGCAGTAACACCCCAGTGGCGCATGACAACCGGCATCAAACATGTTTAACACTTTTCGTTCTACGGCAATGGTTTTTGCTACGTCAGGCACGTTGATACCTTGCAAGATGCTGAAAAGCTCGTCATCTGATTCGCGAATCTGTACGGCCAATACACCTTGTGCAGGTGCCGGTACCACTTCAATAGGCGCAATTTCTTCGATGTGAAAATCAGAAAGATCCATCGCAATACGCTCTACGCCCGCCTTTGCCAAAACAATAGCGTCATATTGCTCGTCACGTAGTTTTTGAATACGGGTTTGTAAGTTGCCTCGTAAATCGGTAAACTCCAGGTCGGGACGAAGCGATAGAAGTTGCGCTTTTCTTCGGTTAGAAGAAGTGCCCACTGTAGCATTATGTTTAAGAGAAAGTCGTTTTTTGATATCCACGCAGTCTTTGTGGATAATGATAAGTTCTGCAGGATCTTCCCGTTCGGAAACGGCTGCAATAATAAGTCCAGGCGGGTTTACCGTGGGTAAATCTTTGTGTGAGTGAACAGCAAGGTCGATTTGGGCAGAGAGCAGTTCTTCTTCCAACTCTTTGGTGAAAAATCCTTTGCCTTCAAGTTTGTCTAAACGCAGGTGCTGTACAATATCGCCTTGTGTTTTAATAATCTTTAGTTCGGATTCGACGCCAATTTCAGCTAGGCATGCTTTGACATAATTGGCTTGCCATAGCGCAAGTTGACTACCTCTGGTTCCAATAATAAGTTTTCTATTCACTCTATATGCTTTTGGGTTGAAAATGCCTACAAATTTAGGCAAATAGTGCTACAGTCCCGACATTTATTGTCAGAATTAGGCAAAAATGAAAAATAAGACAACGATTTAGTTGATTTCCGATTGCGAATTTTTTACGAGAATTTCCTTGGCCATTAACATCGGTACTTTAATGTATTTTTTCTCCATGTAATTGATGACCTTTTCCAAAACTTTGCGTGCCTCCGGATCAAGCTTCTGCACATCTTGTGCAAAGACTTCATTGAGCGCAAATGATTTGATTTCCTTAATCTTCTCGGGGACTTCACGCATCGCAACTTCTACGCGGCGTTGTTTGATCATCGGAAGAAATTCTTGTATATTTTGTTGGATGATGGCATCAGCGCTTTCCAACTCATTATAGCGGTCTTGCTTATTCTTTTCGGCAATAGCTTGTAAGCTGCTTACTTCGATATAATGGATAGGGAAGGTAGCAACCACTTCGGCATCAAGATCATTTGGTACGGCAAGATCCACGACTATCTTTTTGTCAGTTTCACCGTTGAGCAGCATTTTATACAGGTTTACATCGATGATAGCTTCCGGTGAGCCGGTGCAGACGATCATCACGTCAAATCCTTTTTTGTACTGTCCCAGCTCCGATAGGGGATAGGCTTCACCATTTAACTCTGCCGCGAGTTTCTCCGCATTTTTTAATGTACGGTTGAAAACCGTAAAATTGGAATGTTGGTGTTTCTTTAAGTATTTCGCAAGGTTTTGGTTGGTTTCACCCGAGCCGATCACCAAGATGCGTGAGTTGTGCGGTAGCTTGGTTTCTTTGAGTTTACGATAGGCAAGGGAAACCACCGAAATAGGGTTGCGTGAGATGTTGGTGTACGTGTAGACTTCTTTGGCTGTTTTTACCAAACGATCCATAACCAGACGCAAGTAATCACCAGTAAAACCAGCTTCACGGCAGCGTTCGTATGCACGACGTACCTGCGCCAGGATTTCTTTTTCGCCAACCACCAAACTTTCTAAAGAACATGACATGCGGAATAAATGATTCAACGCATCCATGCCCGAATATCTGGTTACCTGCCCAAGATAGCATTGCAAGCGCTCGCTAGGAACACAAAAGTTCATCCGGTGCATAAAGTTCGCGATAAACTCATCGTTCAACTCATGCGCGCCAGAAAAGACAAACTCCACACGATTGCACGTAGCGATGTAAAAAATCTCTGGAATATCTAACGTATTCTTTAGGTTAATTAAGCGTTCTTCCAACTCCTCGTTGCAGATGACTAAATTTCCCAAGTCTTTTAATTCGACGTGCTTGTGGGTAAATGCTATAACTTTTAAATTCTTCAAAGCCTATCTTGCTCTATATTTTCTCCCTGCAAATGTAGATGAAAACGAAGGGTTTTATGTCAAAAATCTGTCAATACGGAGAATTTAGAATGATTTTAAATAATTTCAAAATTTTATTAAAACACTGGTTAATAGCACTTTGTGGATCAGCTCTACGCTTTTGCTGACATACATCATTTATTTCTTAGAGAAGATGTAACCTTGCTTAGCTATTTTTTTTATTTTTTTCTGCCGAAGGATGATAGAATGGCTACAGAATTGTAAATCTTTGTACAGAATTTAAAACACGTTTATGCATATTCTTCGAAAACCGTTTGCTCTTATTGGCATCTTTATCTCGGCGCTTGCGCCAGTGTTTCTACCGTTCCTGAAAGTTCCTATCAAAGGTAACTGGAATCTGTATCAGGCGGATGTGAGTCTTTTTTTGATTACTTATGCCCTGTTGGGCCTGTGTGTGTTGGCCTTTTTTCTTCGGAAAGTGTTCTTTTACCGCTTGTGTACAAAAATTTATTTGGGTTGGTGTACGCTGGGCTTTATTGCCGTGTATTTTAAGATCAATAATTATTTTGGCATGAAGCTGGTCGATGGTTTGCTATCCAAAACCATTCATCTTCAGTGGGGCTGGTTTGTCTTATTTGCTGGCGCCTTGATACTGTTGGTTAGCGTAAAGAAAGTAGCGCTGATTGAAGTAGCTTCCGAAAACGAGGCTTAGCGGCGCTTGATTCATCCCTTAGTCTCTTTTATGGTGTTATCCATTCACCATAAAAGAGACCAGGGTGATACGTTATCGCTTGTTGGGGCGATGGGATATGAAATGATCCTTTAATTTATCCAATCCGATATTTTCTTCCGGTTTATCCAGCTCAAAGCGCCAAACTTTGCTGTCGGTAATTTCATCATGATCTTTTGATTGAATCAAATCCAACGGTTTCACGCGAAACTCTTTTTGCAAGGGCGGCAGCGGACTGTGCGCTTGCGTGCTGTAGCGCAAAATATGGATAGCAAAATTGGGCCACTTGCCAACGCTGTTGAAATTGGCTGTATACACCTGTACAAAATCTCTCGACGGAATCTTCTGCGAAAATACGCCGGTGACTTTATTGCCACTAATCTCACTTACGGTGACGAGTAATTCAAAAGAGCTGTGGTTGATGAGCAGAAACTTAGCCAATCCTTCGCGTTGTTCGCCTTCCACCGCCAGGTATATGCCGCGGGTTACAAAAGGCAGGTTTGTGGGTGCAGGGCTTTCGATATCGTCATCTGCCCGGCGCATATTACCGTGCACCAGCGTGACTTTGCTGACGAGAACCGGGATTTCAAATCCCGATTCATCGGTTACACCGATAATATCATTTTTTTGAAAAGAGGTAATATGTCCTTCTATGGGTTCATCGACAAAACGAACCAGGTCGCCAATTTTATATTTCATTGTTTTTTCTTTTTTAATGTTGATCAACTATACGGAGTAATCGATGGATGTCGTCTTCCGTATTGTACAAGTGAATCCCGATCCGGATACCTGTGCCACGCGGAAAGCAGGATATGCCTGCCTCCATAAATTCAGCATAACGCGTTGGTGACACCTGTATATTGATTAAGGTCGAGCGTTCTTCCCGAAGGGCTACTTCTGGTAAAAGAAGAGCGCGATTGTTTAATTCTTCGTGTGCGATGAGGCTAAGGTGCTGTACATGCTGCTGTATGTTTTCCAAACCTTGGCTTTGCAAAAATGCTAACGACTGTCCGAGGGTTCCGTGGCTGAGTGTTTCTTGGTGTCCGGGCTCAAAAAATGTTTGTAATATAGATTTGTTTGCCCACATAGCTTCTTTAGGACGAGGGATATCGCGGAGCGGCGTTTCCAAAAGTTCGATCAACCGATCGCCCAGCAGCATAAAGCCATTGCCAAAGCCCGATAACAACCATTTGTAACCGCTGCCGCCAATTGCATCAAATCCGGCATCCTGAAAAGTAAATGGCTCGGTGCCGAAAAACTGGGTGCCGTCGCCGATAATTAGCAGGTCGGGAAATGTTGCTTTAAGCGTTTTGATAAAGTCCAGGCCTATTTTTACACCTGTAATATATTGTACGAGACTTAGGATAAAAACATCGGGTTTGTATTTTTTTACAGCTTGGAGAATATCCTCTTCTACATGGTGCGTGATATCGATGCTGTGAAAGGCAAAGCCCCGGCTGATGATCGGATAATTGAGTGAAGGATAATCTTCATTCAACAGCAAAAAGGTGTAGGTGCGCGGTAAGCGGTCTAACAATGTGCTGTAACCAAAAGAAAAGTTGGGCGTACAAAAAACCTGTTCGCTTTTGGCTGCAAATGTGCTGGCAATCGTCTGGCGAACGCTGTTAACCAAATCTGCCTGCTGATCGCGCAATGAGCCTTTGAGATCAAAAAATGCGACTTCCCGTTGGCGTCGCCAGTCGTGTACCTGCCTCGGGATAATGCCATTCCCAGGTGTGTTGAGGTAGGTGAGATCTGCTGGGATGTCAAAATGCTGTTTAAAGTGCATGGGGTGTAATGTTTTGCTGTTGGAGAATTTGATAATAGTCGTTGCCATCCATATCCATCGCGCCTAATGATGCCAGATGCTCGGTATATACCTGGCAATCTATCAATTTAAAATCAAATTGTTGACATAAATAAATGAATGCCAGTTTAGAAGCATTGGAAACATCAGCAAACATGCTTTCGCCGCAAAAAACATCGCCAACCTGTATGCCGTAAAGTCCGCCAACTAACTTGCCCGTTTTATCGAAGGTTTCTATGCTGTGCGCGTATCCCAGTTTGTGCAAATGGAGGTAGGCTGCCTGCATATCGTTAGTTATCCAGGTGCCATCTTGTCCTTTTCGTTCAACAGCTGCGCAACGTTGGATGACATCTTGAAATGCGGTGTTGTGTTTACAATGTAAGGTATCCTTTCGCATAAACTGGCGCATACTTTTGCTGATTTTCAGCTGAAGCGGGTCGAGTACAAAGCGCGTGTGTGGCGCGTACCAAAGAATAGGGCTGTCTTCCGAATACCAAGGGAAAATGCCATGTTCATACGCCAATAAAAGCCGATCTGGAGCGAGATCGCCACCGACGGCCAGCAGCCCGTCTTCATCAGCGAGCGACGGATGCGGAAACGCTAAACGTTGATCTAAGCGATAGGGCATAACCTATGTACACGAAAAAAAACCAGATGGTTAATCTGGTTGTCTAGGTTCTTTACTAATTTCTTCAAACAGCTTGTCCATGTGCTCCACATATTCGTTGGTGTCATCCAGGAAAAACTCCAATTGTGGAACAATGCGCGCCTGGTTTTTAATGCGGGCACCTAATTTATACCGGATTTCATTTGTTTTGCTCTGAATGTTTGCAAGATCGTCTTTTGCCGTTTTCGTGTTTAGAAAACTTAAGTAAACCCGTGCAATAGCCAAATCGGGTGTTACACGCACTTTCGTAACGGTAATAAACGCACCTGGAGCCCAAGCGCCGCCATCTCGTTGGAATAGCTCGGCTAAATCTTGCTGTATTACTCCTGCAAATCGTTGTTGTCTCTTACTTTCTGTTCCCATAGCATGTATTTTATTGTTTTGCCCGTTTAGATCGAGCGACTAGGTACCATCTACAAAGATACTAATAAATGATTAGTATCACATGAAAAAGAAAAAGCGTATCACAGGTCGAGATACGCTTTCAGAACAAAATTAGTTTATAAATGGTTAGCTGTATTTTTTCAAGATTTAAGACCTTCGTCTATCAAATTTAGTTTGTTTAACCTCGGTAATAAAGTGTGAGTAAAAACTCACTTCTCTATTTTCTTCTTTTCCATTTCCCCTTTACTTCTACAAACATAGGTATATAAATAATTCGTTCAAAGCTTTATTTTAAAAAAAAGTAAGTGCTCACTTTTTTATTGTGTTTCCGCGCGATAGACGCATATAACTCTATTTATATATTTTTATTTTACATTCGGGTAGATATGCCAGAAGTGTTTATAACGCTTAATTATGGAACGAAATGAATATAAACCAGCAGGTATGGTGCGCGATTTTATCTACAAATATTGCAGACCGACCGAAAAGCGCTTCATTTCTTACTGAAGAATAGTAAATTTGAAAACCGGTTTTTGAAGGAGGGACTTTTACAAGGCTCTTCGCGGTAGGTAAGAAGAATAAAGCAATATAATTGGAATGAAGATTTGGCAAAAAGATATTAATGTAGACACGTTTGTGGAGACATTCACCGTAGGCAATGATCGTGCAATGGATATGCAGCTTGCTGCGGCAGACGTGCTGGGCTCGCTGGCGCATACGAAGATGTTAAATAGTATTGGGTTGCTGCCGGATGAAGACTTGAACCTTGTGCAGCAGGAACTGAAAAATATTTACAAGGAAATAGAAGCCAAGCAATTTGCCATCGAAGATACGGTAGAAGATGTACACTCGCAGGTAGAAATGTTGCTAACGCAGCGCGTGGGCGAAGCAGGGAAAAAAATCCATTCGGGTCGTTCCAGAAATGATCAGGTGCTTGTCGATCTCAAGTTGTACTTTCGTTCGGAAATACAACATTTGGTAGCACAAGTCGAAGCTTTATTTAACCAGTTGATTGCACTTAGTGAACAGCACAAATCGGTGCTCATTCCGGGTTATACGCATCTACAGATTGCCATGCCTTCGTCTTTCGGGCTTTGGTTTGGTGCTTATGCAGAAAGTTTGGTAGACGATTTGGAGTTGTTAAAGGCTGCCTGGAAGGTCTGTAATAAGAATCCGCTAGGTTCTGCTGCGGGTTATGGCTCTTCTTTTCCGCTAAACCGCCGTATGACGACCACGCTACTGGGCTTTGATGATTTAAATTATAACGTTGTTTACGCGCAAATGGGGCGTGGCAAAACCGAACGTATATTGGCACAAGGCATGAGTGCCGTGGCGGCAACACTGGCTAAGTTTGCCATGGATGTATGTTTATTCATTAACCAAAACTTTGGCTTTATTGCGTTTCCGGCGCATCTGACGACCGGATCGAGTATTATGCCACATAAAAAGAATCCGGACGTGTTTGAACTTATTCGTGCTCGATGCAATAAGATACAGGCGCTGCCGAATGAAATAGCACTGATGACAACCAACTTGCCTTCGGGGTATCACAGGGATTTGCAGTTATTGAAAGAAAACTTGTTTCCATCTTTCCAATCGTTAAGTGATTGTTTAGAGATCGCTACGTTTATGTTAGATCATATCTCGGTGAAGGATGATGTGCTTAACGATCCAAAATATGATTATTTGTTTAGTGTAGAGGTGGTTAACAACGAGGTGCTGCAAGGTGTACCATTCCGTGAAGCTTACCGCAATATTGGACTGGCCATTGAAAGTGGCACGTTTCAACCGTCTAAAGAGGTGCAGCATACGCACGAAGGAAGCATCGGCAATCTTTGTAATGAGCAAATTGTGCGGATGTTTAACGAAGTGAAAGACTCGTTTGGCTTTGAGAAAGTCGATCAGGCGTTGGCGGGTTTATTGCGATAATGTTAGGCCGATAAGATAAAATAAAGAAGGAGATTGTCTAAATCTCCTTCTTTATTTTAAAACGGTAAGTTGTCTCACTCTCCAGGTGTTCGCCTGGTGCTAAAACCGTAGACGGGAATTGCGGATGGTTGGGGCTGTCTGGATAGTGCTGCGTTTCAAAACAGAATGCGGTACGCGAATGATATTTTCCGCCTGACTTTCCGGTGTCATTTCCGGTAAGGAAGTTTCCGGTATAAAATTGTACGCCAGGTTCTGTCGTTAACACATCCAGTTGAATACCCGATGCTGCTGAAAATGCCGTGGCAGCGGGGATGGATGCGGGTTGATTATTTACAAACGTGTGATCGTAGCCATTACCAAACGTTAATTGCTCATCTTCATTCAAGATATCGGTAACGATCTTTTTTGGCTCCCGAAAGTCAAAAGCGGTAGCATCCACGGGAAACAACTGCCCTAACGGAATTTGTTTGTCGTTGATGGCGATAAAATCGTCTGAAGGAATATGCACAAAATGTTGTAAGATATCGCTATGCCCTTCCCCATTCAGGTTAAAGTAGGCATGGTTGGTCAAATTGACGACCGTCGTTTTGTCGGTTTCTGCGTGATAGCTTATTTTTAACGCATTCTCTTCCGTCAGTTCGTAAGAAACATGTACTTTTAATGTTCCAGGAAAGCCTTCTTCGCCATCTGCAGATACATAATAGAAATCTACTTTGTTGCCGAAAGAAACGCGACGATCCCATACGCGATTATGGAAGCCGGTAGGCCCGCCGTGCAAGCTGTTGTCGCCATTGTTCTGCGCCAGCGCGTATATCTCTTCGCCCAACGAAAATTTTCCTTCGGCAATGCGGTTGCCGTAACGACCGATCGTTGCGCCGTGGTATTGCTCATCGGCTTTTAAATAACCTTGTATACTGTCAAAACCTAAGACAACGTCACGCAGCTCGCCAAACTTATCGGGCACCAAAATGCTGACGATGCGCGCGCCATAGTCTGTTAAAGCTACCTGCATGCCCGATCTGTTTTTTAAGATCAGAAGATGGGTCTTTTTGCCATCAATGCTATGCTCAAAGTCTTCCGGGTTGGGAACTGAATATGTCATGTTCGTCAAGTGTTGTTATGCTATAAAAGTACAGAATACTGCCGAATACAGGAAGCTATTGAAAAAAGTCTTTTTTGGTTGATGGAAACTTTTACAAAAAAAGTCGGCGGTCGAGTCTGCTGTTGACGTATGCCTTTCAGCCTTTTGTGGAAAGGATACAGGCATAGCTTGCGCATAGCTGCAAATTCTTTTCCCTACCTCCGCAACAGAAATCTTATATTTGCTATCCAGGAAAAAATAATTTTACATGAATTGGAAACAACTGCTTTCAGCAAAACGCTGGGGTTACGAATACCGTGACGTACACGACCACCTCGATGCCCGATCGGAGTTTCAACGCGATTATGATCGATTGATCTTCTCGTCTCCATTCCGGCGTTTGCAAAATAAAACACAGGTGTTTCCATTGCCGGGTGCCGTTTTTGTACATAATCGATTAACGCATAGCCTCGAAGTGGCTAGCGTGGGGCGTTCGTTAGGGCGACTTTTTTATAATCTCATGAAAAAAGATAACCCGAATATTGATTTGGAATATCCGTTTTTGCAAGAGGTTGGAAACATCATCTCGGCAGCTTGTTTGTCACACGATTTGGGCAATCCGGCATTTGGCCATTCGGGTGAAGCTGCGATATCTTCCTATTTTACGGAAGGAGCCGGACGAAAATACCAGGAGCATGTATCGCCAAAGGAATGGGCAGACCTCACGCATTTTGAAGGAAACGCCAATGCGCTGCGCATCTTGACGCATCCGTTTAATGGAAAAGATAAAAAAGGATATGCATTGACCTACGCCAGCTTGGCGTCGATCGTAAAATATCCTTGTGCTGCTATCGACGGCCATATTAAAGGCAATCACCACCGCAAAAAATACGGTTTTTTTGAGTGCGAGGCAGATGCTTTTAGGCAAATTGCAGCAGAGTTAGGGTTAGAAAAAGATCCCACCAATCCAAATGGTTATTTACGGCATCCGTTGGTCTACCTGGTGGAAGCTGCGGACGACATTTGCTACAATATTATTGATCTGGAAGATGCGCACCACCTGAAAATCCTTTCTTATCAGGAGGTAGAAGAATTGTTGTTGCCTTTATGTGGTACAGAAGATTTACGAACGCGGCTCGATGGCTTGAAAGATACGGGAAGTAAAGTAGAGCTCTTGCGCGCGAAGGCAATCAACACGTTAATTCATGGTTGTGCGGCTGTTTTCGCCGCGCATCAGGAACAATTCTTAAATGGTACGTTTAAGAGCGCGCTGATGGATGCACTAGACGAGCCTATTGTTGCGCAAATGAAGAAGATTTCGGAAATATCCGTGGCACGCATATACAATGCACCGACGGTCGTACAAATCGAAATCGCAGGTTATAAAGTTATGAACGCCCTGTTGGAGGAATTTGTTCCAGCTTATTTAAAAACGAATAAAACTATGTTTGATAAAAAGCTAGTGGCCATGATCCCCGAGCAATTTCATACCGATCAAACAGATACGTATACTAAGATCAGAGCAGTATTGGATTTTGTATCTGGCATGACGGATGTGTATGCTGTCGATCTGTATCGGAAGATCAAAGGGATTTCTATTCCCTCGCTGGATTGATCACAAATAAGACGTTGAAGCACTTGAAGAAAAATCGTTTTTGACTTTTCAATTTTGACTTATCATCGATAGGTTTTCAATTTTGACTTTTGACTTTTCAATTTTGACTTATCATCGATAGGTTTTCAATTTTGACTTTTGACTTTTCAATTTTGACTTATCATCGATAGGTTTTCAATTTTGACTTTTGACTTTTTAATTTTTACTTTTTAATTTACAAAATGAAAGTCGTTATAGCGGAAAAGCCTTCCGTAGCAAGGGATTTGGCCCGTGTGATGGGAGCTAAGGAGGTGAAAGATGGGTATATCATGGGAAATGGTTATGCATTTACCTATGCGTTTGGCCATTTAGTGCAGCTGTGTACACCGCAGGCTTACGGATATGCTACCTGGTCGATTGCTAACTTGCCGATTATCCCAAAAGATTTCAAGCTGGAAGCAAAAAAAGTAAAACGCGACGGCAAGCAATTGGATGACGCGGGAGCGGTAAAACAACTAAACACGATCAAACATCTGTTAAGCGAAGCGGAAGAGATTATTGTGGCCACCGATGCGGGGCGCGAAGGCGAACTAATCTTCCGGAATATCTACTATTTTCTGAATACCAAAGTTCCGTTTAAACGGCTGTGGATATCTTCACAGACCGATAAAGCTATCAAAGAGGGCTTTGCAAACTTAAAAGACGGTACCGAATATGATAGTTTGTACATGTCTGCCCGTTCGCGTTCGGAATCGGACTGGCTGATTGGGATAAATGCCACCCAGGCGTTGACACTGGCGGCGGGAAATCGGGGTTTACTTTCTTTAGGACGCGTGCAAACGCCTACCTTGGCCATGATCTGCTCCCGTTACCTCGAAAACAAAGATTTTAAAGCTACAGCTTTTTATAAAATTCAAGCAGGTTTCGAGAAGGATAACATAAAGTTTAAAGCGACTTCCAATAAGATTGATAAAAAGGATGTTGCGGAAGAGACTATTGCAAAGATCACGGTAGGCTCGTCGGCAAAGGTTGTGAAAGTAGAGGCAAAGGAAACAAAAGAGCCACCTCCGCTTTTGTTTGATTTAACCTCTCTACAGCAAGATGCCAATAAAAAATACGGTTATTCAGCAGATCAAACATTGAGTATCGCGCAAACGCTGTACGAAAAAAAGGTGATTACCTATCCGCGTACCGGTTCTCGTTATATTGGTGAAGACGTGTTCGAACAGATTGAATCGCTTTTCCAGCACCTGGCGGATACGGCTGATGAAAGTATAGCCACCATCAGTAAAAATCTGATCGGGGCAAAGCTCAATAAGCGTTCGGTAGATGATAAGAAAGTAACCGATCACCATGCATTGCTGGTAACGGATGAAAAACCGGGACCGATGCCGAAAGATCAGCAGCATATTTATAATATGATTGCCAAGCGCATGGTTGAAAGCTTTTCGGAGGTTTGTCTTAAAGATATTACGACGGTCGTTATTGATGCGGCTGGTGTGGAGCTTATCGCGAAAGGTACGGTGATTAAGCAATATGGATGGCGCCTCTCGGCTGATCAGGTAGAACTTCCGGATGAGGACAAGAATGCTGATGAGCAAGACAACGAAAATGCGCAGCTCCCAAAACTTTCGGCGGAAGAGATCTTAGAAATCCTGTCCTTGGAGCTGGCCGAACGGTTTACGAAAGCTCGTCCTATACATACAGAAGCGTCGCTGTTAAAAGCGATGGAAACATCGGGCAAGGAAATTGAAGATGATGAAATGCGCCAGGCGATGAAAGACTGTGGTCTGGGAACGCCGGCGACGCGTGCGGCTACAATCGAAACACTTTTTCAGCGGGATTACATCAAACGCGACAAGAAAAAGCTGATCCCAACGGAGAAAGGCCTCGCGGTTTACCAGCTGGTAAAAGATCGTTCTATCGCCAAAGTGACGCTTACCGGCAAATGGGAGCAGAAGCTGGAAGAGATGCGCGCAAACAAGGTTTCTTATAATGTGTTTATGAAACACATCAAAGACTATACGGAGAAGATTACGAAAGAATTGTTGCAGCTGCGTATAGCCATACAACATGAAGAGGTTAAGCCGCTGCAAAAGGGAAAAATAAAATGCCCGAAATGTGACGCCGGGCATATCCAGCTTTATGATAAGGTGGCGCAATGCGATCACTACGCGCGTGGTTGCGACTTCAAGATATGGCGCACCTTAAACGGTATTTTCGTCGAAGAGAAAGAAATGAAGAATCTTTTGGAAAAAGGAAAAACGGCTGTTTTGAAAGGCGTGAAAACAAAAGAAGGACAAGTGGTCGATGCGGCCCTGGTTTTTCAAGATTTTAAAGTAAATGTAGAGTAGGGGGCGTTGCCCCCTTTATATTAAAAGCGTTTTTGTAGCTGCAAAATTGACGCCTGTCAAACAATCGACCTGTTAAAAACCGATATATTTGCAGCCTATGGCATCAAAACTATACAATCCATTCGTAGATTTTAAATTTGAAAACGAATATTGTTTTCTTACCGGCGAGCATCTCCAGTCGAAAGATGAACAAGTTCAGGTCTTTCCGTTATGGATGATGAGGCAATTTGATCTGGAGGAGAAACCTTTTAAAATGCTCGATGAGAACATCGTGACCTACAAGTCGCTCAAGTTGCCTTGCGCTGCTGATACGGCTGGTTTGTTTGAAACATTGGAAAAGGAAGTGGAGACCGCTATGCAAGCTGGATATGATGCGGTCAACGCACTTCCGGAGCTTCGCCTGTTTCAGTGGGTAGCAAAAATCCTTTACGGCGTGGTCTTTAACGAAATTCAATCGGGTGTGCGCCAAGCATTCTTGAGCGGCGAGCCCATGAATTTCTCCCAAGCTTTGGTGCATAAATTTCGTAATTTACATTACATGTTGCAATCTTTAACGGTTCCGATGGAATTTGAACATCGTAATCCGTTTTCGGTTTTGGTATTGCCGGTGGATAATGCGCCTGAAAATTTTAATTATCGTGATGAGATCAATACGTTGATCTTCTCTTTTCGGATGAAGGATTTTGCCATTATTGCCACATTGCAAGATAACGGCACACATGCTATCTATCACCAAGAGGTTTTAGCTGCGGTAGCAGGAAAAAAGCTGCACGCCATACAGTTTGAAGAAATTTGTGCCCGATATTTTTACTCGGCATACTTGTTTAACCGGTTGCCAGAATATACCTATATGGAAACGCCTGCAAAAGTCTATGTCGAGCCGATGCCGCTAAACGACTGGACGCTGAAGCCAATCTTTGACAACTGGCAGGTGAAGACCTACGGACAGGTTCTGGAAAATTTCTGGAAGCCTTGGGGCTACACGCTTTTTGAAATTATTAAAAATCCTGAAAAGCCCATGAGCTTCCTGCTCGATGAAACCGGTCGATTTCGCGAAGATCTGGATTTGGCAAAGGCATAATTCTTGTGTAGATTTAAGCAACAAAGGGAGGTCTGTCATGAAACATTGGATTATTCTCATCTTATTTTCTTGCACAATGGGTATTGCCGCTGCGCAAACGCCCATTGATACAGGCATTGTTACCTCGGTAGATGTGTATCCGCAATTTCGCGGTGGCGTCAATGGCTGGAACCGATTTGTACAACAGAATTTAAATTTGCGTGATGTTGTCAATAGTATCGATAGTACAACTTATGTGGACTATGGCTTGCGACAAACGGCCATGCTAGAGTTTACGGTCTGCGAAGACGGCAAAGTTTGCGATGCGGTTATAGTCAATAAAAACAAGATTAGCCCAGAGTTTGCCGAAGAAGCATTACGCATTATAAACAAATCTCCCAAATGGACGCCAGCCAGGAAGGATGGGAAAGGTGTGCGCACGCGATTCCGCCAATCCATTACGGCGGTGCTCGATTAGCTCTTGATCGTAAGCTGTTTGTCTGTATTATTTCGTTTTTATTTTTTTTATCATCAGCTTTTTTCAATAGCTTGTGTTGTTAACAAGTCGTTAACAAGTCATTAACAAGATGCTTTTCGTTTAATATTTACTTTAGTCATTACTAACTAGTAATTAATTAACCAAAGTAAAAATGAAAATGAAATCTGCCTATTTGAAGGTGCCATTTTTTTTGGCGCTTTTACTTTTTCTCCATGCCTGTGAAAAAGATGAATCCAGATCCTACGATTTATTGCCTCCTGAGCCAGAGCCGGAAATGGACATTACGACTTATGCAACCCTGTCCGTTAATCGAGAAAATGCTTCTGGAAAGGAAGCAGGCGAGGGATCGTTAAAGCTCGTGGACAACGATGTAAAATCAAAATTTCTGATCAATCCTTACGTCGAAGACTTAACCTTAAAATTATCTTTTCCCGGTGGAATTGCTATTGGCGCCTATACCTTGACACCGGGCAACGATGCACCCGCACGTGATCCTAAAAATTGGCTGTTCGAGGGTTCTGAAAATGGTACAGACTGGGTCATGCTGGACGAAATCACGAATTATGTGTTTGACGCAGCTTTGCGCAACGGAAAGACTTACCGTTTTGATATTGAAAACACAACAAAGTACCGCTATTATCGAATCCGTGTTACGGCGATTTTTGGTGGCTCTGGTTTGTTTCAGTTGTCGGAGTGGCGTGTTATCAACGTTCCGGAAGTAGGTTAATCAATTATTAAACACATAAATTTTAAGGTTATTATGAAGAGTTTTATACTTCGTATAGCTCTGTTGGTCGCTTTTGTGGGCATCCAACAGCTATACAACTGTGCTTATGCACAAGAAACCAATGCTGTCGAGGTGCGCGGTACGGTGAAAGATGAACTGGGGAGTTTGTTAGAGGGCGTTACCGTGTTAAACGTCAAAGCGAAACGTACCGAGTCGACGAAAGCCGATGGTACTTTTTCGATTCTGGCAAACCGCGGAGATTCGCTTATCTTCACGTTTGTTGGCTACGACAATTATTATACCGTGATTAACAACAGCATCAATCTGCAAGTTATCCTGAAGGCTGGCAGCAACAGTATCAATGAAGTGATGGTCGTCGGCTTCGGTCAGCAGAAAAAGATCAGCCTTGTTGGTGCACAATCTAGTGTTAAAGTCGAAGATTTAAAAGTTCCTGTCGCAAATTTAAGCGCGATGTTGGCCGGAAGAATTGCCGGTCTCGTCGGTGTTCAACGCTCGGGCTTGCCCGGATCGGACGGTGCAGATTTATGGATTCGCGGAATATCGACATTCAATCAGTCGGGCAATAATGCCGGCCCGCTCGTGGTTATTGACGGCGTGCAAGGTCGTGGACTTGACGGGCTTGATCCAGAAGATATCGCTTCTTTTACCATTTTGAAAGATGCTGCAGCAACCGCCGTTTATGGCGTTGCAGGTGCCAATGGCGTTATTCTCATAACAACTAAGCGCGGTGTTACAGGCAAGCCCAACTTGATGTTTAACTATAACCAAGGCTTAACGTCGTTTACCAAAAAGCCGGAACTTACAGACGGTGTGACCTACATGCTGCTGCGCAACGAAGCGCGTGTGGCAACGGGTATGGAAAAAGAATATTCAAATAATTATATCAATTCGACTATTTTGAATGAAGATCCTTACTTGTATCCTAATGTAAATTGGATGGATGCCTTGTTTAATGAAGCCTCTACTAATAGACGCGCCAATTTCAGTGCTCGTGGTGGTTCCGATTTTGCAACCTATTATATTTCGGCTGCTTATTATGATGAAGAGAGTTTGCTGAAAACAGATGATTTGCAAAGTTACAATGCATCGACCAAATTTACGCGGTATAATTTTACCTCCAACGTCAGTATGGATTGGACAAAGACGACGAAGTTTGAGTTGGGGATGCAGGGTTATATTTCCAAGATTAATTACCCAGGTGTGAATCCTGAAGCGGCTTTTGCAAACGTTATGCAAACCAATCCGGTGCTTTACCCTATTATGTATCCAGGGAATTACGTGCCAGGCGTAAGTTCTGCCGGCGCGCAACCCAACCCTTATGGATTGGTGACGCAAACGGGGTATCAGAATATTTTCAGAAACCAGGTAATGACTAATGCGCGCCTGACACAAGATTTGAAGTTTATTCTTCCGGGATTAAATTTTTCGGCCTTGTACTCTTTCGATGTTTGGAATGAGCATAACATTGCTCGCGTCCGCAATCGGGCTACCTATTTGATGAATCGTTTGTTTCCCTATGATGAAAACGGAAACCCTGTACTCAACCTGATTTCTCCGGGTTCGGATGACTTAAGTTACGGAAGGACAAATAATGCTAATCGGCAGTTTTACACGGAAGCCTCGTTGAATTACAGCAATACTTTTGCCGAAGATCATACGGTTAGTGCCATGGTTTTATTCAATCAACGTGAAAAGATTTTTGCCGATGCGAGTACCGTTACCACTTCGTTGCCCTTCCGTAGTCAAGGTTTGGCTGGTCGCGTTACCTATTCGTTTCAGGATCGGTATTTCTTAGAAGGTAACTTCGGTTATAATGGATCGGAAAACTTTGCGCCGAGTATGAAATTTGGTTTCTTTCCATCTTTTGGTGTAGGCTGGGTGTTGTCGAACGAAAAGTTTTTCGAGCCGCTTTCCAATGCCATCAACTTCTTTAAAATTCGCTACTCCAATGGTATTGTGGGCGACGGCGGGCCGACGAGTTTACAAAGCGTGATACGTCGTTTTGGTTACCTCACGTTGGTTAATACGGATGCCGGCGGCTATACCTTCGGTCGAGGTTCGTCAACCACGTCACTTGGTGGAACATCGATTGCCGAATACGGCACGAATGTACAATGGGCAGAATCACATAAACAGAATTTAGGATTTGAAATTAATACATTTAATAACAAATTATCCCTCGTTGTTGATCTTTTTAAAGAGCGTAGATCGGGCGTTTTCCTTCGACGGGAAGCTTTGCCGGCTATCGTCGGTCTGAACAGCTCGCCTTGGGGAAATTTAGGTATTATCGACAATAAAGGTATTGACGCAACATTAGAACTTAGCCCCGTGCAGTTAGGTGATTTCTCTATCGATATGCGCGGTACGTTTACCTACAATAAGGATAAAGTCATCGAAAATGATTTGCCAAAACAGCCTTTCGACTATATGGAGCGACGAGGTGTCAACTATTTATCAACGTTTGGCTACCTGGCTGATGGCTTGTTCCAGTCGCAAGCGGAAATTGATGCGCATGCCGATCAGTCTGCGTTGGGCACGCAGCGCATTGGCGATATCCGTTATAAAGATCTTAACGGTGACAACATTATCAACGCAAATGATATAACCCGTGTTGGCAATGGCGATGTTCCGAATGCGATCTACGGTTTTGGCTTAAATGTAGTCTACAAAGATTTCTATATAGGCGCATTTTTTCAGGGGATTTCCGGAGCCGAGCGCATGATCGGTGGAGACGGTATCATTCCATTTAATAACAGTACGGGTGCAGAGCGTAGCAATCTTTTTGCTGTTGCCGAAGATCGTTGGACAGTAGAAAATCCGTTAGAAAATCCATTTTACCCGCGTTTGGCTTATGGAAATGCTGCGAATAAAAATAATGCCGTTGGCTCAAGTTGGTGGGTAAAAGACATCGATTTCTTACGTCTAAAAACGATCGACCTGGGATATAATGTTAAGAAAGGAACCTTGTCTAATTTGGGTTTAAAAAATGCGCGAGTGTACGTGCAGGGCGTAAATCTACTTTACTGGAGCAAATTCAAACTTTGGGATCCGGAGTTGAATACGCCAAACGGTACGCGTTACCCCAATATCAGGACGATCACGTTAGGTGTTCAAGCCAATTTTTAGTATCCATTAAATCTTAAATGAAAATGAAAACATCATTATATAAATTCTTGGTTGTTGTGATTCTTCTTACGTCGCTGTCCAGTTGCGAGCGCTATTTAGACCAAGTACCGGATGACGTGCTGACGGAGGACGATATCTTTACATCAAAAGTCAATACGGATAAGTTTTTGGCAAATATATACAGCGTGATCCCCAACGAGCTACAACAACGTTTCGTTGGCACAAGCAACGCAGGGCCATGGACAGCTTCTTCGGATGAGGCAAAGTATACCTGGGATTTCAACTACAGTAATAATATGACGAGAAGCGTTTGGAGCAACACCGATGGTGCCGTTGCGAGTTTTTGGTCGAGCTATTATCGTGGAATACGCAACGCGACCTATTTTATGCAACGGGTGGACACGGCGAATCCAGCAGAGGTGACAGACGTTATGAAAACAAATTATAAAGCCGAGGCTAAGGCCTTACGCGCATTGTACTATTTTTTCCTGGTGCGGATGTATGGCGCGGTGCCTATCATTGGTGAAGATTTGCTTGATATCAATTCGCCGGTTAGCGAATTGAAACTGGCCAGAACGCCGTTTGACGAATGCATCGACTACATTGTTTCCGAATTGGATGCTGCGCATGCCAATTTACCGTATACGCCCAATAACGATGAATTTGGTCGTATCACCAAAGGTGTAGTGAAAGCCTATAAGGTACAGGCGTTATTGCTAAAAGCATCACCACTATACAATGGAAATGCAGATTTTGCATCCGTGAGAAATGTAGACGGCAGCAATTTGTTTAGCACAACGGCCGATGCTCAGAAATGGAAAGCAGCTGCTGATGCCGCAAAAGCGTTTATTGACGAGTTTGTGCCTAATTATTACCAAATCTATACCGTCAGCAACGCTGATCCGTTCTTGGCTGCATACCAGGCAACCCGTCAAGTGGTTATTGAAGACTGGAATTCGGAATGGATTTTTGCACGCTCCATGAGCGCAAACAACACACAATACGACCGGACACCAAAACACGTCGGTTTTCCTTCTGCGGCGCAAGGCGGTGGCGCGCTAGGTGCCACGCAGCGTATGGTGGATGCCTATGCTATGCGTAGCGGTTTGCCTATTACCGATCCAAATTCGGGCTATCAGGCAACTGGTTTTTCAAGTTTTAAAGCGCCTTACGATCCTTCGTCTCGCACCACGTATAATGCATATACGAATAGAGAACCTCGTTTCTATGTCGGGATTACCTACAACGGAAGCTACTGGTTAAATCAGTCGAGCAGTAGTTCTGCTGTTTTATCGTTGTTTAATTACAGCGGCAATTCCGGCCGTTCGCAAAGTACATCCGATGTGACGCCAACTGGCTATACCGTGCGGAAAAATGTGTCTAACAATGGCAATAACCGCGGAGCGTTACTCCTGCGCCTGGCGAATATTTATCTCGATTATGTAGAGGCGCTAAACGAAGTGGAACCTAATAATGCGGACATCTTAAGATATTTGAATATTATTCGCACACGTGCAGGTGTACCTGCTTACGGAAGTGCCAACTTTCCGGCGCCGGCGAGCCAAGCGGCTATGCGCGAGGCGATCCGTTGGGAAAGGCAAGTAGAACTTGCTTTTGAAAATGTGCGGTTCTTCGACACAAGACGATGGAAAATAGCAGAACAAACAGATAATGGACCGATATACGGGTTAAATCTGAATGCTGATGGCGATGCTTTTTATACCAGAACGGTGATTGAAACACGAGTGTTTCGCCGCGAGCGCGACTACCTGTTCCCGATTCCAAATGATGAAATTCTCCGGAATGAAAACCTTGTTCAGAATGCCGGATGGTAGTTGGTGAAAAATAACAAAATCTACCATGCTTGGTGTATTTTGCAATCTAAAGATCCGGCTTGGTTGCCGGATCTTTATTTATTTTTTAGCTCTTAAGCTAGCGTCTGGATAATGATGTCGAAAGCCTCATTTATTTCTGCTTCGGTTACGGTAAGATGCGGTCGGAAGCGCACACTACGTTCGCCACAACCTAAAAGAAGTAGTTTGTTGGCCATGGCCTTTTTTAAAAACGCATCTCGTTGCGCGGTAGTGTCAAAATCAAATGCCACCATCAGTCCTTGCCCGCGTGCGTTGGACAGATAACTGGTTTCGTTTACCAGGTTTTGCGTGCGATTCAATAAATATGCACCGTGTAGCGCTGCTTTCTCAACGAGTCGTTCTTGCTCGATAACTTCTAAAATCAGTTGGAAACGCAATAAGTCGATGAAATTACCGCCAAACGTAGAGTTTATCCGACTGGATTCCTGAAACACGTGTTGAGAAACCTGATCGAATTTTTGTCTATTGGCTAATATGCCACATACCTGTGCCTTTTTTCCAAATGCAATAACATCAGGCACGATATCAAAATGTTCGTATGCCCACATTTTACCGGTCATGCCCAATCCTGTTTGTACCTCATCTAAAATCAATAAAATCTCGTGCTGATCGCAAATCGTGCGTAGTTTCTGGAAAAAGGCTTTCCTAAAATGGTTGTCACCACCCTCGGCCTGTATCGGCTCAATAATAATGCAGGCAATTTCGTTAGGGTGTTGTGCGATAGTCGCTTCAATCTCGTGGATCGCGGTCTTTTCTTCTTCGATCGTGCGCCGTAAAGATTCCTCTGTTAGCGGAAAGGTAAGCTTTGGGTTGTGTATTCTTGGCCAGTTAAATTTAGGGAAATACATGTGCTTACGGGGATCTTTGGTGTTTGTTAACGATAATGTGTACCCCGATCGACCATGAAAAGCCTGCTTAAAGTGTATTACTTGACCAGCTTCGGTATGGATATTTTTTGAAAGATTGCGTCTGGTTTTCCAGTCAAATGCTGCTTTCAGCGCATTTTCTACAGCCAGTGCACCGCCGCTGATAAAGAAACAGTAGGAAAGTTCATCAGGAATCGCTACACGTGAAAATGTGTCGACGACATCACCGTAGGCCTGTGGGTAAATATCAGACATCGCGGGTTTATTGATGGCCATCTTTCCAAGAAATTCCTGCTTGGCGACGACATGGGGGTGGTTATAGCCGATCGGTGAGGATGCAAACATACTAAACATGTCTAGATACGTATCACCGTTGATATCCTTTATGTAAGATCCTTTGGATTGTTCAATATCCAGGACAATAGGTAAGCCATCGGCAAGAATATGTTTGGCTAAAGATTGATGTAAGTCTCTCATGCTTATGCTGTTTATAATTAATAGAGTTGTGGTTGCTTAAAGATCGAATTTAATGCCTTGGGCTAATGGAATGCTATCACTATAATTGATCGTATTCGTTTGCCTGCGCATATAAGCTTTCCATGCATCAGATCCAGACTCTCTGCCGCCGCCGCTTTCTTTTTCACCGCCAAACGCCCCGCCGATTTCAGCTCCTGACGTTCCGATATTGACATTGGCAATGCCACAGTCCGATCCATTGTGACTTAGATAACGCTCGGCCTCCCGTAAGTTGGTCGTCATAATCGCTGATGACAATCCCTGCGCTACATCATTTTGAATAGCAATGGCTTCTGCAACTTCTCCAGTGTATTTTATTAAGTAAAGGATCGGTGCAAATGTTTCTGTTTGAACGATAGGCAGGTGGTTTTCAACTTCTGCAATGACGGGCTTGACGTAGCAACCGCTAGCATAATCTTCGCCTGTTAACACACCTTCTTCAACGAGAAGCGTACCGCCTTGTTGTTTTATCTGTTCAATAGCTGTGAGATAATGCTGCACGGCATCCTGGTCAATTAGCGGTCCCATGTGATGATGGCTATCTAACGGATCGCCAATGCGGAGTTGACCATAAGCTGCTACCAAACCATTTTTTACGCGTTCATAGATATCTTCGTGAACGATTAAACGCCTGGTACTGGTGCAGCGCTGGCCGGCTGTGCCTACTGCTCCGAATACGGCGCCGATGATGGTCATCTTCAGATCAGCGTGCTGGGTAACGATGATGGCATTATTGCCGCCAAGCTCCAAAAGTACTTTGCCAAGCCGGGCGGCGACAGTCGTCGCTACGCTCTTACCCATTTTTGTTGATCCGGTGGCCGAGAGCAGACTAATTCGTTTATCGTTTGCCAGCCATTGTCCTACCGCAGAATTGCCGGTTACGATAGCACTTATACCATCCGGGAGTTTGTTTTCGTGCAAAACTTGCGCTAAGATTCGCTGACAAGCCACGGTGCATAGCGGTGTTTTTTCGCTTCCTTTCCACACAATTACATTGCCACATACCAATGCAAGTGCTGCATTCCAAGCCCAAACTGCTACAGGAAAATTAAAGGCAGAAATGATACCGACTATGCCTAGAGGATGGTATTGTTCATACATGCGATGAGCCGGACGCTCCGAATGTAGCGTAAAACCATAAAGTTGCCTGGACTGCCCGACGGCGAAATCGCAGATGTCAATCATCTCTTGTACTTCACCTAAGCCTTCTTGATAAGATTTTCCCATTTCGTAGGATACAAGCTTGCCCAGTTCTTCTTTATGCTTACGTAGCTTGTCGCCAAATTGGCGGACTATTTCCCCCCGTTTGGGTGCTGGAACATCAGCCCAGATGCGCTTGGCAGATTCGGCTGTCGCTAACACGGTTTCATAATCGTCCCATAAACTAGTCGTCACCTGGCCTATTGATTCGCCATCAACCGGTGAATAGGAATGAAGTGATTCACCATTTCCAAACCAGGAAAGCCCAGTTGATGTTCCGAAAGACTGCGGTTCAGGTAGTATCGATTTAAATTCTTTGCTTATCATGTTTTGGTTTATTTTATTCCTTTTCGTTGTTAATATAGTGAATTTTGTTTACTAAACTTCATTCCAACGCTCATATTTTTGATGCTGTTTGTCAACTTCGGGCGAGGCTCTTCCGTATGTGGCGGTGTCGTCATAGTTTGCATTGCTAGAGGCAGGGCTTTCTATTTCTGTAGTATTCTTATGTTGATGCCAATTTTGTGGGAAGGGGGCAAGCACAATTATAAGTGAAAAAGTTGCCTCTAGATCGTTGTATAAGCGTTATTATGCGATCCTTAATAAAAATATCTCACAGTCTTCCAGTGTCTTGCGTTGTTTCGGGAATAAATACGCACGTATTTCTTGGAAGTAATAGGTCAAAGTTTCTATCTTTGCACCACTCCGCAAGGGAGGGACGATTGAAAAGCGCATATTGGAAGAAGGAAAAAGCCTTTATTGAAGGGTGTTTCCACGGTAGCAAGCTCTGCAAAGAGCAGCAAAAAAAAGTTTAACTTTATTTTGCGAGACCGAAAAAATCTTCTACCTTTGCAGTCCCAACGAAACGGAGGGAAACAACAAGATAGCTCAAACCACGCAGGT
>JAAIGF010105623.1_pt1 | contig 25278 bp, 29 predicted proteins | sample 6487441 | NCBI WGS metagenome assembly JAAIGF01 (sample SAMN13974129, study PRJNA590717) | phyllosphere metagenome | biome: pepper field; feature: multiple bacterial spot infested pepper fields; material: pepper leaves; isolation source: leaves from pepper fields | host: Capsicum annuum ... | reverse complement strand
CGGGCGCACCGGCCTGGGCCTGCTTGAGCACGGCGATGATCTGGCTGTCGGTAAAGCGGGACTTCTTCATGGAACCTCCTCGGGAAAGGGTACGAGAAAATTCCACTTCTGGCGTCTGCTAATCGGCGGGGGGATTACCCTGCCAGCAATTTCCTTGGCTGAGGGTCAGGGCTAATCAGGAAGTTCCTAAGAGAGATATTTTTGCCGTGCTGTCCGCCGACGCAGCGGGCATCGTCGCGACAATGTTTGCCTTGAACGATTATTCGACGATTCTGGCCAACCCGGACGACATAAACGGAATGATCGAGCGGTATCACCATCTAGGCGCGTTCGCGACGATGCACAACGAAGCTCACATGCTTTACCAGGTTATCGAACACATCGGGTAAAAATTCTGGCAGAGGGCAGGGGGTTGCCTGCCCTAATTGTGTCTCCAAGAGGATCCAACAATGAGCAGATACACCGCGACCATCCGCAGTTTGGCCGATGAACACCGCGCCGACCTGGCGGGCACCATCGGTTATGACCGTATGCTTCGAACCTATTTCGCCCAGGGCTTCCCAGCATCGGCGGGCGAAGATCACGCGTTATGGATCGGCTGCTGTCTCGAAGAGTTCCCGACGTTGGCCAGCCTCTACGAGGGGGCGGTAGCCGAGGGGTACGCGATCGAGGACGTGAGTGTCGAGATGGTCACCGCAATGGCCTCTGAAGCCTCTACCCCAGTTGGGCCGAGCGTGGCCGAACGGTTCGGACTCGTAACGTAAGCCTGCGAAAAAACGAAAAAGGGGCGGCCAGGCCGCCCCTTTTGCTATCCGCCTGCCATCCGCATGGCCAGGTAGACCGCCGCTCCGCCAACGCCTCCGCCTACCAGGGCGAACATGGTCAGCAGGACGGTCAATCGTCTACGTGCCAATCGTAGCTCCCGTGCGGCCGAGCTAGCTTCACCAGCTGCGGCTTGTGTGGCTTTGACGGCCTCCTTGGTCTGCTGATCAATGACCCGGGAAAGCCGCACGCACGCTTCGTTGATGTGCACGTTGCCCTCTTTGACCGCCGCCTGCAGCTCTGTCTTTGCCTCTTTGACGGTCTTGGGGATGGCGGCCTGCAGGGCCTCGACCCGATCTAGGATGCCTTGGACATCCCCCAGCAGCTCCGCCATGAGGGCTTCCCGATGTGTAGTCGGTCCGGCCATTGATGCCCCCTTGGCTATTTGGTCAAGACAGCGAACACGCTATCCAGATTTTCCTGAGCTGACGCCGCCAGGCGCTTGGCCGAAATCTTGGCCGCGATAGCCTGCTTGTCTTCCGGCGTCTTGGCCTCGCGCAGCAGGGCCTTGTAATCCGTCGTGTCAGAGACGAGTTCACCGATCGTCACGTTCAAGGCGCGCAGGCGCTGGAACAACTCGGAATACTGGATTGCCGCCGCAGGGCGCAGGGTGAAGGACTTCGTGTCCTGATGGAACGCGATCAGGGGATAGAAGGCGTCTTCGACCGTATCGTCCGCCTCAAGCTTGTTGAATACCACGCGGATCTTCTTCGCCGGCACGCCCATCGCGGCCAGGGCCTGGATCGTGGCGATCGTGTCTTTGATCTGCTTTGCTTCCTTGACGGCGGGAATCACAAACAGGTCCATATCTTCATGCGACCCACGGTACTGGCGCATGAGCTTGACGAAATCCTCGACGTTGGACGAGCCAACATCGATGACCGCCGAGTCGATCACCAGCAGTTGCTCTTGCAGGGCACCGAATTGCTTGCCGCGCACGCTATCGCCTTCGCCTTCGTCAGCGTTGATCGACTCTACCGCAATGTATTCCGCGTCCTTGAGACGGGGATACAGCAGGTGCTTGGATACCGTGGACTTGCCGGTGTTGCCGGAAAAATTGATCACTGCAATCTTCATTATTTGCTCCTAGGTAGTGCGTTTCTTGCCGATGATTGGCTTCCGGCGCGTCAGGTATGACTCCCCCACCTGGTCGCGCTTGCGACGGTCTAGCGCGTCGTCAAAGCTCGTTGATGTCGGGGTTTCGTCTGCCGCTTCGTCGGCCGTTAAATCCTCCTGGGGCGCATACGTCCGGGCCAGCGAATTGCCGTCCGCTGTGGTGGCCCTAACCGCCTTTGGAGGGGTCTCCTTGGTTCCGCCCGCACGTTGCGCGCGATACCTGTAGAGGGTCTTGCGGAAGGTTTCCAACGTGACGTCTAGCCCACCCGCGTGAAGCGCCGCGACGATTTCCTCGTGTCGGACGCCCTGATCTAGCTTCTCCTCGATCTCTGGCATCACACGGCGCAGCTTTGCCGCTTTTGTGCCGCCAGTGAGTTCAGTGATCGACTGCTTCAGCTTATTGACATCCACATCCATCACCCTCCGTTGTTGACCTTGTAAGTGTCCTAACTTTGTCCTACATCGTTCCTATTGTCAACAACTATAAGGCTATAACCGTCCTCACTCTGTCCGATTCGTGTCCGTTGGCCTAGCACGCTTTGCGTACTAGGCAGCGTTCGGACGCTTTTGGGGTCCCTTTTGCCCCTTAACGCGCTCAGATATCAGCATCTCCGGTGTCTTCCCCTTAACCGATGGCTATACACCATACGCAACGCTGCGCGCTGCTAAGACATTGAAAAAACTAAGGTTTTTCATATTCTCACGCAAAAAGCGTAAGACACGCGTCTTACGAAGATTGATTTTTTCCATGATTTTGCTAGGTTTATATGTAAGACAAACGTAAAACAAAGGCGGGGTCAGTGGCGTCTATTACCTTTCGATGCAGCGAACGCGAGAAGATCGAGATAGAGCAGCGGGCCAGCAATGCCGGCGTCAATGTCACCGACTACTTAAAAGCGCGGCTTTTGGGCGCTGATGACAGCCGTGAACTACTGCAGATGATTGCCGATCGTCTCGAACATGGCGCTGGTGACGGCACAGGTGCAGGCGGAATGAGCCGTGCAGAGTTTGCCATTCTGGCCGAACTGCTGCTGATGATGCGGCTCACCGTCAAGCCCGACACCCAGCGCCAGGCGCAGGCCGAGGTGGAGCGCCTTGGTTTGGAAGTGTGGAGTTCCGATTCAGTCAATCGAGGATAAGAGATGGACGACAAGCAGAAGGCCCAAGCCGTATTTGCCGCCTTGCTTTTCACCCCCGCTGTAGCGTGGTTCATCACCGCCAAAGCTGTCTACGGCTTCACTCCGCAGGACGTGCGGCAACGCTTGGCCTACTTGTTCAAAAGCACGTTCGAGTTGTGGCCGCTGTGGGTCGCGCTGCTGGGCGGGGTCGTCCTGGGCATCGTGGTGGCCGTGCTGGTCGTGAAGCTCAATCGGAAGGTCTTCGCCGGCGCCCACTTCGATAAGTTCTACCGCGGCACCAAGCTGGCCAGCGCCCAGGAGCTGACCCGGGAGACCACCGATCGCCGGCAGGCTCAGATCACTATCGCGTCTGTGCCGGTCCCGGTCGACGCCGAGAACACGCACTTTTCGATCGGCGGTGCCACCGGTACCGGTAAGTCGACCATCTTCAAGGAAATGATGTTCGGGCTCCTGCAGCGCGGCGATCGCATGGTCGTCACCGATCCGGACGGCGAGTTCCTGTCGGCGTTCTACCGGCCCGGCAAGGACAAGATCCTCAATCCCTACGACAGCCGCACCGAGGGGTGGAACTTCTTCAACGAGATGCATGACGACTACGACTTCGAGCGCTACGCCAAGTCGATCATTCAGCCGTCCGATAGCAGCGAGTCCGAGGAGTGGAACGACTACGGACGCATGCTGTTTCGCGAGGTCGCCCGCAAGCTGTTCAACACCAGCCGCCAGCCGACCATGCGGGACGTGTTCGGCTGGACCAATCAGCGGCCGGTCGAGGAGCTGGAGGCCTTTGTGAAGGGGACGGCCGCCCAGGCCCTGTTCACCGGCAATTCGCGCGCGACCAGCAGTGTCCGGTTCGTCCTGTCCAACAAGCTATCGCCCCATCTGAAAATGCCCGATGGCCCGTTTTCACTGCGCGACTGGCTGGCCGATCCCAATGGCGGGAACCTGTTTATCACCTGGGACGAGAACATGCGCGAGGCGCTGCACCCGATGATTTCGTGCTGGGTCGATACGATCTTCACGTCGGTCCTGGGGATGCCCGTCGATCGCAGCCGGCGCATCTGGACCTTCCTCGACGAGCTGGAATCGCTCGACCGTCTGCCCACACTCGGCGATGCCTTGACCAAGGGCCGCAAGAAGGGCCTCAGCGTCGTTACCGGCTATCAGTCCTACACCCAACTGGTCCGGATCTACGGCGAGGAACTGGCCGAGACCCTGCTTAGCAACCATCGCACGACCGTTGCGATGGCCGTCGGGCGCATGGGCGAGAAGACCGCTGACCGACTGTCTAAGGCGCTCGGCGAGCACGAAGTCATGCGCCGCAAGCAGGGCACCAGCAGGCGTTGGGGCCAGATGGGCACGCGCAGCGAGAACGAAGAGGTCAAGACCGAACGCGTGGTGTCGGTCGCCGAGATCATGGCCTTGCCCAACCTGGAGGGCTATCTGGCTTTTCCGGGCAAACTGCCGGTGGCCAAGTACAAGACGGAGCCGGTCAGCTATACGCGCGCCAATCCCGTGCCGGGCATTTTGCGTGCTGATCGGGTGTTCCAATGATCGATATAACCGTCATCACGCGCCAGGCGGTCGGCAAGGTCGTCTCCTACTATGCCGACGGCGCCGATGATTACTACGCCAAGGACGGAACCGCCATGCAGTGGCAGGGCGAGGGTGCGGCCGCCTTGGGGCTGGACGGGGAAGTCGACCGCAAGCGGTTCGGCGAATTGCTCGATGGCCGGATCGATGAGCACACCCGCACGCGCCGCATTCCCCCGACCGACGAGGCCGCGCGCAAGGAACGGCTCGCATACGACCTGACGTTCAGCGCGCCCAAGGGCGTTTCCCTGCAGGCGCTCGTGCACGGCGATCACCGTATCGTTGAAGCGCATGAGCGCGCCGTCGCTGCGGCCGTGCGCGAGGCCGAGAGCCTGGCAATGGCCAGGTCGACGGCCAACAAGAAGACCAGCGTCGAACACACGGGAAAACTGGTGGTGGCGAAGTTTCGCCACGAAACCTCCCGTGCGCTCGATCCCGACTTGCACACCCATGCCGTCGTGCTGAATCTGACTCAGCGGGCCGATGGCCAGTGGCGCGCGCTCACCAGCGACGGCATCGTCAAATCGCTGCGCCACCTGGGCAACGTCTACAAATCGGAGCTGGCCCGCGAGCTGGAAAAAGCCGGCTTCACGCTTCGCTACGATCGCAACGGCACCTTCGACCTGGCGCACTTCACCGAACACCAGATCCGCGAATTCAGCGCCCGCAGCCAGCAGATCGAAGCGGCCTTGGCCGCCAAGGGGCTCAACCGCTACACCGCCACGCATGCCGAGAAGAACCAGGCCGCGCTGTCCACCCGTCAGCGCAAGGTCGAGGTCGACCGCGAGGCCGTCCGGCAAGAATGGCAAAAGCGCGCCGGCGAGCTGGCCATCGACTTCCATTCCCGGGAGTGGGCCGGCAAGAGCCGGGATGGTCTCGAGGAGCGCGGCCAGCGATTGCCGCCCAAGGAGATCGAAAAGCCGCTCGAGCACCATGCCGACAAGGCGGTGCAGTTCGCGATCAAGTCGCTGACCGAACGCAATGCCATCGTGAAGCAGTCCGACCTGGTGGACGTGGCCTTGAAGCACGGCTTCGGCCGGGTGACGACGAAGGACGTCAGGGCGGCGATCGATCGCGTCACCCGCTCCGGACACCTCATTCGCGAGCTGCCCGTCTACGTATCGATGAACCCAGGCGAGAAGGCAAAGCCCAATGGCCAGAGCGGGCCGGCGCTGACACGGCAGGAATGGGTGGCCTCGCTGCAGGCGGGCGGCAAGTCCAAGGCCGAGGCGGTCCGCCTAGTCGATATAGGCGTTCACAGTGGCCGCCTGGCCAAGCAGGAACCGCGCTTCACCACCCACATCGCGCAGAAGCGGGAGCGCGATATCCTGCAGACTGAGCAGCGCAGCCGCGGCGTGATGGAAAGCCGGGTATCGCCCGACGTGTCGCGCGCGTTTCTCGCCGGCAAGTCGCTGAATGACGAGCAGCGCCAGGCCGCGCAGCACATTGCCGAAAGCAGCAACCGTTTCATCGGCGTCCAGGGCTATGCCGGTACTGGCAAGACCCACATGACCAAGGCTGCCGCCGAGCTGCTGGAGGCTAACGGCTTCCACGTCACCACCATGGCCCCCTACGGATCGCAGAAAAAGGCGCTCGAGGAGGCCGGGCTGGACAGCCGCACGGTGCAAGCATTCCTGCGCGCCAAGGACAAGAAAATCGACGCTAATAGCGTTGTGTTCGTCGACGAGGCCGGCGTTATCCCGGCACGCCAGATGCTCGAAATCATGAAGACGGTCGAAGCCCACGGCGCTCGCGCGGTGTTCCTCGGCGACACCACTCAAACAAAGGCAATCGAAGCCGGCAAGCCCTTCGACCAGCTTCAGAAAGCTGGGATGGAGACCGCACATCTGGTCGAGATCCGCCGGCAGAAGGATCCTCAGTTGCTAGAGGCCGTCAAGCTGGCCGCCGAGGGTCAGTCGGCAAAGTCCGTCGCGCAGATCCGGCAAGTATTGAAGGAGCCGGAAGCGGCCGCCCGTTACGCAGCGATGGTCAAGCACTACGCCGAACTGCCCAAGCATGACCGGGACCAGACCCTCATCATCACCGGCACCAACCAAAGCCGTAAGGCGCTGAACGATGGCGTGCGGCATGCGCTTGGTCTGCAGGGGCAGGGGCAGCACTACCAGCTGCTGAACCGGCTCGACACGACCCAGGCAGAGCGCCAGCACAGCCGCTACTACGTGAAAGACAGCGTGATCGTGCCGGAGCGGAGTTACGCCAACGGTCTGCAGCGCGGCGAGCATTACACGGTGCTCGACACGGGACCGGGCAATCTGCTGACTGTGCGCGACAGCGCTGGCCAGCAGATTCAGTTCTCGCCAATGCGTTGCCCCAAGCTCAGTGTCTACAGCGTGGAAAAAACCGAGTTGGCTATCGGAGACCAGGTGAAGGTCACGCGCAACAATGCCGACTTGGATCTTGCCAACGGCGATCGCTTCGTCGTGCGCCGCGTCGATCAGAAAGAGATCGAGCTAGAGGGGCAGGGAGGCCGTCGGGTCGTCCTCGACACCACGGCGCCGATGTTTGTTGGCCTAGCATATGCGTCGACCGTCCATAGCTCCCAGGGTCTGACCTGCGGCACGGTGCTGATTAACATCGAAACCGCATCGCGCACCACCACCAAGGATGTCTACTATGTCGGCGTCTCCCGCGCACGCCACGAGGCGATCATCTTTACCGACGACGCCGGCAAGCTGGCCAGCGCCGTGAGCCGCGATGGCCTCAAGACGGCCGCGCTCGAAATCAAACAGCTGGCCGGTCATGCGATCGACCGCCAGCAGAAGGCCAAATCCGGCCCCCGCGGTCCAGAGGTCGGACTGGGCGGTTAGGCCGGCTTCTTGGCCAGCGTTTCGATTTGAATAAGCTCACTCTGCACCTGGCTAAGGACTTTGCAGAGGGTGTCGTCGGTCAGTTCCGAATCCCGGTTTCCGTTGCCATAGAACGCGATCAGCACATTTATCTGGCAGAGGGCGCGGCGCGCCATCCACTTATGCACTCGATCGGGGCGGCAATCTCAGACACAGTGTCAGCACTCATGGCGTACTCCAATCCGATGGCCACGTCGTGCGCAGGGTGGCGACTGCGCGCGGGGTGAGGCCCCGACACGAAACGCAGCCTATGGCGGCTGTACGCGGGCAGGCGTAAGTCTGACCGGGTGTTTCGTGTCCGGGTCTCACGCCCGGCGCCGCATTGTGCCGGCGCGGGCGAATGATAAGCCAATCCTGTGTCCGTGGGGCGCTCTGCCGCCTGGAAGCATGCAGCCCACGGCGGGGGTACCCGGCCGTGGGCTGCAAACAAGCGCTCAGAGCGTTTTAGAGGGTGTTTCCCACAAGGGAAACTCAGCTCATGAGCCAGTCTTCGGCACAGTCGAAGTGTTCCGCGTCGTCGGGAGCATCTTCGGACGGCAGCACCTCCACACTGTGAAAGCCACCAATATCGGGACGGTTCGCCATGCGCGCAGCCGCTACAGCCTCTTCGGCCGACGGAAAAACTGCCCAATGTACGCCGGAGGAGCCCTTGTACCGCATTGCGGCAGGTCCGACATGGCCTGCTTGCAGGGCGGTATAGGCGGTCGTGCCGTCCACCTCAGATACGGCGATCACCTGGCCATGTTCGCGGGCCAGGTCATCTCTAGGATCAGGAACGTTAGATGCCATGTTGAGTCTCCAATTATTGCTGCTCGAGCTGTGCGCTTTGGATGCTTCGTCAGTACGGAGGTTGATAGGGTGCAGCCTGGTCCCATCGCGATTGCCAGTGCTGCAGGAATTCGCCGGCGTAGCCTGGCACGTCCCAGAGCACGATGACGTTCTCGCTGTTGGCTTTCTCGGCAGATCGCGTGTAATTGAACGATCCCGTCTGAACGGTCCTGCGATCGGCAACGATCACCTTGTCGTGCATGATCTGGTAGCGCCCGTTGAGCCGCACCGAAACGCCGGCGAGCGCCAAGGTGTTAAGCGCCGCAATCTGGCTTCTTTGCCGGCTCTGGTCGGCGTCGACCACTACCCGCACGTCGACGCCGCGCTTCTTGGCGGCAATCAAGGCCTGCGCGATATCGGGTGCTGTGAACGAATAGGCCATGACCCGCAATTCACTGCGCGCGGTCTTGATCACATCTAGGACAAGGCTTTGACCGGTGCCCTCTGGCGAGAATCCGACCTGGGCGGTCGACTCGGCTGCTGCCGCAGGTGCCACTTGAACGACCAGAACGACGAGCAGCACGAACCGGCAAATGTGAGGCCATCGCTCAACTGGCCAGTTGCTGTTTCTTGAAATGAGGGTCATAAAGAACGTCGATGATCTGTCGGTCTTTCATGAAGACGATCACGTCCAGGGTCGTATTGATCGTCTTCATGATCACTTCGTAGTCGAGCAGCCGACCCACTTCGGAAGCCTTCACTAGCGTGGCGATGCGGGTCGGTGTTGCTTCAGCGTTTTCGGCATGGGTTGAGAAGATGCTGCCTGGATGGCCGGTGTTGGCGCCGGCCAAGTAATCCCATGCAGCGTCGTCTCGCAACTCCGTCATGAAGATCCTATCAGGCGACAGCCGCATGCATGCTTTGAGGCATTCGGACACGGATACGCGGCCCTCTTGGGAGCCATACATCATGTACCCGATTTCATGCTGCCGATCGGATGTGACTTCGTGCACGTCTTCCATCAATAAGACCCGCTCTTCGGCGGGCACCTCCATGAGCAGCGTTCTGGTAAAGGTGGACTTGCCGGAGCCGGTTTTGCCCGAGACGGCGATGTTGCGTTTGCTGCGTACAGCCAACCGGAAAAAAGATACGAGGTCGCCGGCGGCGAGAAACTGCAGAAGCTCTTCCTCGAAAGCTTCCAGCCTGGTCACATCCGCCCGGGATCGCAGCTTCCAGCCATTGAACCTTCCCTCTTCTCTAAGATCTTCCAGTGACTTGTTCACCGCCAGATGCTTGCGGATCGCAATCAAGACGGTTCCCTCCAGGACGGCAGGCGGCCAGCAAATGATGCCGCGTGAACCATCGGGCAAAAGCACATTGTTGATCGGCATGCGACCCAAGCCGTTGTAGTTCAACAGCGTATTGGTCAGTCTTTCCAGATAGCCCGCTGTCACTTCCGGCGTGTCATGGAAGACCCGCCCGCATGCGGTATCGCAGACGACTTGACCGAACTTGTTGACGCGCACCTCGAAAACCTCTGGGTCATCGAGGTACGTCTTGAGCGGACCCAGCGTCAGCCATACCGATGCATCGCGGTCGATCATGCGTTTCAAACCGAGAGCCTCAGCGACCATAGCCAAGACGAAGATCGTAAACGTCGCTGAAATCCAGGTCTCGCGCCACGTAGATCGAAACCGCCTCGCCCTGTTGAGCATAGAGGGTCGGTGGAATATTGATCGTTGCTTCTAGAGCCTCACGTGCGAGCTGGTCGGATGTGTTTGACGTGCTGTCGAGGTTGACGTTGGTCGATGCATTGCTGGCGGCATTGACCAAGGCGTCGCCGACATCGGTAAACACGGAAATGAACATGGCGCCGCCAAACCGTTCCCAGAAATGTGTATCGACTTGCCCTGGAATGCCTGTGCTGCCAAGTGCATTCGTACCGGGGCTGTCGAGGGACACCAGCACGTTGTCCGGATTGCGAACACGCGTCCAAAGAACAAAGACGCGCTTCTGGCCAGCTTTGATACCGGAGGTGATCTGACCGTCGACATGTGCCCCCTTGTCTATCAGGCGAACGCTTCCATCGGCCGAGTACACATCGCGCGACACTTGGCACGACACCATGCCCGGCTGCGTGGTATCGAGCTCCGTCTTGGTCCCGCATGCGATCATCTGCCCTGCAGGAACCGTAAGGCTTGGGTTCGACAGTCGGCGAGCGCGAGCGCTGTCGATCTTTGCAGGTGTCAATCGGCTGGCAAGCGCCGTCGAATCTTCGCTAGGTCGCGCGCGATCGCCGGTGCTTGCGCCTTGCTCAGCAGCGGCACTGGGAGCTGCACGGCCCGCTGCACCGCCGGCAAGATCACCCTTCAAACGACGCAAGGTAGCCTGTTCTTCCGGCGTCAGTTCCTGCTGGGCTTGCCCTCGACGGGCTGGAGCAACAGGGCCTGCTGGCGCTGGCGTAATGGCTGTTCCATCAGGCTGCGGCTGCGTGACTGGCTGGGCCGGCGCATCGGTGATCGTATAGCTTGGCAACGTGTTCGCTCGCTGGGTTGTCTGCTTGCGAGCATCCGCAGGATTAGAGCCGCGTTTGATTTGCGTATAGACGATCCAGCCCACCGCCACCAAAGCAAGAACACACATGAAAGCAATGAAGGCGCGAATGCCCGGGATGCTTTTCTTCGGCCCCCGATTGAAACCGCCTCGGCCATCATCAAATCCGCCCTGCTGCAGGGCTTCGTCCACATTGACGTCGCGGCTCATAACGCACCTCCGTCTTTGCTCTCCACCTTTTCAACGCGCTCCACATTGGGTGCGGCCGTTCCGCTTGTATTGGCACCTTGATTGGGATCGAACCCGCTGTTGACCAGGCCGATCACCATCTTCTTGCCGTACCGAATGCGCCACTCACGGGCGACCATTTGTGCTTGGATGATGTTCCGCTCACGCCCGATCGTCCGCACGTTCACGGTGCTTTCCTTCCCGTCCGCGCCGATGACAAAGATGGTTGGTAGTTCTGCATTCGCCGGGAATTTGAAGTAGGTAAAACGATAGTCGTCCCACACATTGATGGGGGCAATTGAGCGAGCGGACGGTTCATCGGACATCTGATAACTGAAATTCCGTCGACCAGGCGCAAACTCCGGAGCAGCAAGTGCCGATTGCACGCGTGCCTGTTGGCGCACTGCATTCGCGTTTTGCGCCTCTTCGAAGGGGTATGTGAAGGTCAGTTCCAACGTCGCTTGCCGCATCGACCACGGCGTACGAATGAAGCGGGTTTCCTGCCGGCCATTTTCGCCGCGCGCTTGATAGTCGCCGATGTAGCGCAGCAGGATGTGATAGGTCCGCTTGTCGGTAACGATGGTCAGATTGGTGTCGCCGTGGGCTTCCTTTGCTTTGATGAAGAAGTGGTTTTCCACATGGGCGAAGGACCAGGCGTCACTGTCGCCAAAGACATGCGTGACGTAACGCTCACCCGGCGAGACGGTGATGTGCGTAGCCAGCCCAACCACCGCATCCACTATCACCGTGTCTTGCGGGTTATAGACGACGGACTTGATGCGATAGTCGTAAGGCGAGCTGCGGGGCGTTTCGACAGCGGCGACAGGCCCGGCAAGGGTGGCGGCCAACAGGGTGATGCACAATACTTTGCGATCCATCTCACCCTCCCACGTTGTTGGCTGCTTCCGGGTTCACGCGGTAGCTCATGATGCGCAAACCAAGAGGATTGATGTTCCGCTGACTGGAGGTCATCAGCGACTTCTCGTACTTATAGGAAACGACCGCGATCCAATATTCAGGCGGCTCAGAGTTCGGCCGCTGGCGCACTTTTCTAGTCGTGGTGAAGCGCACCGTTGCAATGCCTGTTTCGGCATCTTGGGTGTTCAGAATCACGGAATTGATACGGACGCGGACGTTCTCGCTGTCGCCCAGGCGCTTGTCGACGGCATCGGAAGTGCCCCACTTGTAGCGCGCCATGTATTGCTCGGCCACGGCTGGCGAAGCCATCAGCCCTACCGCGTCGTAGTCCAGCTGGGCTGAATTGAAGTCGTAGCTTTCGTAGTGTTGGATGAACTGCGACACCCAGTAGGAGTCTGTGACTTCGTTGTAGGTCTTGGCGTCTTGCGTCAGCGACACGGACTCAACCGCACCCGTTTTCGCGTCCCGCTGCAGAATGTGCTGGGGGAGCGGTTGGCTGTAGCGATAGACGAGGAACCCGCTCAAGCCATACGACGCCAGTGTCAGTACGCATGCAGCACAGGCAATCTGCCAAGCCCTTTTCCGCGACAGAAGAATTTCATCGAGGATATCGACTTCCAAACCACGGCGCTCCTCGCGGTACTGATCGATCTTGTCACGCGTTACAGCTGTTCCCTTCCCGTCGTGAGAGCCGTTGGCTTCCCCCTGGTCAGGCGCTTCTTTTTTATTGCGCAGTCTGCCCATAGTCAGCGCCCCCCTTTGACAGCTTGCGATGAAGACGCGGGGGTTGTTAGCTCACTTGGCACCGTCTTATTGACTGGAATGAGCTTCGACATATTTGGCTCCGGCGGTGGTTTCGGAGCTGTGCTGCAGCCCCCGACCAGACCGCTCATCACGACAAGAGTTGCTGCTACCGCTAACCGAAAATGCATCACGAAATTTCTCCTGTACTCACGGGGTGGACCTAAAATATATCATCAAAATTGCAATTTCAATGACATATTGACCCTATTCCATAGGCTGGAAACGAGGTCAGCGGCGTGATCCGCGTGCCATGCCCGTCATCGCCCCACCCATCTGCCCAGCTTCGTTCCCAACTGCATCTGCGGCAGAACCTGCAGCTGCGCCGGCAGCTGTTCCCACTGGTCCTCCAGTGGCTGTTCCTGCTGTTGCTCCGGCAGCTGTTGCAGCTTTGCTGCCCCCACCCCCACCCCCACCCCCACCACTGGCAGAGCCGCTGCCTCCACGCCAACCTTGGATACCCGCGGATATCCCGTTACCCCAACGTGCTGCCATATCCGGAACCTGCTTCAGGACGAACCAGGTCACGACGGTGATCAGGCCGCAGGTGACGATAGGAACAAGCAGGGGCGCATCTGGATTGACCGCTGATGCAGCTTCAATTGCTTTTTCATAGAAGGCCATGAACAGACCGAAGACCGCAGACAGCAAGATCGTCACCAAGCCGTAATTGATGATCGTGCCGATCCATTGGGTGAAGAGGCTGCGGGTGCTCTGGAACAGCAGGCAAAAAATAAAGATCGGCCCGAAACAGACCGTGACGCCTAGGAGGAACTTTGCCATAAGGATGAAGCCAGCTCCGAGCCCGCACATCAGGACCGTGCACAAAAGCACTGTTACAGCTAGAGCAAAGCTGGCCAGGCCAGGCCCACTAAAAACGCTCGCGTTGTCGAAAGCCCGTTGCGATGCGGTCAGGCCCCGGTCAATTGCCCTGTCGATGACACCGGCAATCTGGTTTTGTTGACCGCCTTGCTGACCGTCGACCATGAGAACACGCGCGAATTCATCCGGAGTACGCATGGCAACGTTGGCGAGGTCGGTTTGATACCAACCGCCGGCGCTGGCAACGCTGATGATGATTGCCCAGGAAACGAACTTCTGAACCAGATGACTAAGCGGCTCGCCATTGGGCCGCGCCATGATGAAGAGCCCTTCGACCAGAAGGGACATGACTAGTCCCAATGCAACAATCGGTGTCACGGTCGTAATGATCGTCTGCAGGTTCGACGCAACGAATTCGTTGGTCACCCGGTCCATGTAGTCAAAAATCTGGGTTGTCGCGTCGAATGCCATAGTCAATCACCTGCCCAGCGGGGGAATTAGCTAGCTGCTCGTTACTGCGTTTTGCCGTCTGCCTCGCCGCTGGAGGCGCGTGGCCGCTTGGGGGTGACGTCGATGCTGTAGTCGGGGTTCATCTCGGCAGACGAGCTTTGCTCGCCTGTCGGCGCGTTCCTCACGCGATCGGGCGTCACATCGATAGACCGCTGCGAACCGGTACCAAAAGTTTCCGCTTGCGCTTTTGCGGCCAAGGCGTTCTGGCAATCAGCCGTAGCTGCTAGGGCCGCATCGTCTTTACATTGTGCTACTCGCGCTTCGCGCTCTGCCGTGTTCTGTAGGTACCAAGACTTCGTACGGTCAGATTGTCGGCAAGCGGCAAGAGGTAGCAGGATCAACAGAAGGAGTGCTTTGTTCATGAGATTAGTTGCTCAATCGAGGCGCAGTGAAAGACTCACCTTCTTCGCCTATGGTGTAACGACGAACAGCCTTTTCCTGCTGTGACTGGAGGATGCGGTCTTGGGATTGCTGGAGCATGCTCATGAGATGCAGCTTGGCTTGCTCGCCTTGGATCGCGCCCTGTGATGTTTGGATACGGGCTTGCAGGTCTGCGATCTGCTTCATCGATGTAGTGCGATCGATTTGGCGCGTCAACGCCTCAATGTCCTGCAGCTCCCGCATCTGGTTGTTGTAAGCGCTTTCCGCCATCACGCGGTCATAGGCGCCCTTCTCCCGCATCTGTTTGCGGATGAACGTCAGCGCGTCGCCGCGACCCATGTTCGAAATTTGGCTATCGAACTGGCCAAGCAGCTGCTGAGCCGAACCAGTGATGCTGGATGAGCTGTTCATCGCGTCGGAATAGACCTTCGTCCAGTCTTCTGGCAAGTTCTCACGCAACGTGCTGGCGCTATTAGGCATGAGGGCGCCCATGCCAGAATTGCCTGTCAACGCGGCATATTGCTGTTTGAGTTGTTCGACTTGGGACTTCGCTTCAGCCAGCTGCTGCGTCATGTAGCTGATCTGCTGGATTGTGTTGGAAAGCACACCCGGGTCTTCTACGATGAGTTGAGCGTAGGCTGCCGGAGTGCTAAGAGCGACGGCTAATGTGCCTGCCAGTAGCTTCATTTTCATATTTCGTCTCCTGTGCTGCTGTCGTGAATGTTTCCGCTCAGGCAGAAACGAGAGCCTGGAGCCAATCGGGCAGCCAGGCTTGAACACATCATTCGCGCTTCGCTGCCAAAGCCTTGGCACCCAGCACTGCATCCCAGTATTTCGGAAGCCAGATATCCGGATCGTCCGTTCCCTCTTTTTCGATGATGTGGCGCAGCCGTTCTGCGTTATCCGGCGTGCCGGAAAGCACGCTGATTTCGCGATCCATGCCCACCAGCTTCATCTGCGCAAGCGTCGATTGGGATCCCTGCTTGACCAAGAACTGTCGTGAATTTTCCGGGATCGTTACAAGCGCCTGGTACTCCGATGGCGTTAGCTTCAGGCCCTTGATGTAATCGTCTGGGTCAGCATCCGGGTTCTCGAGCAAGATCTTCGTTACAACGGCCTGCATGATCGTCTTGCCAATCCGGCTTTCCAACGCGTCGTTCGGCTCCTGTGTTGAGAAGATGTAGAGGCAGTCTTTCTTGCGGTCCGTCTTGACGCCGCGCTTAACCTCCAGATCCATCGTCGGGTCATCCAGATACTGAGCAAATTCGTCGAAGACCTGGATGCAGCGGCGAGTTCCGTCGATGGACTCCCGCACCCGATACAGCAAATACAACAGCATCGGCGTGCGTGCCGGCGGCTGCGGCTGATCCTTGCCGACGATGAATTCGGTGATGTCGAACGCGTTGATGTCGTGCGTCGTCACATCCACAAGATCATGATCGTTATCAAACAACCAACCGTGCTCACCATCGCGCGTCCAGGGCTTGAGCAGCGCCGCTAAAGTTGGTCGATCCGCTGTACCAGTCTGGTAAGGGTTGGGCAGCTGTTGCACCAATGTGGTCATGTTGCGCAGCTCCATCGGAATCAAGCTGTCCGCACCCATGACTGCCTCAACGGCCGCCGAAGCGGCCTCAAGGTCGCCGTGGTCGATCGCGCCGCCAAAGGAGGTTTCGGCAAGCACCCGGATCAAGCGCTTGACGAAGGCGATGTTTCGCTTGCTGGGCTGCATCTGCAGCGGCTGAAAGCCAGATGGCTCGCTCTCGCGCAAGGTGGTGTAGCGACCGCCTAGGGATTTCACCATCGGATACATGCCCTGGTCTTTGTCCCAGATGAACATGCGCGGCCTGAATTTTGTGGCCTCCGTCAATAACGCATCCAATACGGTTGTCTTGCCGGAGCCAATGCGGCCAAGAACGAGGGTGCTACCCGGCGGGCGCTTTCCGGTTGAGTCCTCGTCCTCTGGAGACATATGGAAATTGAAAAAAAGCGGTGTACCTGCCACCGTCTTGAGCAGCATGACTGGATCACCCCACGGGTTGTCCTTTGGCTTGCCGGTCATGAAGTTGTGGAAAGATGCGAAGCAAATGAAATTCCAGCTGTTGATCGGTGCTGGTCGCGGGATGAACGCCTGGTTGCCGGGCAGCATCGCGTAGTAAGCCGCTTCCGAAGCCAAGCCCACAGGAGATGTCACCAAGGCGCATTGATTCATGAGCACGCGCGCCTTGCGGGCACTTTGCTGGACCTCTTTGGCTGAATCCCCGTAGACGTGCAGCGTAGCGTGGTGCCATCCCATGATGAAACGGCGTGACACCACGTCATCGCGCGCCGCCGTGATGCCCTGAATCTGTGTCTGGCTCGGGTCGCGCGTTTCCAGCATCGATTTTTGCTGGTTCGTCAGGAAGGTGCGAGCTGCCTGCATCGACATGCAGCAGAAGCTCTGTGTCATCACGAACTCGAAATCGGCTTCCATCAGCGTGTTGAGCTGCCCGGGTTCTGTGCTCTCGTCGTAGTCCCTCACCTCGATACCGGCGGTATAGAACACCCGGTCACTATTCCGCAGCTGCAGCACGTCACCCCAGAACGAGCTGATCGGACGAGTGTGCATCAGGTATGTGCGGATGCGGTCTCTGCAGACCGGGACAGGCTCCCAAGTGCCATTGACCAGAAACCCCAACCACTCCAAGGCGGTCGAGAACGCATATTGGTGCTTCGCTTCGGGAACTTCTGCCTTGATAAGCTCGACCCCGACGTCGGCAAGCAAGTCTGCATCGTCGGTATCGTCCACGTCGGTTAGATCGGGATCGTCCTGGCCAACAATCGCTCCGTGTTCGTCGCGGTAGTAGATGCCCAGGCGCTCGATGCCATAGGGCCGCATCGAGCCCATGAGCTGGTCGGTGATTTCTTCCAGGGATGCAAGCGCATCAGCCTGTAGTTCGCGTAGGTCGTCCGCAGTCGGACGCTCAAACTTGGCCAGCATCTTCTGTGTGGTGTCGCCCACCGGGTTGTAAAGCACGGTCAGATATAGGTCGTTAACCATCAGCGGAACGTTGGCGAAAGACTTGCCATAGTTTTCATCGAACATGCGTGCAAAGCTGCTCGGGAAATCTGACTTCGGGTAGTTGTGGACCCGGCGATGATGCAAGTGCGTCCAGAACTTCACATGCTCATTGCCGATCGACTTGAGCATCTGGTTTAGATCGCGATGCCAGTTCACGAGGTCGGCGTTCGAGGCACAACTGTGCGTCCTGCCCCGAACCTTGAAGACGCTCAGGTACTCTCCAGCCGCCGTGCTGATCACGTGGTCGGTCACGTGATAGGAGTACGGGATGTACTTCGCTGCAGACGGTTCCTTTCGGAACTTTAGTGCCTTGTCGTTTTTGATATCCCTCGCTTCTACAGCCATTTTAGCGACCCTCATAGTCAACGGGGGAGTAGCTGGAGCCTCCCCATTTCTTGGTAAATGGCGAATTGATCAGGTTGAAACCCTTGGTCTTGATCGCCAATGTGATGACGCGAAATATCCGGTCATCGTGTTTGGCGACGCAGAACTCGATGAACCAAGCCAGAGCAAACAACGCCACGGCCCACATGTGGATCGTAAGAAAGAGGGTCGCGCAGGCCATGAACGTTGCGAGGAATACGGTGCGCGGTACGCCTGCAAACGTTGGAAGACGCGTCGCGCCTTTGAACAGAGGAAATCGGCCGCTATGCCCGGTAACCATCGCAGTGCCTCGCCCTTGAAATTAGGAGGAGCCTAGGAGCAAGCCCACCAGGTAGGAGGACGAGCCGATCACGATCAAGCCGATCACGACACGAATTGCCCAGTCGGCGCGCAATATATGCCCGATCCACGCGACAGCGCAGATGATGATGAGGACAGTCGCTGCGATCGGGATCCACGTCATCAACCATGTTTGGAGCGCATTCATCGATGCTGCCCCGGTATCAACACCTTGCGCTTGTGCCGCAGTCGACAGCATCGTGAGAAAGCCAATGGTTGCAGCAGTTTTAATGGACTTCGTGAGTATGCTCATGGATCTGTTTTCTCCGAAAATGGGGGGGGACTATCACTGAGGATGAGATCGCAGCTTTCGACTCCGAACCGCTCTCGCAGCCATTCGGCTAGCAGGGTCAGATTGGCCCACGTCCGGACATTTTCTGACGCTTGAAGTCGAAGTGAGCATGTGAAAGAGCCGTTTGTTCCGATCACCTCAAACAGCGGAATCCACTGTTTTGATTCCATTCGTTGAATCGACGTCTTGGTCACTGCGTTTTTTTTGAATAGATCCTCCAGCTGGCGTTGAAGAATTAGAAACACCCGCATCTTGGGTCTCCTGTGGGTCTCGTTGCGACGGTGGATGCAAAGCTCCCTGAGCGGAGTCCGCGAATGCGCCACCAGCTTCTTGGGCAAACGCGTCCGGGGTTCCTTCTGTTTTTTTGGTAGGCCGCTCTGCGGTCTCGGCCTCATTTGGGAGCTCAGCTGCAGCTGCGCTATTGGAGCGCTGGCTTCCGGGCTTGCCTTGCAGGGCAGGCACCTGCAGGCGGGTAGCTGTCGCCAACAGTCGGCCGACATAGCCGTTTCCGAACCCGCGCGTCTGAGAACCTGTGTTGTAGCAACTCAGGGCACGCTGTAGCGCTTGCTGGCCGGCGCCAGCATCCCTAGCCGCAGTTCTGTAGCAATTTGAAAGCACCTTTGCCGACGCCCGCAAATTCGTGCAACCGTCGAGCAATCCTTCCCCAGTGACCCCTAGCGACTTGAAGTTGCTCGAGTTCACCTGGCCCCAGCCGACATCGAAGTTGTAATTTCGCTTCTCCAGCCAACGGACTGTTGCGGCTGCTTCTTCGAAAGAGGCTGGCTGGCGTGGTAGCCGATAGCCTCGATTGACGCCGATTGCGTACCGATTGTTTGAGGATTCGACAGCGACGAGATATGCCATCGTCAGGGGATGAACGTCAGTTGCACATTGCCTAGCGAGAGCAAGCACGGAACCGGACAATGGTGCCGTGGTTTGCCCTGACGCAGCAGCCGAACCCGCTGACATAGTGAGGATCGCTACGGCGACAAGGATGAGTTTGCTTTGAATGTTGGTCATACAACAGCACCCCGTTTTTCTTCGGAATTGCAATTTCAATGACTAATGCCGATAGTATAAGGGAAAAATCTCGTGTCAAGTGAAGCGGGAGGGAACGGACACCCCAAAAAGGGAGGTATAGGGAACCAGTACAAACGTGCTGGTTTGGAGTTCGTACCCCTGGATGCGGAGAAGGCCCCACGGGGCAAGCCGCGCTATCGTGACCCAAACAATCCCTTCAATACTTGGGTTGGCAGGGGGAAGCGACCTGATTGGCTGAGGGACTATCTGCAAAGCGGACGCGACCTGTCGGAATTTGAAATCCCTGTTGAGGAGTGACCATGGGAAACATCGTCAAGCTTGATCAGCATCGCCGACGTAGGCCAGCGCCCTGCCCTGCACCAGGGCCTGAGCCGACAGACACTGAAACGAGCACGACTGTAACCGGTAAGCGACTGCTGCGCTTCATCGTACGAACAGCATCTGATTTGGTCGCGGGCGCAATGTTGGCAATACTTGCATTGTTGCGGCGACCTGTACGATGGGCCGCGCAGCTATCGATCGTGGCGTTGATCGGAAGCTGCGTGATCGCTGCGATCAGCCCGCAGCACGAGGCGAAGATGGTCTTGGCCATCGGTGCGATCGCGCTGGTGCTGTTCCTGATCCATGCAACGATCCAGGGCCTGACCGGCGCCCTAAGTCGGTTTCATCATCACTAAAAGGAGCAAGCCATGAAACGCACCCTGCTGTTTTCTGTCCTTGTGTTCTCTGGTGCATCGAGCATGTTCGTCGCCCAAGCAAACAGGTGGAACATCCGGAGGCTGCGACAGCGCGGTTAGTGATTTTTTCGGCATCAACGTGTTCAAGCGTGGCAGCTTCCGTAAGAACGCGACCAGCGATGCACGCAAGAGCTTCTTGGAGCAATGTCCAGGTGCCGAGCAAAACCAGTCGCAGATCGACACAATCATTTCAGCGTTCGGCGGCACACGTCGATAAGGGAAATTTATGAATGCAGCACGGTTGATGGCTGTTCTCTGTATGGCTCAACTTGCGGGCTGCGCTCTTCAGCCAGCCCGGGATCCAGAGGTGACGCAGCTGCGCCTTGAAGTAACCCAGCTCACCAGCCAGGTCGCCGACTTAGAGCGTAAAGGCAAGCCCGAGACGCCCCCACCGCCCGTTTGCTATCTCAATGGGCAACCCTACAGCGAAGGCGCTGTCGTGGCAGGACGAATCTGTGGGACCGGCACGATGGTCTACAAAGACGGCCAACGGACGCCACTCGAATGGTTGCCCCATCGCACGAACTGATGGCGCCTGCCCCGCGCTTTTTGCCCTTGCCCCGCTTCGGCGGGGCTTTTTTGCCCGCTCAACCATTGAATGGTCCATTTAGGCTAGCCCATTTTGGGTGGCCCGTTTAAGTCCATAAGAACATATTGGGCTACGCGTAAAATTGATGGTACGTTTAGGTATACCCAAAAAGGCCATGCAGGAGGCCACCATGTTCAACGGGATTCCCACCCCAGCCGATTTGGCGAGTCACATTTGATGGCGCGCGCTCCTGCAGAACCCTTCAAGGTTGCTCGGATTTACCAGCGCGTCAGCACTGATGGCCAGGATCTCACGCGACAAGCCGCAATCGTCCAAGAGGCCAAGGCCGCCGGCTTCTACGTCGCCGGCGTCTATCGTGAGAAGGCTTCTGGCGCGCGCGCCGATCGCCCTGAGTTGCTGCGCATGATCGAGGATCTGCAATCGGGCGAAGTGGTCATTGCAGAGAAGATCGATCGGATCAGCCGCTTGCCACTGGTCGAAGCCGAGCGCTTGGTAGCATCTATCCGCGTGAAGGGGGCGCGCCTCGCCGTTCCTGGCGTCGTCGATTTCTCCGAAGTGGCGGCCGAGGCGAAAGGCGTGGCAAAGGTCGTGCTTGAATCTATGCAGGACATGTTGCTGCGCATCGCCCTGCAGATCGCTCGCGACGACTATGAAGACCGCCGCGAGCGTCAGCGTCAGGGTATTGAGCTGGCGAAGGCCAGACACAAGTACCGTGGCCGCCCGGCCGATCCTACCGTACATGCTCGTATCGTCGCTTTGCGCAGTCGTGGGGAAACCATCGCCAGCACTGCGCGCCTGGCAGGCGCGAGCGTCACTACCGTCAAGCGTGTGTGGGCCGCTCACTGCGCGTAAGGTCACGGAAATGATTACCGGGAGTAGAGCGCCGTGAAGTAAGGCAGGTCTTCAGTTGGAGATGGCTCCGGGTCCGCTGGGAACTCACCAGTAGCGGATTTGACCCTTGAGTGATAGCAGGGCGAGTTAGCAACCGTGCGGGCGGCCTTTCGAGTGCTGTAATGTGGAATCAAACTCAGGTCTTCGCTCTGCATTCAACCCAGCGCCAATCATTGTGGCGGGCCGTGGGGTTATGGACACATGCTCAGGGTGTAATCCCCTTTTTGGAGTCCATTCCCAAGGGATCCCAAATTGCAAGGCGATGGGTTGACCCGATACCAAAAAAACTTGCAGCAGAGACTTTCTTGGAAGGCAAGTTGTTTTTATCTGCATATCTATCAACAGCGCGTTGAAGGAGGGATGATGCACCGGTATTGCAATTCCCGACCTTGTCGGTTTTGTGCGGCGGCAGTCTCTGAAATCGCGGCGTGGCAGCCAGCACGCGATTACGGCGCGCAACATCCACTTTGACTTCCGGGTTTCGCAACGGAACTCCTGTTCCATTGCGCCCTAACAGCTCATCCTGATACAGCTGATGAAGCGTGAACTGCTGTCTGGCTTCTAATAAATCGACACTGTCGACATCTGATATTTTTTTTAGCCGTACTTTTCTGCGAAAATCTTTCGGCAGGTGTTCGAAGGCACGCAGATCGCGTTCCGGCGCTGGAGGCCTTTCCACTCTGTAATCACCGGCTTTCTTTGGCCACATTTCCATTGTTGACAAAGGCAAAAGGCGGTAGATGGCAGTGATCTCGTCATGCAACGCTAATGGACCAGCCTCACCACCCCTAGCCAGACTGTAAGCTTCGTAAAATTCTTCACGAGTAGCAAATGAAGTTCCGGCAAGAGCTAAAAGAGCCGCCCGGACCTCTGCAGATAATTTGTGCGGATTTTTCGAGTAATCTTTACCTATCAAGTGTCCAAGGAGCTTTTCGTCTAAAACAACAGCCCCCCGTTTGGGATCACCTCCCACTCCGTAGAGTATCGCGCCGCTTTTGCGCCCTCGGTTGGGATTGCCGGCAACTACGTATCCATGTGTAGGGATGAGATATCCACGCGTATTTCTGTTCACGTAGTAAACGGGAACTGGGGATAGCCTGTCAGGCGCTCTAAGCTGCATCTCATGAAGCACGGTGTTGTATGCCTCCCGCTCCTTTCCCTCAGGGAGGGAAGGGATTTTTCCGGGATACCTTGCATCTACAACCTGCCCATCGCTGTCGCACTGGATGTCGATCAAAGCCGTTTTTCCATTGACAACGCGCGTAACCCTCGTCCAACCATCGCCAAGATCGAGCGCTGTAGCGTCTGACTTGCCTTTACCCTCAGCCATGAACTCAACGAAAGCCTGCGCGCGAGACTGGGCATCTCGCATCCCCAGCATGGCTTGAATCTTATGACTCACCCGACTGGCGACACCGGTCGCATTGATCCACTTAACTCTTTTTTTCTCCGCGTAAAGGTCCGCTTGTTTTTGCAAAGTCCCATCCGCTCCAGCCGCCGAGGCGTGACCTGCAGTGCGGGACCGGGAGCTACTGGAAGCAACGCGCACGGGAGCCTTTTGCAGTCCATCAAGCACACCCGATCGAGTGGGCGCGTCCCGTTCGGAACGTTTTTCGCTCGATGCGCCAGGTTTCGCCTCATGCTCCTCCTCAAGTCCCCTCGACGCGGTGGATGCTGATTCAGTTAGAGCATTCTTTTCAATTTTCATTGCGCTATGAAATGATTGGCGGGGTGTGGTGCATGAAGGGTGCTGGGTTTCGGCAAGAAAGCAGCAAGCTCCTGCTGGCCTTTTGATCGCAACCTATTCATTACCGGGCTTGGGCGCGATCAGTTCCTTCTGTTAAGGTAGCGGACCTGGACGGAAGCGCCCACCCGCTCGCACTTGCGACACGGCAAACTGCACATCATTTTCGGTATCGGAATTACTCCTAACTGAACTTTGCCTTTTCAATCCTTGCAATACACCCTGTGTCTCACGATGAGACGCCTGCTCTTGCGTCGCAAGCTCATTCGTGGTTCGACCGGCGTGTTGCTCGACAACATATTCGCTCGCCTTCCCACTGGCACCTGTGACGTTGAAGCATCCCATATAAGAACTCCCGTTGAGAGTGAGGGCTGGCAATTTCTCACGAATAGCGTAAACCTGCTTTCGCCAAACGAAAAACTCTGTGAACTGGCGAAATTCTGCCCAGTGATCGGACGCAGCTGAAAACTGAACGGTGATTGGTCAAGGCGCGGGGCAAGCATGATAGAGGTCAGCCTCGCGCGACACCCTCACCAATGCGCTGGCTTATCGATTGGTTTGCCAGGTTTACGAACGCGCTCGGGAAGCTGTGCTGCAGCCAGCTCACTATCCAAGATGTATTGCGGGGTCCAGTCAGCACGGCTCGACAGCGAGACGCTGACTCTTCTGTCCGATTCACCATCGACCGGCGGCCTGCGTGGCGTGACGACGCCTAGCACGATGGTTGGGAAATCCTCGCGGATCGCTGCAAGGACCGGCTCGATATCGCTATCGTTAGAACACACAACCAGCTGCTGATAGCGTGCTGAGGCAGCATCGCGATACATGGTCAGCGCCAGGTTCACGTCGGTCTGTTTCTCTTCGAGCTTCCAGACCCGAACCCGGCGCGTCCGATCATACGGCTGGCCGCTGACAAACTCCGGTAATCCCCCCGCTTTTAGCGTTCGCCAAAAGTGGAGCTACGCGGCCATCGCCAATTTCATTGCTGGGGTGATACCGCCGAGCGCCATGTTGGGGCGCTCATGGTTGTACGTCCATAGCCAGCGCGTGGCCTTGTCCTGAACCTGCTCGATGGTGTCGAACAATGTTGTGGCCAGCCAGGCGTAGCGGACGGTGCGGTTGTAACGTTCGACGTAGGCATTTTGCTGCGGTTTGCCCGGCTGGATGTGCTCGATCCGAATGCCGCGCTGCTGTGCCCAAGCTAGCAGCGCGCCGCTGATGTACTCCGGGCCGTTGTCGCAGCGAATGGCGTTTGGCTTGCCGCGCCAGTCGATGATCTGATCCAACGAGCGGATCACCCGGGCCGATGGCAGCGACAGGTCGACCTCGATGCCCAGACCCTCGCGATTGAAGTCGTCGAGCACGTTAAATAACCGGAAGCTGCGACCATCGGCCAACTGGTCGTGCATGAAATCCATCGACCAGACCTGGTTGATCGCCTCCGGTACCGACAACGGCTCTGGCCGCTCACGTACCAGTCGTTTCTTTGGCTTGATCCGCAGGTTCAACTCCAGCTCCCGGTAGATGCGGTACACCCGCTTGTGGTTCCAGCCGAAGCCCTTCACGTTACGCAGGTGCAAAAAGCATCCTGATTAGCCCCGACCTTCAGCCAGCAGTCGCAGGATCTGCGCCGGGCGGGGTTGATGGTGTCGTCACCTGAAGTCAACGAGGTGGCGAGATGAGCATCAACACTGTGCAGTTCCAGGCTGGATTGTCGATGCCTGAGT
>JAAIGF010383834.1_pt1 | contig 25279 bp, 45 predicted proteins | sample 6487441 | NCBI WGS metagenome assembly JAAIGF01 (sample SAMN13974129, study PRJNA590717) | phyllosphere metagenome | biome: pepper field; feature: multiple bacterial spot infested pepper fields; material: pepper leaves; isolation source: leaves from pepper fields | host: Capsicum annuum ... | reverse complement strand
CGGCTGCACCGTCTCCTGCGAGGCGTTCAACACCCTGTCGTACGCGTGGTAGATCGTCCCGGAGTTCAGGTTGACGAACTGGCCATTCAGGTACGCGCGGATCAGCTGCTCCGGATACGACTCCATCAGGGACGGAATGTAGTCGTCGGGCAGGTTCAGCTCGTTGTCGAAGGTGCTGGCCTGCACCAGGCCGTACATGCCCTGCAGGTGCGGCTTCTCGCGCAGCTGCTTCACGAACTGCTGGTGGACGAACTTGAAGCCCTCGGGTGTCGTAGTGACGTCCACGCCGTTCTTCAGCCCTTCGACCTTGTAGCGCATACGCGCGATGATCTTGCGCCAGGCGTGCTGAGCCTTCAGGGCGGGCAGAACATCCAGCTCGTCGACCAGGGCGTGACCGATCTTGAAGCCCACGATGGTCTGCGGCTTCTCCATCGAGCGGCAGATCGTCGTGCTTCGGTACCGGCCGCCGCTGTAGAAGTCGACCTCCTTGTCGCTCTCCTTCGTCCTGACCTTCAGCCCCCAGTCAAAAGCCACCTCCTCGATCGTCGGGAAGAAGATGTCGCGGATCTGCGGATAGGTCGGGGCGAAGTAGCCGCTGTCGATGCCAGGCCATTCCCACACGTGCTTGCAGAGCGCCGAGCAGCCTACCCAGGTCTTGCCGGAGCCGAAGCCGGCCACGAAGCCCCGGAACTTGTGCGGCAGCTGCAGGAAGTTAGCCTGCGGGACGTTCAGCGTCGGCATTCGGCCTCCTCGCGTCCACTACGTGCACCTGCACACTGGTGACCGGCGCCGGCTCGTCCTCCGCATCCGCCTTCTTCTGGCGATTCACGTACATGTCGCCGCACTCTTTCGCCGCCTGCTCCAGGATCTGCATTGCCAGCGGGATGTTCTTCATGCCCTCGGCGCGCTCGATGAAGCGGCCCATGGCGCGAAGTCGATACGCTCGATTGGCGATCGGGATCTCTGCCGTCTCCTCGCGGAAGCGCTTGCGGGTGTCCTCGAACAGCACCACCCAGCGCTTGGCCAAGCTCTTCGCGCAGCGCTTGGTCGGGTCATGCGACTCGACTTGCTGCCGGCTGACCTCGATGCCGAATTCTTTCTTGACGGCCTCCGCCACCTGGCTGGGCGTATCGAAGCAGGCAAGCGCCTGAACGATGTAGGCCTTCACCTCGCTGTTCAGGGCTGCCATATGTGGGGTATCCGTCTAATGCCTGTCTGGTTTCAGGCCGACTTGAGCAGACAGGTTCCGCAGGCCCTCGCAATGTTGATCTTTGCCACTTCGGGCGGGTTGCTGGCAGCGTCGATCAGCTGCTGGACTTCTTCGCTCGCACCGTAGCGGCGAACGACGCCGACGAACTCTTCGACGTCGTGCCCCTTGAGGTAAAGGCTCGGTGTGCCGTCCTGCTTGAACTTGGGCGCGCCGTATTCGTCGGTCTTCTGAGCGATGTGATAGAGCTCGTGCTCAACCAGCGCGCAGAACTCAGCGTCCGAGCACTGGGCGCAGTAGTCGGCCGCCAGGGTGATCAGGAAGTCCGGCTCTTCGCCGAACCATTCCCGCATCTGCTGCTCTTGGCGGGCCTTCTGCCAGCCACCCGCACGAAACATGACTTGCTCGGCCTGGCCTAGTACAACCCGACCCTGCTTGGAAAATCCACAAGATGCCCAGAGCACACGAATGTTTGCGTCGATCAGGTGGGCGTGTTCTGCGTTATAGATGCTGCCAGAGTCAACGAGGATTTCTGTGTTGACCCACTCCCAGAGCTCGGGCGATGGACGCAGAGTCGGCCAGATAAGCTCGAGGAGATCAGCCGGCGGCGTTGGTCTGTCCATCCGATATTCACCTTGAAACTCTCTATATTTGCCCTGATATCAACCGCGACACATGATCAATAACTCACAAGCTTGACCAACGAATGGGCATAGATATGACAACTAACACTCACATGATCCGAGAAGAGTTCGAAAAGGCATTGACTCAGGCAACAGCGCAATTCATCGCGGCTGCAATTGTTCTCTCAGCCACATCACGATTCACTCCCCGAGAGCGTGAACAAGCTAGCGAACAGTCAAAGGCCGCGAGCGAATTCCTTGTTTCTGTAGGGTTCGCCCCTGAGCAGGCTACCTTGGTAGAGCCGGCGCCAAGTGTCCCTAACTTTCTTGTCGTTCTTGCAGGAAAAGATGCGCGGATGCCCAAGAAGGACGGCTCATATGCCTGGATAATTCCAGCTCAAATTTATCTCGAAGTCCTCAAGAATCAGTATCCGAGCTTCGAGATTTGAGCCGCGCTAACCTGCTCACTTAGGTGCAGCGGCCTTCTCCACCGCCTTGCTGGCGGTCTCAGCCGCCGTCGCAGCGGTAGTGGCCGCCTCACTGGTGGTTTCAACCAGCTTTTCGAGCTTCCTGTCCTTGCGGCCCAACGCCTCATCGTAGGCAGCCCGAATGCTCGCCAGCTCGGACTGCATCAGCCGGTGCGCGTTGTACATAGCGAGCTGGTAACCCAGGGTGCCGCCGCTGCAGATAAACAGGCCAGCGAGCATCCACACCTCAACGCGTCGCCACCAGTGCTTGGCGCGCTTCGTGATCGGTTCGGATTTCATGCCTTTGCCTCAAGGGCAGATCTCAATCGCGCGACTTCCTCGGTCAGGCGGACGATCTGCTTGTCCTGGTGCTCGAGCTGCGCATTCATGGCTTTCATGGCGCCGGTGAGTTCACCCACCTGCCGATACATGTCGTTGCGCTCCTTGCTCACGACCTCATAAGCCAGTCGAAGCTTGTCGTTCTCGGCGATGACACGCTCGAGCATGTCCTTCTCCGCACGATCATTGGCGATCGATGCACCGCTGCTGGAGAAGGTTTTACGCAACCAGGCCACTGCCCACGCGAGGCCGAGCCCACCGGCCGCGAACCAGCCGAATGGGTTGCCGTCTGTAGGATCCATGTGCGCGCTCGAAAGGTAGAAACAAAAAGCCCCGCTCAATGGCGGGGCGAGTTGATGTTTTGGGGTCAGCTCACTTCAAACATGTCAGGTTCGACATGGTCGAAATCATTGGAGCTTTTGAAGCCAAACTTACTTACACGGATTCCTGCGCTTCGAAGATCGAGAAGCGCCAGCTTGATCAACGACCGGTCCAAAGCAGAATCCGGCCCATGGGCATCAAACTTCTTGCGATTGTGCGACTGGTTCAAGTGCTGCGCCAATTCATGCGCAGATTGCTGATCCTCCACTTTGAAATACCAGCATGCCCCCTGAGGGATGTCGACAAACCAGCGTAGGTCTTCGTGTTCGGCTTTGTACGATCTGAAAAAAGAAACCTGCAGAAGGCCTGGCTCTTCATCCCCAAGCGACTCAATAAAGAGCACCTCGGGGAAAAAATCAGGCGAAACATGGGCCAGCTTTTTTTCAAGGCCTGATCGTATACGATCGACGTCTTCGGCTGAGAGGCGATGCGAGCGAAGCGGAAGACTTTTCTGGAATCCATCTGGAGACTCGCCCTTTTCAAGCCAGTCCTCAATCACCGCGGAGAGAGTTTGAATTTCGGTTACAACTTCTGAAGTCATTCTACAAATCCTTTTGGTCAGGGATTTGGAGCATGCTTGAGCGCAGCGGATAATGCAAAAGCCCCGCTCTGTAGCGGGGCTTTTGAGTTCTAATCCTTCATACGCAAGATCGGCAGGATGGGTAAATATTCGCTCACCCGCTCGGTGATTGCAATAGCCTAAGCAGCACTTTCGAGCAAAAGCCCCTCCGCCAGCAAAATTTGCTCTGCAGCCTGCTCCGCCTCTTTCAGCATTTCTTCCAGCACGGAGCGAATTCCCAGCCGCCACCGACGCCGGGTCTGCTCGGGCCGGCCGCCGTCGCCCCAGTTGTTCATGTCGTAGAACCAGCTCTCCAGTACGATGACGTCGCTGGATCGCTTCCCCTCAATGCCAGCCAGCTTCGGAATAGCCCAGGTGTACACCGCCATGCCCAAGAACTCGCGCGGCGCTGGCGTGGCAACTAGGGGGATCAGCGCCTGGATCGACGCCTTCCTCCGCTCCCGGGCAGTGCTGTACTTGCCGACCAGCACATCCCAGTGCCGCGGCTTGAGCTGGCTGTGCAGCCGGGCATGTACCCAGCAGTCAACATCAGTGCGTGACAGGGTGCCGTGACTGACGCCTGACAGCGTTGCAGGATCATGGCCGTCGTCATGCCCCGCCCTGTACAGCTTCTGCCAGGCCTGCTTGCTGGTATTGTCGATTGCATCGGCCGCCAACGCCGACACTATTGCAGCGCGCGCGCTGGTGTAGATCATGCGGCCCTCCCCTTCATTTCTCTGGTCAAAGCCCGGTAATGGGCCTTGAGGTCTTGCAACTGTTCGATGGTGTATCGCTTCGGTTCGTGGCAACCCTCGAGCCACTCCACCTTGTCGGCGCCGATGCGCTGTACCAGGTTGATTCGGTAATTCACGATGTCGCCGGACTTGTGGTTGTTGCAGGGCGCGCACTGCTTCCAGACGTTCAGCGGTTCGAAGCGAAGCTCTGGATTCGCGCCCACGGTGCGGTAGTGCCCGGCGTGATACTGACCTTGGTGGTGCCGGCCGCAGCTGATGCACGGCAGATCGATGTCGCGCTGGCGGATCCAGGCGTTAAACGCGGCCTGGGCTTCGCGCATGTGGTCGGCCTTGGTTTTGATGCGGGCACGCGCGGTGCTCAGCTCTTTGCGATCAAGGTCGGCGATCGCCTTGCGTGCCTTCTCCCGATTGTCCGCTACCACCGCCAGCGCACATGCCACCTCGCCGCACACCGCCTGGAAGTCCCGCTCAGGCGTGAACATGACCTGACAGGCTTTGCAGGGTTTCTTCCGGCGCTCCCGGGTCTTGATGCCGCTGGCCTTGAGCGGCACTTTGCGCTTGAGTTCGGTGCGCTTCACTGTGGGCACTCCTGACGATCGGTGCAGATGGTTCGGTAGTGCCCAAAGCACTCCGGCGACTGCCAGGCGGTCGGCGTGTGGAAATCCATCTGATGCTTCATCACGCACGGGTTGTAGTCCTCGGGCACTTCGCCGCGGCCGGCCCAGGTGCGGAAGTTCAGGCATTGCTCACACCAACGCGCCGGCGGGCGTTTACTCTTCGCGCCGTTACGCCTGCGCACCAGCTCCTCGAACAGCTGATCGTCAGTGAAATGGTCGAGCACGCTCATGCCGCATCCCCCAGCAGATCATCGAACACCACCTTGCCGGCAAACTCGCACACGATTTGGTCGGTGTAGGCGATGCCCTGGGCGCGGTTGAATAGGCGAGTCACCGGGAAGCCATCCGGGCCGAACAAATTGCACGGCCCCATCAGGTGCAGCTTCTCCTCGTACGTCAGGTGCAGGAACGAGCGATTCCAGGCGTTGAAGAAGTCAACGTCAGCCTTGCGCATGATCGGTACGCCGACGTGCAGCTTGCAGTAGCGCCGGGCGTCTTCGACGTCGCCCATGTTGGTCATTTCGGCGATGCGCTGGTACATGGCGAACCATAGAGCGTTCTGGTCGAGCGTACGGTCCTTGCCCGGGCGCAGGCTCACCACCACGTATTTCTTCTCGCGGAACATAGCGGTCAGCCGGGTGATGGCTTCGGACAGGCGCGGCGCGCTGTTGACGGCAATACGGTCGGTCATGCGCGCTTCTCCTGAAGTTCTTCCAGGCGGGCCAGCTGTTCAGCGCGGCGCTGCTCGAACTCATTGCGGCGCGCCCTGGCATCGGCGTCCTTTCGCTCATCGGCCGCTTTCTGGTTGGCCAGCACCACCGCCCTCACCTCCTGCAGTTTCTGGCGAACCTTAGGACTCGGCATTGCCGCTCGGCCGGTGATCAGTCCGGCGATCGCGGCGCCGTCCTGGGTCATGGGCTCGTGGGCCAGCCGGCGGATCTGCTGCTGCAGCTCCGGTGTGGGCAAACGGCCAAGCCTGCCGGCCTCTTCCAACGCGGCCACCCGGCGTTGCGGGTCATGGCCCATGCTGAGGCTCCATACGACCGGCCTACCCACGCGGCGCGCGGTATCGACCAGGCGCTGGTAGGCCGACAGAAACGACATGCGGGCGCCGACCTTGTCGCGCTGGGCCATGCCCGGCGCCGAGGCGGACATCGCTTGGCGTATCTCCTCGGTCAGCACCACGCTTTCGGCCTCGTCGGATGCAGCCAGAGCGATGGACCAGGCCTCGTTCGGGTCAGGCCGGCCGTCTGCGGCCTGGATGCGCTGCAGGATGGCCGCCAGGGTCAGTTTGCCGGTCACCTCGCGGCGGCAGGCCTGCAGTGCATCGGCCAGGTCATCCATTCCGTAGTCGGCCAGATCCTGGGCCATCAGGGCAGCGGCATTCGCGCTCAGGGTCTGGCCCAGGGTTTCGGCAGTCGCGCAGAGCGCCACGGCCAGTTCAGCGGTTTGGTCGCAAGAAAGCATTCGGCTTCGCCTCCCCGTTTCGGATGTGTTCAGCAGCCTGGTGGGCGGCGTTGACGTTGGCCTGGGTCTGCTCGAGCTGGCGGGCAGTGGTCGCGTTCATCTGGCGGTTGGTCGTCCACTGGGTGTGATACGACTCGGCCTTGGCCAGCAGGTCGCCCAGCCCGTGGCAGCCGTTGATCAAGCGGGCATCGTTGACGGTCAGGTAGTACGCGGCGACGTGGTGGGCCACATCGGCACCCAGACGGTCGATCAGCTGGCCAACCTGCCCCGCCACCTTGGCGTTCCAGACTGGCCAGGTGCTGTAGCGCTTGCGGTAGGCCATGGCGTAGTTGGCCCACGCCTTGAAGGTTTTGCAGGCTGGGTCTTTCGGCCCAGGCATATCCGGCGGGATTGCGCAGCGTGGGCCGCTGTCCGCGACGACGACCAAGCCGGCAGGCGGCGACGGCGCAGCCGGGGCGTCGTGCAAATCCTGACTGGTACCCTGATTGGTTACCTGATTACTGGTTACCTGATTTGTCGGATTTTTTTCCGACCCAGCCTCGGATTTTTTTCCGACCCGGGTCGGATTTTTTTCCGAGGTGGCTCGGATTTTTTTCCGACCAGGCGCCTGCTTTTGGGTCGGATATTTTTCCGACCCATCTACTTTGCGGTTCCACTCAGTCGCCTTGGGCGTCAGGCGGAACAGCGTGATTGAATTCGTGCTCGACAGCTCGATGAGCCCGGCCACTTCCAACGCCTTGAGAAGGCGGTAGGCGGTATCGGGCTTGTCGGTGAGCAGCGGCAGCTCCTCGATGATCTTGGATTTGCTGAGCGCGAAGTAAACGCCGCCGATCGTGGTGACCGGCTTCGTCCAGCTCGGGCACTCGTAGACGAATGCGAACAGCATCGCCTGCTGCGCATTCAGCCCCCATTCAAGTGCCTTGTGCTGGTTGATGGTCAGTGTGTATTGCATGCTGCCTCGATCGCCGCAGGCGTACTGGATAAAGCCACACCCCTCTCAGCACGCTGCCGAAATGGCGGACAGGTTTGTAGGATGTGAGGTGTGGTTAGGCGGCGCCGAGCAGGATTTTCCTGGCGAGCGGGACCAGATCAGGCCGAAGCCCTGCGATGGTGATTTCTCCGTCAGAGGCCTCCTGCAGACGCTCAGAAATCTCGGGCGTTGCCTTGCGGTGTCCTCCGGCCAACTGCCACAAATAGCCGGCACTGGTACCCGCCTTCTTGGCTACCTCGTCTCGGCGTGCTGGCGAAGCATTCGCCAGCCAGTCACGCAAGTGGGCGTTCATAAGCATGTCTCCAATGATTCCTTAGCGGAATTTAGCTTATGGCTAATATTTCATCAACGTAAATTTAGCTCTCCGCACATTTAGCAGAAAGCTAAATGCTGGCAAGATCGCCGCATGGATATTCATGAAATTCGCAAAATCAACCTGATTTCGCTGATCGGCAGCCGCAGAAAAGGCGCGTGTGCAGAAAAGTGGGAAATGTCTGCCGCTCATCTCAGCCAGGTTTTATCGGATAAGACGCCGAAGAACCTCGGCGAGGACGTCGCTCGCCGCATTGAGCGGCTCGAAGGTCTGCCCCACGGTTGGATGGATGTCCTCCAATCAGGAGGATCAGAAGGGTCTCAGTCGCGCGAGCAATCGGTCACGCACAGCACCGGCGCAGTGAAGGCATCCACTGCAGCGCACGTCCTCGACATGCTCAAGGGCAAAAACCTGCGCCCCGACCAGCTCAGCCGCATCGAGCAGGCCGTGTCCGACACCATCGAGGACAAGCCTGCGGCACCAGCCGACAACGTCATCACCGCAGACTTCTCCCGCCGGCCCATCGTTGGCGACGAGATCCGCATCGCGCATTACGACGTCCAGGGCGCCATGGGCGGCGGTAAGGTCGTGCACGATTTCCCCGAGATGTTCCGCGACGTGACGGTCAGCCAGCAGCACCTGCGCGAGCTCGGCGTCACCTACAAGGATCCGGTCCACCTGAAGCTGATCACCGGCGCCGGCCAGTCGATGGAGCCGACGATCAAGGACAAAGACCCTCTGATCGCAGACGCCAGCATACGGGAGTTCGTCGGAGACGGTATTTATGCCCTCTCCTGGCATGGCCACTTCTACATCAAGCGCCTGCAAGTGGCTGACGCCGAGCACTTCGAGATGATCTCCGACAACCCGAAGCACAAGGATCGGATCGTCCGGATAGACGAGACCTATATCCAAGCCAAGATTCTGCTGGTGTGGAACGCGACGCGAGTTTGACCGAACCGCGTGATTTAGAACGATCGCCAGCGCATCCGCTGGCAGCTCAAGGAAGAACGATGAACCGCACCCTAGCCATATTTTTGCTCAGCGCTGCCTCCCTTTTCGGCCTGATCACATCCGGCTCCGCCTACGCTGACCGCACACCTGAGAAGCCGGCCGATGAAGCGCTAGAAAGCGCGACTAGAGTTGCGGTGGCAACTGCGGAAATGATCAATCAGACCGCCCCACAAGTCATTGATGATCAGGTGCGCCTCGAAAGGGCTGATGTCGGCCCCGGTGCTCTTGTCACGTTCAATTACACGCTCATCAACTACGACGGAGACGACCTCCCCGAGAGCGCTGTGGCCGGAATGCGCACGGATTTCTTGAAGCAAAACTGCAACAATCCTGCGTTACGCAAGCCCATCGCCGATGGCTTGGAGTACAAATATCTCTACGCCAACAAATCGGGCACACCCGTGGCCAATATTTCAGTTTCTGCTGAAGGCTGCCGTTTATCTGGCTTGTAACCGCGGCTGCGGATTGAACTCCTGAAATGAAGCATAAATTGACATGGAGGTGACATGCGGAAATTGCTGGCCATAACACTGATTTCGCTCGTGGCAACCATTTCGGGCTGCCAGATGCATGCAGAAAAGGCCTCTTTGTCCTCAGGCCGCATCGGATGCTCTCCCCAGCAAATCTCTATCTCCGAAGATGCAGTCACATTCAATACAGCTTCTTGGAAGGCCACATGTCAGGGCAGAACCTACTATTGCGTCCGCCGGGCTTACGAGGATACCAACTGCACGGCGGCGCAGGTTCAGCCCACTCCCTCTCAGCAGCCTCCGCCGGCACCCGCGAGCGCGCCTTCCTCAATGCCGAGCGAAGCCCAGTACCGTGAGATTCAGCTGCAAAATCTAATGCAACAGAATCTCCCCTATGACGAATATCAAAAGCGCTACCGCGCAATCATGGGGCAGCAATGATCGAGATGATCACGTCAGATCGAGTACTGAAGCGCTGGCTATTCAAGGCTGTTATCGGCGCACTTATTGGGCTCTTCGCGTTGCATCAGCGCCACGCGATTTCCAATCAGTTCATGCAAATTCGCCTAGATGCTGTGAGCCACTTCCAGCAACGCATGGCTCAACCACCAGCTCCCGCCCCAGCTCCAGTTCGATCACCCGAGCAAGTTGAGGCCGAGCGCGCCGCCGCCAAAGTGCGAGCTGATGAATACGCAGCCAACCAGGCGCAGCTGATCCAAGATCGCCAACAGGCGGAACGCAAAGAGCTGGCGTGGCAGTCATTCTTCCGGCAAGAGCGCTCGTGCATGCTGCCAGAGTCTCAGGTCAGAATTGAGGTTTGCCGGGCAAGAGAGCATCGCTTGCGCCAGCAATTCGATAGGCACTGGGCTCAGTCTTCGGTTGGCTTGCAATGACTGGCGATAATGTCGTGGCCAAGTAGGTCGCAGAGCTCAATGCTGGAAAGATTGGCGCAGAGGGGTGAGCGGTTTTTTTAGCAACGGGCATGTAAAGGTGACGCAAGCCGACTGGGCACCTGTTGCGAACCAAAGCGCGCCACTGAGCACCTGAAACAATAAATTCAAATTTATATATAAAACAAGCTAGGGCTTATGATGGAAAACGAAGTTATTAAGACGGAATTCAAGATCTCTTATGATGCTCCGGGTGATCTAAAGGAGCACGCCATTGATGCTAAGAACTTGGGGAACTCCATTATTGGAATGCATGATCTTATAACAAAGGCTGCAGAAATCGTTAGCAATGGATCATCTGAGGCTGATTTAAAGGTAGTAGCACCGGCCAAAGAAGGTTCTCTTGAAATAATTTTTGCAATTCTTGCTGACCCAATAACGACACTCGCAGTAATGAAAAACATTGGTATCGGCGTCGCAACCGCCGCAGCCTCAGCCGCCACAGCGATAGGCGTTCTAGACAGACTGAAAGACAATAAAATCGAAAAAGTGGTAATTGATCAAAGAACGCAAAAGGCGACTATATTCACTAGAGAAGGCGAAATTGAAACAACTAGCAAAGTAGCTCAGCTTGTTGCAAGCAAGGATGTTAGACAGGCCTTACATAAGGTAATCCAGGCTCCACTTCAAGGCCGTCAAGGTGCGAAAATAAAGCTAACCACTGGCGCAGTTACAAATGAACTTGATGAAGACGAAATCAAAAACTTCAGCCCCATAAGGTCAGACGTTAAGGAAAAAGAAGAAATCACCAAGCTTCAGAAGGTGATATTTTTCACCAAGCTTAATTTCAAAAGCGGCAGGGGCTGGACTATTCAAGACAAGGATGACTTTGAGGCGACTGTGTACATCAAGGATAAGGACTTCCTAACAAAGGTTGCGAAGAACGAAGAAGCCTTCAAGAAAGACAAGCTGTACACAGTAGAGCTAGAAAAAACTGAGACAACCAATGTCAGTGGAACGAATGTCAAATATGCTATTCTTCGCGTCATTAACGAAATCAATCCATAGGCACTGAGATGTGGACTTATTCACTAATGGCCCAGGCTATTGGATGGACAGTATTGATAGCTCTTTCCCCGTTTATATTTACTTTCACGAGGAAAGTGACTAGATATGCCTCTTACAAAGTACTGCCACATGACTCGATAATTGAGTACAGGCTTAATGGCAAAACGACTGAAGCCTACTATGTGAAGCGCTCAGTACTTGGCAGAAGTCATTTCAGAAAATTGTCTGATGAAGAGCTAGAGCTACTGGGGCCCAGCAATTGAATAACAATATGTTTATGGCGATGGCTACCGCAGTTCTCAATGCCGCAGCAGCGGTGCTAACTAAGATAATCACTAATGCAGATATAGCACAGCTCTTCATGGCTCTCACTGGACTTTGCTCGCCATTCCTATCGATCTATTTGTTGAAACTATATATTAGGGCTGACGATCCTCCAGAGCTAACCCGGCAGATATCCGCTCTTGAAGCTTCAATTAAGGTCTGCGAAAAGCATATGAAGTCCAAAAGTGCATCCCCTGATTTCAAGCGCGAAACGCTAACTCAGCTCGAGGACTTCCAAAGGAAGCTGCAGAACGTCAGAGCCGATTTTGAGCAAGGCAGAACTCACCTTGTAACTCCCATTGCAAGGGATGGTAACTAGGTTAAGCCAGCCTTCGACCTCCCTGCCGGACTTCCAGAAATTGGCCGAACGGCACTTTTATAGCTACAGCCCGTGAGTTCGGGCACTAGCTAAAACGTAGATACGAGCCCGGCAACCGCCATGCTTTTCGTTCTGCACCTGACCAGGTTCGTCAGAATGGCGCCGCATTATTGGACTTTCCATCCGGGCTCACGCCCTTTTCAAGGACTAGATCAACAACGCCTGCCCTCTCCCACTGCAGTATCACTGAGCCCGTTTCCTCGAAGTCCATCTGCAGCCCGTTCGTAGCCGCCAGTTGATCCATCACCTCGCCCCACTCCGCGTCGCCGTCGGTATCCAGCCGGTGAATCCGCACGCGCTTGCCCAGCCAGGCCACTGGTGAATCGACCATCGCCAGCACTCGCCGGGCTAACTGATCAGAGCCAGTAGCTGTCGATACCGTGTCTTGTGCCTCTACTGCTTGCCTACCCATGCCACCCTCCTGAATTTTCTGCCTTACCGATTCCGCAATCTGCGGGCACCTAAAACGGCGCCTCTTCCTCGACTGGCTCCACCGCCTCGATGCGCTCTGCACCCTCCTCCGGCTCGCCAGCTTCCCAGGTGATGATCGCGTGGCCGTCACCATCGAACGCCAGCGCCAGGCCGTCGGTATCCGCCAGCAGCGTCATGATCCCGTCCCATGCCTCGTCGGTATCCGTGTCCAGGCGGTGGATCGCCGCCCTCCTCTCCAGCTGCGCTTTTGGCGATCCGATCATTGCCGACACCCGCAGGCCGAGACGCTCGATTGCGGTCATTGGTGCTGCTTCATTTGTCTTCTGCGCTTTTTGCTGCCTTGCCATTTGAGTCTCCGCGTTACTGTATGTGCATACAGTATTTTAGGTGGCCCACTGATGGCAATAGGCAAAAGGCAGACGGTGGCTTCATGTCCAGCTAAATTAATTTAGCTCCAAGCTATTGACGTAGCTTTAGCTAGGCGCTAAATTTTATCCACGAAAGCGCAGAACACCGCGCTGATGGCCGAGAGGCCTGGGGCAACCCGAACGCTCTTTAACAGCCAGCGCAACACCAAACCAACAGAACGCACTGCCTCTGTCGGCGACCGGAGATCGGACAGGTACGAAAGCCTGCCAACGCGAGGAGCACCTCGACGGCCGATCCAGGGCGAAAGGCCCGAACCGAGCGAATGACCCGACACGCAATGCGCCCCGCCACCCCGGCGGTAATGGGCACGAACCTATCTGCGCCGCGCGGCAATCGGCGCCGCGGAATGGGGAGTGACATCAGATATAGCCGCCCAAGACGCCAGTAGCTGCGGGCGGCGAGCAATACCGAAAGATTCACTGAAGCACCTGGGCGACCGGGTGCTTTGGGAATCCAGAGGGCAAGGACATGAAACAGAAACTCACTCCACGGCAGCAGGAAGTGCTCGACGCTATCAAGGCGATGATCGAGCAGAACGGCTGGCCGCCTACCCGGGTCGAGCTGGCCAAGCATTTCGGATTCGCGTCACCGAATGCTGCTCAGACCCTCCTGGAAGAAATTGCCAGGAAAGGCCACATCACCATCACCCCGAAGGTCAGTCGCGGCATCCGCATAGCGGCCTGATCAGCGCATCAAGGAAGGCGAGAATTGAACGACACGATCATTTTCGGCAACTGGCAGGGATTCAAGGATAAGGGCCTGGCGCCGCGCGAGCTGGAAGCGACGGTGCTGGCCGCCGGCGACCTCACCATCAAGCAGATCGCCAAGCACATGGGCGTCTCGCCCTGGACGGCGAAAGATCGGATCGACGATGCCAAGCACAAGCTGGGCATGCAGCGCTCCATCCGCGGGCTGGCGATGGAGGCTTACCGCCGCGGCATCATCGCCCCGCTCGCCCTGGCCTTACTGATCGGCACCGGCCATCAAGAGGCACCGGCGCCGCGCCGACCGGCCGCACCTCGCAGCTACGTCCAGTTTCGCATCGCTCGCAAGGTCGAGGACCTGTCCCTGGCCGCGTGAAGATTTCACTCGATGCCCTTGGCGACAGGGGCATCCGGGAAATCAACCCGGAGAGCAACCATGACCCGCAACGAGCATGACGAAATTGAAACAACCGCAAACGTGGCGCTGGCCGGCCTTCTGGCTGGCGACGGCGAGTGGGTAGGTAATCAGGAGGAGCTGGTGAAGCGATCGTTCGACATCGCAGAGGCATTCCAGGCAGAGCGCAAGAAGCGCATCGGTGACAAGCCACCATACGACTGCTGATCGATTTCACTGGCTGGCCTTCGCCGAGGGCCAGACGGGAAATCAACCCCACGGAAAGGAACACAATATGCTCATGCTCACCCGTCGCATCGGCGAAGCACTCATCATCGGCGAAGGCGCTGAACGAATCACCGTAACGGTGACCGGCATCAGCGGCGGCCAGGTCAAGATTGGCGTCACGGCGCCCAAGCAGATCGCGGTTCACCGCGAAGAGATCTACGACCGTATCCAGGGCGAGAAGCAGCACGCCACGGCGTCCTGACTGCTTGGCCCAGGCAATCCCCGTCCCGGCTGTACGCCGGGATTTTTATGCCCGCATTTCCCCAACCCAACAGCATTGGCAGGCGCCCGGCAGGCTATTCACGCAGCCCCGGCTTGGTCACCGACGCCGGTCGCCTGACCAATGCTGTTCTGAGGATCACCACCGTGAACAAAGTTCTATTCATCAGCATCGCTGGCGAGCGGCAGGTCTTCGAAAACGTCGACCTCGACTCCTGCATCGACGAGGCCAACCGGCTCAACAAAGAGCGCGGCCTTCATGGCGGTGTGCATGTTGTCGAGCGCAGCGACGGCTATCGCCTGTCGGCGCGCGAGTGTCGAGAAGCAGAGGAGGCTCGCGTATGAACGCATTACAGCAATGCCAGTGGCGGCACGACAGCGCCGAGCCGGAATCAGCCCCAACGGCCTGGATCGAAACCAGCGCCGGCCAGGAATGGCTGGAAGACAGCATCAAAACCCTGGTGCTGGGCTCTGATGTAACGGTCTCGTTCAGCCCGAAGGTGGTCGTGAAGGCGCTGGACTTCATCATCGAGTTCGGCCAGCAGGCCGCCGACATCTACGCCAACGACGCGACCTACCATCTGGACTGGACCTTGGCCCGCGGGCACGGTGCTTTCGGTACCCGCTACAGCGACCTGGCCCGCCAGGTGGCCGAGAAGATGCTGAGGCCACATGCGGCTGCGGCGGAAGCTGCCGCGAAGTGGAGGGACTTCTGATGACCACCAACCCCGTCACCACAATCGCCGACGAGCAGCTGGCCGAGGTCGAGCAGCGCCACACCATCTTGCTGCAGCGCGGCCAGTCACTACCCGATGCCCTGGGCCTGCCGCGCGATACGCGCTTCACCGACACGCCGATCCGCTCGCTGCTGACCATCAAGGATGGCCGGCGCTATCTGGAAGTCCGCTCGTGACTCGGTACCAGCGCGCCCGCCGCCACTCATTCTGGGTCGGCGCCATGGCCATGATCACCCTCTTCCTGATCCTCGCTGTGCTCGGGCCGTCCCTGGCCTGACCCCTTTCCCATAGTTTTGACGCTGCGCTTGGCGCGGCAAGGAATCGCTATGTCTGCAGGAACCCAACTGATCGCGCTGGAAGACATCAGCGCCGACGCGGCGCCGGCCATCTACGGCCACAACAAGCTGGCTACCTACGTGGCCCAGGCACGCGAGCAAGCTGCTAACGAAGTACCTGACCTGACCACCCGCAAGGGCCGTGAGCGCATCGCCTCCCTGGCCGCAGCCGTGAGCCGCAGCAAGACGGCGGTCGAAAAGCCTGGCCGGGACTACCTGCGCCGTATCAAGGAGGTGCCGAAGGTCATCGAGGCCGAGCTGCGCGAGTTCGTGCTGCAAATGGATGCCCTGCGCGACGAGGTGCGGGCGCCGCTGAACGAGTGGGAGGCCGCAGAGGCAGGACGCATTGCGAGAATTCAGGCTCAGGTGGATCGGCTTCGCGACACTGATCTATCCGGCCTGTCCGCCGCCGATATCGCCAGATCTATCGAAAACCTCGATGCGCACGTGATCGACGCCCGTTATGAGGAATTCGAGCCTGAGGCTCACCGGGTCAAGGCGGCCAGCTTGGCCGGGCTGCGCGCAGCGCTGGCGAGCCGCCAGCAACACGAGGCTGAGCAGGCCGAACTCGAGCGCTTGCGGGCAGAGTCGGCCCAGCGCGAGCAGCGAGAGCGTGAGGAACGCATTGCCCGCGAAGCCGCAGAGCAGGCCCGCGCTCTAGCTGAGCAACAAGCCCAGGCCGAGCGCGACGCAGCGGCACGCCGCGAGGCCGACGCGCTGGCGGCTGCCGAGCAGTCCCGCCTGAATGCAGAACTGGCCGAGCAGCGCCGGGTCGCCGCCGAGCTGCAGGCCGAGCGTGATCGTCTGGCCGCGGTTGAACGTGAGCGTATCGCCGCCGTACAGGCAGAACAGCGTCGTGCCCAGGCTGCCGAGCAAGCTGCTGCCGCAGAGCGCCAGCGGCAAGCCGATGAACAGGCTCACATTGAGCGAGAGGCCCGAGCCCGCGAGGCCGATATCGCCCACAAGAAAGCCGTGAACAACGATGCCCTGGCTGCGTTCATCGCCGGTGGCATGACCGAGGGATGTGCCAAGCAGGCAATCACTCTGATCGCCCAGCGCCGCATCCCGTCCATCAGCATCAACTACTGAGGTCGCCATGTCTCAAGCAGCTATTTCCGAACAGCAGCAGACGCTGCAGCGCGTCGACTCCCCCTCTGGCGTGGTGCCGGCAAGCGAATCAGCGATGATGATCCAGATGATTCAGCGCGCGGCGGCAGATCCTGCTGTCGACGTGGACAAGATGGAACGCCTGATGCAGATGCATGAGCGCTTTGTTGATCGTCAGGCAGCCGCTGCCTTCAATGCTGCGATGGTCAAGGCGCAGCAGGACATCAAGCCGGTGGCCCGCCGTGCATTCAATGCTCAGACCAGCAGCAGGTACGCGAAGCTCGAGGACATCGACGAAGCGGTGAGCCCGATTTACACCGCCGCAGGGTTTTCTCTGTCCTTCGGATCGGCGGACTCCACCCTCGCCGGTCACCTGCGCGTCGTGTGCGACGTAATGCATGAACAGGGGCACACAAAGCAGTACCAGATGGATCTGCCTTTAGACGCTGCCGGCATTGCTGGGAAGGTCAACAAGACAGGCGTGCATGCCCACGGCTCGACCCACAGCTACGCCCGCCGCTACTTGACCATGAACATCTTCAACGTGGTGATGTGCGACGAAGACAATGACGGCAACCCGCCCCCGCCAGAAGCGCCGGTTGTCACCGACGCGCAAGCGCGGCTGCTCAACTCTTTGCTGACCAAGTGCAGCACCAAGGCCAAAAGCGCCTTCGCTGGACTGTACGGCGACCCTGCATCAGTCCCGAAATCTGAATTCGACAAAGTACTGGGCATGCTCACCAAGTCCGCTGAGCAGAACGCCGGTGACGCGGGAGGTAGCACGCAATGAAAATCATCACAGATGTCGAGCAAGGCACTCCGGAGTGGCTGGCCCTCCGCCTGGGCATCGTTACCTGCTCCGAACTAGATGCCCTGCTGGTCAACGGCAAGGGCGAGGCTGGCTTCGGTGCGGCGGCGTTCACCTACATGGATCAGCTGATCGGCGAACGCATCACTGCTGAGGCGGCCGAGCTACCGTTTACGACGCGAGCCACTGCCCGCGGTCACGAACTGGAGCAGGTTGCCCGGGGCCTATACGAAGCCCGCGAAGGTATCACCACCACCCAGGCAGGCATCATCCTGAACCACGGCATCGGCTATTCCCCCGACTCCCTGGTCGGTGAGCCTGGCCTCACCGAAATCAAAACGAAGCTGCCAAAATTTCAGGTCAGCGTGATCCTGGCTGGCGAGATTCCGAAAGAGCACGTTGCCCAGTGCCAGGGCGGCTTATGGGTCAGCGAGCGCGAATGGATCGACTTCATCAGCTACTGGCCGGGCATGCCGCTGTTCGTCAAGCGCGCCTATCGCGATGAGGTGCTGATCAGGAAGATCGCTGAGCGGGTGGCCACCTTCCACGAAATCCTCGACGAGCGCATGAATCGCGTGCTCGGCCTGGCTGCGTGAGGTGCCCATGCTCGCAGCAACCAGCATCCAACTCCGCGCCTCTGAGCGAAACGAACTGGCGGCCCTGCAGGAGCAGTTCCTGGCCGCCGGCGGACAGGTCGACCAGCTGGCGATCACCGACCGCCAGCCAGAGCCGGCCGGCAAGCTGCGCGATCGTGTCCGCACCCAGCTGCACCTGAGCCGCAACAGCCGGCGGGAGCTGGATCGCAAGGACAAGGACCTGGCTCAGCGCGCCGCAGCGTTGACCGCCACCGGCCTCAGCGCCGTGCACATCCGTAAGCGGCTAGGCCTTGGGCCGGTGGCGTTCGAGCAGTTCATGGCGCGCCACGGCATACAGCTTCCTGGATCGAGGAGTACCTAGATTGAAAGTAGAATCCACCCAGGTCACCAAACTGCTGATCAGCGACCTGATGGGCGAGCCGCACAAGCTCGACCCGGTTACTGTGATCCTTGAAGACTACGCGCCCGGAAAAGGCCGCATCATCATCGAGTGCTACGGTAAGTCGTGGTCGTCCTACTGGGGCGCCATGGGCAAGGAATCCATCGCTCAGTTCTTCTCTACCTGCAGCGCCGACTACCTGATCGGCAACCTTGACCCGCAGCTGCAGGCGGGCCGTTTCAGCGGCGACGCGCTGGTAGATCTAGCCCGCAAGACCATCATCAGCCGGCGCACGGATTGGCGAGGGCGCGACCGCAGCTTCACCTGCCTGGATAAAGAAGATTGCCGGCGCCTCTACGACCAGTCTGAGGAGCTTGGCTGGCATGGCTCCATCGACCAGGCAATCACTTTGGACTTCGAGCTTCTGAAGGAAGTGTTCGATACCAACGAGCCATGGCACGACGTGGCCGACGCAACTAAGCCGAACCCCGACTACCTCTACCTGGAGCGAATCGTCAGCGCCGTGCAGCAGGCGTTACGCCAGCTCGAGGCGCCAGCGGAGGCCGCCTAATGCCCCAATCCCAACAGGAACGCGACGCCAAGGCCGAAGCCAAGCGTAAGGCGCTGGGTGAGGAAGAGCTGCGTCATCGAGTGCGGCCGGGCACTAAGGCCAAGCTCGCAGAACTCATGACCTGGCACGGCATCACGGAGCAAGCCGAAGCTGTGCAACTGCTCATCCTCAATGCCCACCCCCTGGGCCCCGAAGGCTCCGCCGTTGCTCTGTCTCTGCCGCGCCACGAAATCCATATTTCTGGACGCGTGGCGCGGGACTTCCGTATCCAGTCCCTGGCCGAAGCGCGCCGCGACCCGGGCGACGAGGTCGTGCCGCAACAATGAAACTGCGTGCCAAAAGCCGTATAGACAGCAACTGAAAGCCGGAAAATATACGGAGGCGATCCGTCAGGAGTCAGCGCGATTAGTCATCAAGGTTATCGACGTAATTCTTGTATTTCAAACCCTGCAAGATATCCGAGCCAGCCATGACTATTAGAAGGAAAACTGCTGCCATCCCAGTAACGAATAAGCCTAAACCAATAGTCCCAACGGGCAAGCTAGTCAACATAATCATTACCATAGCGGCGACTAATCCTGACCACTGCCCTCTCGAGTTGTAGTAGTTAGCTCTGCTCATGGTGATCAATTGTTGATGTGGATCCGCTTGTAGGCGCTCAAGCTCCTTAAAAAATTCTTTGTTTTTACGGGCTGAACGCTGCTTCCAGGCGTTTGAGAAAAAGCCCAAAAAACGGTCAATCCAAGTCTTCATGTAGGCAGCAAAGATGCTGATCAGCACGCCAACCAAAACTACAGAGACCCACCAAATAGGGTTAACTGCCATACCGACAAGTTCTTCCATGCTCACTCCACTCCAGTGATGAAATTTATTCGTCACAAATTCTACGTCAATCGGCTGCCAATAATGGAGGCGGCGCCTGCATGGAGAACGCCATGTCGAAATTCTATTACCAGATCAAAGGGCGCCAGCCCGCCGGGCCGCACCGGGAAGCGGAATGGGCCTGGCCACCCGTGTTCAGCGGTATGGTTGAAGCAGCCGACAGAAAGCAGGCGAAGGCGCAGATCGAAGAGCTCTACGAGCGGCAATTTCCGATGCGGGTGCTGCGAACGGATGTCACCGATCACGCCTACCTGCTCCACATCCAGGAGCTGACCGAGAAGGACACCTACCTGCTGGGCCGCTTTGACGACAAGGCCTGCAAGGAGTGCGGCACGGTCTTTCGGCTGATCGACAAGTACAACGACCCCAACACCGAGACGACCAGCCACGACTATTGCACCACCGCGTGCCTGAAAGCGGCGCGGGGCCGCGAGCTATCGGAATTCCGCCTGCTCAACGAAGGACTGGCACCGCCAGTGATCTACCAGGTGCGGCAGAAGTCGACCGGCCGCGTCTATGTCGGCCAAACCACCCAGGCGTTCACGCTTCGCTGGTGGCAGCACCTAAGCAACCTAAGCGCCTGCAAATTCCACACTGCGCTGAGGACTACTGCCATCACCGACTGGGAATTCTCGGTGATCGAGGTCATCAGCTACCCGGCTGATTGCACCAACTACGCGGCCTACATCACTCAGCGTGAAGCCAACTGGGTGGCCGAACTCGCGGCGGTAGAGACAGGATTCAATACGGTGCGGCCTATGGTCATCGCCGATCAGCGCCAGGGCGAGATCTTCACCAAGGCGTGATCCCCTAGGCTAGCTTCAGCTTGCCTGAACAGCTAATGCCAAGGCCTGCAAGAGTGCGGCGATCGCAGCAAAAAAAGCCGCACGAGCACTCCAAACTGACTGAGCTTCAGCTGTCTTAATCACGTCGTAACTGCCCGTCTTGTCGGTATGAGTGATGGAAGCCGCCATCATGCCGCCTTCCTCGATTTCTACTTTTGGAGGGACCTTCACGGTAGCTGATCTAATCCAAAGCACACATGATACGAACGCAAATGCGCACGAAGCCCAGACAAGCAAACTATGAACGGTCATCTGGGTCAGTCCCAAAGCGTGTTGAATGTATCGATTATGGGCCGATCAACGCCCCTGGAGCGCTCGAGTGCAAACCAGTCGCGAGATCTGGGGACATTGAACACCCTGACATTCTGACGCATCAGCGCCAGAGCGCTGCCGGTAACCCCATATCGACCGCAGCTTTCACAATCGACCCACTCCGAATCGGCGCTGTTCGGAGCGTTTACGGCGTGCTCCTCACAAATATAACAGCGCATAGCTACCTCCCATTGGCTTAAGCGTCAGGCAGTTCATAAGCGAAACTGGTGCCGATCGGCAGCACGCCAACCACCGTCTGGCACGCCAGGCCGGCGCAAATGATCATCGGAACCTCAAAGGCGCACCCGTAAAACATAGCGGTTCATGACAGCCGCGAAGTTCTCTCCACTACATTTCGGGCACTTCGGTCGGATCTCGTCGTTCATCATTTCCTGAATGTCCATGACCACCTCCTAATGCGGCGAAGCGCCGACTACCTGTAATAGCCCATCCCATACCACTTCGCCACTACGCCGCATCCAGCCAAGGAGGCCGGCGCCTGCTCGGAGCACACATGAACCCTTATCAAATCACTGGCCCGGCGCAGATCGGAGTTAGCGGCGGGCGAACGTCCGGTCTGATGCTTCGCAGGATAATCGACGCGCACAACGGTCAGCTTCCCATTGATGTGCATGCACTGTTCGAAAACACCGGGAAGGAAGACGACCGGACGCTAGATTTCTTGCATGAAATCGAGCAGCGATGGCACGTACCGATGGTATGGCTGGAATGGTGCCGTGAGTACGGTCAGCCAGATGAAGCTCCTTGGTACCGAATAGTCGACTACAGAACAGCGAGCCGCAATGGCGAACCTTTCGAAATGATGCTCGAGTACTACGCGACCTACCGCCGGGAAGTGAAGGGGCTGCCGCCAGTACTGCCTAACTTTTCGAACAACATGTGCACCGCCTACCTGAAGATCAAGATGGCGGAGAAGTACATGCGCAGCCTCGGTTACGAATCCTGGGACAGTGTCGCCGGCATCCGATATGACGAGCCACAGCGCTATCACCGGATGATGAACGCGAACCAGAAGAACAGTTCTCGCAGCGAGTACGTCACGCCACTGTACATCGACGGAATCACCAAGGAAGACGTGGCTGAATTCTGGAGCCGGCAGCCCTTTGACCTAGGCATCGACTCAGACCTGGGCAACTGCGACCTCTGCTGGAAGAAGAGCGAGGACAAGATCTATCGGGCGATCATAGAAGACCCTTCCCGGGTGCTCTGGTGGTCAGGCACCGAAGAGAAGTTCGGGCAGGTGTTCCGACAGGATCGGCCGAAGTATGAGCACCTGGGGTGGTATGCAGAGCGCATGGCCACCCAGGAGTCGTTTGATTTCGAGCCATACCTGACAGAAGACATCGACTGCTTCTGTGGAGATTGACGGATATGCCCCAACCCCAACAAGCCCGCAGCGCCAAGACCGCCGCCAAGCGCAAAGAGTGGGACGAGAAAGAGCTGCGCCACCGCCCTACCGCGCCACGAAATCCGGCTATCGGAAAGCGTGGCGCGCCGCTTTATCGAAGAGAGCGAGCGGGAGCCGGGGGATTAATACTGAGATCATCTACTCGAAATAGACTTCCTCCGGATCGAAATCACGAAGCACAGATTTTGATTCGCCAGGGCAGTTCGAATGACCTACCAGACCTTTCCAGAAATCTTCAGTAAACCAGCCGTTAAGACGGAAATAGCGGCAAGCAAATACAAGCTCCATTCGATCCCAAGAGCCTTCTCCTGAGCGCATCCGGACGCTGTATTGATCCTCAAGCTGGTAGAAGGTGATCGTTTTTCCTTCGCCCTCAAGCTTGTCGAGGAAATCGCCGAGCTGTTCCATTTTTTCTCGGGATACCTTGAACGTACTTTCGTACGGCTCATGCCAGTCATTGCCGTGATGGCCAACGGGATAAATATTTTTATCCCAGGCAAATGCATAGGCTGGCGTAACGCTCTTTAGCGCGGACTGACTGGTGTAAAGCTGAAGAACCTGGAACTTCTGGATGTTGTAGAGCATTTTTTCTATAGCAGACATCGTTGACCTCCTTGTTGCCGGCTCCATGCCGGTCATCTGTAATAGCTCAACGCAATCACTTTGCCAATTCGACTATGGCAGAACGACCAATGCTGCTTGTAACAGAGCCGCCAGGGAGGCGAATGCTGCCGCGACCTTGTTCCACTTGGCCTGTTTCTCAACGGTGGCTGACACATCAGTTTGCCTTCCAGCTTCATCAGTCCAGACGATGAAAGTGCCTTTTGGCTTGGGGGGTACGTGTGCAACCGCAGACATCGCCCAGCAACCTGCAGAGATGATCGCGCTGACACATAGCGCAGCATTCACAGCGATCTTCCAACTTTCCATGTAGCGGCTCCCGCCAATCAGTGAGCCACCTTTATCCCACTTCTCCCAAGCTCACGCCATCGGCGAGGACGCCCCATGCCCGCCTACTACAACGAACACGACCCCTACGCGGCCCAGTGGCTGCGCAACCTCATCACCGCCGGGCACATCGCGGCGGGCGATGTCGATGAACGCTCGATAGAGGACGTACACCCCGATGATCTCAAGCCCTACACCCAGTGCCATTTCTTCGCCGGCGTCGGCGTTTGGTCACTCGCCCTTCGCCGCGCCGGCTGGCCAGATGATCGACCTGTTTGGACCGGTTCCTGTCCGTGCCAACCTTTCTCCGCGGCAGGCCAAGGCGCTGGGTTTGATGACCCGCGCCATCTCTGGCCAGACTTCCATTGGCTCATCGCAGAGCGCCAGCCTGCAGTCATCTTTGGAGAACAGGTTGCGAGCAAGGACGCAGATGCTTGGGTCGACCTTGTACAAGCTGATCTGGAAGCCATGGCGTACGCCTTTGGGGCCGTGCCGTTCCCGGCTGCGGGCGTCGGTGCTGCGCAGATCCGTGACCGAACTTACTGGGTGGGTCAGTCCGCAAGCTTCAGACGCTCGCGGGAGCGGGAAGAATCAAAACACCGCCAGCCTGTGCAAGCAGGCAAAGGCCCTGGCGGGATGGGGAACGCCCACAGCGAACACGCCAGGCGGCACGCCGGACCAAGCGCTCAAACGAAAGGAATCGGCGGACTGTGGTCAGTCGGTGACTTGTCTAGCGCATCAGGTGCAGATGGTCGGCCCTGCCCGGTTAACGGCCTCTGGGCAGATGCTGACTGGCTCTTCTGCCGGGATGGAAAGTGGCGGCCAGTTGAACCCGGCACATTCCCGCTGGCTCATGGGGCTTCCGCCCGAGTGGGACGCCTGCGCGCCTACGGAAACGCCATCAATGCTGAAGCGGCCACGCAGTTCATAGCCGCCTACCTCGAGGCCACCCCATGAAGCGCAAACCCAACAACCCACGCGCCCGGGCCGAGCGCGCCATGCGCGGCCTGCTGCGCGTGCACCGGGCCTGCATCGTCGACGCCAGCGTGCCCGAGGTGCAGGTCATGCTGCACTACAAGACCAGCCACAAGATTACCAGCAAGCCCGTGGCTGACGCCCTCTGCGACATCGCCCACCACTGGACGGTGTACATGTCCGCGATCTGCCAGGACGGCGGCCGGCAGTGGGCCAAGTCGGTCGAGTACGAGCTCGATGGCATCCACGTCATAACCCGGCTGCCCGATCTGTTCGAGCAGCCCATCGCCGATCTGATCGCCTCATGCAACCCCAAGCACGTCATCGGCCACGCCTGGATAGCGATACCCGACAGCGTGTCGCTCGATGAAGAGCAGGCCCACCGCATCTACCAAGCCGTCGGCGCGTGGCGCCAGCAGGCGGCGGCGTAACCGCGAACTGTGATACCGCTCAGCGCCAGCTCTGAACGAATGCCACAGAATATGTCAGTAAGCTATCACCTTAAGGAAAGCCATCATGCCCACCTCCCGCACCGCCGACAAATTCGTGGTTCGTCTCCCAGATGGTATGCGCAAGGCCATTGAACAGCTGGCCGCTGACAACCACAGCAGCATGAATACCGAGATGATCCTCGCGCTTGAAGCGCACCTCGAAGGCCAGGCTCGCCAGAAGCTCCTGCTCGATGCCCTTCAGGCACAGCTACCCCCCGGTCAGGCGCCAGCTCGCCAACAGCCACAGCAGCAGGCCGAGGTCGACTACCTCGACGGGCTGAAGAACGGCACCCGCTGAGCTCCAGACGAACAGCCCTCGACGCCCTGCCAATGCCGCACCTAGAATACTGTTTATCCATACAGTGATTATGGTTCGGCCATGAGATACGAAGTGCTCCCCCTCTTCGAGCGCGGTAAGAGAAAGCCCAAGAAAGCCATTGGCAGCGAGCGCCGCATCGAAGCGTGCGTCCAAATGCACAAAGGCCTGAACACTCCGCTCGGACGCGATACCACTACTGCGAAGGCTTACACCGG
>JAAIGF010337299.1_pt1 | contig 25354 bp, 24 predicted proteins | sample 6487441 | NCBI WGS metagenome assembly JAAIGF01 (sample SAMN13974129, study PRJNA590717) | phyllosphere metagenome | biome: pepper field; feature: multiple bacterial spot infested pepper fields; material: pepper leaves; isolation source: leaves from pepper fields | host: Capsicum annuum ... | reverse complement strand
TGAAACGACCGGCATTGAGAGCTTCGAAGGTGAGATAAAGGGTCATCATCTTCGTCAGAGAAGCCGGATAGCGCAAACCATCCGGATCCTCGCCGTAAAGCACCTTGCCGGTCTTCGCATCGATAACGATACCGGCATATTTCGGGTCGGCTTTTGCCACCTGAACAGTGGAGACGGTCGTCGTCGTCACCGCTGCTACAAACAACAGAGCCTTTACAAGAGAGGTCGCGACCGCCGCGCGCCCTAGTGCCTCAGATATTTTTTTCAACACAGTTGAACTCTTTAATCGCATGCCACAGTTCCGTCCGACACGCCCCGCCAGACTTTTCACGCAGCAGACTTTAGAGGGATGGCGTTACCAAGTGGTTTATGAATGGTATCCAGGCCCGATAAAATGCGGCATTTGACCCTGTCCGGCACAGCTTTTGCCACGCCGGGGCGCTTATGGTGTTTCTGCGTCTTCTAAAGTAGATGGGGCGAATGCTCGTTCGCTTTGTTTTCTGGCGGGATTAAGGCCGAAACATCGCGTGGCCGAAGCTATTGAAACGTCGGGACGCCGCTGCTACCTGAGGCGAAACTAAAGGATACGTCATGGTCTCTCGCGATCGATATTCCCGTAAACTCGAATGCTCTCGATGTGGGCATAGCGGCTTTGCGGAAGCCTCTGAAAAGGATGAAAAGGGCGCGCCGGATGTCGATTTTCGAATCGATGAAATGCCGCGCGGTTTCAGGGCGGAGCGTCCTTCGGTCAATCCGGCGGAATTTATGATTCGATGCGCCCAGTGCGGCAACATCTTCCGCTTTCTGCAAAAGACGGCTTATGCGCCGGGCGGCGAGCCTCGCGCGCGTCGATAGCGAAATCCTGTTTGCGAGGGCAATATGAGTCTCGATCCGCAGCATCCAAAGCCAGCCCCGCCGCGAAAGCCCCTTTGGCCATGGCTTTTATTGCTGGTGCTCACGCTTCTTGCGATTTACTCCTACAATCGCATTTCCGAAATCACCGAGGATGTCATGCGGGATATGCCGCCTGCGATCATCGAGCTGTTTCGTGATCTCTTGAATGGCGACCACCATCGGCAGCCAGGCGGCCCGGGCCTTGATGTACGCGTCGAGCCAGCAAGAGCATTGTAAGCTGAAACAAAAAAGCCCCGCAAAATGGGCGGGGCAGGTTGGTCGCTCGGGGAAAAGTTGGGCTGAGCCCTTGAGCGATGTGAAATTGATACTCGAATAATGGCGGCACCGGATAGTGCAGAACACGCCGGATTGGTACGGTTGGCGCAGAAAATACGTCAGTAATCACGACATATTTTGAATATGTGCAAAAAGAAACCCGCGCTTGGCGGGTTTGTCAGTCGAGAGGGGAACTTGAGACTGGGAGTCTCGATTGCATAACGAATTACCACCACGCTGGTTCCGCTCGGTCTCTCATTTTATTCTGCTGAAGAAAAAAGGCCCCACCAAAAGGCGGGGCAAGTAAATGCCTGATTGGCTTTCAGGACTTGGGAGCTCCTCCCATGGAGGAAGCCTTTGCTGCTTATCTTCGAATGCCGCCTAACGAAAGGTCACTGACCTGCTGAACGGTACTCCGCCCAAAAAAGAACAGAATGGCGGTGGCAAAGCAGGGAAGATGAAGAGGCATCGACATTCACCAGCCATTCATAACCTCTGTGCCATTTTAGAAGCATCTTGAGCTGCCACCTCTCTCTGGTTCGGCTCACATGGAGAAGCCCGTAATGAAGAAAATTCTTCTCTCAGCCCTTGCCGCAGTCATCGCTGGTGGCGCAGTTTTCGCAAGCGCACAGACCGCATCTGCGCAATATTACGATGGACCTTATCGGTATGATCGCCGCGGCCCACCCCCGCCGCCATATCGCGATCCTCCGCGCAGGCACAAGCACCACGATAATGGCGCGACCATTGCCGGTGGTGTTGCTGCTGGTCTTCTGGGCGGCATCGTGGCCGGCGCTCTCATCAATGACAACGGCCCGCGCTATGTAGAGCCCCCACCGCCTCCGCCACCGCGTTGCTGGTTCGAAGACCGCCGCGTGCCGAATTCCTATGATGGCGGATGGCATACGGAAAGCTTCCGCGTCTGCCAGTAAAGTCGAATTATCCTAAAATCCTGAGCCGGCCGAAAGGCCGGCCTTATTTTTGCGCGGTTGTCATTGCCGTGATCGGCTCCACAGCTTTGCCTCATTGATCGTAAAGCCTTGGGCGATCTTTTATCGATTTCAGGAGTGATGATATGCGAAGCGCCATGCACGATGTTTTTGGTGAACCGGAGAAGGTTCTCAAACTTGCCGATGCGCCAGTGCCAGAACCGGGCGAGGGGCAGTTGCGCATCCGAACCACCCTTTCGCCGATACATAATCACGACCTTTGGACCGTTCGCGGCAATTACGGCTACAAACCGCCTCTGCCGGGGGCGATTGGCGGCAGCGAAGCGGTTGGCGTTATCGATGCAATCGGGCAGGGCGCCGATGAAGCGCTTCTGGGCAAACGCGTGGCTGTCGCTGGCGTCCATGGCAGCTGGGCGGAATATTTTCTGGCACCTGCTGCAGCAGTCGTGCCGGTTCCCGACAGCATAAAGGATGAGGCAGCAGCGCAGCTGATCGCGATGCCATTCAGCGCCATAACTCTGCTGGAGTTCCTCGGTGTCGAGGAGGGCGACTGGATTATCCAGAACACTGCCAATGGTGCCGTCGGCAAGGCGGTGGCGATGCTCGCGCAGGCGCGCGGTATCAACGCCATCAACCTCGTTCGCCGGGATGCGGGCGTTCAGGAACTGGCGGAGCTCAACATCAAAAACGGCATCTCGACTGCGGAAGCTGGCTGGCAGGATAAGGTGAAGGGGATGACAGGCGGCGCACCCATCCGTGCGGGCGTTGATTCGATTGGCGGCTCCTCGGCCAACGATATCGCAGAATTGCTGGGCGACGACGCGCTGCTCGTATCCTTCGGATCGATGACCGGCGAGCCGATGCAGATTTCCTCAGGGCCGGTCATCTTCAAGCAACTGACGATCAAAGGCTTTTGGGGCAGCAAGGTCATCGGATCGCTGAGCGCTGAAGATCGGCGCAGATTGATGGGCGAGCTCATAGAACTGGTGGCGAAGGGCAAGATTTTGCTTCCAGTCGAAGGCACGTTCGAGCTCGCAAAAATTTCCGACGCCGTGAAAGCTTCGCTAGCCGCAGGCAAGGTAGGCAAGGTATTGCTACGTCCGTGATCCGTTTGGGATAGGAGGACGTTTTGATTGCAAATATTCTGGCGGCGCTGATTGCGGCGCTTCACATCTATATTCTTGTCCTGGAAATGTTTCTCTGGGACAAGCCAGCAGGCCGACGCGCATTCGGTCTGTCACCGGATTTTGCCAAGGCCACAAAGGCGCTTGCGGCCAATCAGGGGCTTTACAACGGTTTTTTGGCCGCGGGCCTGATTTTCGGATTGATCCACGGCGACGAAGGCCGGACTTTCGTGATCTTCTTCCTCACCTGCGTTCTGGTGGCGGGAATATTTGGCGGGCTGACGGCCAGCCGCAAGATCATCTTCATTCAGGCGTTGCCAGCACTTCTGGCACTCATCGCAGCTTTTATCGGCGTGTGAAGAAATGGCGGCTCATCGCTTGAGCCGCTTTTCCTACTTGGCCACCGCAGCGTGAAGCCGTGCGACGATATAGTCGTAGCTTTCCATAACCTGAATGCGATCTGTCGCGCTTCTTAAGATAAGCGTGCCTTGGGGAAGGGGAGAGATTTGCAAGACATGATCAAAATTGATGGCGAATTTCTGATTATTGCCAACGGAAGTTACTTCAATCCACATAAGTATTAGCCTCGACGAGAATCGGTATCGTGTGAAGCTTATAGATTGTAATATGTCGTTGTGAAAACCGTTTTGAGTAACATACACACCCTGATCGCGATCACATTCAGGCTAGCTTGAATGATCAGGATTCGACGAGCTCCGAGAGCTTCTCCAACTCCGTCACGAGCTTGTTGGGCAGGCACGGTTTTTGACAGAAGGCAGATCCCTGATATTGCTGGGTGAGCTTGCGACCATCGGCATGACCGGAATGGAAGACGAACGGAATGTTACGGGACGCCAGCAAATCCGCCACGGGAAAAACCTCGCCGTCGATAAGGCGGACGTCCAGTATAGCGCAGGTCGGGCTGTTGTTTTTCAAGTAAAGCAGAGACTGTTCGATGCTCGCAAATGGGCCAGCGACGTCCCAACCTGCTTCTTCGAATGTCATCTGCAGGTCAAGGGCGACGAAGATTTCGTCTTCAATGATGAGAACCGATTTGCGTGTCATTTATAACCAAACGTGGCAGAGTTAGTACATGCTGTAGAGCGGGGCCTTCAAATTTGGTCTCTATCGTACCACCCAATTGCTTGGCGGCGCTCGCTAGCAAAACCGTCCCAAAACCCTTTTCCCCGGTCTGCTTAACGGCCTTGTCCAGGGTTTCGTTCCATCGCAGCAGGATATTTTCTCCATCTTTCTGCCAGTCAACAGAAAGACGGCCTCCGCTCTGTCCCAAAGCGCCATATTTCACGGCATTCGTGGACCATTCATGCAGAATAAGCGTCAACGGCGTGATGCAAATTGCAGGAACGGGAAACGCTTCGGAGGAAATCTCGATATCGCCCTGCTGCTCGTAAGGAGCAAGAATAGTCTTCACCAGCTCACTCATTTCGACAGGCCGGGTGCGCTTCTGGTTGGAGGCCAGAGAATGCGCACTTCCAAGAGCGAGAATGCGTCCCTCCACGTCATGCACCAGATTTTCCGCCGTCTCGTGCTTGCGGCCAGCCATCCGCAAAATACCGCCGATCATGGCGAAAAGGTTCTTCACCCTATGGTTCATCTCGTTCAACATCAGGTCGCGCGTTTCCGCAAGCTGGTATTCCGCGGTCACGTCCACGGTCACGCCGATGATGCGCGGTGTCTCAGAATCGCCGACATAACGCCCGAAGACCTTGATCCAGCGCGAACTGTTGCCTGAGGCAAGTTCGGTGGTGAGGTTGAAGCCGCCGCGTTCTTCCTGCGCCTGAAGGATCGCCTGCGAGACCTGCTCGCGGTCGCCTTCGGTAATCCGCGCAAGAAACTCTTCCAGGCTCAAATGATCGTTTTCGGATTGCAGCAATTCCTTCGTGGAACCACCGAGGATGAATTTCTGCTGGTCTGGCAGATATTCCCAAACGCCGATCCCGGCTGCCTCGATGGCCAGTTCGTGCCGGTTCTGCTCCCGCTGCAACTGGCTTTCCACGCTGACCGCATGGGAAATATCCGTCATGACGATGGTCGCGCCGGTTATCGTGCCATCGGACGTGCGATAGGGCAGGATTCTCAGCGTGAATGTCTTGCCGCTATCCTCGTCCCAAACCGTATCCTGATAATCGACGCCATCTTCCATAACACTGCGCGCGCGCGCTGTATAATCGAAGGTCAGCAAACGGCTGGCGACGTCCGAAATGGGCCGACCCCGGTCGCTTGGCTGCAGCGGGAATATGTCGGTCGCGGCGCGGGTAAAGGAACGGACGCGCAGCTTGCGATCCAGAACGATGACGGCAAGATTGGTGGAATCGAAGAAGTTCCTCAGATCCGTATTCGCCACCGTCAGCTGCTCGATCTTGTTCTTCAGTTCGTCATTGACGGTGGTCAGTTCCTCGTTTGTCGATTGAAGCTCTTCGTTCATCGACATCATTTCTTCGTTGGAGCTTTTCAGCTCCTCATTCGCGGTCTCCAACTCCTCGGTCGCAGAGCGCAGGCGGTGTTTGGCGGAACGCAATTCCCGCTCCAGCGCATCCACATGCCCGTTGCTGGGCTCCAGATTAATGAGCTCGCTTTCGGCCAGCGGCGTGAACTGCCCTGTCTCCTGAAACACCAGCAGGAACCGGTTTTCATCGACCGGATCGCAGATGATGTCCGTCGTCAGCGCGCCGAATTCGGTGATGACGTTCACCTTGCTGGCAATGACACGCTTCTGGGCACCTGCGGCCTGTCGCAACAGCGGCCCGATCTGTTCCTTCACACCGGGGCGCGCAAGGGAGGCGGCGCTGGTTTCATTCGAACGGGACACGGGAAACTCGAAGAAACGGCTCAACTTGCCGAAGGCAGCGAGGATTTGCCCCTCCTGATCGAGCAACATGCTGGCCGGCACATAGCGTTCGAGCAGGCGCGAAATCACCGTTTCATCGCCGCCGCGGCTTGGGCCTTCAGGCACGTCCATACCGGTGCTTCTGCGGCCAGTTTCCTGGCGTCCACCCGGCAGCGGAATAGGGTAGCTCGGCAAGCCCGGCTTGCGCTCAAACAGGCGCGCCTTCTGGTCCAGCGTGGAGAAAACGCTTTCGAACCTGCCGACGCTTTCCGAGGGCCCGAGAAACAGATAGCCGCCGGGACGCAGCGCATAATGAAAGAGCGGCATGATCGTCTTTTGCAACTTGTCATCGAAATAGATGAGCAGGTTGCGGCAGGAAACAAGGTCAATTTTTGAAAACGGCGGGTCTTTGACGAGGCTGTGTCCCGAAAAGCGGATCATATCGCGGATTTGACCGACGAAATTGAACCGGTCCTTATGCGGAACGACATAGCGTTCCTGAAGCGGCAAAGGAATATCGGCCAGCGCTGCATTCGGGTATGAGCCAACGCGCGCGATCTGCAACATGCTTTCATCGATATCGGTCGCAAATATCTGGACATCGCAGGGGAGGTCCAGCTCTCGCGAAACTTCCGCGAAAAGCATGGCGATGGAGTAAGCTTCCTCGCCGCTGGAGCAGCCCGGCACCCAAACGCGCACGCCGCCGTCACGCGCTTCCTGACTTTCCAGCAGGGGGCGGATGGCGCGGTCACGAACGACATCGAAGAATTCCTTGTCGCGGAAAAAGCGGGTGACATTGATGAGGAGATCACGAAACAGCGCCTCGCATTCGTCCTGATCCGACTTCAGCCGCGCGAGATAGGCCTCGGCGCGGTCGATATCCAGAACATGCATGCGCCGTTCGATACGGCGAATGAACGTGGTCTTCTTGTAGCCTGAAAAATCGTGCCCCACCGAGTTGCGCAGCGTCTTGCACAGATCCTCGATGTGATCTTCGACAAGCGATACCTCGGCACTATCCGCGCCCTTGGTGCGCCGGAAGAAGAAGCCGGAAATGCAGGACAAAATCTTGTCCGGCGGCTGAATGAAATCCACCAGTCCGGTTCCGGCAGCAGCCATGGGCATGCCATCATACTTTGCGCTTTGCGGGTCCTGCACGACGCAAAGGCCGCCATTTTCCTTGACGGCACGCAAGCCCGTGGAGCCATCGGCCCCCGTGCCGGAAAGAATGACGCAGGCGGCATTGCCGTTCTGGTCGTTGGCAAGCGAAATGAAGAAGTCATCGATGGGGCGACGAAGGCCGCGAGGCTGGGCGAAATTTGTCAGCTCCAGCCGACCGTTCGAAATAGAAAGCCCGTGCCCCGGCGGAATGATGAAGACCGTATCCGGCTGAATGCGCTCGCCACCCTGACACTGCTTCACGGTCAGTTGCGTATGACGACCGATCAGCTCTGCCAGCATGCTTTCATGGTGCGGATCGAGGTGCTGCACCACCACGAAGGCAAGGCCCGTGGGCACTTCTGCGGCGCTGAACATTTCGCGCAGCGCCTCCAGTCCGCCGGCGGATGATCCGATACCGACGACAGGGACATCCGTGGCTTGTGCTCGTTGATCCAAAACTCAATCCTTCAGATTCGAACCCACTCAGTCCGGGGCATTCTGTTCAAGTTCCGCCAAAGTCAGCTTTGCCTGGGCAATGGTCGCCGCCGAATTAGCGATTGTTGCAAGGCTGCCTTCAATGATGACGTTATGCCCCTCCAGCAAAGGAGCAATACGGCCAAGAGTGCTATCCAGATCACGATTGTAAGCCTCAAGCAGGTCGCCGCGCGTGCGGCTGACATCGAACTGCGAAGCGAAGATGTAGCTGACGTTACCGGATGAGGAGGTCAGTTTCGACATGAAGAGAAGGTTGACGAAGGGCTGCCCATCCTTGCGGAAATTGATGATGGGCGTGCGAACGGTCGAGATCGTCTTTCTCTCCAGAAACGCATGGATTTTCTGCCGCGCCTCCTGGTTATCCGCCCGGATGCCCTTGCTGCTTCTCTGCAACATACGGCAATTCTGGTCGATCACATCCTCGTCCGAATATCCCGTCAGCTTTCGGAACTGGCCGTTGACGAGACGCAGATGATTATCGCCATGCGCATCCGCCAGAGCGAGCGCCACAGTTGCGTTATCGAAGAACTCCTGAAGAGGAGGAAGGGGAAATGATTGGGGCATCTGGCTCGGCAATTATGTGTTTCGAATATGATAGTTAAGTGGAAAAGGTGTCTTTGGCAAAGGCTGATACGTCAGAAACGGTGTTCAGGTGCCGAAAACATGTAATTCTCCCAAATAGATGGCAGGAAAATGCCAGGCACCGTGCCGCCTCGCACAGCGATCAACCTCACGACTTTGACGTGGTTATGACACTGGCGCTGATTTTCGACAGGAATATTCACCTGTGGGAATTGCGACTGCCATGGCGCTCAACTTGTAGCATACTCACCTCCATAGTCTTTCATGGAGGTCGGTCATGGCAGCACGCAAGTCTTCGAAAGGAACCCGCCAATCGGCGAAAGGCCCTGATATGGAGGCGTTGCGGCGGCACATTCGCGCCAAGGGAACGGAGTATCTCTCGGACCCGAACATTACCTCTGTCGGTATCGGTCACAAGAACGGGGATGGCCCGATCTGCATCCAGTTCACCGTCAGCGCCAAGGGTGACTCCGTTATCGAAAGTCTTCTGACCAAGCGCATCCCCGAAACGATCGAGGTGGAGGGTCAGGAATTTCCGACGGACGTCATTCAGCGAACTTTCCACCCATCTTACAAAATGGTGGAAACGGAGCAGCTGGATGACAGGCGCAAGCGCGTGGACCCAATCCGCCCCGGTGTAAGCGTTTCGCATATTGCAGAAACGGCAGGCACGCTTGGCCTCGTTGTGTTCGACCGTACCACTGGCGTTGCCTGCATTCTTTCCAACTGGCATGTGCTGCACGGAAATAAGGGTCGCATCGGCGATACCATCGTCCAGCCCGGGCCTTTCGATGACAACAATGTTGCGCTGAACACCGCGGGCACGCTGCTCAGAAGCCATCTCGGTGCTGCTGGCGATTGTGCCTTGGCGCGCATCAGGCAGCGAGATTTCGACCGTTCCGTCTATGGTCTCGACGTCGTGCCGAAGCGCATGGCGCAGGTGGAGCTCGGCGATGCGGTGGTAAAATCTGGACGAACGACCGCCGTCACCTATGGCATCGTGCGTCGCGTGGATGTCATGTCGAAGATCGATTACGGCAATCCCGCTGGCGTGCAGGCCATTGGCGGTTTCGAGATCGGGCCCGATCCAGACCGGCCCGCAGAGGACGAGGAAATCAGCAAAGGGGGAGATTCCGGCTCTGCCTGGCTGATTGCCGATGGCGACAAACCGACCGATATTTTCGCCGGGCTGCATTTTGCCGGAGAGGCGGGCGCAAATACGGATGAGCATGCACTGGCCTGCTATCCCGCGTCGATCCAGAAGAAACTCGACTTCGTGCTGGAACCTTCGCCCTCTGTTGCCGATACATTGCTGCCGGAAACGAACGCGCCGCGAAAAGGGTATGACGCAAATTTCCTTGGCGTTGCCACGCCTGAGCCGAAGCTATCGGCTGCACTGAAGCGCGATGCTGTGAATTTTGGCGATGAGCAGACCATTCCCTACACGCATTTTTCCGTCTGCCTGAGCCAGTCGCGCAAGATGGCGCGCTACGTGGCATGGAACATCGATGGTGCCAGGATCGTGAAACTGCCACGCGTGAATTTTGCGCTCGATCCGCGCATCGATGCGAAATACCAGACGGGCAACGAGGCCTACGCCGCCAACAAGCTGGATCGCGGCCATATCGCACGGCGGGCCGATCTCTGCTGGGGCCCGGTAGAGGAAGCGCGTCAGGCAAACCGCGACTCCTTCTACTACACCAACATCGCGCCCCAGCATGAACGCTATAACCAGTCGGCACGCAAAGGCCTCTGGGGCGAACTGGAGAACCTGATTTTCGAACAGGCGGATGTGCAGGATATCAAACTATCCGTGATGGGCGGCCCGATTTTCGCCGATGACGATCTGGCCTATCGGGATGTGCTGGTTCCGCGCGCTTTCTGGAAGCTCATCGCCTATCGAGGCTCGGATGACCGGCTGAGATGCTCGGCCTTTATTCTGTCCCAGTCGGATTTTCTCAACGATCTGGAAAGCCTCGATCTCGATCCATTCCGGCTTTATCAGGTCGATCTGGCGACGCTTTCGCAGAAGACGGAGCTTGATTTCAGCGTGCTCAAGCCTGCCGATGTGGCGATGAAGCCTGATCTGGTGACACGGGAATCCGTGCCGGAGAGCCTCATTGCGCCCCGCGAAGGGCTGACCGAAATCAACTCCAGCCGCGAGTTGCTGTTCTGATGGTTTAACGGTTTAGGCTTGTGGCTCTCACCGCAAGCCTTTTTCATCTTATGCAAGACGCTCGGCGTGCCACTTCAGATGATCGTCCATGAAGGTGGAGATGAAGTAGTAGGAGTGGTCGTAGCGTTCGTGCAGGCGCAGGGTCAGGTCGATATCCTTGCCCCTGATGGCGTCCTCGAAAAGCCATGGGCGCAGACCGTTTTCCAGAAAATTGTCTGCCTTGCCCTGATCTATCAGGAATTCCGGGAAGCGTGCGCCGTCCTCCACCAGCGCGCAGGCATCATACTGTCGCCATACGGATTGATCTTCGCCCAGAAATTTCTCCAGCGCCGGGCGCGACCAATCTGCGGAGGAGGGCGCCACGATCGGGGCGAAGGCAGAGCAGCTCTTGAAACGGTCGGGGTGCTTGAGCGCAATCGTCATTGCGCCATGGCCACCCATGGAATGACCGAAAATGCCCTGACGGCTCATGTCTGCGCGGAAGTGCTGCGCGATGAAGGCGGGTAGCTCCTCCGTAATGTAGGTGTACATCTGGTAGTGCTCGGCCCAGGGCTTTTCCGTCGCATCCAGATAGAAGCCTGCGCCCTTGCCCATTTGCCAGTTCGTCAGCTCATCCGGCACATCATTGCCGCGTGGGCTGGTATCAGGGCAGACGATGATGAGACCGAGTTCCGCGGCAAGGCGGCGATACTCACCCTTTTCCATGACGTTTGCGTGCGTGCAGGTAAGGCCCGAGAGATACCAGAGAACGGGGCAGGGTTCCTTGATTGCCTGTGGCGGCACGAAAACGGCGAACGTCATCTCGCATTTGCAGGCCTCTGAATCATGGGCAAAGACGCCCTGCATGCCTCCAAAAGCCGTGTTTTGTGAAATGACCTTCATATGCTTTTCCTTTGGTATGTGAACATCAGCCCGCCAGCGAAACGGCGGCATTGACCGCCGCAGCCACGAGTACGGTGTTGAAGAAGAACGACACGATGGAATGCACAAGCGTAACCTTGCGCATGGCCGTGGTGGTAACGGAAACGTCGGATGTTTGTGCAGTCATGCCGATGACGACGGAGAAATAGAGAAATTCATAGATGCCCGGCGCTTCGGTATCCGGAAAATCCATTCCGCCTTTGGGCTCCTTCTTCGCGCCGTGGGACGAGGGGCGCCAGAAAAGATGGGCATAGTGAACAGCAGCCATGGCATGGATCGTCAGCCAGCCGAGAATGACCGAAGAGAAGGCGAGCCCGAGGGACAGCACCGTTTCTCCGGCGTGGTTCAGCGCCAGAAATAGCGAGACGACGGCAACGCCGACAGCCATCAACGTGACCGCGATAATGGCAATTGCGGGCAGGTCGTCACTATCGGCATGGGCCTTGAGATGCGCAGCCGTCAGGCGTGGCAGGCGGCTGCCTAATATTGAGAGATAAGTGAGGAAAAAGACGATTGCGCCCGCTTCGACCGCAAGCGACGGCATGACCACCAGTGCCGCGATGACCGTCACCACACCGAGAACCGCTGCGATTAAAAACGGCTGGTGCCGCCGGTAGCGGCTGATTTTCGGCTGCTGCTGCGCTGTCTTCATTCCGCCCACCACCCATGATTATTTCTTGGTTCGGCGACAAAGCCGCTCAAGCGTTTCCAGAAATTGAGATCGATCACGCGCAGAAAAGGCTGCGTTATAGCCCTTGCTCTCGCCTGTTTCGCGCAGATGCGCGCCGAGATCGCGCATGGCCGTCGCCATGCCGATATTGGTCTGGTCGAACACGCGGCCAGTCGGCCCCGTTACCATGGAGCCATTTGCCACGCAGCGCCCGGCCAAAGGAACATCCGCCGTGATGACGATATCACCCTCGGACGCATGTTCTGCAATCCAGTCATCCGCCGCATCGAAGCCGTTCGAAACGATGACATTCTTCACCATCGGATCACGCGAGGGGCGCAGGCCGGAATTGGCAACGAAGGTCACTTCAAGGCCATGCCGTTCCGCCACTTTCAAAATTTCCGGCTTTACCGGGCAGGCATCTGCGTCGACATAGATCTGCGACATATCGAGACTTCGTCTTCTTTCGTTCGGGCAACTATATGTTTCGAAGCCACATTTGAGCTTTTTTCCGGCATGGCGCAACATGTTTGCGATGTTTCGCGTTTCGGATGGCCGATGTCCGCCGAAAATTTGCCAAGCGATTGATAAAGAGAGTGATTGCGTCCCATGACCGAAGCCGAGCAGCCCCCGAAAATCAATCGACTGGTCTTGCAGCAGGTAATCGCGGGGTTGAGTGACGGTCTCATTCTGGTGGAGCAGGACGGCAGCATTTCCTGGGCCAATAAATCCGCGCTGGATATGCACCGGGTGGAGACACTGGAGGAACTTGGCGAAGACGTTGCGGCCTATCGCCAGAATTTCACGCTGCGCTACCGAAACAACCACCTGCTGGACGAGGGCCAGTATCCTCTCGAGCGCATTCTGACGGGCGAAGAGGTGGATGACGTCACGGTGGAGATTTCCCCTGCCTCTGATCTCGAGCAGACATGGGTGCACACCGTGCGCGGGCTTGTGCTCGAAGATGCCGGTGCAAAGCCAGATGTCACCGTTCTGATCATTCGCGATGAAACGCCGCTTTATGAGGCCGAAGCCCGCTTCGAGAGCGCGTTCAACGCCAACCCCGCGCCGGGCCTGATTTGCCGGCTGGATGACAAGCGCTTCATCCGCGTCAATCAGGGCTTTATGGAAATGACTGGCTTTACGCGAGAAGACGTCATCGGCTGCAGCGTCGAGGAGCTTGGGCTTTTTTCCAATTGCGAGACCGGTCAGGATGCATTGAACAAGCTGGATGAAGGCAGGGTCATCCGCCACCGCGAGGCGCTGATCCCCATACCCGACGGCGACCGGCTCGTTATCGTCGCAGGCGAGACGATTGCAGTGGGCGAGGAGCCCTGCATGCTCTTCACCTTTGCCGATCTGGATGGACGGAGAAAGGCACAGAATGCTCTTCGTCAGAGCGAGGAACGTTTCTTCAAATCCTTCCGCCTTTCGCCCGCCCCGACCGCGATTTCGCGTCTTGAGGATTTCGTATTCACCGAAGTCAACGACGCCTTTCTGGAACTGTGTGGCCGGAAAGAACAGGAAATTCTCGGCAAGACGGCTGCCGAACTCAAGCTCTGGGACGATGTGGAAACGCGCCGCGATGTGGAGCGCCGCCTGAAGGGCAACATCCCGATCCGGGAGGAATCGCTGCGTATGAACCTCAAGGCTGGCGGTCACGCGGAGTGCTCGGTCTCGGCAGAGCGCGTTGAGATCAACGATCAGCAATGCGTCATCTGGGCCATGCAGGATGTCACCGAACGCAGACGTTCCGAAGACGAGTTGATCGAGGCCATTGAAACCGTGATGGCGGATACATCATGGTTCAGCCGCACCGTGGTAGAGCGCCTTGCCGGGTTAAGACAGACCTCCAGAGGAACCACACCGACTGCATCGCTCAGCGATCTGACCGAGCGTGAAGAGGAAATTCTGGCGCTGATCTGCAACGGCAGCAGCGACAAGGAGATGAGTGAGACACTCAATCTCTCCAAGCACACGATCAGAAATCATATCGCCTCTCTCTATGGAAAGATTGGCGTAAACCGCCGTGCCGCAGCCGTTATCTGGGCACGCGAGCGCGGCTTCAGTGGCCGGAAATCGCGCAAGGGCTGATGGTTTCTGTCTGATTTTATTGAAAAAAGGCCAGTTTGTACCAGATTGATTAGTACTTTTCGCTCTGCAAGACGCCTAATCCCGGAGCTACCTTCCCATCATGCCGCCAATCACGGCGACATGTTCCGAATGAATGGAAGGAGTTCAAATATGGATAACAACCGGATTGAAGGAGCAGTCCGTCAGGCCAAGGGCTCGATCAAGGAAGCAGCTGGCAAGATTACGGGCAATGTGCAGATGCAGGCAGAGGGCCGCGCGGAGAAGATTGCGGGTCAGCTGCAAGGCGAATACGGCCAGACCAAAGACGCCTTTTCCCGGTCTCTCAAGTAACCCCACGGGTTTAAGCCAGGAGTTGATTGAGATGATGATCCCATCCGATGAGTCGCTGACCATTTGCGCAAATCCCCAGGAAAGCAGCCTCTGCGCCGCGCTTCAGGCAATCATTGCTTATGCGGACGGACAGGAAGGCAGCCGCATCACCGTTTCCATGGAAAACGGCAGGGTGATGCTGACGGGGGAGGTGGAGACACTCGCATCCTTCGAATGCGCCGTGTTTATCGCGGAATGCTTCGCGTCGCGTCCCATCATCGCTGATCTCTCCATCCGCCCCGCCACCTATTCAATCGCCCGAGCCAATGCATCCCGGCGAAACTTTTTTCTAAATGACAACAGGAGTGCAATATGAAGAAGTTCATCCTCGCAACCGCCATCGCCTCTCTCGCAATCGCCCCAATGGCGTCTGCAGAAACGAAGCGCCATCACAAGCAGATGGAAACCGCGCAGAAAGAACGCGTCGGCACTCTCGCCTGTGAAATCGAAGGCGGTATCGGTCTGGTGATCGGCTCCAGCAAGGCTATCACCTGTGAGTTCCGCCAGCGCTCCGGCCAGGTCGAACGCTACACCGGTAAAATCGGCAAGATCGGTCTCGACGTCGGCATCACCGGAAAGCAATATCTGAGCTGGATCGTCTTCAACACCGCCGAATCCCGCGTGGGTGACGGCGCACTCAGCGGCAACTACGTCGGCGCCTCCGCCGGAGCCTCTGTCGGTATCGGCCTCGGCGCAAACGCCCTCATCGGCGGCAACGCCAAAAACTTCGCCCTCCAGCCGCTTAGCGCGCAGGCAGGGACAGGCGTGAACGTCGCCGTTGGTGTGTCCCAGTTGCAGTTGAAGGCTGCTGGCTGACTTTAATAACGCGGGGCGGTGGCAGAGCCATCGTCCTGCTTCCCGCTTTAGCAAGGGTCTTGCTGCGGAAATCAGTTTACGAAGACACGAATTAACTAGCCAGAAAAATGGCAGATGGGGTGGGATTCGAACCCACGGTACGCTCTCACGCACGCCGGTTTTCAAGACCGGTTCCTTAAACCACTCGGACACCCATCCGTGGTAGTTGCGGCTTTATAAACGTTTGCGCAGAACCGTCAATCGTCTCAAAAGCCTTATTTGCCAGTTAGTCCAGGCGTTGCCTCATTAGTAATCCGTTAACCACGTTGATTACAATTTTAGCCAATTCCACCGTGCCGTTCGCAATTTCGCCATGTTGCGGGCAAGATTAAGCGTTCGTTAGGTGCTTCGATTTTAGGGGCATGAGCATCGAGGCGTGAGAGGGGTCGAGGGAAATCCGGCCCAAAGCAGCACGGGGCATAGGATTTGAAGTCTACCGTTACGAAACTTGGCGTAAGCGTCAAATGGGTCGGCATTGCCGTACTTTGCGCCGCTACTGCATCCTGTTCGACGACGTCGGAAACAAAAACAAAGCCGAAGCGCAGCAAGGAGTATTTCTCCGAGTCGGAATATGGCGTGAAGGCAAGCCCGCGGATTGCGGATGGCGCGAACATCCCCAAGGGTGGTGGTCGCTTCCTCGTCGGCAATTCCTACACGGTCAAGGGTCGTCGCTATGTTCCCAAGGAAGATCCGGGCTACGACAAGACTGGCCTTGCTTCCTGGTACGGTTCCGCCTTTCATGGCCGCATGACGGCCAATGGCGAAGCCTATGATAAGGAACATCTTTCCGCCGCGCACCCAACATTCCCTCTGCCAAGCTATGCTCGCGTCACCAATCTCGAAAACGGTTCGTCCGTCGTCGTTCGCGTCAATGATCGCGGGCCCTTCCATGAAGGTCGCCTGATCGACGTTTCCAGCAAGACTGCTGACATGCTGGATATGAAGGGCACGGGCACGGCAAACGTTCGCGTGCAATATGTCGGCCGCGCGCCGCTGGATGGTCACGACATGCCGTTCCTGATGGCATCCTATGTGCCCAAGGGTTCTCGCATTCCGGGCATCAATCCTGAAGGCCAGATCGCAAGCGGCGTGATGGTGGCTTCGGCTTCCCGCAATATTCCTATCCCTTCCAGCCCTGCCTATGGCGGCTCCACGCAGACTGCGCTGGTTGGCACGAAGAAGAACAATGCGCTTCAGGCCATGCCGCTCGTCAATGGTCCGGCTCCGGCGCAGATGTCCGCGCAGGGCGGTGTCGAGTTCATCGCGCTGCCTGAGATCGGTCCCTTCATCAACGAGCGCCCGGAGGAAGGCCACTTCCTGCGCGTGCCGGGTCCATCGCCGCGCTATGCATCCGCTTACTCCGAGGCTGCGCCCGTTTCCAAGGCTGCATCCGCCTTCGATAGCGTTCTCGTCGATCGCAGCGAACTGACGGAACAGTCGATCCTGAACTACGTGAAAAATAAGCAGGGCAGGGCTCTTTGAGCTTTGCCCTCTGATACCGCCTCGCGCATAATTGTCTCATTATGAGACGATTCTGTGCGAATGATGCGTCTCGGCGTTCATCCTCGTTGACGCCAGCAATAGACGGGCAACTACAGGCGGCGGACTGGCGTTTGATGCGCAAGACAATCAAGACATATCTCCGGCTTATCGGCGTCGCCACACTGGCAATCGCTTCCAGTTTCTCATCCGCCAACGCCCAGTCTGCAGGTCTGGCCGTGAAAGCACAGCAGGCCTATATGATCGATGCCGAGACCGGCACGGTCCTGCTCTCGCTCAATGAAAATGCGTCCTTCCCGCCCGCATCGCTGGCCAAGCTGATGACGGTGGAAGTGATGATGGATGCGCTGAAGAGCGGGCAGGTGACGCCCGAAACCAGCTATCCGGTTTCCGAATATGCCTGGCGAACCGGCGGCGCGCCGTCGCGAACATCCACCATGTTCGCCGCGCTCAAATCCTCCGTCAGCATCAATGATCTTTTGACCGGAATCATCGTCCAGAACGCCAATGACGGCTGCATCGTCGCGGCGGAAGGCATGGCTGGTTCGGACGTCGCGTTCGCCAAGAAGATGAACGACCGCGCGAAAGAACTGGGGCTCACGGGCAGCGCCTTTGCCAACTCCACCGGCCTGCCGGATGCCGCCAACAAGACGACGGCAAAAGACATGGTGATACTGGCAAAGCACATTCACGACACCTATTCGGATCGCTACCCGCTGTTCACCAAGCCGGATTTCGAGTGGAACCGCATTTTCCAGCGCAACAAGAATTCTCTCCTTTCGCTGGGTAACGGCATCGATGGCCTGGGCCTTGGTTTTGCCGAAGGTCACGGATTTTCAGCCGTCGTCTCTGCTGAGCGCGATGGCCGTCGCATCTATCTGACGCTTGCCGGTATGGAAGACGACAAGACCCGGCAGGATGAAGCGAAGCGCGTTGTGGATTGGGGTCTGACGGCTTTCCAGAAGCGCAATCTCTACCAGAAAGACGAAACGGTCGGCAGTATCAGCGTCTATGGCGGCGCGGCGTCTTCCATCGATCTGGCGGTGCATGAAACGATCAGCGTTCTGGTGCCACTCAATAACCCGGATCGTCTCTCGGGCCGCATCGTTTATAACTGGCCGCTGAATGCACCTCTGGAGTCAGGCTATAATGCCGCGACGCTGAAGATATTTTCCGGCGAGCGGCTGCTGCGCGAGGTTCCGCTTTATACGACTGCTGCGGTCAGCGAGGGCACGCTTAGCCAGAATGCGGCTGGAGCTTTGAAAGAGCTGCTGTTTTTCTGGCTCTGATGATGGTTTCGCAGGCTGGCGATATCGGCTAATAAGATGCCACAGGCTACCGCATCGGTGCGAAAATCGAAATCGATTTTCGTAAAGCAAGATGCGTAGATTTGAGGAGTTAGAGCGTCCTTTGTGCGTCCTAAGGGACGCACGGCGTTCTAGAGGATCAGGAAGAGACATTGCCCGAAAAAGGATTGTTCATAAGCTTCGAAGGCGGCGAGGGCGCTGGGAAATCCACGCAGATCCGCATTCTTGCAGAAACATTGCGGAACCGGGGTCTGGATGTGGTGGTCACGCGGGAGCCGGGCGGTTCGCCGGGCGCCGAAGCAGTTCGCCATGTTCTCCTATCCGGTGCTGCCGAAGCTTTTGGCGTGCGCATGGAGGCTATGCTTTTTGCCGCAGCGCGCAATGATCACGTCGAGGAAGTCATTCGCCCGGCGCTGGAAAACGGCGCGGTCGTTTTATGCGACCGTTTCCTGGATTCCTCGCGTGTCTATCAGGGCACGACAGGTAATCTCGAGCCGGATTTCATCGAAACGCTTCAGCGTATCGCCATCGATGGCACCATGCCGGAACTGACTTTGATCTTCGATATCGCTGCCGCCTCCGGCCTCGCACGCGCTCGCAAAAGAGCCGATGATGGTGCCACTCCTGATCGTTTCGAAAAGGAAGAGCTGGAAACGCATGAAAAGCGTCGCGAAGCCTATCTCGATATTGCGCTGAACGAACCACGCCGCTGCCGCATCGTCAACGCGGATCAGCCGCAGGAAAAGGTTACGGAAGACGTTCTTTCGCTGGTGGAACCGCTGCTGTCCCGCTTCGCCAACATTTCGGAAGTTGCCGAATGAGCGAGACGCCCGGCGTATTGGACGGCGCGATTGCTCCGCAGGAAAACACGCGCCTGTTTGGCCATGAAGAGGCCGAGCAGTTTCTGGCGCAATCCTATCGTTCAGGCAAAGGCCACCACGCCATTCTGATCGAAGGGCCGGAAGGTATCGGCAAGGCAACGCTGGCATTTCGCTACGCCAACCATGTGCTATCTCATCCCGATCCGACGCTTGCGCCGGAAATGATTGCCGATCCCGATCCGGCATCAATGGTCAGCCGACAGATCACCTCCGGCGCATCGCACAATCTGCTGCATCTGACACGGCCTGTCGATGAAAAGACCGGGCGCGTAAAATCGGCCATCACGGTTGATGAGGTGAGGCGGGCAGGGCATTTTTTCTCGCAGACGTCCGGTACCGGCAACTGGCGCATCGTCATCATCGATCCCGCGGATGAACTGAACCGCAATGCCGCCAACGCCATCCTGAAAATACTGGAAGAGCCGCCAAAGCGCGCCATGTTCCTCGTGCTATCGCACGCACCGGGCAAACTGCTGCCAACCATCCGCTCCCGTTGCATGCCGCTGCGTCTCCAGCCTCTTGAGGAGCGCGACATGGAGCGCGCGCTCGATCATCTGGGCCTCAATATGCCCGCAGAAAAGCGCGCAGCCCTGCTGGATGCTTCCAAGGGCAGCGTTGCGCAGGCGCTGAAGCTCATCAATTACGGCGGCTCGGATATCGTGGACGTGTTCAACGCGGTGATGAGCGCCGAAGGCCCATCCGCGCGCAAGCAGATGCACAAGCTGGCTGATGTTCTGGCGCAGAAGGATGGCGATATCATCCTCGGTTTCTTCATGGAGCACGCAACGGAAGAGTTGATGCACCGCGCAAAGGCCGCCGCGATGGCTGGTGATCTGAACGGCGCGGAGCGCCATGCGCGCCTGTCATCCTCGCTTTCCGAGCGCATAACGATTGCGCAGGCCTATAATCTCGACAAGAAACAGATGGTTCTTTCCATTCTGGAGGACATGCGGTCGGTTTGATGTCGCTTCTTTCGTTGTCAATGTAGAAAGTGTGCATATGGAGAAGGTTTGTCCTGTCGTTTTCCGTGCCGCGTCAAACGGTTTGGAAGTGCTTGCTTTTACTCATCCGTCCGCTGGCAAGCAGTTTGTTAAGGGGACGGTTGAAGATGATGAAAAATTGCAAGATGCGGCAAAGCGCGAGCTTTTCGAGGAAAGCGGTGTAGTTGCCGACTCGAGTTTGGTCTTTATGGGAACGTGCCCAATTGGAGTTGAGCGCGTTGCTTGGCATTTTTTTGCTTGCAGCAAAACTTCGCTGCCAAACTCTTGGGACCACGCCACTACTGATGACTACGGTCATACCTTCTCATTTTTCTGGCATCCGATTGAGCGGCCACTTAATAGTGACTGGCATTCAATCTTTCATGAAGCTTTCAATTTTTTCGTTCCTAAAATTCGTTTGTACTGATTTTCGGCAGTAGGGCCGAGAGTCGTCTCCACGTACGCTTTTTCTTTCGCTATTGCGAACAATAGGCTAAGAGCGGTCTATCATTGAAAACAGACCGTAAAGCCGATCGAGCGTCATGACAGACAAGACACCTTTTTACATCACCACCGCGATTTCCTATCCTAACGGCAAGCCGCATATCGGCCATGCCTATGAACTCATCGCGACGGATGCCATGGCGCGCTTTCAGCGTCTGGATGGACGGGACGTCTTCTTTCTGACAGGCACCGACGAACACGGCCAGAAGATGCAGCAGACGGCGCGCGCCGAAGGCATTTCGCCGGAAGAGCTGGCGCAGCGCAATTCCGACCAGTTCCGCGAAATGGGCAAGCTGCTCAACGCTTCGAATGACGATTTCATCCGCACGACGGAGGAGCGTCACCACGAGACATCGCGCAACATCTGGAACCTGATGGCGGATGCGGGCGACATCTATAAGGACAGCTATGCAGGCTGGTATTCCGTGCGTGATGAAGCATATTACGCCGAGGACGAGACGGAAGTGCGTGCCGATGGCGTTCGCTATGGGCCGCAGGGCACGCCTGTCGAGTGGGTAGAAGAAGAAAGCTACTTCTTCAAGCTCTCCGAATATCAGGACAAACTGCTGAAGCTCTATGAAGAAAACCCGGATTTCATCGGCCCGGCGGAACGCCGCAATGAAATCATCTCCTTTGTAAAGTCTGGCCTCAACAACCTCTCGATCTCCCGCACCACCTTCGATTGGGGTGTGAAGGTTCCCAACGATCCCAAGCACGTCATGTATGTGTGGGTGGACGCGTTGACCAACTACATTACCGCGACGGGCTACATCGAAGACAAAAACGGTGAGCGCGCGAAATATTGGCCTGCCGACGTACACATTATCGGTAAGGATATCATCCGCTTCCACGCCGTTTACTGGCCTGCCTTCCTGATGAGCGCCGGTCTGCCGCTGCCCAAGCGTGTATTTGCCCACGGCTTCCTGCTCAACAAGGGCGAGAAGATGTCGAAGTCGCTCGGCAATGTGGTCGATCCGGTCAACCTGGTGAACCATTTCGGTCTTGATCAGGTTCGCTATTTCTTCCTGCGCGAAGTCTCCTTTGGTCAGGATGGCAGCTACAGCGAAGAAGGTATCGGCGTTCGCATCAATGCCGATCTTGCCAACGGCATCGGCAACCTTGCGAGCCGCTCGCTCTCGATGATCGTCAAGAATTGCGATGGCCAAATTCCGACGCCCGGCGTCTTCACGGATGAAGACAAGGCGATGCTTTCCGCCGCTGACGATCTCATTGCCATCTGCCGCGAGGAAATGGGCAAGCAGATGATCCACAAGGCGCTGGCTGCGATCATTGCCGTCGTCTCTGAGACCGACCGCTATTTCGCCGGTCAGGAGCCTTGGGCGCTGAAGAAGACCGACCCGGAACGTATGGGCACGGTGCTTTACGTAACGGCGGAAGTCGTGCGCCAGATTGGCATTCTGCTTCAGCCCTTCATGCCTCAATCCTGCGAAAAGCTGCTCGATCTCGTTGCAGCACCAGCGGATAAGCGCGATTTCACGGCACTTGGCGAGACTGGCCGTCTGGTTCCCGGCACACCACTTGAAGCACCGAAGCCGGTCTTCCCGCGTTACGTGGCGCCAGAGGCTTGAAATAGCATGCTGATCGATACCCATTGCCATCTGGATTTTGCCGATTTCGATGCGGAGCGCGACGATATCATCGCCCGCGCTCACGCCTCCGGCGTGGCCCAAATGGTGACCATCTCCACCCGCGTTCGCCGTCTGCCGGAGCTGTTGAAAATTGCGGAGCAATATCCCTCCGTTTTCTGCTCCGTCGGCACGCATCCGAACAATGCGGATGAAGAACTCGATATTACCACGGACGAACTCGTGCGGCTGGCAAACAGCCATGAGAAAATCGTGGCGATAGGCGAGGCGGGTCTGGATTATTTCTACGATACGCAGAAGCCGGAAGACCAGAAAACCGGCCTGCGACGTCACATCGAAGCGGCGCGCATCACTCAATTGCCGCTCGTCATCCACAGCCGCAGTGCTGATGACGACATGATTGCGATACTGCGCGAAGAAAGCGGGAAGGGCGCGTTTCCCTTCATTCTGCATTGCTTTTCCGCCGGGCCGGAACTGGCCAAGGCGGGCGTCGAACTCGGCGGCTACGTTTCCTTTTCCGGCATTCTCACATTTCCCAAGTCGCAGGATATCCGCGATATCGCCGCGACCGTACCGCTGGACAGGCTGCTGGTGGAAACCGACGCGCCTTATCTCGCGCCCAAGCGCTGGCGCGGGAAGCGCAACGAGCCGTCCTATGTCGTTAACACAGCAGAGGTTCTGGCCGAAGTCCACGGTTTGCCTTACGAGCGGATGGCTGAGATCACCACGGAAAATGCTTTCCGCTGCTTTTCGAAAATGACGAAAGTCTGAGCCTTGAGAACTTACCGGCGTCGTTTCACGATCCTCGGATGCGCCTCCTCTCCCGGTGTGCCTCGCATCAACGGAGATTGGGGCGCCTGTGACCCGGCCAACCCGAAAAACAGACGCACCCGCACCGCCTTTATGGCAGAGCAGATTGGACCGGATGGCGGTGTAACGACCGTCGTTTTCGACACCGGCCCGGATTTTCGCGAACAGATGATTGCGGCAAAGGTCCAGAACATTGATGCGGTGCTTTACACCCACCACCATGCCGACCATCTGCATGGCATCGATGACCTTCGCGGCTATTTCATCACGTCGAGCAAGCGTATTCCGATCTATGCGGAGCCGGATACGATGCGCCGTATCCATGAAGGTTTTCCCTATTGTCTCGAGACGCCGCCGGGCAGCAATTACCCGCCCATTGTCGAAGCGCATGTCGTAGACGATCTCGATCGTGACATCGTTATCGCTGGGGCAGGTGGCCCGCTTCGGATCAAGCCGCATTTGCAGCAGCATGGGGACATCGTGTCCCTCGGCTTCCGCATCGGCAATGTCGCATATTGCACCGATGTCAGCGATTTCCCCTCAGAATCCATAAAAAAATTGCAAAATCTCGACACGATCATCATCGATACCTTGCAGTATAAATATCATCCCAGCCATCTCTCGCTTGAACAATCTCTCGGCTGGATCGAGAAATTCGGCGCAAAACATGCCATATTGACCCACATGCACACGCCGCTGGACTATGACACGGTGATGCGGGAAACCCCCGAACATATAGAACCGGCCTATGATCAGATGCGTTTCGAGGTGGAGATTGCAGAAGACCTTCTGTAGCCAGCTAAAGGGCTGACGCAGAGGCCGTAATGAGAGGATTGCGATGTCGACGAAGCCCTTTCGTGCCCCCACTATGGCGAGCTTTTTCGACAATCTGAGAAGCGGACGCCTCCGGGCGCTCTTCCGTCGTGGCGAACTCTCCCTCGTCATTCTCGCTATCTTCGTCGGCGCATCCGCCGGTCTTCTGGTCGCTCTCATCGGGGCAATGAGTACCGCCCTTCACGTCCTCATTTTCGGTATAGAGAGACTTAGCAGCAGCAATCTTTCGGGTTGGGTCGTGCTACTTGGCCCGATTGCGGGCGGCATCGCACTCGGCATCATGCTCTTCGTGCTTTCCCGCACGCGAAAGAAGCCGATGGTCGACCCCATCGAAGCCAACGCGCTGCATGGTGGCCGTCTGTCGCTTACGGATAGCATCATCGTCTGCGCTCAAAACATCATCTCTAACGGTTTCGGTGCCTCGGTTGGCCTGGAGGCCGGTTATACGCAGGTCGCCAGCGGCGTCGCATCGAAGCTCGGTCTTAAGCTGAAGCTGAGGCGAGGGGACATGCGTATCCTCGTCGGCTGTGGCGCAGCAGGCGCAATCGCCGCCGCCTTCAACGCGCCTTTGACCGGTGCGTTTTACGCCATAGAACTCATCATCGGCACCTACACCATCGTTACCCTCGCACCACTCATCGTCTCGGCACTGGTGGCGACCATCGTCGCGGGTCTGGTGTCCCATAATGGTCTCAGCATCGAAATCATAGGGTCCAGCGAGGTGACGCCGCCGGACTATGTACCAGCCATCTTCCTCGGAATGGTTTGCGCTGGCATTGGCATTGTGCTCATGCAGGCCGTTTCCTTCATCGAGGAAACCGCGCGCAAAAGCGCAATTCCGGTCTGGCTTCGCCCAACGCTTGGCGGCATCGTCGTCGGCGCTCTGGCGCTGATTTCTCCGCAAGTACTCTCCAGCGGCCATGGCGCTCTACACCTCAATCTCGATGCCGATATTACGTTATGGGGTCTCGCAGGGCTTTTCCTGTTAAAGGCGACAGCCAGCGCCGTCTCCATTGGCTCCAGCTTCCGTGGCGGCCTTTTCTTCGCGTCCCTGTTCATGGGCTCGCTGCTGGGAAAGATTTTTGCGCTCTGCGCGCCCTATATCGGTTACGGCGCAACTCAACCAATCGTCTATGCCGTCATCGGCATGAGCGCCTTCGCCGCTGCCATTATCGGCGGCCCGTTGACCATGACATTTCTGGCGCTGGAGCTGACGGGCGATTTCCAGATAACTGCGCTGGTGCTTGCAGCCGTTATAACCACATCGCTCGTCGTCAGAACGACATTCGGTTACTCCTTCGCCACCTGGCGCTTTCACCTACGCGGAGAAAGCATCCGCAGCGCCCACGATATCGGTTGGATCCGCGATCTCACTGTTGGCAAAATGATGCGCGCCGATATCCGCAAAGCCAATCTCAGCATGGGGCTGGAGGCCTTCAGGGAAAAATTCCCTCTTGGCTCAACGCAACGCGTCATCATGACCCATGACGATGGCCGCTACGCCGGTATTATCCTC
>JAAIGF010017189.1_pt1 | contig 25368 bp, 19 predicted proteins | sample 6487441 | NCBI WGS metagenome assembly JAAIGF01 (sample SAMN13974129, study PRJNA590717) | phyllosphere metagenome | biome: pepper field; feature: multiple bacterial spot infested pepper fields; material: pepper leaves; isolation source: leaves from pepper fields | host: Capsicum annuum ... | reverse complement strand
GTGTGCTGGATGAGCGGGGCGTGGAAGACACGGCCGGCCAGTCCGTAGCCGATCAGGGCCAGTTGCAGGTCGGGGCGCATGGAGACGTTCCGCAGGGTGGGAAGACAAAGCGTAGGACGATGCCACGTGCGAGGCAAAACTGAATGGTTCCAGATGATTTTCGCGGATTCACGGCAGCGTGACCCCGGCCCGACGCGTGCAACACAGGCACCTGTCCAGACTGGCAGCACATTCAGAAGGAGCACCGCACGATGAGCAACCTGACCCGTACCCTGATTGCGTCGTCCCTCACCCTGGGCCTGGCCCTGTCTTCTTCGGCCGCCATGGCCAAGGATCCGCCGAAGACCGACCACGCGGCGATGACCCACGCCGATCGCCACGACTCCAACGAGCCGGTGACCGACAGCTGGATCACCACCAAAGTGAAGGCCGACCTGCTGGCCAGCAGCAATGTCCCGGGCACCGAAGTGAAGGTGGAAACGGTCAACGGTGTGGTCAGCCTCAGCGGCACCGTTGCCACCCAGGCCGAGAAGGACAAGGCCGTGACCACCGCCAAGGGCATCAAGGGCGTGACCCGCGTAGATTCGGCCGCGCTGAAGGTCAACGCCGCCGCCAAGCGCTGATCCCGGCGCTCGCTTGAAGTGGACAGGGGCGTCCCGCGAGGGGCGCCCTTGTCGTGCTGCCTCTGCCCGATTCTCCCGGAGTGAACGGCTGCGCTATATTGGCGGCATCGCTTCGTTGACGATGGATCATGGCGCTGGTGTTCAGTGATGACATCTGGGACCGTTGGCGGTTGCCTGCCCTGGCACTCGCTGCTGCTGCGATCATCATCGTCCCCTGGCTGACCCTGCGTCAGCTGCAGCAGGACAACGAACAGGCGATGGCCTGGGTCAGCCACACGCAGGCGGTCGGCGTGGCGCTGCAGCAGCTGCAGGCCGACGTGCGCGACGTCGAGTCGGCGGCGCTGACCCTGTCCAAGGGCGTGGATGCGCCCGGCCTGCGCGAGCGCATGGCCAAGGCCAATGACATTCCCGGGCGGCTGACCGAGCTGGCCCGGATGACCCGCGACAACCCCGACCAGCTGATCCGCATCGGCCGCATCGAGTCGATGCTGGAAGGGCGCATGGCGCTGGCCCGCCAGCTGGCGCGCTCGGAACCCAACACCGACCAGCGCGAGCTGGTGCAGGACCTGAGCACGCGCTACCCGATCCGTGGCCTGGTGGAAGAACTGCAGGCCAGCGAACAGAAGCTGCTGGCGGCGCGTGCCGAACAGGCGGCGCGCCAGCGCAGGCAGACCGAGCTGGTGTCGTGGAGCTCGCTGGTGGTACAGCTGTGCCTGCTGGGCCTGGTGCTGTGGCTGCTGCAGCGGCAGATCGGCCGCCGCCTGCAGGCCGAGCGGCAGTCGCTGCGCGCGGCCGCGCGTGCCGCCTCGGTGCTGCAGACCGTGCGCGAGCCCATCGTGCTGCTCGACCGCGACCTGCGCGTGCAGCTGCACAACCCGGCGTTCGCCGAGCTGTACGGACTGCAGGACGAACGCGCCGACGGCACGCTGCTGGCCGATGTCGGCGAAGGCGCGTGGCAGGATCCGGTGGTGCGCCAGCGCCTGTCCGACGTGCTGCTGCGTGGGCGCGAACTGTGGGACTTCGAACACGAACAGCGCACCGACGGCACGGTGCGCTACATGCTCATCAACGCGCGGCGCATGCCGCTGCCCGACACCGATGATGAAGTGGTGTTGATGACGGTGAGCGACGTGACCGTGCAGCGCGCCGTGCAGTGGCGCGTGGAAGAACTGAACCGCCAGCTGGAAGGCAAGGTGGCCCAGGTCTCGGAGGTCAACCGCGAGCTGGAGGCCTTCAGCTATTCGGTATCGCACGACCTGCGCGCGCCGCTGCGCCACGTCGCCGGTTTCTCCGACAAGCTGTCGCGGCACCTGGGCGAGGGCGCCGACGAGAAGAGCCATCACTACCTGGATGTGATCTCCGGTTCGGCGCGGCGCATGGCGGCGCTGATCGACGACCTGCTGGTCTATTCGCGGCTGGGGCGCGCGGCGATGCGCCAGCAGGCGGTGGACATGCAGACGCTGGTGGCCGACACGCGGGCCATGCTCGATGCCAACCTGAAGACCGATGCCGAAAGCAGCGGCGTGGCCCACCACGTGGAGTGGAACATCGCGCCGCTGCCGATCGTGGTGGCCGACGAGAACATGATGCGCCAGGTGTGGCTGAACCTGCTCGGCAACGCGGTGAAGTACTCGGGCAACCGCGATCCGGCACAGATCCGCGTGGACTACCAGCAGCAGGCCGATGGCGGCCATCAGTTCACGGTCAGCGACAATGGTGCAGGCTTTGACATGGCCTACGCCGGCAAGCTGTTCGGCGTGTTCCAGCGCCTGCACAAGGCCAGTGACTACCCCGGCACCGGCATCGGCCTGGCCAGCGTGCGCCGCGTACTGACCCGCCATGGCGGCCGCATCTGGGCCGAAGCCGCGCCCGACGCCGGCGCCACCTTCCACTTCTATCTGCCTCCGGCACTGGATGCAGTCAACCAAGGGTCTTCCGCATGACGACGCTGCGCACCATCCTCCTGGCCGAAGACAGCCCGGCCGACGCTGAAATGGCCATCGATGCACTGCAGGAGGCCCGCCTGGCCAACCCCATCGTGCACGTCGAGGACGGCGTGGAAGTGATGGACTACCTGCTGCGCCGTGGTGCCTGGGCCAGCCGCGAAGAGGGCCTGCCGGCGGTGCTGCTGCTGGACATCAAGATGCCACGCATGGATGGCCTGGAAGTGCTGCGGCAGATCCGCGAGCACGAGGAACTGAAGCGGCTGCCGGTGGTCATCCTGTCGTCCTCGCGCGAGGAAAGCGACCTGGCGCGCAGCTGGGACATGGGCGTGAACGCCTACGTGGTGAAGCCGGTGGACGTGGACCAGTTCTTCGGCGCGGTGCAGACCCTGGGCAAGTTCTGGGCGCTGATCAACCAGGCACCGGAGGTCGAGTAAGGCCATGCCCTTGACCGGTCCGGCCCTCGGGGCGCTGCGCATCCTGCTGGTGGAAGATTCACCGGAAGATGCCGAGCTGATGTCCGAACAGATGCTCGACGCGGGCCTGGACGCCCGTTTCGAGCGCGTGGAGAGCGGTCCCGAGCTGCGCCAGGCGCTGGCCAGCTTCGCGCCGGACATCGTGCTCTCGGACCTGAGCATGCCGGGTTTCTCCGGTGACGAAGCGCTGCGCATCGTGCGCGAGGCGGCACCGGACGTTCCCTTCATCTTCGTCTCCGGCACCATGGGTGAGGAGAACGCGGTGGAGGCCCTGCAGAAGGGCGCCAACGACTACATCATCAAGCACCACCCGGCGCGCCTGCCGTCGGCGGTGGCGCGCGCGGTGCGTGATGCACGCAGCGCGGTGGAGCGCCTGCGCGTGGAAACCGAACTGATGCGCGCGCAGCGGCTGGAGAGCCTTTCGCTGCTCGCCGCCGGCCTCAGCCACGACCTGCGCAACATCCTGCAGCCGCTGCTGATCATGCCGGACCTGCTGAAGGCGCGTACCGAAGACCCGCAGCTGCATCACCTGGCCGATGTCATCGCCGAGTGCGGCCGCCGTGGCCACGAGATGGCCGAGTCGATGCTGTCCTTCGTGCGCGGCTCGCGCAATCCCAGCGAGCGCATCTTCATCGATGATCTGTTCCAGGCCGTGGCGCTGCTGTTGCGCAGCAACGTGCCCGAGGCGGTGAACCTCGAGCTGGAGGTGCAGGACGAAGGGCTGGTGGTCGACGCCAACTACACCGAACTGCAGCAGGTGCTGCTGAACCTGGCGCTCAACGCGATCCAGGCGATGCCGCAGGGCGGGCGCCTGAGCCTGACCGCCGAACATGCCGGCGAACGCGAGGGCGTGGACTGGCTGCGCATCGTGGTCGACGACGAAGGCATCGGCATGGATGCCGACACGCTGTCGCACCTGTTCAATCCGTTCTTCACCACCAAGGCCGACGGCACCGGGCTGGGCCTGATTTCCTGCAAGCGCATCGTCGAAGGTGCCGGTGGCAGCATCCATGTCAGCAGCCAGCTGGGGCAGGGCACGCGGTTCGAACTGCGGCTGCCGATGCATGAGCTGGCCGAGGGCGGTGAACCGGTCGAACAGCTGGTGGCGCTGGGCAGTGGCCAGTCGATCCTGGTGGTCGATGGCGAAGCCACGCGGCTGTCGCTGCTGGGCAACGCGCTGTCCAGCCAGGGCTACCAGCTGCAGCTGGCTTCCGACGGCCCGGCCGCGCTGCGCTGGATGCAGCAGGAAGCCATGCCGGCGCTGGTCATTGCCGATGCCGGCTCGCGGCTGCTGCCGGCCAGCCAGCTGCTGGGCGAGATGGCCACGCTGGGCTACGCCGGCCCGGCACTGGTGCTGGAAGAGGCCGCGGTGGAGCTGGACACCAGCGCCTTCCCCGCGGGCATCGACGTGCACGTGCTGCGCAAGCCGCTGCAGATGCAGCAGGTGTTCCGCGCGGTCGCTGAAGCACTGGGTTGAAGGGGCTGCCGGCCAGCGGCCGGCACTACCGTCACCGCAATCCGGTAGCGCCGGGCCATGCCCGGCGTGGTTTATTGGTCAGTGCCGGGCGCTTCCCACGGGAACCGCGGCAGGCTCGCCACTGCCTGCTCCAGCCGCCGTGACCAGTTGTTGTGGATGTCGGCATACAGCGGCGAATCGGCGGTGAAGCGCAGCTGCTGGCCCACCTGCAGTTCGCCCTTGCGCAGCATCACCATGTCGATCGGCAGGCCCACCGACAGGTTGGAACGGATGGTCGAGTCCAGCGACAGCAGCGCCGTGCGCGCGGCATCTTCCAGCCGCGTGGCCGGGCCGAGGATGCGGTCGAGGATCGGCTTGCCGTACTTCGATTCACCAATCTGCAGGTACGGCGTCTCCGGCGAGGCGGCAATGGCATTCCCCAGTGGGTAGACCATGTACAGCCCCGGCTGCTCGCCGGCGATCTGCCCGCCGAAGATCAGCGTGGCCTGCGTGTTGACGCCGTCGTGGCCGTGTTCGGTGTGCTGGCACTTCACCTGGCTGTCCACCAGCAGCGCGCCCACGTAGGCGGCGGCTTCGAACAGGTGGGTCATCTGCCGCAGGTTGGGCGTGCGCGCTTCGGCGGCATCACGCTGCAGGCGCGAGACCAGCAGCTGGGTGGTGGCCAGGTTGCCGGCGGCCATCAATACGAAGGTCGCCTCGCCGGGATACTCGAACACGTGCAGCTTGCGGTGCACGCGGACATCGTCCAGCGCGGCATTGGTCCGGGTGTCGGCGGCGAAGACCAGGCCTTCGTCCACCTCGATTCCAACGCAATAGGTCATGTGGGTGTCCTATCATGTGCGTCCCGGATTGTAGGCAGGCCGCCGTGACGATGGCATGCCCACCCCACCCCCTGAACGCCGTCACCGGAACCGCATGACCACCGTGCTCCTGAGCCTGGGCAGCAACGTCCAGCCGCGCCGCTACCTCCACGCCGCGGTGACGGCCCTGCGCGAGCGTTTCGGCGCGCTGCGGGTATCACCGGCCTACCGCACGGCCGCGGTCGGCTTCGATGGCCCGGCCTTCCTCAACAATGGCGTGGCGATCGACACCGATCTGCCGCTGCAGGAACTGGACGACTGGCTGCACGCGCTGGAAGACGCGCATGGCCGCGACCGCAGCGGGCCGCGCTTCTCCGACCGTACGCTGGATATCGACGTGGTGTTCTACGGCGACCTGGTGGTGGAGGGCCCCGGCCACCTGCGCATCCCGCGACCGGAGCTGAAGCATGCCTTCGTGCTTAAGCCGCTGGCGGACATCGCCCCGGACTTCATCGATCCGGTGAGCGGCCAGGATCTGGCCACGCTGTGGCGCGCGCACAAGCAGCATGGCGAAGCGTTCGAGGTCGTGGACCTGGAATGATCGGGTTGTTGTTGCCGGCCAGCGGCCGGCACTACCGGTAGTGCCGGCCGCTGGCCGGCAACATTTCAGCTGACCGTACGCCCGCCATCCACGCGCAGGGTGTGGCCGGTGACGAAGCTGGCCTCGGCCACCAGCCAGTACACCGCCTCGGCGATCTCCTCGACGGTGCCGATGCGGGCCAGCGGCGTGCGCGCCAGCAGCGCCTCGCGGGCGAAATCATCCTTGCCCTGTTCCGGCCACAGGATCGCGCCCGGCGCCACGGCATTCACCCGCACCTTCGGCGCCAGTTCCAGCGCCAGCGAACGGGTGGCCATTTCCAGCGCGGCCTTGGCCATGGTGTAGGCGACGTGGTCGCGCATCGGGTCGGTGCCGTGCAGGTCGGTCAGGTTGACGATGCAGCCCTGCTGGCGGCGCAGGTAGGGTGCGGCCGCCTGTGACAGCAGCAGCGGCGCGCGGGCGTTGACCGCGTAGAGCTCGTCCATGGCCTCGGCGGTGACCTGGCCGAACGGGGTGGGGAAGAAGTTGGAGGCGTTGTTGACCAGCGCGTCCAGGCGGCCGAAGTGGGCCACGGCCTGTTCGACCAGGTCGGGCAGGGCATCGGCGTCGCGCAGGTCGGCCTGCAGGGCCAGCACGCTGCCCGGGCGGACGTTCTCCAGGTCGAACGCGGCCTGCTGCAGCTCGGCGCTGGATGTATGGGCGTGCAGCACCACCGACCAGCCACAGGCGTGGAACTGGCGGGCGATGGCCGCACCGATCCGGCGCGCGCTGCCGGTGATCAGGGCCACGGGGGCGGTGTCGCTCATGAGGGTCCTCCAAGGCTCGGCTATCCTGTGCACCATTGTCACCGCATTCGAAGACACCATGCAGCCCACCTTCCCCCTGCCTGAAGCCGACGCCCTGGCCCACAGCGACCAGCTGGCGGCCGCCCTGCGTGCCGAAATCCTTGCGCAGGGCGGGGCGATCCCGTTCTCGCGCTTCATGGAGCTGTGCCTGTACGCCCCCGGCTGGGGCTATTACAGCGCCGGCGCCAGCAAGTTCGGCGGCAGTGGTGATTTCACCACCGCGCCCGAGCTCGGCAGCCTGTTCGCCGGCAGCGTGGCCAACGCGCTGGCCCCGGTGTTCGCCCAGCTGGACGCGCACGCACGCATGCTGGAGCTGGGCGGCGGCACCGGCGCCTTCGCCGAGGCCGTGCTGCTGCGCCTGGCTGAACTCGACGCGCTGCCGGCGCGCTACGCCATCCTCGAGCCCAGCGCGGACCTGCGCCAGCGCCAGCAGCAGCGCCTGCAGCAGAACCTGCCGGCCGAGCTGGCCAACCGCGTGGAATGGGTCGACCGCCCGTTCGATGACGACTGGGACGGCGTGGTGTTCGCCAACGAGGTGATCGACGCGCTGCCGACCCCGCGCTTCCTGATCAAGGACGGCGAGGTCTACGAGGAAACCGTCGAGCTGGATGGCGAGGGCAACTTCATGCGCGGCGCGCAGCCGGCCGACGTGCTGCTCAACGGCGCGGTGCGCCACCTCGAGCGCTACCTGGAAAAACCCTTCGCCGATGGCTACCGCTCCGAAGTGCTGCCGCAGCTGCCTTACTGGCTGCAGGCGGTGGCTGGCGGCCTGCAGCGTGGCGCGATGCTGTTCGTCGATTACGGCTACAACCGTGGCGAGTTCTACCAGCACGACCGCGACGACGGCACCGTGCGCGCGTTCTACCGCCACCACGTGCACAACGAGGTGTACCGCTGGCCGGGCCTGCAGGACATCACCGCGTCGGTGGATTTCACCGCGATGGCCGAGGCCGGCCTGCACGGTGGCTTCGAGCTGGCTGGCTACTGCAGCCAGTCCAGTTTCCTGCTCGGCAATGGCCTGGACCAGGTGCTGATGCTGGCCGAAGAGCGCACCGATGAAGTGGGCCGCATCCAGCTGCGCGACCAGGTGAAGAAGCTGACCCTGCCGACCGAGATGGGCGAACGTTTCCAGGTGATCGGCCTGCAGCGCGAGGTGGATTTCGAACCGGCCTTCGAGCTGGGTGACCTGAGCTGGCGCCTGTGAGCGCAGGGATGCCGGTGATCAAGCCGCTGCGCTGGCCGCGGCTGTGGACCGCGCTGTGGCTGCTGGCGGTACTGGTGGTGATCGTGGTCTGCCTGATCCCGCCGCCGCCGATCGACCTGCCGGAGAACAGCGACAAGGTCGAGCACTTCCTGGCCTATTTCATCCTGTCCGGCAGCGCGGTGCAGCTGTTCCGCCGCGGCACGCCGCTGCTGTGGGCAGGCGTGGGCCTGGTACTGATGGGCGTGGGCATCGAGTTCGCGCAGGGCGCGCTGACCAGCAACCGCAGCGCCGATCCGATGGATGCGCTGGCCAACACGGTGGGCGTGTTGTCGGGCCTGGCGACCGCGCTGACCCCGCTGCGCGACATCCTGCTGCGCTGGCGCGGTTGAGGTAACCGCGCTCGGGGTCAGAGCCCTTTCCTGCGGAAAGGGATCCGACCCCGGGCCATGCCCCGCATCACTTCTGCAACGTCACTTCATCCAGCACCCACATCGCCGGGCGCGTATCGCCGGTGAAGTTGATGCACAGATCATCCGTGCCCGACACGCCCTTCGGCAGCGCCGCGCGCAGGGTGACGAAGCCATCGGCATCGGTGCTGGCCGGCAGTGGCACCTGGGCCACGACCTTGCCGGTGCAGTCGCCACGACGGATCAGCATTTCGCCGTTGCGGCCCTTGGCCTTCTCGAACTTGCGCGCCGGCTCGTCGTGGGCCAGCTGGAAGTAGTACGGAATGCGCCCGGCACGAACCTGCACGCTGCCGATGCCATCGAGCTGCGCGGCCGGCCAGCGCCAGCACGGCTGGAAGATGTCCACGGTGAACACCGTGCGCGCACCTTCGCGCGGGCCATCGTCTTCCAGGCGCAGCACCAGGCCCTTCTCGCCCACGCAGCTGCGCAGCTCCTCGCTGTGGCGGCTGAGCAGCGACTGCGCGGTGTAGGACGCCACGGTCGGTGCCGCCGCCAGCGGCTGGCCCTGGAAGAACGCAGCGGCCTGCACGGTGGCGGGCAGCGGCTGGGTCAGCGGCTGCTGGTACAGCGGCGAGCTGGCGGTCACCGGCCTGCCATCGGTGCTGTAGCGCACTTCATAGCCCAGCGGATTGGCCAGCGACACCGTCACCGTGTTGGCGGCGCGGTCGTCGGTATGGCCCACGCCCACTTCGAACGGGGTCTGCGCATAGGCCAGGCCCCAGGCGCGGTAGCGCTGCAGCTGCGCAGGCAGGCGGGCGAGGAAATCGCGGAAGTCGCGATGTTCCGGCGCGCTCCAGCCGGTCTCGGCCACCGCCGCCAGGCGCGGGAACAGGTTGTGCTGCAGGCGTGCGTAGGTGCGGGTGTGCTCGGTGAACATGTTCGCCTGCAGGCCGAGGATGTGCCCGCGCTTGTCGGCGGCCAGCTCGGCCGGCACCGGCTCGAAGTTGTACAGCTTGGCCAGGTTGACCTGCGCCGGGCGGCCCGGCGGCTCGTTCGGCGAACCGGTCTGCAGGTAGTCCAGGTACAGGTGGGTGACCGGCGACATCACCACGTCATGGCCACTGCTGGCTGCGGCCAGGCCGCCTTCGGTGCCGCGCCACGACATCACCGTGGCCTGCGGCGGCAGGCCGCCTTCGAGGATCTCGTCCCAGCCGATCAGGCGGCGGTCGTGCTCTTCCAGGAAGGTTTCCAGGCGCTTGATGATGTGGCTCTGCATGGCCATCTCATCCTTGATGCCCAGCTCGCGCATGCGCTTCTGCACCTGCTTCGAGGCGATCCACTGGTCCTTGACCGCTTCGTCGCCACCCACGTGCACGTACTTCGCCGGGAACAGCTGGATCACTTCCTCCAGCACGTTCTCCAGGAAGGTGACCGTGCCGTCCTCGACGTTGAACAGGTTGGGGAACACGCCCCATTCGCTGATCGGCTTCAGCGGCGTGCTGATCGAGCCCAGTTCCGGGTAGGCGGCGATCGCGGCCGTGGCGTGGCCGGGCACGTTGATTTCCGGGATCACCTGGATGTGCAGCTTGGCTGCATAGGCGATCACTTCGCGGATCTGGTCCTGCGTGTAGAAACCGCAGTACGGGTATTCCTGCTTCGTCACCGGATCGATGCCGCCATCGCCGGCCGGCAGGCGGCAGCTGCCGACCTCGGTCAGCTTCGGGTAGCGCTTGATCTCCATGCGCCAGCCCTGGTCATCGGTCAGGTGCCAATGGAAGGTGTTGAGCTTGTGCGCGGACATCGCATCGAGCACGCGCTTGATCTCGTCCAGGCTCTGGAAGTGGCGCGCCGAGTCGAGCATGAAGCCGCGCCAGCTGAAACGCGGTGCGTCCTGGATCTGCACGGCCGGCAGCGCGCCCTGGCTGCCGCCGGTGGCCAGCTGGGCCAGCGTGGTGGCGCCGTAGAACAGGCCCGTCTCGTTGCCGGCCTGCACCAGCACGCCCTGCGCGGTGCTCTCCAGCGTGTAGCCCTCGCCGGTATCGCGGAAGGTGGGGATGATCTGGAAGCGGATGCCGCCGGCCTTGGCCGCGGCCTTGCCGGTAGCCAGCGCCAGGCGCGGGCCGCCACTGCGGGCGAGCAGATCGGCGAACTGGCCGGCCACGCGCTGCTCGGCTTCGCTGTCGGCGCGCAGCGTCGTGCCTGCGGCCACGGTGATGCCGGCGCCAGTGCCGCGCTGCACCTTGGCCGGTGCGGGAATCAGCATCAGGCTGCCGGCGCGCAGCTGCGGGCCGGGGCCGGTATCCAGTGCCGGGGCATCGGCGGCCAGCGCCGGAAGGACGGGCAGGGCGGCCAGCAGGCTGCCCAGCAGCAGGACGCTGCGCATCCTGGCGCGGGTGGGCTTCGTCATCGGAAGGACTCCTTGAATCGGTTGCGATGTTCGCTATACATGAAAAACGCCGGGCCCGGAATGACCCAGGCCCGGCGTGCGTGCACGACTCGGCGATGTGGCTGCCGCTGGATCAGTACTTGAAGCGGAAGTTCAGATAGTACTGGCGACCGTTGCTGTAGAACGAGGTCGGGATCGCCGCGGTCTGGTAGTACTTGTAGGTCGGGTTGTTGAGGTTCAGCGCATCCAGGCTGACGCTCAGCCACTCGGTGGCCTTGTAGCTCAGCGACGCGGACAGCGTACCGAAATCATCCTGGTAGTACGGGTTGGTACCCGACAGGCTGATGAGGAACGAGGAGCGGTGGGTGTAGCTGACGCGCGCGCCGAAGCGCTCGTTCTCGAAGTAGGCACCCACGTTGTAAGTGTTCTTCGAGGTGCCCAGCAGGTTGTGCGAACCGTCCGACCAGGTGTGGGCGGTGCTGCCGTTGGCGTAGGTGTAGTTGGCGTTGATGCCGAAGTACTCGCCGATCGGCTGCTCGTAGGCCACTTCCACGCCGGTGACCTTGCCGTCGGCATTGATCGGGGTGGAGATCTGGTAGGTCTCGAGCTGGTTGGTGAGTTCGCTGTACAGCTGGCGCGGGACCACGTCGAAGGCAATGTAGTCCTTCATGTCCATGTGGTACGCACCGATCGACAGCAGGCCGCGCGGCATGAAGTACCACTCCAGGTTCGCGTCCAGGTTGGTCGACAGGGTCGGCTTCAGGTTCGGGTTGCCGCCGCCGCCGGTCTTGTTCAGGTCCGAGCCCCACGAGGAGGTGCCCAGCGCCGAGTAGTCCGGCAGGGTCTGGGTCTGCGACGCGGCCACTCGCAGCACCAGCTTGTCGTCCAGGTCGAACTTGATGTTCGCGCTGGGCAGTACGCGGTTGCGCTTGTTCTGGAAGGCAGTACGTTCCCACATGCCGAACAGGCTGCTGACGTCTGCATCGGCGGCGTTGCTCACCGCGTTGTAGGTGTCGATGTCCTGCTTGATGTTGACGTAGCGCAGGCCGACGTTGCCGCTCCACCAGTCGCCGCTGAAGTTGGCCTGCACGTAGCCGGCGAAGTTCTTTTCCTTCACCTTCCACTCGGCGCCGTAATTGTGGCGACCGGTCGGGCCATCGTTGCCGGCCAGCCAGGTGGAGTTGTTGATGATCGCGTTCTTCAGCGCATCCGGGGTGTAGTACCAGATGTTGCGCGGGAAGGTGCCGCCGATGTCACCGGCGAAACCGCTCGGGTAGTTGCCGGTGGCGCTGCCCTGCAGGGCCGACCAGATGTCACCCGGGGTGGCGCCTTCCGGCGACAGGGCTTCGCGTTCGTGGTCGGCGAAGCGCACGCCGAAGTCGACCGAGTTCAGCACGCCGGTGCCGAAGTACTGGCTGAAGTCCAGCGTTGCCCAGTTTTCCTTGTCCTCGGCGCGCACCAGCTGGTTGCCCCAGGTACCAAAGCTGGTGACGCCGGTCGGGCTGATGTCGCCGCCGATGTTCCAGTCCACCGGCGAACCGGCGCCGTGGGTGGCCCAGCTGGCGCCGCCGCCCTGGCCGACGGTCACTTCGGCGATGAACTGGCGCGGGGTCTCACCGGTACCCTTGGTGGTACCTGCCTGGAATTTCATGTCCAGGTTTTCGTTGATCTGCCAGTCTGCGTCGAAGGTGACGTAGTTGGTCTTGGCCGTGGCTTCACGGTAGATCATGTCGTAGACACCGTAGTTGGTGCCCGGCACGCCCGCATAGGTGGCGTTGCTGAGCACGCCGTCGGTGACCTTGTAGCCGGGATCGGGCGCCTGCGACTTGGCGAAGTTGCCGCCCCACAGCATGAAGTTGCGGTTGTAGTTGTTGGCTTCCAGCTTGGAGGAGAAGCCACTCAGCGACAGATCCAGGGTATCGGTCGGCTTGAACTGGATGGTGACCAGGCCACCCTTGCGCTCGCGGGTCTGCTCGAACAGGGTCGAACCCAGCAGGCCCGGCACATAGACGCCGACCAGGTCGGGATTGCTCTTGCCGACCGGATCATCGGCGGTGATCTTGCTGAAGCCGCCGGGGATTTCCTGCGCTTCGCGGCGCAGTTCGCGTTTCTGGTAGAAGGCCTGCAGCATCACGCCGAAGTTGTTGGCGTCGTTCTTGTAATTGAACAGCGCCGAGTACTGCGGATCGGTGGACTTGGCCTGGTCCGAATGCACCGCACCGACCGAGGCTTCAGCGCTGAACGGCTTGGCGAATTCCAGCGGCTTGCGGGTGATGATGTTGACGGTACCGGTGGTACCGCCGTCCTGCAGCTTGGCCTGCGAGGACTTGTTCACTTCCACCGAGCGCACCAGCTCGGACGGCAGCAGCGAGTAGCTGACGCTGCGGCCGACGTTGTTACCCTGGCTGAGCACGAACCAGTCGGCCGAACCGACAGTGTGGCCGTTGATCAGGGTCTGGGTCAGGCTCGGGCTGGTGCCGCGCAGGCTGACGCGGTCGGCTTCGTCGAAGCCGCCTTCGTCGGCGCTGGCCGAGCTGATGTTGACGCCGGGCAGGCGCTGCAGGGTGTCGGCGACGTTGTGCGCCGGCAGTTTGCCCACATCCTCGGCAGTGACCACTTCAACGCGGGCGTTGGCGTCGCGCTTGGTGTCCAGCGACTTTTCCATCGAACCACGGATGCCGGTGACGGTCACGGTGTCCAGGTCGGTGGCGGTCGGAGCGGCCTGCTGTGCGTGGGCGCTGAAGGCAATGCAGCTGACGATGGCAGCCGAAAGCAGGGTCTTGCGGGTGTTCATGATGTCTCTCCTCATCACTCGATTGGATGCCGACGGCAATGTTCGATTGCGCTTGCGAAGGCGTGCGCGGGGCGGCGGCGATGTCCCGTGCGGTGGCGTGCCACGTACTGCGTGCTGCGATTGCGTTGAAACCGGTGCTGCGGGCTCAGGCGTTGGCGTGGAGCAGGAACCAGCTGGCGGCGCCGATGACGCCCAGCTGCCCGTGCTCGACCACCTTCACCGGGATGCGTGCCAGCGCTTCGCCCATCGGCCCCTTCTGCAGGTAGCGTTCGACGAAGGTGCTGGCATGCAGGTATTCGCGGATCTGCGGCAGGATGCCGCCGGCCAGGTAGACACCACCCTGCGCGCCGTAGAACAGCGCCATGTCGCCGATGGTGCTGCCGAGCAGGCCGCAGAACACATCCAGCGCCTGGCGGGCGAGGGCATCGGTACCGGCCATGGCTGCGGCGGTCACCGCATCCGGGCTGGCCAGCACCGGGGTCTGCCCCTGCAGGGCGCAGATGGCGTGGTACAGGTTCATCAGGCCGGGGCCGGACAGCGCATGTTCGATCGACACGTGCGCGCGGTCGCGCTGCATGTGGCGGACGATGGCCATTTCCAGTTCGGTGCTTGCGGCCAGCGTCGGCTGGCCGGCTTCGGTGGGCAGGACCACCGGGCCGTGCGGAGTGGGGATCCACAGCGCGGCGCCCAGGCCGGTACCGGGGCCGACCACCAGGGTCGGGCCGCGCGGCGCGGTCTCGGGGCCGCACAGGTGCAGCACGCCGCTTGCGTCAACCTGCGCCGCGGCATAGGCCACCGCTTCGAAGTCGTTGACGATGTGCACGTGCTGCAGGCCGACCTCGGCTTCCACCTGGCGGGCCGACAGCGGCCACGGCAGGTTGGCGGTGATCACCGTGCCGTCCTCGCGGGCGAAGCCGGCGGTGGCGACCACGCACTGGCTGGGCCGCGCGCTGTCACCGAGGAAGTCGGTGAGGATCGCACTCAGGCCGGCATAGTCCGCATTGCGGTACTTGCGGTATTCCAGCAGCTGCACCGGATGGGCCTCGTCGCCGCTGGCCTGTGCCCTTGCCACGCGCACATGGGTACCGCCGACGTCGGCGGCCAGGAACGAGGGCGCGACGCGGGACAGGACATGGGCCGGGGCGGGATGGCTGGCGGTCACGCGGGCTCCTGCTGCAGGTGGGAGGCGGACCCACGAAAGGCCCGTCGATGGGGCGGAGTCTGTAACTGCGTTGACAACGATGTCAACGAGTTCGTGACACTTTCGTTGCTGCGCCGCAACGAATGAGAGACACCGTAAACGTTTACATCGTCTTGACCCGGCATTAACCCGCAAGCCTTTGCGCCATGGGCTTCTAGGGGCAGAGCGCATTCAGCGCGGAGCGCAGTGGTGCTGTTGCGCAGTGCAGCACGGCCGCATCGGGCCTGTGCAATCAAGTTGACAAACGGCGGTGCTCCACCGAAAGAATGTGACAACGTTGTTCCCAGCCACTCTCCGACACCGCCTTCTGCGGTCGTCGCCGCAGGAGCCCACCTGATGTCCGCCGTCACTGCTGCAAGCGCGCGTCCAAACGTTGCCGCCTCCATCGCCATCGTCGGCGTGCTGTTCTTCCTGATCGGCTTCTTCACTTGGCTCAACGGCCCGTTGATCACCTTCGTCAAGCTGGCGTTCGAGCTCAGCGAAGTAGGCGCCTTCCTGGTGCTGATGGTGTTCTACCTGTCGTACTTCTTCCTCGCCCTGCCGTCGTCGTGGATCCTGCGCCGCACCGGCATGAAGAAGGGCCTCAGCCTGAGCCTGCTGGTGATGGCCGCGGGCGCGGCACTGTTCGGCGAATTCGCCACGCAGCGCTGGTATCCGGGCGCACTCGGCGGCCTGTTCGTGATCGGCAGCGGCCTGGCCCTGCTGCAGACCGCGATCAATCCCTACATCTCCATCCTCGGCCCGATCGAAACGGCCGCGCGCCGCATCGCGCTGATGGGCATCTGCAACAAGATCGCCGGCATGCTGGCACCGGTGCTGATCGGCACGCTGGTGCTGCACGGCATCGGCGATCTGTCGGCCAGCGTGGCCGCTGCCGATGAAGCGACCAAGGCGCAGCTGCTCAACGAATTCGCCGCCAAGATCCACGCGCCGTACCTGGCCATGGCCGGTGTGCTGGTGGTGCTGGCGGTGGCGGTGCTGTTCTCGCCGCTGCCGGAAATCAAGCCGTCCGAAGCCAACGCCACGCCGACCGCAGCGGGTGCCGCCGAGCGCCGCAGCATCTTCCAGTTCCCGCACCTGTGGCTGGGCGTGCTGTGCCTGTTCGTCTACGTCGGCGTGGAAGTGATGGCCGGTGATGCCATCGGTACCTACGGCCACGGCTTCGACCTGCCGCTGGACCAGACCAAGATGTTCACCTCGCTGACCCTGTTCGCCATGCTCATCGGCTACGTGGTCGGCCTGGCGCTGATTCCGAAGGTGGTTTCGCAGTCGCGCTACCTCACCGTCTCGGCGGTGCTGGGCGTGCTGTTCTGCCTGGGCGCGTGGGCCACCCACGGCTATGTCTCGGTGGCCTTCGTGGCGCTGCTGGGCTTCGCCAACGCGATGATGTGGCCGGCCATCTTCCCGCTGGCCATCCGCGGCCTGGGCCGTTTCACCGAAACCGGTTCGGCCCTGCTGGTGATGGGCATCGCCGGCGGCGCGATCATTCCGCAGCTGTTCGCCGTGCTCAAGCAGCACATCGATTTCCAGCTGGTGTTCGTCCTGCTGATGGTGCCGTGCTACCTCTACATCCTGTTCTACTCGGTGATCGGCCATCGCGCCGGCCTGCCGCAGGACAAGGCCTGATCGGCGATGATGGACGGCAGCCAACCCCAGGAAAAGCCGATGCGCAGAGCGACCATCAAGGACGTTGCCGAAAAGGCCAAGGTCTCGCTGAAGACGGTATCGCGGGTCATCAACAACGAGCCGTCGGTGATGCAGGCCACCCGTGCGCGGGTGCTGCGTGCCATCGCCGAGCTCGACTACGAACCCGATCCGTCGGCGCGCAACCTGCGCAGCGGCACCACGTTCGTGATCGGGCTGGTGTACGACAACCCCAACCCGTACCACATCATCGGCGTGCAGAACGGCGTGCTCGCCGCCTGCCGCGAAACCGGCTTCGGCCTGCAGATCCATCCCTGCGACTCGAGCTCGCCGATGCTGGCCGATGAACTGGCCGACTGGGTGCAGCGTTCGCGCCTGGCCGGGCTGGTGCTGACCGCGCCGATGTCCGAGCGTCGCGACCTGATCCAGACGCTGACCGCGCGCGGCATCAAGCTGGTGCGGATCATCGCCGCCACCGAGGATCCAGCCGACGGCGCCTGCGTGTTCGTCGATGACCGCGAGGCCGCCTACGAAGTCACCGAGCACCTGATCCAGCTTGGCCACCAGCGCATCGGTTTCCTCTGGGGTGGTTCCTCGCACCGTTCCTCGGGCGAGCGCTACGCCGGCTACGAAGCCGCGCTGAAGGACTACGGCATGACCGTGGACAAGCATCTGGTGGTGCAGGGCGACTACACCTTCGACGATGGCTTCCGGGGGGCGCGCCGCCTGCTGGCGCTGCGCGAACCGCCCACCGCCATCTTCGGCTCCAACGATGAAATCGCTGCCGGCGTGCTGGCGGCAGCCAAGTCGGCCGGCATGAACGTGCCCTACGACCTGTCCATCGCCGGCTTCGAGGACAGCCCGTTCTCGCGCCAGTCGTGGCCGCCGCTGACCACCGCCAAGCAGGCCACCGAGGACATCGCCCGCCACGCCGCGCGCCTGCTGATCGCGCAGCTGCGCAGCGATGCCTACGACGATGCACCGGCCGCCCTGCAGAACCAGGGCTTCGTGCCGCAGCTGGTGGTGCGCGGCTCCACCGCACCGATGCGCCCGGCCGGCGTGCGCCCCCTTCCTTCCGAACCCGCCTGAGTCCGCCATGTCGCTGTCCGACCCCACCGCCACCCTGATGTTCTCCGAGGCTGCCGAAGCGGCCGACGTGGTTGCCCGCCAGTTCGCCCGCAACCACGCCACCATGGAAACGCTGGTCGCCAGCCTGCGTGCGGCACCGCCGCCGTTCGTGGTGACCTGCGCACGTGGCAGCTCCGACCACGCCGCCACCTACGGCAAGTACCTGCTGGAAACCCAGCTGGGCCTGGTGGTCGCCTCGGCCTCGCCGTCGGTGGGTTCGGTCTACGCCGCACCGTTGCAGCTGCGTGGTGCGTTGTTCATCGTCATCTCGCAGTCGGGCAAGAGCCCGGACCTGCTGCGCAATGCAGAAGCCGCCAAGGCCGCCGGTGCGCGCGTGGTCGCGCTGGTCAACGTCGAGGATTCGCCGCTGGCGCAGCTGGCCGACACGGTCATCCCGCTGCATGCCGGCGCCGAAAAGAGCGTGGCCGCGACCAAGAGCTACCTGGCCTCGCTGGCCGCGCTGCTCCAGCTGGCCGCCTACTGGAAGCAGGACAGCAGCCTGCGCAATGCGCTGGACCTGCTGCCCGATGCGCTGCGTGCGGCGTGGCAGTGCGACTGGAGTGCGGTCTCCGATGGCCTGGTCGATGCCACCAACCTGTTCGTGCTCGGCCGTGGCCTCGGTCTCGGCGCGGCGCAGGAAGCCGCGTTGAAGTTCAAGGAAACCTGCAGCCTGCATGCCGAGGCCTACAGCTCGGCCGAGGTCAAGCACGGCCCGATGGCGCTGGTCGGCCGCGGCTTCCCGGTGCTGGCCTTTGCCCAGCCCGATGAAACCGGTGCCGGCACCCGTGCGGTGGTCGAGGAATTCAGTGCGCGCGGCGCCCAGGTGTGGATGGCCGGCGCCGGTGGCAACCTGCCGGTGGCGGTCGCGCCGCACCCGCTGTGCGCACCGCTGCTGACCGTGCAGAGCTTCTACCGCGCCATCAATGCACTGGCGATCCGCCGTGGCTTCAATCCCGACCTGCCGCCGCACCTGAACAAGGTCACGGAGACAGTCTGATGGCCACGGTCCTGCGCAACGCCCGCATCCTCACCGCCGATGATTTCCGCGACGACCTGGCGGTGGTGATCGAAGACGGCCGCATCATCGCGCTGCTGCCCGACGCCGCGCCGCAGCTGGGCGAGGCCGACGAACAGGTGGACCTGGGCGGCGGCTGGCTGCTGCCGGGCTTCATCGACGTGCAGGTCAACGGCGGTGGCGGTGCGCTGTTCAACAACACGCCGGATGTCGCCTCGTTGCGCACCATCGCGCAGGCTCACCGGCGCTTCGGCACCACCGCGATGTTGCCGACCCTGATCAGCGACGACGTGAACGTGATGCGCGAGGCGATCGGTGCGATGCGCGAGGCGATCGCGCAGCAGGTGCCGGGCGTCATCGGCATCCATCTGGAAGGCCCGTACATCGCCCCGGCGCGCAAGGGCACCCACGATGCCAGCAAGTTCCGCGTGCCCGATGCCGAGGAAATCGCGCTGGCCGCGTCGCTGGACAACGGCGTGACCCTGCTGACCCTGGCGCCGGAGCGCGTGCCGCTGGAGACGATCCGCGCGCTGGTCGAGCGCGGCGTGATCGTGGCGGCCGGGCATACCGCCGGCACCTATGAAGAAATTCGCGACGGACTGGATGCCGGCGTGCGCGGCTTCACCCATCTGTACAACGCGATGTCGCCGCTGCAGGGGCGCGAGCCCGGTGCCGTGGGTGCAGCGCTGGAAGACCGCGAGAGCTGGATCGGCATCATCGTCGATGGCGTGCACGTGCACCCGGCCAGCCTGCGCGTGGCGCTGGCCGCCAAGCCGCGCGGCCGCCTGCTGCTGGTGACCGACGCGATGCCGCCGGTGGGTGCGGACGATCCCAGCTACGTGCTGTACGGCGAAACCATCACCGCCGTCGATGGCGTGGTGCGCAATGCGGCCGGTGCGTTGGCCGGTTCGGCGCTGGACATGGCCACGGCCGTGCGCAACTCCGTGCAGCTGCTCGGCCAACCACTGGCCGAGGCGGCGCGCATGGCGTCCACCTATCCAGCGGAATTCCTCAACGTGGATGACCGCCTGGGCCACATCGCCGAGGGCTACCAGGCTGATCTGGTGCTGCTGGATGATGCCCTGCAGGTGCGTGGCACCTGGATTGCCGGACAGTACGAGGCGGCCTGATGGACGCAGCGCCGCCACGCCGGCTGGGCTCGATCGACGCCCTGCGCGGCCTCACCGTGGCGGCGATGCTGCTGGTCAACAACCCCGGTGACTGGAGCGCGGTGTTCGCGCCGCTGCGCCATGCGGAGTGGCATGGCTGCACCCCCACCGACCTGGTGTTCCCGTTCTTCCTGTTCCTGGTCGGCGTGTCGATGGCCTTCAGCGTGGCGCCGCGCGCGCACGACGCCGCCGCGCGTCCGGCACTGGCCCGTGGCGTGCTGCAACGCGCGCTGCGCATCGCCCTCGCCGGCGTGCTGCTGCACCTGCTGGTGTGGTGGGCGCTGCACACGCACCACTTCCGCATCTGGGGTGTCCTGCAGCGCATCGCGCTGTGTGCGGCCGTGGTTGGCGTGGTGGCGGTGTACGTGCGGCCACGCACCCAGGTGGCGCTGCTGGTCGCCCTGCTGGTGGGCTACACGGTGCTGCTGGGCATTGGCGATCTGGCGCCGTGGACCAATCCGGCCAGCCGCCTGGACACCCGCCTGTTCGCGCCCTTCATCTACCAGTGGCAGGCCGACACGGGCCTCGGCCACGATCCGGAAGGCCTGTTGAGCAGCCTCGGCGCGCTCGCCACCACAGTGCTCGGCTTGCTGGCCGGTGGCCTGCTGCGCCACGGGCGCGCGTCCGCACTGGCCCGTCTGGGCGTGGCGACCGCCGTGCTGGGTCTGCTGCTGGCCACGGTGCTGCCGCTCAACAAGCAGCTGTGGACGCCCAGCTACGTGCTGTGGACCGGCGGCCTGGCGGCGCTGGCGCTGTGGCTCGGGCACCTGCTGATCGACCGCAGGGGCTGGCCCGCGCTGGGCCGCCGCTTCGGCGTCAATGCCATCACCGCCTACCTCGGCGCCTCGGTGATGTCGGTCGTGCTGCTGGCCACCGGCGTCTGGGGTTGGGTGTGGCAGCAGCTGGCCACGGCGATGCCGGGGACCTTGGAACTGGCCTCGGTGCTGCAGGCGATCGCCTTTGTTGCGCTGTGGTGGGGCGTGGCGTGGTGGCTGGACCGGCGTCGCATCTATCTGAAGATCTGACCGCCACACGGACGAGCTGTTATCCACGCATGGCGTGGATCTACTGCCACGCGCGCTTCGTGCGCAGTAGAGCCACGCCACGCGTGGCTGCATTTCGCCGTGATGCATCAAAAACATGAACGCTTTCATGCACATGCACGCCGCGTGATGCATGCGTTACTTCACACCCCAGGCGCGATGCATCCGGCATAACGTAAGACCTGAATCCTTCACGGCGCCCCTGCGGCGCCAGCAGTGTCCATATCCGCAATTCCTGACTTCCCGATCCAGGAGTGCCGTATGTCCGTTGCCGCACCGCGTCCGCGCCGCTTGACCCATTGCCTGCTGCAGGCCCTCGCCATCCCGGCCGCACTGGCCGCCACCGTGCCCATCGCGTGGGCGGGCTGTGACAACCTCGCCCCGCTGGCCGGGCAGACCGTCACCTGCAGTGCCGCCGCGCCCAACCCGCAGACCTTGCCGGTCATCGCTACCGGCGAGGCCGGCATCATTGTCAACGTCGCCAGTGGCGCACAGCTGCAGCAGAGTGGTGGCGGCAGCGCCATCAGTCTGGTCGGCGCTGGCGGCCACCAGCTCGGCAACCAGGGGGCGATCAGTTCGGTCGGTGGCATTGCCGTGCAGCTGGGCGGCGGCAGCCGTGTCGACAACCTTGGCAGCATCAGCACCGGCAACAACACCGCCTTGCAGTTCGTCGGTGCCGGCGACAGCGTGCTGGTCAACCGCGGCACCATCAGCGGCCGCACCGGCGTGCAGTTCGGTGCCGGCAACGATCGCCTGGAGATGCTGGACGGCAGCATCAGCGGCGGCGTGCTGCAGGGCGATGGCAACGACGTGCTGCTGATCAATGGTGGCACGCTCGACAGCGTCGACCAGGGCAACGGCGATGACCAGATGACGGTCAGCGGCGGCACCATCACCGGCCTGGTGACGCAGGGCAGCGGCCGCGATGATTTCGTCATGACCGGCGGCACCATCGGCGCGCTGCAGCAGGGCGACAACATCGACACCTTCCGCATGAGCGGCGGTCGCATCATCGGCGCCTTCGAGGATGGCGACCAGGCGTGGATGACCGGCGGCCGCATCGGCCGGGTCAACATGAAGCTGGACAAGAACCTGTGGGACCAGTCCGGCGGCACGGTCGACGGCAACGTGGTCACCGGCTTCGACACCGATACCATCATCATCTCCGGCACGGCGTACATCGGCGGCAACATCAGCGTCAGCGGCGGCAATGACAGCGTGACCATCACCGATGGCACCGTACGCGGGCAGGTGCTGCTGAGCACCGGCAACGACACCTTCAACTGGAATGGAGGCGGCATCGTCTACGGCGCCATCGACGGCGGGCCGGACGATGACGTGGCCAACCTCAGCAACCTCAACCAGGCCAATCTGGGCGCAGTGCCGCTGTTCGACGGTGGCAGCGGCAACGACCAGCTCAACTTCAGCAACGTCAAGACCACCGGCGTGGCCCGCTTCCAGAACTGGGAGGCGATCAGCCTGGCCAGCAGCACCGAGCTGACCTTCGACGGCGACCTCGTGCTTGGTGACAGCGGTACGGGCACCGGCACGCTCACCTTGGACGACACCAGCACGCTCTATGCCGGCAACGGCGCCCATGCGCTGCGGCCGTTCGCTGCGGGCGCGCTGGTCAACGTGGTCAACGCCGGGCGCATCGATCTGACCGGTACCGGCGCCGGCGATGTGTTCACGATCCGCGGCAATTACCGTGGCGACGGCGGCGGCCTGTACCTGCGCACGGTGCTGGCGGGCGATGGCTCCAACAGTGACCGCCTCGTCATTGATGGCGGCACGGCCAGTGGGACGACCGGCATCGGCATCCTCAACGCCGGCGGCGGTGGCGCGGCGACGCTGGCCGACGGCATCCTGGTGGTGCAGGCCTTGAATGGCGGTACCACCGCGGCGAATGCGTTCTCGCTGTTCGCGCCGGTATCGGCCGGTGCCTATGAGTACTTCCTGTTCAAGGGCGGCGTCAGCGCCGGCACCGGTGAGAACTGGTACCTGCGCTCGACCCTGGTGGCTGGCCCGACGCCGGCACCCAACGGCAACGGCAACGCCACGCCGCCGCCACCCACTCCCGACGTTGCGTCCCCGCCGCCGATCACGCCGGCACCGCCACCGCCGCCGGAGGATCCGATTGATCCCGACCTGACCGCCGGCGAGACCGCACCGCCGCCGCCACCGCCGGAGCCGGCACCCGTGGCACCGCCCAGCGACCCGGCCGTACCCGATGTGCCGGTGGCCGGCAGCAGCCTGCCCGGTGCAGGCTCGACCCCGCCCAGCCCGGGTGCACGACCGGCGCAGGGCGACGTGGTGCCGCTGTATCGCCTGGAAACCGCCGCCTACGCGGTGGTGCCGCCGTTGCTGCGCGAAACCTCGCTGGCCAGCCTCGGTACCTTCCACGAGCGCCAGGGCGAACAGCGCCTGCTCTACAGCAACGGCGCCTTCCGCACTGCCTGGGGGCGACTGGTGGGGCAGAGCAGCGAGATCCACTGGAAGGGCGACGCACAGCCTGGCTTCGATGGCGATGTGATCGGCGTGCAGGCCGGCCTGGATGTGTGGGCCGCCGCCGCCGACAACCATCGCAACCAAGTGGGCGTGTTTGTCGGCCGCACCCGCGCGCAGGGCAGGACCACCGGCCTGGCGCTGGGCTGGGAGAACGTGCAGGTCGGCCAGAGCCGGCTGGATGACAAGCACGTGGGCCTGTACTGGACGCTCACGGGCAGCGAGGGCGGTTACCTCGACGCGGTGGCCCTGCAGAGCCGCTACGACGGCCGTGTACGCTGCTCGCGCGGGCTCGGCATCGACGTGAAGGGCGACGGCACCACGTTGTCGCTGGAAGCGGGCAAGCCGCTGCTGCAGTTCGGGCAGTCCTCATGGTGGCTGGAACCGCAGGTGCAGGTGATCTGGCAGCGCAGTTCGCTGGATGACCGGCGCGACGAAGTGTCTGCGGTGCGCTTCGACAGTGACAACGCCTGGACCGGCCGCGTCGGCCTGCGCCTGGCCGGTGATTACCAGTTGGCCGACAACGGCTGGCAGCCGTACTTCAAGGTGAACTACTGGCATGGCCGCGCGGGCGAGGACCGCATCCAGTTCGACAGCGACACGATCCTCAATGCGCAGCGCTCGCGCGCGCTGGAAGCGGGCGTAGGCGTGGTCGCGCGCTTCAATCGCAGCATCAGCGCGTACGCCGTGGCCGACTACACGCGTGAGCTGGGCGGCGACAGGAACGAGAAGCGCCGCATCATCGAAGGCAACATCGGCCTGCGCGCGGACTGGTAGCGCCGGGCCATGCCCGGCGAGGTGGCGGGTGTGCCGACGGCGGTCGGCACACCCCGCAACGCGGCCATGATCCTCGCTTGAATCGGCGTCACGATCTCTCGCCTGCATCCGATGCCACCAGCGCGTCGGCATGATCGGCCAACACAATCACCGCGTGCAGCAATCCCTCCTCCACCTGCGGCGGGCATTGTGCAAGGGCATCATCCAGTTCCCGCGCGGCCTGCGCCGCCAGCAGCACGCGCCCGCACGCCGACACCGCCGCCATGCAACGCGTGGCTTCAGCCATTCCTCGCATGCTTGCGTCACTGAGCTTCCGATTCTGCCAAGGCTGCCCATCGGCGCCATGACCGCGCGCGAGGCCGTGCAGCCGCGCGAAGAAGGCCGAGGGTGGGGCACTTTCTTCAGCCCCGCTCAATGCATCCTCCAGTGCTCTCGCCGTTGCATCGGGCAGGGCCAGGGTGGACAGCGCATCGCCCAGCAGAGACTGCAGGCAGGGATAGGTGGGGTAGGGCGTACTCATGGCGACAACCTCACAAGGCAAGGCCACCTGCGGGGTGCGAGGTGGCGGGCGGTGCGGGTTGGCGTGCCGGTCAAAATCAAAGCGAAAAAAGCCGACGGATCACGAGGATCCCCACGCACCGCCCGCCATGGGCAAGCCGGTGCATTGTCGCGATTGCCGCTGAGGCGGCAACTCGATCACTTTGATGTTTGATTCAGGACGCCAATCCCGGCCAATGCAAAGCGCGCTGGCATACGGGATGTCACTCGCATTCTGCGGCGGTGGAATGAGTAAAGTTGCAAAGTTTCCCCATGGCAAATACTGGGTCGAAAACGACGTAATGCGCGATAGCGCCAGGTCGCACGACGCGGTTATTCTGCCCCTCTGCTACGTGACAAGGAGTCGTCAATGCTGGACCTTCGTTCCGCCGTGCTCGCTGCGCTGTGGTTTTCATCTTCCGCCGCCATGGCGGAACAGACGGTCGAACTGCCGTCGCCAGAAGCGCGCGAACAGATGCTGCACTTGCTGGAAACCCAGTCGCTGTACCGCGATCGTGTCGACTGGAGTGATGCGCGCGCGCAGCTGGCCGCCGCAGGCGATGATCGTGCTCAGCAGCGTCGCGTGCTGGATGATGCGGCCACGCGCAGCAGCGGTGGACATGGTCGGTGGATATCGCCCAGCCAGCAGCGCGATCGCTCCGGCCGCGCCCAGCGTCTGAATGCCGGGCAGAGCGCTGCGTTGGCAGAATCCCCGAAAGTCGATGCCCGCATTGGCGTGCTGAAGGTCGGCCCGTTCGTGGAGGATCTGCAACGCAGCGAACAGCAGCGCTACGAC
>JAAIGF010192740.1_pt1 | contig 25454 bp, 28 predicted proteins | sample 6487441 | NCBI WGS metagenome assembly JAAIGF01 (sample SAMN13974129, study PRJNA590717) | phyllosphere metagenome | biome: pepper field; feature: multiple bacterial spot infested pepper fields; material: pepper leaves; isolation source: leaves from pepper fields | host: Capsicum annuum ... | reverse complement strand
GTCACCGGCGCGGTACGCTGGGTCGCCAGCTCGGCACGAAAACCGGGCGTCGAGGTATTGGCCACGTTGTTGGCCATAATGTCCTGGCGACGCATCAGCTCGCGGGTGCCGGTGGCGGCAATGAATATCGAACGGTCCATGGCGCAATCTGCAGGAAGTTGTGCGGGCGGCGCCGTCGGGCGCTACCCGCCAGGGTAGATATCAGCGCAGGTTGACCAGCGTCTGCATGATCGAATCTTGCGTCTTCACGGTCTGCGCGTTGGCCTGGTAGGCACGCTGCGCGGTGATCATGCTGACGAGTTCGCTGGTCAGTTCCAGGTTGGCCTCTTCCAGCGCGCCGGATTGCGTCACACCGATGTTGCTGGTGCCCGGCTCGCCGCTGCGCGGCGTGCCCGATGCGGCCGTTTCGGCGAACACGTTGCCACCCAAGGGCGCCAGGCCCTGCGGGTTGTTGAACGTGGTCAGCACGATCTGGCCTTGCGGACGGGTCTGGGCGTTCGAGTAACGGGCCTGCACGACGCCATCGAGGCCGATGCTGTAGCCGGTCAGTTCGCCAGGCTGGTAGCCGTTCTGCGATTGCACGTTCACGCCGAAGCTCTGGCCGTACTGGGTGGTGGCGCTCATGTCCATGCGGAAGGCCATGTCACGCGCGCCGTTCTTCAGCACGTCGTCGGCGTCACCGTTGCCCGGGATCACGAGGTTCAGAATGAAATCGCTGTCTTCGGTGTTGGGCTTGCCGCTTTCGTTGAAGGTCATGGACGTCAGCAGGCCGGGCGTGGTCTGCGCGATCGGGTTGCCGTCTTCATCGGCCAGACGCACGGCCGAGCCAGGCGGGGTACCCGCGGTCGTCAACTGGCCGTTGATGGTCGCGTACACGTCCCAGGTCACATCACCCGAGAAGACCTGGTTGCCGTTCTCCAGGGCGACGTTCTCTTGCTTCTTGACGTAGTAGGTGGTCAGCGTCTGCGGATTGCCCAGCGAGTCATGGATGGTCAGCGACGTTGCTTTCGTGAAGGTAGTCGCATCCAGCGGGTCGAACGCGGCATAGACGGCAGCTTCCGGCGTGCCGGCCGGCAAGGTAGGCGGATTCGGGTTGGTGATCCGCACCGGCTTGGCGCGCGAGTCCAGGTTCACGCCCTGAGCGGCGCGATCGGTGGCCTTCGGCTCGATGGTGTTGACTTCGAGCTGGATCGGCACCGGGGCCGAGGTCACGATGTTGCCTTCGGCATCGGCACGGTAACCGGTCAGCTTCAGACCGGTATTGCCCACCAGGAAGCCTTCCTTGTCGACCTGGAACTGGCCGTTGCGCGAATAGACCACCGCGCCGTTGTCGTCCATGCGGAAGAAACCGTCGCCGTTGATGGCCACGTCGAGCGGACGCTCGGTGATGGCCGTGGGGCCTTGCGAGAACGATTGCGACACGTTGACCGTGCGCGTGCCGATACCGGCCGAGGTCTTGCCTGCGGTGCCGGCCACGGTGGCGGCGTAGACGTCGGCGAACTCGGCGCGCGAGGCCTTGAAGCCGATGGTGTTGACGTTGGCGACGTTGTTGCCGATGACGTCGAGGTTCTTGGCCGCGGCGTTCAGACCGCTAAGTGCTTGCTGGAAAGCCATTCAAATACTCCTGGATTCGCGGATGCTGATACGTCGGTTCAAAGAATCTGGCGGACGTTGGCCAGGGCATAGGCCTTGCCAGTGCCATCGAGGACGTTGATGCCCGTAGCGCCCGGCTGGATGGCCGCCACCTGCACGCGGGAAAGTGTGTTCGCGGCGCCTTCCACACCGTTGGCGCGCAGTTGCACGGTGAACGTGTATTCGCCAGCCTCGACCGGCTTGCCCGCCGTGTCCTTGCCATCCCATTCGAAATGGCTGGTGCCGGCCTTGGTCGCACCGACTTCGGTGGCATAGACTTCGCGGCCGAAGGAATCGTTGATCTTGATGACAGCGCCGTCGACGTTGTAGGGCACGTCGAAACCACCGGTTGCCTTGCCGCCTTCCTTCAGCGACAGGGTCTTGCTTTCGATCTCGACGGTACGACCGACCAGCGCGGCGCCCTGCATGGACTGCACGGCATTGAGGTTGGTGCCGAGGTTGACCACCGTCTTGTTCAGGTCGGTGATGCCGTTGACCGTGCTGATCTGGGCCAGCTGCGAGGTCATCTGGGCGTTGTCCATCGGGTTCAGCGGATCCTGGTTGCGCATCTGCGCGACGAGCATGGCCAGGAACTGACTCGAGATGTCTTCGCCAACCGACTTCTTGTCGTCTTGCTTGGCAACGATTGGCGCGGTACTGGCGCCGTTGGTAATGGTCAGGCTCATTTTCAGTTTCCGAGCGAGATCGCTTTTTGCATCAGCGTCTTGGTGGTGTTCATGATTTCGACGTTGTTCTGATAGGCGCGCGAGGCGGCGATCATGTCGACCATTTCATCGACCACTTCGACGTTGGGCATGGTGATGTAGCCCTGCTCGTCGGCCATCGGATGGCGCGGGTCGTAGATACGCTTGCCGGGCGACGGGTCGGAGGCGATCTCCTTGACCCGCACGCCGTTGGCCTGCATGGTGCTGTCGGGCATCTGGAAGGCCTCGAACACCACCTTGCGGGTGCGGTAGACCTCGCCATCGGGGCCGGCCACGCTTTCCGCGTTGGCCATGTTGGACGCGATCGTGCTCAGGCGCTGGCTGTTGGCCGTGAGCGCCGTGTTGGCAATATCGAAGGCTTTGTTGAGCGACATCTGTGTCCCCTATGACGATCAGTTGTTCGACAGCACGGCCTGCATTCCCCGGATCTGGCCGTTGAGAATGCGCAGCGATGCGTCGTAACGCAGGGCGTTATCGGTGAACTGGGCCCGTTCCATGTCCGGATCGACCGTGTTGCCGTCGATCGCGTCCTGGGCGGGCGTGCGGTAGAGCATGGCCACGGGCAGGCCGGTCGTGGCCGATCCCTGGATGTGGCCGGCCTGCGTCGTCGACAGCTGGACCGTCGAGGCGCGCCCTGCGCCTGCCTGGGTCATGCCAGTCGCTTCCTTCAGCGCGCTGCCGAAATCGAAATCGCGGGCCTTGTAGTTGGGCGTTTCCGCGTTGGCCATGTTGGCCGACAGGACTTCCTGACGCTGCGATCGAAGTAGCAGCGCCTGGGTGTTGTAGTTGAACTCGTCGTTGATTCGACCAATCATTGCCAGGCTCCCGGCGCCTTTTTGGGGGTATAGCGATTATTCGCCTCGGCACGAAGTCCTAAAGCCTGAGAACTGGGCAAATTCCACCCCTGTTTTCAACTTCACCCCCGGCGCACGCGCGTAAAGTTCGGCGCATGGCTTCGATACGCTCTCTCGTCCTGGCCGGCGCCCTGGCGCTCTTGCCGACCCTCGCATGGACTGCCGCGCCCGCCCCTCAATCGCTTGCCGACGAGGCGGAACGGCTGCTGCGCGAGCGCGCGCAGCCCCAGGCCGACACGCTCGGCGCCGAAATCGAAGTAAGGATTCCGACCCTGCTGTCGCGCGCGGGCGACGCGCCCTGCCCGGCCGAAGTCTTCCTGCCCTCGACCTCGCGGCCCTGGGGCAAGACCCACGTCGGTCTGCGTTGCGCCGACAGCAACTGGACGATCCGGGTGCCGGCAGAGGTCGCGCTCAACGCCGTGGTCGCCGTTCCCTCGCGCGCGATCCGCGCAGGCGACGTGTTGTCGGCCGGCGACTGGACCATGCTGAACATGAACGTGGCAGGCTGGCGCCGTGGCGTCACCGTCGACGAAAGCCTTCTGCTGGGCGCCAAGGTGACGCGCCCGCTGCGTCAGGGCGAACCCATTTCGCCGGACGCCCTGACCTCGTCGGTGCAGGTGCTGGTGGGCGACCCGGTGTCGGTCACCCTGGTGGGACGCGGCTTTTCGGTCAAAACCGAAGGCCAGATTGTCCAACAAGCCTCGGTGGGAGAATCTGCCCGGGTGAAACTTGAGTCCGGTCGAACGGTGGCCGGCATCCTGCGAGACAGCAAACGGGTCGAAGTCCGCATGTAACATGCACATGCCGTTGGTCGGCGCACCCTCAAACTGCTAAAGTGAAGACCTTAAACCCCTACAGTCTGCGTCCAGGTTGCCGTAATAGGGTCATATCGCAGGAGTTCATGCCGTGAAAATCAACCCTAACGCAACCGATGCGCTGCGCGCCGCTCGTCCGCAAAGCGAAACCAAAGTGCGTCCTGGCGCCGAGCAGACCAGCTCGGTGAGTCACGACGCGGACTCGATCCACCTGTCCGCCGCATCGCTCGAGACACGTGCCAGCGATGCGCCCTTCAACGCGAAGCAGGTCGAAGAAATCAAGCAAGCCATCCGCGAAGGCAAGTTCACCGTGAACGCCCAAGCCGTGGCCGACCGCTTCCTTCAGATTGAACGCGACCTTGGCCCTCTCCGCTGATTCTTCGCTTGGCCCCGACGCGGCTACCCTCAGCCGCTTCGAGCCCCTGATGAAACGCTGCGACGCGACTGGCGCGGATCTGTCCGACGCCATCTCGCGCGGCGACCCCGATCGCATCCGCGGCCTGTCGGCCGAGCTGTCGCAAATCCTGCTGGAATTGCAACGCGTGCTGCCTGAACTGGCCACGCAGCTCAGCCGCGCCGATGAGTCCGTCCGCCGCCTGTGGCGCGAGCGGATCGAGCGAACCGCGCAGCCCCTGCGCGTTGCGGCAGCGCTCTCCGACATCCAGGCCCACGCCACGGGCAGCCGCCTGGCGGTACTGGCGCGCGCGGCTGGCATCGAAACATCGTATGGCGCGGCTGGCCAACTGGCCTACAAGACGCTCTGAGTCTGATCACCCGGTCTGTATCGCAGGCCGACGCAATAAAAAAACGACCCTCGGGTCGTTTTTTATTTTGGACTTGAAGAATGGCGCCCCGCTCAGTGCCCTGCGCGCCAACTCTTCAAGCGGGTCCGCAAACGCGACACCGCCTGGGAATGCAACTGGCAAACCCGCGATTCGGTCACGCCCAGCACCGCTGCGATTTCCTTCAGGTTCATCTCGTGTTCGTAGTACATCCCCATCACGAACTTCTCGCGCTCGGGTAGGCGCTCGATGCCTTCGACCAGGGCTTCGCGGAAGCGCCGGTCGGTCAGCTGTTCCTGCGGGTTGCTGGTGTGGTCGGCCACATGGCGGTCGAGATAGCTGTCGCTGTCATCTTCCGAGTCCATGTCTTCGTAGTAGAACAGTTGCCCCCCCCGAGCATCGGCCAGCATCTGCTGATATTCGTCGATGGGCACCGACAGCTCGTCGGCCATCTCGGCTTCCGAGGGTGCGCGGCCGCGCTTGTGCTCCAGCCGCTGCATGGCGCCATCGATCTTGCGCTGGGTCTGGCGCACGCTTCGCGGCAACCAGTCGCCCCGGCGCAATTCGTCGAGCATGGCGCCGCGCACGCGCTGCGTGGCGTAGGTTTCGAACTGCGCGCCCATCCCTTCTTCGAAGCGCTCCAACGCGTCGATCAGGCCGATCATCCCTGCCTGGATCAGATCCTCGATCTGCACGCTGGCCGGCAGGCGCGCGACCATGTGGTGCGCCATGCGACGCACCAGCGGCAGGTGCCGCTCGAGTTGACTGTCGCGATTGATAGTGCCGGCTCGGGTATACATAGGATGATTTCAACAAATTTCGAGATCGGCATGCAAGCCGAGGAAGCGCTCAGCCGTGATGCGCAACTGTGTCGCCGCTTCGAGCGCGGGTGGCTCCGCCCAGATCGAGATGCTTGCCCGGGGCACCACACCGTGCAGGCCCTTGATCAGAGCATAAGCCGTCATCAACTGCCCTGCCTGGGCATCGACCACCACGATGATGTTGGGATGGTCCCCGCCCCAACTGGCGATGTCCGCCGCACGCTGGCGTCCCGCCGCGACCAGCAACACATCAGGCACCGAGGGCAGCGCCGCAATCTGGTCGAATATGTCTTGCAGGGTGATCTCGCCACTGGCGACGCGCGCCAGGGCCCGCGCCGCCGGCAGCAGGAAGCAGCCTGGATCGATGGCGCGCAAGGCATGGTCGGGCGTGGTGTGCCCATCCAGGAGATGGCTCAGCTCGAAGCGAGGCGTCACCCCGAATGCGCGCGCCACGTCTCCGAAGGACGGATCGAGCACCAGGGGTTCGCGTCCCAGACGGCGCAGCGCCAGCGCGCGACGACGCACGGCGCCGGCACGCGCGGATGTGTCGGTCGCCCATATGATCTCGACCAGGGGCGCAGCCGGCTGCAATAGCCGGCGCAGGCCAGCGGCCTGGTCGAACAATTCGCCTGTCGAGGAACCGGTCACGAAAATCGGCCTCCTCAGGCCACGCGCGCGGGGTTACCGGCGCGTGCGTCGACAGCAGGCACCGAAGACCAATCGAGTTCATCGCCTTCCAGCGCAAACAGCGACGAGCCGCGCTGCTTGAGCGCGCGGTGCACCAGCAGTTGCGTGTTGGCACCATGCAGGTCTTCCGGCACGCGCTGGCCGGTGGTCAGGAAGTGCAGCGGCAGCTGGTGACGAATCGCGGCGTCGAGCGGGCCGCCCAGGCGCACGGCTTCGTCCAGCTTGGAAATGATCGCGCCCGCCAGGCCATCGCCACGATAGGCCTGGACGATGTCTTCGGCCTGTTCGGCATGCGCGCCGCCCGGCAGGACCAGCAGGCGCTGCACGCGATCGACCGCCAGCGACTGCAGATGCTCGGGAATGCGCGAATCACGCTGGCTCATGCCGGTGGTATCGACCAGCACCAGGCGGCGATCGCCCATGCCCAACAGCGTGGACTCCAGGTCTTCGGCACCCCGGGCGGTGTAGACGTCCACCCCGAGGATGCGGCCGAAGGTACGCAACTGGTCGACAGCGCCGATCCGGTACTGGTCGGTCGTGATGAGGCCGAGCGCGCGGGCGCCGTACTTCACCACGCAGCGCGCGGCGATCTTGGCGGTGGTGGTGGTCTTGCCCACGCCGGTGGGACCGACGATGGCGAAGATGCCACCGGTTTCGACCACGCTTTCGGCCAGGGGCACGCTGCGCAGGTTGCGCACCAGCACTTCACGCAGCCATTGCTCGGCTTGAGGTTCGGTCAGGTCGTCGGGCAGGCGCGACAGGATGGTGCGGGCCAGCACGGGCGAGAAACCCGAATCGACGAGGGTGCGCCACATGTCACGGCGCAGCGGGTTGCGATGGGTGGCGTCGCGCCAGGTGAGCGCGCCCATTTGTTGCGCCATCCATTCGCGCATGGCGCGCATTTCTTCCATCACCGGTGCGGTCGCGGCGGCGGCAATGGCTTGTGCATCTTCGGGCGACACGCCGGGCACTGCCTGCGCAGCCGAGGAAGCGACCGCGTCAGTGCGTGCGTCCTGGTCGGCAGCGGGTGCAGCCGTTGCCTCGTCCTGCGGCATGGACTGACGCAGCGTGGCGCGCAAACCTTGTTCGGTGTCGGACACCCGCTCGGGGTTGTCACCCACCGGACGCAGGCGCACCCGTTCCGGTGCCGGCGCGGCAGCCTGCAGGGATTCGCGGACGCCGCGCGCGGGCGCGGGCAGCGACGAACGCACCAGGCGCTCGGCTTCGTCCTGGCCCATGCGCGGCCATGCCGGCGGGGGCGGCGATTGCTGCGCCAGCACGCGGGCGGCGGGCGACAGCCTGACGGGTTCGTCTTCGATGGCGTCCCACAGGTTCGCGCCCTTGGCCGGTGCGCTCGGCGCCTGCTCGACGTCGCGGCCGATGGTTACCGGCATGGTGAACGCCGTGCGCTGGGACACGGCGGCCCCCGGCGCGGCGGCCTGCGCCACCACCGGCGGCGCCACCACGGTGTCCTGCACATCGTGCAGGTCCTGGGCGCTCGCTCCCACGATCTCGACACCATCCGGCGTCTTGCGGGTCGACACGATCATCGCGTCCGCACCCAGCGCTTCACGCATGATGCGCAGGCAGTCCCGCGTGTTGGTGGCAATGAATTTACGCAAGTTCATGTTGGCTCGGACGTCGTATCGGTTGGTGCGACAGGCGGTGTAACAGGCCTAGGCTCAGCGCGAACCCAGCGTCATGGTGACGCGGATGGTGCGCGATTCAGGAATCTCGGAGTGCGCCAGCAACTTCAGGCGCGGCACGGTGCGGCGGAACAGTCGGGCCAGCGGATTGCGCAGGCGGTCGGGCACCAGCAACACAGCCGGCTTGCCCAGCGCATCCATGTTGTCGACGGCGCGGTTGGCGTCCTGCAGCAGGCGCTCGGCCAGCATGGGTTCGATGGCGGCGTCGCCCCGGCCCATGGCATTGCCCAGCACGCGCTCCAGATCGGGATCCAGCGCGGCCACTTCCACATCGCCGCTGGGACCGAAGATGCCTTGGGTGATCGCACGACCCAGGGCGATACGCACCGCTGCGGTGAGTTCGTTCGGGTCCTGGATACGGGCCGCGTGATCCGACAGCGTATCGACGATAGTGCGGAAGTCTCGAATGTGCACGCCTTCGTCCAGCAGGGATTGCAGCACGCGCTGCAGGGTCGACAGCGGAATCAGCTTGGGCATCACGTCGTCGAGCAGCTTCGGCGTGGTGGCCGAGAAGTGATCGATCAGCGCCTGCAGCTCGCTACGGCCCAGCAACTCGGCAGCATGGCTGTGCAGCAGGTGCGACAGGTGAGTAGCGATAACCGTGCCCGGATCGACCACCGTATAGCCCGCAGCCGTCGCGTTTTCGCGCGCCGAGGCGTCGATCCACAGGGCGGGCAGGCCGAATGCCGGATCGTGCGTCGGGGTGCCGGCGATTTCGCGCGTGACACGGCCGGGGTTGATGGCCAGCAAACCGCCGGACTGGACTTCGCCCTCGCCCACCACCACCCCCTTGAGGGTGATCCGGTAGGCGCCCGGGCGCAACTCCAGGTTGTCCCGGATGTGAACCGCGGCCGGCAGGAAGCCCACGTCCTGCGCGAACTTCTTGCGCAGCGCCTTGATGCGCTTGAGCAATTCGCCGTCGGCCGTCTTGTCCACCAGCGGGATCAGGCGATAGCCCACTTCCAGGCCGATGGTGTCGACGTGGCTGACGTCTTCCCAACTGGCTTCGGTCGATTCCGAGGCGGCGACAGGTGCCTGCGGCTTGGCGCTTTCGACAGCCTTTTTCTGACGTTCCTTGGCCAGGTAGTAGGCCAGGTAGCCCATGCCGCCAGCCAGCCCCAGGAAGATCAGGTTGGGCATGCCCGGCACCAGGCCGAGCAGACCGATGATGGCGGCCGACAGTGCCAGCGCCTGCGGCGTACCCAGCAGTTGCTTGCCGACTTCGCTGCCGATGTCTTCGCCCTCGCCGACTCGCGACACGACCAGACCGGCCGCGATCGAGATCAGCAGCGCCGGCACCTGGCCGACCAGACCGTCGCCGATGGACAACAGCACGTAGACACGGCCGGCTTCGGCGAAGCTCAGGTCGTGCTGGGCGATACCGATGATCAGGCCACCGATGATGTTGACGAACAGGATCAGGATGCCGGCGATGGCGTCGCCGCGCACGAACTTCGATGCACCGTCCATGGCGCCGAAGAAGTCGGATTCCTTCGCAACGTCTTCGCGACGACGACGGGCGTCGGCTTCGCTGATGAGGCCGGCATTCAGGTCGGCGTCGATGGCCATCTGCTTGCCGGGCATGGCGTCCAGGGTGAAGCGTGCAGACACTTCGGCGATACGCCCTGCACCCTTGGTCACCACCACGAAGTTGATGATCACCAGCACCATGAACACCACGATACCGACGGCGAAGTTACCGCCCACCAGGAACTGGGCGAAAGCTTCGATCACCTTGCCGGCCGCATCGGGGCCGGTATGGCCGTGCAGCAGCACCACGCGGGTAGAGGCGACGTTGAGCGACAGGCGCAGCAGCGTGGTGACCAGGATGATGACGGGGAAAGCGGCGAAATCCAGCGGACGCTTGGTATAGGTGGCCACCAGCAGCACCATCAGCGAGATGGCGATGTTGAAGGTGAACAGGATGTCGAGCACCAGCGGTGGCAGCGGCAGCAGCATCATCCCCAGCACGAGGATGATGAACAGCGGCATGCCGAGTTCGCGGATACGGCTGCTTTCGAAGCGCAGGCCGCCGACGGTATAGGTACGCGGCGTCATGCGCGGGCTCCTTCAGCAGGCTTGGTGGCACGGCCACCACGGCCCAGGGGATTGGGGCCCAGCGGATCCCAGCCGGCCGGCACCTCGACGGGTTGCCAATAGCTGTTGCCGCCAGGCGCGCGAAGCTGGTAGACGTGCGCCAGGACCTGAGCCACCGCACGGAACAGGCCGGCAGGGATCTCCTGCTCCAGCTCGCCGTGGCGATGCAGTGCGCGCGCCAGTTCCGGCGACTCCAGGATGGGAATGCGATGCTCGCGAGCCAGTTCACGAATGCGGGCGGCGACTTCGTCGGTGCCCTTGGCGACCATGAGGGGGGCCGTTGCCTTGCCTTCTTCGTACTTCAGGGCGACGGCATAGTGCGTGGGGTTGGTCACCACCACGTCGGCAGTGGGAATGGCCTGCATCATGCGTGAGCGTGCCCGCTCGCGCTGCATTTGTCGGATCTTGCCCTTGACATGGGGATCACCGTCCGTGTCCTTGTGTTCCTGCTTGACTTCCTGCAACGACATGCGCATCTGCTTGTAGTGATTCCACCACTGAAGCGGAATGTCGGCAGCCGCGATGATGAACAGGCCAGCGGCCATGACGAGGATCTCGTAACGCAGCATCACGCCCAGTGCCATGATGCTTTCAGGGTGGCTGCCCGCCATCAGGTTTACCCGCTCGGCCGTCCCGCGCCAGAACAGGAAAGCGGCCAGACCGCCCAGCACCGCCACCTTCAACAGCGACTTGCCCAGTTCGCCCAGGCCCTGCATAGAGAAAATGCGGCCCAGGCCTGCCATCGGCGACAGCCGGCTGAACTTGGGGATCAGCGATTCGCCCGACAGCAGCAGGCCACCGAGCCCCACCGAGCCAGCCACGCCGGCGACCATGGCGGCGACCATGATCGGCGCGATGGTCAGCAAGGCGCTCATGGTCAGGGCGTAGAAGTTGTCGAGCATCAGCACGTCGTCGCGCGCACCGGCCACCATGCTGCCGCCTGCGGAAAACGCCGCACGCATCCAGTCTTCGGCATTGATGAACATGCTGGCGGCCCCGAACACCAGGACGCACACCGCAGCAAAGGTCGCCAGGGTGCCCGACAGTTCGCGCGAACGCGGAACCTGGCCCTTTTCGCGTGCCTGATCCAGCCGCCGTTGTGTCGGGGCTAGATTCTTGTCCTCATCGCTGTCGCTGTTACCGGCCACCTTGTGCCTGCCGCCATCAAGAATTTGATGAGTGGCATTATTCCGTGCCGACGCCTAGGGCTAAACGCGGAACAAGTGGCTGAAAAGGGGCTTATCCAGAAACCCCGATGCGCAGGAGCATCGGAATCGGCGGCGGCCGAACGGCCGCCAGGCGGGACGAGTGCGCGATCACACCCGGAAAGCACACCCGGCGTGCCGTGGGCACGCCGGGAAAAACGGTCAACGCAGCAGTGTTTCGGGGCGGAAACCCACCCGCAGCGTGCCCCAGTGCCGGCCCTTGATGAGCAGCGGCATGGACAGATCGTTGAGGATCTCGCCCGTGTCGCGGCAGTAGGTCTGCAGCAGGAACGGGTCGGTGTTGCGCCCTGCCCGCTGTCCCACCTGATCCTTGAAGATCAGCTTGTCGCGGCTCTTGACCCGATCGACTGCCGGATCGCCCGACGGCGGGTGCGAAGCGAACGAGTTGTGCGTCGGCGCATAGCCGTTGACGTCGGTGGCGATGGCGAACACGCCCCCCTCGATGTCACGCACCACGTCGTCGAGCAAGGGCTGCAGCACCTGCTCCAGTTCCTTGTCGTACACCGTGCGGAACTTGGCGGGGTTGGTGCCTGCGATCGGGCGATAGGCGCTGTCGAACACGTTCACGCCACGTTCGGCCATGGTCTGCAACGAAGCCTGCACACGGTCGCGTTGCATGCCCACACGTTCCAGGATGCCTTCATAGACATCGTTGCCGATGCGGAAGCGCGCCGTGGTTTCGCAGATGTCTTCGGTGGCCGTGAACAACTCGCGGGTCGAGACTTCCGACTCCTGCATCTTGTCGACCAGTCCGTGCGACAGGTGTCGGATGTCCGACACATGGCGCTGCACGTCCTGGTTGCCCGAGGCAACCGTGGCCATGCTTCCGCTCATGCCCGTGAGCTGCTCGCTCATGACGCGCAGATCCCGCACCATTGCCGAGAAACCTTCGGTGGCGCTGGCGATCACCGACTGGGCTTCACGAACCTGCACCGTGATCTCGCCGGTGCGGCGGCTGGTGCCGTCCGCCAGGTCGAGCATGCCGCGAATGCTTTCGGAAATCTCGACCGTTGCACCCTTGACGCGCTCGGCCAGCAACCGCACTTCGTCGGCCACCACGGCAAAGCCACGGCCGGATTCGCCCGCACGCGCAGCCTCGATGGCGGCGTTCAGGGCCAGCAGGTTGGTCTGCTCGGAAATCTCTCGGATCAGCGAGGCGATGCGTTCGATCGACTGCGAGCTTTGCATCAGTTGCGCGACGACGCTGCCGAACTCGGCCAGTTGGTCGCGCACATGGCCAACGCTGTCAGAGGCTTCTTCGAGGTCGGCGAACGACCGGTTGGCGACCGACACATGGTGTTCGGTCGCGCGCGCCATTTCGGTGGCCTGCGACGACGTGGTGCCGGTCTGTTCTGCGGTCTGCTCGGCGAAGCCGGCTGCAGCCTCGGACAGGTTGTCCTGGCGACGGGCGATCTCGGCCGAGGCCGTTACGTGGGCAGTGACCTTCGCCGACTCGTAGGCCACCTGCACACCCAGCTTGCGCACTTCGCGGATGATGCCGCGAAGGCGCTCGGCGAAGTGGTTGTAGGCCATGGCGAGGTCGCGCAGTTCGTCGTGGGTGATCATCGGCATTTCGCGCGACAGATCGCCTGCGCCACGGCCGATGTCACGCATCATGCTGGTCAGTTCGTTGACCGGCCGGACGATGAGGTGACGAAGATAGAAGAAGGCGCCAATGCTGGCCACCACGCCGATACCGGCGATCCACGGCAACCAGTCGAGATAGCCCAAGTAAGCGGCCACCCACGCCAGCACGGGCCAAATGGCGACGGCGAGCAGATTGCCGGCCAGCTTGCGGGACAGCGTATTGAAGAACGAACGCTCGACCGCGACATAGCCGCGGCGGAACACAGAATCCGATGATGCGTCGATGCGCGATCCGTTCGTCGAGGGCGTCTGAACCAACCCGCCAGGTTCGACCTTGGTTGCCTGCATGGCTAAGAAACCTTAATCGTTCGGGTAGAGAACCCGGTCAGGACCGCGGGGCCTGACCGGTCGTGGTCAATACAAGCCGTCCAGCAGCTCGCGCAGTTCAAGCACCAGCACGAGCGTGCCATCGCCGGACAGGGTCGCACCCGCCACGCCCTTGGGGTGGATGCCTTCCAGCGGCTTGATCATCACTTCGTCCTGACCGACGAAGCCGTCTACGGTCAATACGATCTGCTTGTCGCCATGGCTGAGCACCACGGCCACTTCGGCAGGCTTCTCGCGCGCCTGGCCGATCAGTGCGGCCAGATCGAACATCGGCAGCACCTGGCCACGGATGACCATCGACGGCGCATTGCCGACGCGCTGGATCTGGGTCGGATCGACCGGGATGATCTCGCGCACCGACGACAGCGGCAGGGCATACACCTGGCCGAGCAGTTCCAGCATCAACACCGGCAAAATGGCCAGCGTCAGGGGCAACGAGATCGAAATTCGCGTACCGCTGCCAGGCACCGACTGGATGTCGATACGGCCCTTGAGCTTCTCGATGTTGGTACGGACCACGTCCATGCCCACACCGCGGCCCGACAGGTCGGACACTTCCGCCTTGGTCGAGAAACCCGGCAGGAAGATCAGCGACAGGCACTGCGCCGGATCCAGCACACCGGCTTCTTCGGCACTGATGGCGCCCTTCTCGACCGCCTTGCGACGGATGACTTCGGCGTCCATGCCCTTGCCGTCGTCGGTCACCTCGATGACGATGCTGTCTCCGGTCTGGCGTGCCGACACGTGCAAGGTGCCGCGTTCGGGCTTGCCGACCTTGCGGCGGTCTTCGACCGTTTCGATGCCATGGTCCACCGAGTTGCGGATCAAGTGGACCAGCGGATCGTTCAGTTCTTCCAGGATCGTCTTGTCGACTTCGGTATCGGCACCGGTGATGACCAGTTCGATGTCCTTGCCGAGTTGACGTCCCAGGTCGCGCGCCAGGCGCGAATACTTCTGGAACACGCGGCCGACCGGCTGCATGCGCGCCTTCATCACGGCAGACTGCAGGTCCGACACCAGCATGTCGAGCTGGCCCAGCACCGAGTCCACCGTCTTGCCGGCGTCGGCATCCGCGGTACCCGTCAGGGCCTCGCGCAAACAGTTCAGGCGGTTCTTGGTCAGGCCGATTTCGCCCGACAGGTTCAGAATCTGGTCGAAACGTGCCGTGTCGACACGAATCGTGTTTTCTTTCGCCGGCATGGCCGGGGCCGGACCGCGCTGCGGGCGCGAGGCTGCAGCCGGGCGAACCGGTGCAGCGGCGGCGACCGGCTGGGCAACGGCCAGCGGCTGCGCGACGGCGGGCGCAGCAGCGGGCGCGCCTTCAGGCGGCTCACCGAATGCGCTGCGGTAATAGCCGACCCAGTCGGGCTGCGACGGATCGACCGGCTGGGCAGCCGGCGGCGCGACCGCCAGCACCGGCGTGTCGTTGGCAGCTTCGATGTCGCGCACGTCACCGCGCAGGACGCGGGTGTCCACGGACTTGCCGGCGGCAGCATCTTCCAGGCCTTGCAGCAAGGCTTCCGGCGCAGGCGACGGCATGCGGCCAGCTTCCATTTCACCGAACATCCGGCGCACTTCACCCGTGGCCGCCAGGATCAAATCCATGATCTCGGTATTGATGCTCAGCTTGTGGCCGCGCAGCAGATCCAGGAGGTTCTCGCCACGGTGGCAAAGCTCCACCAGCGAGGTCGCCTCCAGGAAGCCGGCGCCACCCTTGATGGTGTGGAAACCGCGAAAGACCCGGTTCAGCAGGCCGTTGTCGTCGGGATGCTGTTCGAGGTCGACCAGCCCACTGTCGACATCGTCCAGCAACTCGCCAGCTTCCATCAGGAAGTCGGCGAGCAGATCGTTCATTTCGGCAAAGGCGGACACCTTTGGCTCCTTCGAATCAGAAACCCAGGCTTTCGAGCAAGTCGTCAACCTGCGCTTGGCTGGTCACCACGTCATCACGCCCCTTGGCGTCGACGACCGGCCCGTTCATCCACTCGGTCTGCGCAGAACTGCGCTTCTCGGCAGGCGTTGCTTCCACCAGCAGCTTGACCAGCTCGGACTCGAAGTCGGAAGCCAGCTTCAGGACCTTCTGGATCACCTGACCGGTGAGATCGTGGAAGTCCTGCGCCATCATGATGTCGGTGAACAGCGCCTGGGTTGCGACGGAATCCGCGCTCGTGCGTGCCAGGAAGGCACGCGTGTCGGCGGCGACACCCTTGAAGTCCTCGACGCTCAGTTCACGGGCGTACAGCTTTTCCCAGCGGGCGTGCAGCGCATTGGCTTCGTTCTCGAGCGGGACCTGGATCTCCTGGCCCTTCTCGACGTTCGACAGCGCGCGCTCGGCCGCCTGACCCGTCAGGCGAGCGATGTAGTCGAGACGCTGACGCGTATCGGGCAGCGTGCTGACCGCCTCTTCCACCTTCTTGTGGTAGCCCAGCTCGTGCAGCGCGTCATGCAACTGGCGAGTCAGGGAACCGACGCGGTGATAGAAGTCCTCGCCTTCGGGACTGATCGCGGGCGACTCGTCCTTGGGTTCAGCTTCGGCTTCCTTGGCAGGCTTGGCATCGAGCCGCGCCAGCGTCTCGGAAGAGATCTGGTCGAACAGCGCTTCGAGGTCTTCGGTGTCGCGGGACATCATGCCCCTCCGGTCATTTTCTGGACGATCTTGACGAGTTTCTCTTCGAGCGTTGCCTTGGTGAAAGGCTTGACGATGTAGCCGTTCGCGCCCAACTGGGCGGCCAGCACGATGTCTTCCTTCTTGGCTTCAGCCGTCACCAGCAGCACCGGCAGCTTCTTCAACGTTTCGTCTGCACGGATTTCGCGCAGCAGCTCGAAACCGTTCATGTTCGGCATGTTGATGTCGCTGACTACGAAGTTGAAACCGCCATTGCGCAGCTTGTTCAGAGCGATCTGGCCGTCTTCCGCCTCGTCGGCGTTGTTGTAGCCAATCTCTTTCAACAGGTTGCGCACGATACGGCGCATGGTCGAGAAATCATCGACGATCAGGAATTTCAGGTCGTCAGGGTTCATGAGTGTTTATCAGGCCTTCGCGGGCACCAGGTGGCTGGAAATCATGGTGGCCAGTTCGACCGCGTGGAACTTTGCGACATACGCATCCACGCCGACTTGCTGACCAAGCTTTTTGTTGGCGACCGACGACAACGACGAGTGCATCACCACCGGAATGTTGGCGAAGCGCGCGTCCGACTTGATGTGGCGGGTCAGCACGTAGCCGTCCATCTCAGGCATCTCGGCATCGACCAGGATCAGCCCGAGGACGGACTGGACCGGTACGCCGTCGGAGACGGCACGCGAGGCGATCGCCTTGAGCTTTTCCCAGGCTTCCGCACCATTGATAGCGTGCTGGTGCGGCAGGCCGAGCTTGTCGAGGACCTCGATGATCTTCTTGCGCGCAATGACGGAGTCATCGGCGAAAAACACGTTGTGCTTGAGTTCGGGCGCCATGTCCTCGATGCCGACCGGGACCTTGTCTTCGCCAATGACGGTGGACAGGATCTGTTCGACATCCAGGATCGATACGAGCTTACCATCCGGCAGCTCGGTCAACGCCGTCATGAAGCTCATGGTGTTCGTCGGCATCGACTGCGGCGACTTAACATGATCCCAGTCAATGCGCACGATGCGATCCACGTCAGCGACCTGGAACGCCTGGGTGTGGCTGGAGAATTCGGTGATCAGCAACTTGGTGCGAGGTGCGTCGACCTGCATGTTGATCGCCGTGGCCAGGTCGATCACGGGCAGGATCGCGCCGCGCAGCGAGATGATGCCTTCCACGCCGTGGGGAACATTGGGCGTCTTGGTGAGCGGCATGATTTCGCACACTTCGCGCACCTTGAACACGTTGATGCCATAGATTTCCGTGCCGCCCAGCGAAAACAGCAGCAGTTCCATCTTGTTGGACCCTGCCAGGCGCGCCTTCTCGTCAATCATGTCAATGAGACGGTTATCGCTAGTCCCCATGTATCTCTCCATGCGGTCCGTTCTGATGGATGACGGACGCGCGTCGTTGCTCAAAAATTCAGTTGGTGGGCGCCACGGCAGGCACGATCGGCGGTATCGGTTCAGGCAGGGTCACGTTTTCCGTGGCGGCATTTGCCGTCTTGCCACCTGTCTTCACGTATTCCTCGCTGCGGCGGTTCATGACCACGATGCTGATGCGACGGTTCGACGGCGACGTCGCATCCTGGGCATCGAACGGAACCGAATCCGCCAGTCCGACCACGCGCAGAATCTTGTTGGGCTGCGTTCCCGCGGCCAGCATTGCCCGACGTGCGGCATTGGCCCGGTCAGCCGACAATTCCCAGTTGCTGTAACCGGCGTTGCCGCTGGAGTACAGGCTGGAATCGGTATGGCCCGACAGCGACAGCCTGTTCTCGACCCCGTTCAGTGCCCGGGCCAGCTCGACCAGAATGGCCTGGCTGTAGTCCTTAAGCACGGTCTTGCCCACGTCGAACATCGGACGATTCTGCGCGTCCACGACCTGTATACGTAGACCTTCGTCAGTTAGATCCAAAAGAATCTGATTTTTGAACGGACGCAATGCCTCGGAATCGAAGATGACCGATTCCAGCTTCTGTTTGAGGACTTCCAGGCGCGCGCGCTCGGCCGCTTCGTAGCGGATGCGGGCGTCGCGATCGGGTTCGCGCTGGGTCGAGCCCGAGCGCATCTGCTTGGATTGCAGCGAGATTTCCGAGCCGCCGACGATGACCGAGTTCGACTGGCCCGACGAACTTCCGCCGGCCATCGCGACCTTCAACGGCTGGTTGAAATAGTCGGCGATACCGTTGAGGTCTGCCTGCGAAACCGAACCCAGCAGCCACATCAGCAGGAAGAACGCCATCATGGCCGTCACGAAGTCGGCATAGGCGATCTTCCACATGCCGCCGTGATGTCCGCCGTGCCCGCCTTTCTTCTTGCGCCGGATGATGATCGGCGCTGCGCCCTTGACTGCTGCCATGATGAGTGTCCGCTACGAAGCCTGCGTTATGCCGCCTTGCGACCCTTGACCGAGTCTTCCAACTCGGCGAAGGTCGGGCGTTCGGTAGAGAACAACACCTTGCGGCCGAACTCCACGGCCAGGGCCGGGGCGTAGCCATTGAGGCTGGCCAGCAGCACGACCTTCACGCACTCGAATTGCTTGGCGCTTTCATCGGCCTTCTGTTGAAGCACCGAGGACAGCGGGCCGACGAAGCCGTAGGCCAGCAGAATGCCCACGAACGTGCCGACCAGTGCGGCGCCGATCTTGCCGCCGAGAATGGAAGGCGGCTCGCCCACCGAGCCCATCACGTTGACCACGCCCATCACGGCGGCCACGATCCCGAACGCGGGCAGGCCGTCGGCGACGCGCTGGATCGCCTGCGAAGGCACCAGGGCTTCGTGATGGTGGGTTTCGTTCTCCTGATCCATCAGGGCCTCGATCTCGAGCGGATTGAGGTTGCCGCTGACCATCAGACGCAGGTAGTCGGTAAGGAACTCGACCAGGTGGTGATCGGCGAGCAGCGCCGGATACTTCTGGAAGATCGGGCTTTCGCCGGGCTCTTCGATGTCACCTTCGACGGACATCAGGCCTTCGCGGCGGATCTTGTTGAGCAGTTCGTAGAGCAGGCCCAGCAGGTCGAGATAACGCTGCTTGGTGAAGCTCGAGCCCTTGAGCGTCGAGGGCAATGCAGCCATGGTCGCCTTGACGACCTTGCCCGAGTTGCCGCACACGAACGCACCGGCGGCACCGCCAGCGATGATGAGGAATTCAAACGGTTGCCACAGGGCAGGCAGTGAACCGCCGTGCAGCATGAAGCCGCCCAGCACCGATCCCACAACGACTATATATCCGACGATGACGAACATTCGTCGTGGCTCCTAAAAACGTGGCCGGGTCGACCGGCCGGTGGCGGCGTCATCGAACAGACGCATCGCCGTACTCTGGTTGTCGGCTGAAAACGCCGGATCTTGAGAGCGGCGTCGCATTCGACAACGACATATAGCGTTCAGAGAACCTTTCGTAGCTGCCCGACTTGGCGATCGTGCCGTCGAAGCCCGGCAAATCGGTGCCCGAAGGCACCGTTCCGCTATAGCAATACACCCGCGTCCCATCCAGACGCCTGTCGTCGCGGATCGCGCGCAACACGGACCAGCCGTCGGTATCCGGCAGCACCATGTCGAGCAGGATGACCTCGGGCAGCACGCCGTCGAACGCCGCGCTGCTGCCGATGCCGAGCCGCTGCAAGGCCGATGCGCCGTCGACCACCTCGTCGACCTGCTGCCCCATGCGTTGCAGCCAGGCGCGCGTCAGGCGGCGCGACAGCGAGTTGTCGTCAACGATCAGTACGCTGCACATTCCGCGGCGACTTCCTTGGCGGCCCCCGACTGTCGGGTCTTGCCAGCGCGCGAGGGCATGTTGCACAAGCCGCAGACATACTGGTGAGACAGCTCGAAGCTGTGGGTCACGAAATGGCCACCGCAGCAGGTGCACGAGGTCATGCCGAGCATGCCGGCGCTGAAGAAGCGGGTCAGGCGCCAAGCGCGCGTCACCGACAAGACTTCCGGCAGCTCCATGCGCTCGACCTGTTCGCGGTACAGGCGGTATGCACGAATCAGGGCTTCGACCGGCTCCAGGTCGCTGGACTTGAATTGGTGCTGATAGATGTTCATGAACAGCGACGAATGAATATTCGGCTGCCAGGTCATGAACCAATCAGTCGAGAAAGGCAGCATGCCCTTCGGGGGCGATTTGCCCTTGACTTCACGATACAGGCGCAGCAAACGCTCACGCGACAGGCTCACCTCGGCTTCGAGGACCTGCAGGCGTGCATCCAGTTGAATCAGCTCGCGGGCGATTTCGATCTGGCGAGCTTCGGTGAGGACGCTGCGGGCCATGATTACGACAGCTCCGCGGCGGTGCGGCTGGCCATCAGGATGGCAGCGTGCATGCGCGACGGGGCTTCATCGCGCTTGGGCGATGCCAGCAGGTTCCACACGACGCTGTCGTCGAAGCGGAAGCGGGCCAGCAGCATGTTGGACGATGCCACGCGCAGCAGCTGGGCGGTGGTCAGCGAGTCCAGGATGTCGGCGACTTCGGCGCTCAGGCCCAGGCGATAGAGCGCCTCGGAACGGTCGGCACGAATCATCTGCTGCGCCAGCATCAGATAGGTCAGGTTGGCGTCGCGGATCTCGTCGTTGAGACGCTGCATGGCGTTGCGAGCAGCCGGCGACGACGCGGCAGGCGCATTGTCGAGCGTTTCGATGGTGTCTTCAGCAAGGCGGATGGTCATGTCACTTCCTAGAGATCGAGCCCCTTGCGGGGGAAGCCTGGCAACGGGCCGCGAACACTGCGGGTAAACCCATGACCAGAATTATCTGCCTGAAGACGTTACGGGACCATTCAGAAACAAGATGTTGCTCGTGTAGGGGAACACGGCATTCGACCTGTAGGGAGAATTCCTACACAATGCTGGGGCGAAGCCCAAGATTCACCTACAAAAATGCCCTTCAAGGCCCCCAAAGCGATGCTTAACAGCGCCATTGATGCCGAGACGGTCTGCCGTGCCTATGCCACGTTACCAGTCATTTCCTGGGTCGTAGATGTAAGCGGAAACCACCTCTTCGTCACCGACAGTTACGCGAAGCTGTTTGCCAGGAACGTGGAGGAATGCGTAGGCCGATCCATCGAGGACGTGTGGCCGCGAGGGCTGGGAACCGCCCATGCCATGCGGACTCGACAGATGTTAGTGCCAGGTGCGCGACGTCATTTCGAGGAAATGTGGCCGATTGGGGCCGAAGCTCGATGGTTCGAAGTGCAGTTGCAGTGTCTCGCAGATGAGTCAGGCGAGGTCCTGGGTGTAACCGGTCACGCGCGTGACATCACCCAGCGTATCGAGCATCAGGAAGCCGCCAGACGGGCCCAGGCCGACCTGGAACGGCGCTTCGTCAAGCGCACGGCCGAGCTGGTGGCGTCCAACGAAGAGCTCGAGGCTTTTTCCTACTCGGTGTCCCATGATCTGCGTGCGCCGCTGCGCGCCGTCGAAGGTTTCGCCGAACTGCTGCGGGAAGATTACGGGCACCAGCTCGACGAATTGGGCCAGGACTATCTGCACCACATCGTTCAGGGCACGGGCCGCATGAACGGTCTGATCAACGACCTGATCCAGCTGGCCCGCATGAACCAGGGCGAGCTGGAACGCCAGCGCGTGGACCTGTCCTACCTGGCGCGCGAGGTCATCACCGAGCTGCGCAACCGCGATCCGCAGCGCCACGTCACCGTCGTCATCCCGCAGAACATCATCGCCGACTGCGACGTGGGCCTGATGAACATCGCGCTGGAGAACCTGCTGGGCAACGCCTGGAAGTTCACCAGCAAGTCGGCCGAAGCCCGAATCGAATTCGGCAGCTTCGTGCGAGCGTCATCGACGGTGTATTTCGTGCGCGACAACGGTGCCGGCTTCGACATGGGCCATGCGCGACGACTGTTCGCAGCCTTTCAGCGCTTTCACCACGAACGCGACTTCACCGGAACCGGGATCGGCCTGGCGACGGTCAAGCGGGTCATCCGCCGCCATGGCGGGCAGGTGTGGGCGGAATCGGCGCCCGGGCAAGGGGCGACGTTCTTCTTCACGCTGGATTTGCTGGCGTAGCGTTCAGGAGGACAGGCTCAGTAATGAAACCGGGCCTGCACGACGTAAATCACCCCGCCTTCTGCCATGTAAACCAGCCGATGCTCCCGGTCGATTCGTCGTGACCAGAACCCGGTCAGATCGCCCTTCAGCGGCTCGGGCTTGCCGGTTCCGCGGAACGGGTCCCGCCGGCATTCGTCCAGCAGCTTGTTGATGGCCTTGACCTTGGCCATGTCGTGCGCCTGCCAATACAAATAGTCTTCCCAAGCGATAGGCGTCCAAGAAAACACGACATCCTTGGCGTCACTCTTGTTGCTTTTCTTCTTCGTACTCATTGCCTAGCAATCCCCTGGGCTGGGCGTTGCCTGCCTTGAGCTGAGCAATGGATTCCGACAACCGTGTGGCGTTCTTCGCATTTCCCAACAGATACATGGTTTCTACCATGCTGTTGTAGTCATCCAAAGACATCATCACCACATGCTCCCCGCGCTGGCGCGTGATCATCGTCGGCTCGTGATGAAGGCATACATCATCCATCGCTTGCTTGAAGCTGGCACGGGCCTCGCTAAAAGTTAAGACGTTCATGGCGATTCGACGCAGTCTGCGTCGCCTGCTTACTACAGTTAAGAAGAGCGCGCTTCGCACTCATGCGGACCGGGCATTCCGTTTCGTTCAGCTCGATCGAGGCGGGGTGTACCTGCCTTGCGACTAGAGTACAGCAAACATGCCATAAATGTACATTCTTTTGTACAATGTCCTCACGCTTGAGTAGTATGCCGTGGACCTGCGATTGCGCAGCGCGGCGAGGTCCATGAGTGGATGAAACAAGCCCTGATCAGCCAGAAGCTTTGGCAGGCCTTGAGCCACTGGTGCCGCCATGGCGGGCAGGTGTGGGCGGAATCGGCGCCCGGGCAAGGGGCGACGTTCTTCTTTACGCTGGATTTGCTGGCGTAGCGTTCAGGATGGGTCGGGGAATCCGGCCACCAGCCGGTGGCCGTCCGGCGGGATAGGCATCTGCCACTCGCTACGCAGCAGACCGTAGCCCACCACATCGTGCCAGCGGCCATCGAGATAGTGATGTTCCCGCCGCACGCCCTCTTTCGCAAACCCCAGCCGTTCATACAACGCGGCCGCGCTACGGTTGGACGCAACGACATCCAGTTCGACGCGATGCAGCCCAAGGGCTGAAAAGCCGAAGTCGATCAGCAATGCGCAGGCAACTGCGCCCACACCCCTGCCCCGCGCGGCGTCGGCGCCTATATAGATGCCGAGGGACGCATGTCGATGCAGCAGGTCGAGCCCCTTGAATTGGACCACCCCGACCAGTTCGTCTTCCAACGTGACGCCGTAAACCACTTCCGAACGGCCATTCGATGCCCGGCGCGCGGCCAGCCACTCTGGCAACGCGGCACGCTGCACGGGGAAACGAAAGCCCATTACCTGCTCACGCAGTGCGACGTTGTTGTGCCATGCCCAGATGGCATCGAGGTCGGCTTCACCCAGCGGACGCAATTGCACGGAAGACCAGGGCAGGCTCATATGGGACTCCAGAACGGACAGACTGCTCAGCGACACGCGACGCACGCTGCGGCGCCTGATCCTAGCACGCGCTCAGACGCAGGCAACGCCGGCCTCGCCAGCGAATTGAGCGGCAATTCCCGCCCTACTCCGTCCCTGCGGCTCGACTCCCGGGTGCTAAAAAGACACTCGCCACATCACCGGGGATCGCCACCATGGCCGCGGGTCCGCTTACACCTACCCAACTTCAGACGTTTCAACGAGACGGTGCAGTGCTGCTGGAAGGGTTTTTCGATGTCGAACAAGAGCTGCTGCCCATCCACCGGGCGATCCACGAGATCATTGGCCTTGTCGCTGACCGGCACAGTATCGAGCTGACTCGTGCTCCGTTCGAGTCGGGTCGGTTCGACGACGGCTTCATGACCCTGGTGAAAGCCAACCGTGCCTACGGGGGCGAGGTCTACGATGTGATCAAACAGATTCCGGCGTTTCTGCGACTGGCGTCCAGCATCAAGCTGGAAGAACTGCTGGCGAGCTTGCGCGGAACGGATCTGGTTGGCGTAGGTGCTGCCAGCTACGGCATCCGCATCGACCTGCCCGACGAAGACAAATTCCGCAGCGAGTGGCACCAGGAGTTTCTGTTCCAGCCACAGAGCGAGGACGGCATCGTGTGCTGGCTTCCATTGGTACCCATGACCGATGCGCTTGGACCGGTGCGACTGTGCACGGGATCCCATCTGGACGGTCTGCAGCGATACAAGCGCACGACCACGGGCAAGACGGGCGCCTACCAGCTGTCGATCGATAATGCCGAGCAGGTGACCGGGGCATATCCCCAGGTCGCCCCGCTGTCGAAACCGGGCGATCTGCTGGTCATGGATTATCTGACCATTCATCAGTCCGGATTCAATGTGTCAGATCGTCCCCGCTGGTCGATGCAGACCCGCTTCTTCAACTTCCGCGATCCGAGCGGCTCGAAGACGGGATGGAAGGCATCGATCACCGCGGGTACGCGAATCGAAGAACTCTTTCCCGACCATATCATTGCCGACGAGGGCCATTGAATGATCTGCAATACGTGCGCGTCGCCGCTGAAGACGATCGCATATCAGTCGGGTACGAATTGGTCGCTGACGACCATGAACACCCGGGTCGAGGGTGAAACACGGGTCTGGTTCTGCGACCAGTGCACGCACCTCCAGACCGAATCGCTTTTCGACGACAGCGCTTATTACGCCGAGGTCTACGACATCAACTCGCGTGATGACGAGGACGATCAGCTCTACACCATCGTCGACGGCAAGCCTGTTTATCGGGCCGATCACCAACTGGCGGTGTTGCGTGCCCGCATGCCGGCAAACACCTCGTTGCGCATCCTGGACTTCGGGTGCGCAAAGGGCGCCACCATGAAGAAGCTGGTGGCAGAGAACGACAAACTGATGCCGTTCCTGTTCGACGTGACGGATCGGTATGTTCCATTCTGGCAGCGCTTCGAGCGCCTGCAGGAATATGCAATCCACGACCTGCCGGCCCACTGGGCATCGAGCATGGACGTGGTGGTGTCCTTCTTCGCCCTTGAACACGCAACGCGGATCAACGATGCCCTGGCGCAAATCCACTTCGCGCTGAAGGATGGCGGCCTGCTGCATTTCGTGGTGCCGAATACCTACACGAACATCGCCGACCTGACCGTCGCCGATCACCCCAATCACTTCAGTGCGCTGTCACTGCGCTATTGCCTGCAACGCAATGGCTTCCGCGACATCGAGATCGATGACCAGGTGCACAACGGCGCCTTCACGATCGCAGCACGCAAGGGCGACGCAGCCATCACCGATGCTGACCCCGCCGAGGTTTTGGCCATCCGGGACGCCGCACTTTCCTTGGGCGAATTCTGGCGCAATGTGGGTTCGCGCCTGAAGGCGTTCGAAGAGGCACTTCCGACCGATGCCACGCTGGCGATCTACGGCGCCGGCTTCTACGCAACGTACCTGACGTC